>Ga0137415_10006762_pt1 | contig 11370 bp, 10 predicted proteins | sample CZODoug3_1_1_16f_FD_183082 | JGI IMG/M metagenome (GOLD analysis project Ga0137415, IMG submission 183082) | Vadose zone soil fungal communities from Angelo Coast Range Reserve, California, USA - CZODoug3_1_1_16fungal (Hybrid Assembly) | ecosystem: Environmental > Terrestrial > Soil > Vadose...
TGAGGTAGCGGCCGGTGAGCGATTCGGCGCTGGCGGCGATTTGCTCGGGCTTGCCATGCGCGACGAGGTAGCCGCCGGCATCGCCCGCGCCGGGACCGAGGTCGACGACGAAATCGGCGCGGCGAATGGTGTCTTCATCGTGCTCGACGACGAGCACGGTGTTGCCGAGATTGCGAAGCTGCTCGAGGGAGCCGAGGAGGCGATCGTTGTCGCGGGCGTGCAGGCCGATGGAAGGCTCGTCGAGAACGTAGAGGACGCCGCGGAGGCGCGAGCCGATTTGCGTGGCGAGGCGGATGCGCTGGGCTTCGCCGCCGGAGAGCGTGGCGGCAGAACGGTTGAGGCTGAGATAACCGAGGCCTACGGCGAGGAGGAAGTCGAGGCGCTCGGCGACTTCTTCGAGGGGGCGGCCGGCGACTTCGCGCTGGCGGGGCGTGAGCTGGGCAAGAATTTTGTCGACCGCGGGACGGGCGGCGGGCAGGGAAAACGCGGTGAAGTCGGCGATGGACCAGCCGGCGAGCTTCACAGCTAGGGACTCAGGGCGAAGGCGTTTGCCGTGGCAGACACTGCAGAGCGTTGCGGACATGTATTGGGTCATCCACTCGCGATAGGAGTCGGAGTTGGATTCCTCGAAGTTGCGTTCGAGGAATTTGAGGACGCCGTGGAAGCGGAAGCCTTTTTCGGCGCGGATTTTTTTGCCGGCAGCGTCCGTCACCGTCGCGGAGGCGGCGCGGCCGTTGGAGGGAGGCCAGCCGTAGAGGATCAGGTTCTGCACGCGGGCGGCCTGCTTTTCGAAGGGGACTTGTAGATCGAAGCCGTGGGCGTAGGCGCCAAGCTCGATGGTCCGTTTGAGAAGCGCGGAGCTGGAGCCGGGGCCGAGGCCACCGTCGAAGAGCGGGCGAGTCCAGTCGACGATGACGCGGGCGGGATCGAAATCGTATTTGGAGCCGAGACCATTGCAGGCGGGACACGCGCCATAGGGAGAATTGAAACTGAACGAGCGCGGCTCGAGTTGGGGGACGGAAATGCCGCAATCGGGACAGGCGAGTTTTTCGGAGAAGACGTGGTCCTTGCCGCCGACGATGGAAACGGTGACGAGGCCGGAAGCTAGCTTGAGGGCGGTGGCGATGGACTGCTCGAGGCGCGAGGCTATCCCTTGCTTGACGAGCAGGCGGTCGATGACGACTTCGATGGTGTGATTCTTGCGCTTGTCGAGAACGGGCGGCGCATCGAGCGGGTACAGCTCGCCATCGATGCGCACTCGGACGTAACCATCCTGTGCGAGCTTTTCGAGCTCCTTGCGATAAGCGCCTTTGCGGCCGCGCACGATGGGAGCGAGGATCATGATGCGGTCGTCGACCTTGCAGAGGTCGCCGTTGAGAATGGCTTGCACGATCTGGTCGCTGGACTGGCGGGTGATGGGCTTGTCGCAATTGGGGCAATGCGGAACGCCGATGGAGCTGTAGATGACGCGGAGGTAGTCGTAAATTTCGGTGATAGTGCCGACGGTGGAGCGGGGAGAGCGCGTGGTGGTTTTCTGCTCGATGGCGATGGAGGGAGAGAGGCCTTCGATGACGTCGACTTCGGGGCGCTCCATCTGGTCGAGGAACTGGCGCGCGTAGGCAGAGAGGGATTCGACGTAGCGGCGCTGGCCCTCGGCGTAAATGGTGTCAAAGGCTAGGGAGGATTTGCCGGAGCCGGAGAGGCCGGTGATGACGGTGAGGCTGTTGCGGGGGATTTCGACGCTGATATTCTTGAGATTGTGCTGGCGCGCGCCGCGGACAACGAGTTTCGTCAGGCCCATGATCCCCAAACGCTCCCTCCACAGGAGCCCCGGCGCCCAGTGGGTAGACTGAGGCCAGAATAACTCTTCACGATAGCAGGGGCGAGTTGCCGGGGTCAACAATGTTAGCGGGTGCGAGGAGAGTTAGTTCTTCGAGCCTTACAGTGAATGCTGTAGAGGCCTCGCGTTGCGGGTAAATTTTGGCGGGGGGTGGCACGTTTTTACGCGGATTTAGCCAGCAATATGATGAAATATAAGGGTTTAGGGATGGCGTTCGGTTTGCACCCCCGAAGGTGTGGGGGACGCGAGCCGAGGATCCCTTTAGGGGATTGAGGGCTGGGCCGGTTCGCTCGTCCCCCTTTTTCACTTTCGCCGATTGGCTTCCGAAGTTACGATTTCGGGAGTCAGCTCCCCCAAACACCCCAAACCACAAGGTTACTCCCGGCGAAAGTGCGTCCCCAGGTAGCTCCTTGTTGCAAACACTTCAAAGCAAGTTTTTATGGATCAGTTGTTGGAATTGGCCTGATGCTGCCATGCGGCTTTTTACAGCGTTCTGGGAGCTGGGCGCTAGATCCAGGAGCGGGAGACGTAGTCGCTCATGGTCATGAAGAGCATTATGGCGAGCCAAAACACGGAGGCGATGATCACGAGCTGCGTGCGCTTGGGGCTGTACTTTGCGTGCATGAAGAAGAGCACGACGAGGGAAGCTTTGAAGACGGCGATGGTGAGAGCGACGATGATGTTCAAGCCGGAGAAATATCTATTGAGGTCGACCTCGGCGGCGAAAACGGTCAGGATGGTGCAGATCATCAGTGCGCCGAAAATCGTAAAATAGATTTTGGGTGAAACGATATGGTGTTCCGACACGCGCTCGCCTTCCTTGTATGGCCGTCAGTGACGATCGATCAAATAGAGCAATGGGAACAGGAAAATCCAAACGATATCGACGAAATGCCAGTAAAGACCGATGTTTTCTACAGGCGTGTTGTACTCCGGCGTGAAACGGCCGCGCAATGATTCCTTAATGAGCCAAAGCAGCAAGCCGGCACCCACGATCATATGAAGCGCGTGCAAACCAGTCATGCCGAAATAGAGCGAGAAGAAAAGCTGGGCGTGGGCATTCGTGGCGGCGTCGGCGCCCGGCTCGAACTGAAAATTCCATCCGGGGATGTGATGCTCGACATATTTATCGTGGTACTCGATGGACTTGATTCCGAGAAACAGGCACCCGAGGACGAGCGTGGCGATCAGCATTAAAGTCAGCAACTTTCTTTTGCCGACCTGCGAAGCCCAAACGGACATGGCCATGGTCAAACTGCTGCCGATAAGCACCACCGTGTTGATGGCGCCCCAAGACAGCTTGATGGTCTTGCTCGCTTCGCTGAAAATGTCAGGATAGGTTGAGCGGTTGAGCGTGTAGGTCATGAACAGGCCGCCGAAGAAAAGCACTTCGGTGGACAGGAAGATCCACATGCCAAGCGAAGCGGTCTCCCGCTGCTGCTCTAACGTTCGATATTGTTCGTACAGTTCTCCGGTGCGGTGCACGCGGGGCTCCTCTAAAGTTTAGTCGTCTCCGTGCGCGAGTGCAGGCGCACCTTTTACGTCCAACCCGAGATCCGGCCGGTTCTCGTAATCGTAAGGCTCCCAGGTAACTTCGGGTGTGACCTCGAAATTTTCCGTTGGCGGCGGCGAAGGCGTTCGCCACTCGAGTCCTGTGCCGGGCCAGGGATTCGGACCGGCCACTTCGCCGTAGCGCATGGACCATGTGAGATAAATCATCGGAAGCAGGTAACCGAGCGCAAGGATCGAGGCTCCGGCAGTGGACATCACGTTGAGCACCTGAAATTCAGGCGGGTAGCTGGCGTAGCGGCGGGGCATGCCCAAATAGCCAAGAATAAATTGCGGAAAGAACGTGAGATTGAAGCCGAGGAACAGCGTAATTGCGGCGATGCGCGCGAGAAATTCGGGATAGAGCTTGCCGGTGATCTTGGGCCACCAATAGTGCAAACCGCCAACGTATCCCATGACTGCGCCGCCAACCATGATGTAGTGGAAATGGGCGATGACGAAGTACGTGTCGTGGAGATGAATGTCGAGGCCGAGGCAGGCGAGGAAGAGCCCGGTGAGTCCGCCAATCAGGAACAAGCCGATAAAGCCGAGGGCGTAGAGCATCGGCGTGTCGTAGGAGATGGAACCTTTGTAGAGAGTGGAAGTCCAGTTAAAGACCTTAACCGCGGAGGGAATCGCAACGAGATAGCTGAGCAGCGAAAAGGTGAGCGCTGCGTAGGTGGATTCGCCGGTGACGAACATGTGGTGTGCCCAGACAAAAAAGCCGATGACAGCGATGGCGATACTGGAACCGGCGATGAAGGAGTAGCCGAAGATGGGCTTGCGCGCGAACGTGGGGATGATCTCGCTGACGACGCCCATGGCCGGCAAAATCATGATGTAGACGGCCGGATGGGAATAAAACCAGAACAAATGCTGGAAGAGAATGGGGTCGCCACCGAGCGCGGGATTGAAGAAGCCGAGGTGGAACATACGCTCCATGCCGGCGAGCAGCAGGGTGATAGCAATCACGGGAGTGCCGAGAATGAAGATGATGCTGGTGGCGTATTGCGCCCAAACGAAGAGGGGCAGGCGGAACCAGGTCATGCCCGGCGCGCGCATGGTGTGCACGGTGACGATGAAGTTCAAGCCCGTCAAGATAGAGGAGAAGCCGTTGATAAAGACGCCAAGGACAGCCGGCGTGACGGCAGAATTGGAATAGACGCTGCTGAGCGGCGTGTAAAAAGTCCAGCCAGTATCGAGGCCGCCGGTGGAGAAGGAATAGAGAACGAAGCAGCCGCCGATGAGATAGATGTACCAGCTCAGAAGATTGATCTTGGGAAAGGCCAGATCCTTGGCCCCAATCATGATGGGCAACAGGAAATTGCCCAGAACGGCGGGAATCGAAGGAATGAGGAAAAAGAAGATCATGGCCACGCCGTGCATGGTGAACAGCTTGTTGTAGGTTTCCGGCGTGACCAGCAAGCCCTTGGGACTGAGCAGGTGAATGCGAATCATGGTGGCAAACGCGCCGCCGACGAAGAAAAAGAAAGTGACCGAAGCGAGATACAGCAACGCGATGCGCTTATGGTCGGTGGTAAGCAGCCACGAACGAATGCCGTAGGTGGCGTTGAGATAATGCTCGCGCGGCATTTGATTCACCGCTGCTGGTGTGGTGCTCATAACTATTTCTTCCCCGTGGCGGGCGCAACTCCGGCACCCTTGGTGGGCACCGGCTGCGACTGCAGAGACTTGATGTACGAAGTCAGATCAATAATCTGCTCCTCCGTCAATTGCCCCTGGAAGCTGGGCATTAAGGGCGCATACCCGGCCACGATTTTAGCTTGCGGGTTCAGAATCGATTCACGAAGGTAAGCATCGTCCGCCGTCACAGTGGAACCATTGGCCAAGAGAACATTGGCCCCGTACACGCCGTTCAGGGAAGGCGCGCGGCCGGTGCCATTCGGCAGATGACAGGTATTGCAAGCCTTCTCGGCAAAGAGCTTTTCGCCGGCGAGTACTGGATTGGCGGTGGCTTCGGATGAACCTGACAGCCACGCAGCATATTCCATTGGCTCCATGACGGTTACCCAGCCGCCCATGAGCGCATGATTTGTGCCGCAATACTGCTGGCAGAAGAAGTGGTAGCGCCCGGCCTTGGTGGGACGGAACCACATCGTATTGTAGTGGCCGGGAACGACGTCCATCTTGACGCGGAAAGCGGGGACGGAAAAGTCGTGAATGACGTCTTCGCTGGCCAGGATGAGCTTGACGTTGCGGCCGACCGGAACGTGTAGCTCATTGATTTCGCGCAACCCAGTGGGTTGCTGAACCTTCCACATCCACTGCTTTCCGATCACGTAGATGTCGAGCGTGTCCATGGGAGCGCGGCGATAGTCCACATACACAACAGCGCCCCAGCCGAACATCGTCAATGCCAGAAACAGAGGAACCACAATCCAGGCAGTCTCCAGCCGCATGTCGCCGTGAATCGGAACGCCCACCTCTCCGGGATGTTTGCGACGGTACTTGAAGAAGAAATAGATGACGGCCGCGGTGATGGCGATAGCAAAGAATGCGCAGATCGCGGTGATATAGGCCATCAGCCCATCGACGCTCATCGCGAAGTTCGAGGCTTGGTCCGGATACAGTGGTAAATCCGACTGCACGGTCTAGTGTGCTCCTTGTTCCGAGCCACCGTGGAACGGTGGACGCGAATTCGGTGCTGCCGCGCGAACATCTCTGCGGCGGAAAATCAAAATGCCGGCGACGATGGTGAGGATGATGAGAATTCCTCCGAGCCGGACAATCTTGAGGATTGTGGCGCTATAGCGGGCAGTCTCCGGATTGTATTGAAAGCAATAGAGCAGCAGATGATCGATGGGGGTTCCGATTTTTCCGGCGGAAGCATCCACCAAGCCAAGACGCACATCGCGCGAAGGGTACTCGACACCATAGAAATAGCGGGAGATGCGCCCATCGGGCGTGATCAGCATGATGCCGCTGGCGTGGGCGAAAAGATTGATCTTTTCGTCGAACGAGTAACGGAAATTGGCTGCTGACGTCAGGGTTTGAATCTGCTCCTTTTTCCCGGTTAGAAAGTGCCAGCCCGCCGCTGTCTCCGGACGGCCGTAGCGAGACAAAGCCGCCACTTTTTTCTTGGCCGCCATATCCGGCGTTTCGCGCGGATCAAAGCTGACAAAAACGACTTCGTAGTCGCGCCCGGCGTTGAAAGACAGCATCTTGAGCGAACCGACGACTCCTTGCTCGATCTGATTGCAAAGCATGGGGCAGCCGTAGTAGACCAGCGCGAGCAGCACCGGGCGGTGCCCGAAATATTGGCGCAATTGAACGTCGCGGCCAGACTCGTCTCGGAAGGCAAGGTCGAGAGGCAACTGCGCGTTAAGCTGCGGCTCGAACCCGACGTTCTGGAGCTGCGCGGGCAAGCCTGAGGAGGCTTTGCCGACGCTATCCGGGATAGTCTGCGCAGCCGCGCTAAAAGAAAGCGCCAACAGCGCAACGATTCCGGTGATGGGGCGAATACGATTCATAATTCTATTTCTTTTTCTTTTCCGCCGGGGGCGTGGAGGCAGCCGGCAAACCTTTCTCGGCGATAATCTTCATCGCATCTTCCACGGGAATCTGGGCAACGCCGTTCGTTTGATCGATCCAGCCCGCCGCTTCGTTGGCTTGCGTATCTTCGCGCATTTTCTCGCGCAAGTCAGATTGCGGATCCGTGCTATGGCCGGGAACACCTTGCAGGCGAGGCTCGGGCGGCATGGTCAAGTAATCCTTACCCATTTCCTGGCGCACAGCGGGCGGTGGTGTGTCGGACTCCACAGCCATCTTCGTTGTGGCGCGAAGAATAAAAACACAGACACCATACGAGAGGATTACAGCGACGGCCAACACAAAAAGATAGACGTAGATCGTGCGCGCTCTGACGTCGCGGGTCTCAAACGCGACGGTATCGTGCTCTGGAAAAGCACCAGCGTTGTGAGCCGAGTTGTGAGACTCAGTGCTCATTTGCAATGGCCTCCGCAAGCTTTGGATCGCCGACCGGGAGCACCGGGAGTTGCTTCAATTGCCCGGCAAAGAAAAAGAACCACAACCCGCCCAAGGCAAGCGCCGCGCCAAGGTCCCAAATCGTCGGCAGAGCGCTGGGCGTAAACTGTGGACGCGTGTACCAGTAAAGATCAACCAAGCGCATAAAAATCAGCCAAATGGCGACGCCGGGCAAGAGTCTGGGATTGCGCTTGAGGTCGCGCGAAAGGAGCAAAAAGAAAGGAACAAAAAAATGGAAGATGACCACGATGACGGCGACCACACCCCATTGGCTGTGCAGTCGTGAGTAGTAAAACGTGATTTCTTCCGGCTGGTTGCCAGACCAAATGATCAGCAGTTGCGAGAATTGGAAATAAGCCCAGAGCATCACGAACGCCAAGAGCAGCTTGCCCAAATCATGAATGTGGCGCGGCTGCAGAACGCCGGAGAGAGGGCCGGTGCGGGCCAGCAGCACCACGACAGCAATCATCAGAGACATGGATGAAATGAGCTGGCCGGCTATGAAGATAAAGCCATAAATAGTCGAGGCCCAGTGCGGCGAAAGGGACATCGCCCAATCGATGGCGGCGAAACTCATCACAAACACATAGAGAATGATGCCCGGACCAGCAAGCGTCTTGAAGCGACGCCGGACGGCAGTGTCCTCTGGATTCGCATCTTGTTCACGGGACCAACGGTTGAACAGAAAAACAAGAATGCCCCAGAGGGCGAAGTACAGGATGGCGCGGACCCGGAAGCCGTTCGGAGTCAGATAAGAGCGTTGCATCTCGGAAAGAGCGCCTTCGCCGGAGGGAGGCGCGTTCAGCCAGGCGGCGTACAGATACTTCATGCCAAAAAAGATGGGAACGAAGAGCACGGCGACAACAGGCAGGTTGCGCGTGGCGGATTCCAGCGGCCGGCGAATCATGATGCCCCAGTTTCCGCCGGTGAGATGCTGCAGCATCAGCAGGCCGAGCGAGCCCAAAGTAAGGCCCAAAACAAATATGAAGGCAAGAAGGTAGGACTGGAAAAAACGATCCGGAGATTTGATGAGGCCGAGAATGCAAATCACCAAACCAATTACGCCGGCGACCAGCGCACGCTGGCGGATGCGGTCAACGCTTTCGGGCGCTCTGAAGTCCTGCGCGGTCATTCCGACTTTCCTCCGGGCGCGCCTTCGCCCTGTTTCTGTGGTTTATTCTCCGCCGATGGATGCAAGACTTTTTCGCGCACGTCTGGCGGCAGTTCCGAAATCTTGGCGTTGCGGCTCAACTGCAAGGCGCGAAAATACGCCACGATAGCCCAACGATCGCGGGGCGGAATCTGCGCGGAATAGCCGAGCATGGCGCCGAAGCCATTGGTGATGACGTCGTAGACATAGCCGTTGGGAACCTGGCGCAAACGATCCTGATGGTAGGAGGGGGGATGCTTCATCCCACGCATGGCCACCATGCCGTTGCCGTCTCCCTGCAAACCGTGGCAGGGCGAACAGTAAATCTTGTAGCGGTTTTCACCACGCTCGAGCAGGTCCATGTTGAGCGGGATCGGGAACGCGTTGTACTCCTTGCCAACGGCCATTTCGTCCTCGACGACTGCGCCGCGTGCGACCGTATTTTCCACGAGCGGTCGCGCGGAGCGGCCGTCAGTAAAGAAATCGGAAGGCCACAGCGGCCTATCTTTGGGCTGCTCGGCCATGTCTTGTTTCAGGCTGCAACCGGCGAGCAAAAGCGCGGATACAAGCGCGCAGAGGAAGGCATTTCCGTGTCGCGAGGCGCTAATCATCTTCGACCTCGCTGACATGCGCGGCGTGCAGCCCTTTGAGAAAGCGGGCCGATTCGGACAGATTGAATTTCGGATCGCGCGCTTCGATGCACAGGAAAAACCGATCGCTGGTGGCGTGCCTGACGAAACGTTGCACATTGAAGAGCGGATGATGCGGGCGAGGGAGACCATTTAACGCCAGCATGCCAAATACCGCGGACAGTGCGGCGCCGAGCACGGTGAGTTCGAAGGTGACGGGAATAAAGGCGGGCCAACTGTTCAGCGGGCGTCCGCCGATGTTGACCGGATAGGCGATGACGGACACCCAATACTGAAAGAAAAAGCCGCCCAGACCACCTGTCAGACCGCCGATCAGCGTGATCAGCGGCACTTTGTTTCGCTTCAGTGCGAGCGCTTCGGAGAGCCCCTCAACCGGAAAAGGCGTATAGGCTTCGATCCGGCGATAACCAGCTTCGCGAGTTTTCTCCACGGCGTGGATAAGCTCGTGCGGTGTCGGGAACTCGGCAAGGACCCCGTAAATGTGTGAGCGATGTTCCATCACTCGTGATCCTCAGAGGTCTCAGCGACCAATTCACGCATCTCAGCGATCGAAATTGCGGGCATGACGCGCACAAAAAGGAACAGCAACATCACGAAAAGTCCGATTGTTCCGGCGAACGTCGCGTAATCCCAAGCCGTAGCCGAGTACCGTCCGAAGGCAGAAGGCATGAAGTCTCGTGTCAGGCTGATGACTACGATGACGAACCGCTCGAGCCACATACCGAGGTTAACGACGAGGGACATCACAAAGAGCACCGGGATGCTGGTGCGGGCCTTGCGGAACCACAGTAGTTGTGGGGCCAGAATGTTGCAGAGAATCAGCGCCGAGTAGAAGTGGCTGTAAGGACCATGGAAGCGCATGTTCGTGAGGTACAGGTCGAATTTGTTTCCGCTGTATTTCGACATGAAATATTCGAAGTAGTAGCCGTAGGCGACGATCAGGCCAGTGGCGAGCATCACCTTGGCCATGTTTTCGAGGTGGTGCATGGTAATGAAGTCCTCGAGGTTGTAGGCCTTGCGAAGCGGAATGGCGATGGTGAGCACCATGGCGAAGCCGGAGTAAATAGCGCCGGCGACGAAGTAGGGCGGAAAAATCGTAGTGTGCCAGCCAGGAACAATGGCGATCGCAAAGTCGAAGCTAACCACGGTGTGCACAGAGAGGACGAGAGGCGTCGCCAGGCCGGCTAGAAGCAAATACGCGGACTGGTAACGGTGCCAGTGACGCGCGGAGCCGCGCCAGCCCATGGCCAACATGCCATAAATGATTTGCATGGGCTTTTTCAGCGCGCGGTCGCGGAGCGTGGCGAGGTCGGGTATCAAACCCACGAACCAGAAAAGCAGTGAAACGGTGCCGTAAGTAGAGACAGCGAAAACGTCCCAGATAAGCGGGCTGCGGAATTGCGGCCACAAGTACATGGTACTGGGATACGGAAACATGTAGTAGGCCATCCACGGACGCCCCGTGTGGATGAGCGGGAAAATACCGGCGCAGGCCACGGCAAAGAGCGTCATGGCTTCTGCGAAGCGGTTGATGGAAGTACGCCATTTCTGGTTCAGCAAGAACAGAATCGCGGAAATCAGAGTGCCTGCGTGGCCGATACCAATCCACCAGACAAAGTTGACGATGGCGAAACCCCAGCCGACCGGAATATTGATGCCCCAGATTCCGACGCCCTTGATGATCAGCCAAGCGAGAGATACGGTGAGCACCATCACTAATGTGAAGCTGAGAGCGAAGCCCGCAACCCAGCCGAGAGAAGTCGGGCGGGTAAGAACGATGGCGCTGATTTTGTCGGTGACCGAGGCGTAAGTGTGTCCTGGCTCGAGGACCGGCGAGACCGGCTGCTCGTTTACCGTATTGTAGGGCGGACGCGTGCTCATGCCTTCTCCATGTCAGGATTAGGGTTGCGCACGGCGGCCAGGTAGGTGGTGCGGGGGCGAGTGTTGAGTTCACCGAGAACGTTGTAATTGCGCTGCTGAGCCTTGAGCTTGGCCACACGGGAGTTGGGGTCGTTGGCGTTGCCGAAAACAATGGCGTCAGCGGGGCAGGCCTGGGCGCACGCGGTTATCACTTCGCCGTCGCGAATCGGGCGATTCTGCTTTTCCGATTCGATGCGCGCGTTGTTGATGCGCTGCACACAATAGGTGCACTTTTCCATGACGCCGCGGCTGCGCAC
>Ga0137415_10006763_pt1 | contig 11367 bp, 8 predicted proteins | sample CZODoug3_1_1_16f_FD_183082 | JGI IMG/M metagenome (GOLD analysis project Ga0137415, IMG submission 183082) | Vadose zone soil fungal communities from Angelo Coast Range Reserve, California, USA - CZODoug3_1_1_16fungal (Hybrid Assembly) | ecosystem: Environmental > Terrestrial > Soil > Vadose...
AGTGCTTCACGTCGCGCAGGCTTTTGCGGCCCGAGCGGGATACGCCGAGATAGAATTCCTGCACGTCCTCATTGGACGACAGTTTTTCGGCGGTACCGTCGAGAACGACGCGTCCGGTCTCGAGAATATAGGCGTAGTCGGCGATATCGAGCGCACGCTGCGCGTTCTGCTCGACCAGCAGCACGGTCATTTTCATCTCGTCGCGCAGCCTGGCGATCACCTCGTAGATCCGGTCGATGATCAGCGGCGCGAGGCCAAGCGACGGCTCGTCGAGCGCCAGCAGCACCGGGTCCGTCATGAGCGCCCGGCCGATCGCCAGCATCTGCTGCTCGCCACCGGACATGTAGCCGGCGATCTGGTCGCGCCGCTCAAACAAACGCGGGAACAGCGCGAACACCTTGTCGCGGCGGTCGCGGGCTTCGGCTGATGTCTTGGTGTAGCCGCCCATTTGCAGGTTCTCGTCGATGGTCAGCGCCGCAAACACCCGCCGGCCTTCGGGCACCTGCACAATGCCGCGCCGCACCAGTTCATCAGGCGCAAGCCGTTGCACCTCCTCGTTCCGGAACCGGATGACGCCGTTCTCAACGACGCCTTCCTCGGTATAGAGAATGCCGGACATGGCCTTCAGAAGTGTCGATTTGCCGGCGCCATTGGAACCGAGCAAGGCGACAATTCCGCCTTCCGGCACCGCGATGCTCACGTCGCGGATCGCCTCGATGGCGTTGTCGTAGACGACGCGGATATTGCGGAATTCGAGCAGGGGCGCGTCCGCCCGGGACGGCTCGTCTCGCAATGCGGCTTCGGTCGCGGTCGCCATGGGGCCTGCGGTCCTAAGGTTTCAAAGTCTGGCATTTCGTGGAAGCGTTTGTCGTTGGGCAAGGATCGCGTCAGTGACGATTTTGGCGGTCTCGGCACAGGCTTGCGTGCCGCCGTTGCCGTATTGCTTCACCGCATCGCCGACGCACCACAGGCCCTCGATGCCGGGTTCTCGCGGCAGATCGTAACCGGCGCAGCTCCGTTGCGCCGGCCAATCGTCCCGCATCACGCGGATCGACAGGATTTTGGCCTGATTGAAGTCAGGAAATTGCTCGCGCAAATCGGCAAGCGCCAGTTCGACCTCCGCATCCGAGTCGAAATCCCCGAGCGCCGGGATCGGCACCGCGTAGGCGACATAGAGATGCCAACCTGGCGGCGCGAGCTCGGGGCAGGTGGCTGTCAGGTTGGCCATGTTGCAGAGCCGGTGAGTCTTTCCGAAAGTCACGATGCCGGGATGGGAGATCAGCGGCGTTTGGCTGGCGATATTGATCACGATGTTGGCGGCGGGGCGAAGCCCGTTGCGTACCTGCTCGACATAGGCTTGAGGGAATACGGCTTCGCCGCCGAGCGCGACCGTCGCCTTCGGACCGGCATTGCTGATGACGAGGTCAGTATTGATCCGGATTTTCTGACCGTCCCGAACAACTGTGACGCCCTCGACACGGCCATCGATCGTGTGAATTTCCACCGCGGGCGTGGCCAGCCAGATATCGCCGTTGCGCTTGATCACCGAGGCCAAGGCGTTCCAGACGCCGATCGTGCCTTGGGGACAGAAACCGAAACGCTTGAACGCGCCCTTGCTGGTGAAATAGGTCAGGAAGGCTCGAGCCGGCAGCTCGTCGGCATTGCAGGCAAAGATCGCCGCGCACAGGTTGCGGAAGATCGCATGAACCGAGGCGTTGCTGGTGTAGGATTTGAGCCAGTCCTCGGTCGATTGCCGCCCGTCCGGAAGATTGCCGGCGCGCGCGTCGGCGAATTTTTCCAGAATTCGTGAGGCTTGCTTGGTCAACTGACCGAGCAGGAGCGACCAGCCGCCCCGGCCGACATCAATCAGCTTGCCATCGATGAAGAAGGAGCTGGCTGGTTCGGGGGTGCGGATGTCGAGCTTCGCTCCGACGGTATTGAAGGTCTCCTCAAAGACACCGCCCAGTTCGATCGCAATGGCGCCGATATTGACCGTAAAGCCTTCGATCTCCTCGGTCGATGCACGTCCGCCGACGCGGTCTTTGTCATCCACCACAATGGTGTGCAATCCGGCATGGGCGAGTCGCGCGGCGGCACAAAGCCCGCCTGCACCGGCGCCAATCACCACCGCATCTGTCTGTACGACCGTCATCGTGCCTCCCGCGAGATGCCGCCGGTTGGCCCGAGCTGGCGGTTTTTACATTGGATGGCTCTCAGCCTATTATAATCCGACTAGCCGTTCAAACAATTTCTGCTAACAATGAGCGGTATTATCGTTGCGCATGAGATATTCGGTTGGTCGAGGACAGATCAACGATTCGTTGAAAGGTGGCAGCGCTCAGGCCAATCTGCACCGAATGGTGGTGCTATAGGTCGACGAGCCAATACGGCGAAGGCAGAAAGAACCGGCATGGCGCGAACACGCTCTGAAAACTACGACGGTATTCATCTCGGAATTCTGACCCAGGCGGCAGCTCTGTTCTCGGCCCAGGGTTATATGCGCAGCTCGATCGCGGACCTTGCCGATGCCTGCAAGCTGTCACGCGGCGCGCTCTACCACTATTTCGATTCCAAGGAAGCGATCCTGTTCGCGATCCTGGATGCGCATGTTCGTGAAATGATTCAGCACGTCGAGGCGGCTCTCGCCCCGGGTGGAACGACTCTGGTGCAGTTTCGCAATGTCATTCGCGCCATCGTCGAGGTCAACGCCAAGTCGCCGAATGAGCAGCGCGTGTTGATTCACGATCTGTCGTTTCTTAACGAGGACGAGCAGCAGGCCATCAAGAATCTGGAGCGACAACTGGTCGATATTGTCACCGATCTTTTGGTCAGGCTCGACGCCGAAGGCAAGATCGTCAAGCGAACCAAGAAGATCTACACGATGATTCTGTTCGGGATCATCAACTTCACCTATACGTGGTACGATCCCAAGGGCGGCGTCGGTCCGAAGGAATTCGCCGATATGGCGGTTGAGCTGTTTCTGAACGGGTTTGCACCGGGCAATGCGGCAAAGCCTGCCGTTGCCAATCGGCGTGAGAAAGTCTAGTCCCGCCGAACCGGCGACTGCCCGCGTTCAATCGTCAGCAGAGCGCTTGGTTGCGAATTGCGGAAACAGTTCGGCGACGACGGGTCCGTCGGTTCGCCAGGAATGACAGCCGCCGAGATAGAATGGCGGCTCGTGGGCGCCGCGCTGATCTTCGAGCGAACTGCGCCCATCCGGTGTCTTCCCGTAAGACATGGTCTGATAAAGCGTCGTGACGGCCGGGCCAAGCAACTCCGACAAGTGGGTGCAGGTTTCTAACCGCCCGATCTTGCGCCGAACAAGGTCGCGCCATCCCGGTCCGATGCGTTCGCCGACGAGGCGCCGCAATACCGGCTCGACTTCGGTGCAGATCGGAAACGGCGTCGCGCGCATTGTCGTCTCGGCTTCGCGAATGGTGAGGGTGTCATCGACCGCGAGGCGCACGGCGATGTCATGAACGGGATCGCCGGGTTGAAGCTCGCCCCGGAACGGGTCGCGCTGGGCAAAGGGCTTGGTGTCCACGAGCCGCGCCTCGACCTCCCAGAGTCCATCTTTGCGCAGGTAGCCATGGCATTCGACTGATCGCCGATGCATCAGGCGACGCGTATCGGAAATATTCATCAAAGTGTTCCTTGGTTCGCGTGGGCGCCGTTGTTAGCTGATCCTGACGACCATCTTTCCAAGCGCGGAACGGGTCTGCATCGCCCTGAATGCCTCTCGGAAATTCTCGAATGCGAACACCTTGCCGACGACCGGGTCGAGTTTCTTTTCCGTGAGCCAAGTGAACAGCTGGGACATCACACGCTTCTGCGCCTCCGGCTCACGGCGAGGAATCTGAGCCAGGTCGACGCCCAATAGCGCTCCACCTTTCAAAAGAGGCAGATTGAATGGTAATGCGGGGATGATACCGGCTGCAAAGCCGACGACAAGATGACGTCCGCGCCAGGCGATCGAGCGGAATGCCTGCAAGGAGACATCGCCGCCAACCGGATCAAAAATCACATCTGCGCCGCGACCGTTGGTCAGGCTTTTGATCGCGTCGCGCCAATCGGCCCGCGTGTAATCCACCGTCGCGTCGGCGCCGAAGCGGGTCGCAAACTTCAGCTTTTCCTCGGTAGATGCCGCAGCGATGACGCGGGCGCCTAACAGTTTACCAATCTGAACCGCGGCGATCCCGACGCCGCCGGCGGCGCCCAATACGAGCAGATATTCCTCCGCGCGCAGCACCGCGCGCTCACTCAGCGCATAGAGCGACGTCAGGTAGTTGGCGCGGAACGAAGCGCCGACTTCCGGCGTGATGCCTTCCGGCATGATCTCAAGTGCCGCAGCCGGCACGGCGATATATTCCGCCAGCCCGCCCGACCGCGCCATGCCCATGACGGGCATGCCACGCGCAAATCCCGGAACATCGGTCGCCGCCTCGTCAACGACGCCAGCGAATTCCGATCCAGGCGTAAAAGGCAGCGGATCCTTGGTCTGGTAAAGCCCCTGTACCTTCAGGCCATCGACAAAGCCGACACCTGCGGCCTGGATCCTGACGCGCACCTGGCCGGCAGAAATGTCCGGCCGGCCAACATCCCTCAGGAGAACGTTATCGATGGAATCGTACTTTTCGACCACGACGGCTTTCATTCATTTCCCTTGAGGGTTTAGGGCGCGATGGCAGTTGCGAGCGGCCTATTTCGCTCGTTCGCTGCCCCGGTCGTCAAGAACAATCGGAATAATTTGACCGGTTGTCCGGATTATAGTAGATCGCTCCGGTCTGGCAATCCACAAGCTGAGGCTTCCCGCGCATGAGCGACGCTTACGTTTTTGATGCCGTCCGAACGCCCCGCGGCCGTGGCCGCTCATCGGGCTCGCTGCACGAGGTGTCGCCGTTGCGGCTAGCCGCCGGCGTCCTAAGAGACATCCGCGATCGCAACGACCTGGATACCAGCCAGGTTGATGATGTCATTCTCGGCGTTGCAGACCCAGTGAACGAGCAGGGAGCGGACATCGCTCGCACTGCCGTTCTGGTCGCGGGTTACGATCAGGGAACGCCGGGTGTGCAGATCAACCGGTTCTGCGCATCGGGCTTGGAGGCCTGCAACATGGCGGCCGCACAGGTGATGTCCGGCCAGTCTGATATCGTCATCGGCGGCGGGGTCGAGAGCATGTCGCGGATCGAGATGTTCTCTTCGGGTGGCGCGCTGGTTTCGGACCCGCATTTTACGCTGCCGAATTATTTCGTTCCGCAGGGAATTTCCGCCGACCTCATTGCGACTATCCATGGCTATTGGCGTGCCGACGTCGACAGCTACGCGGTCGAAAGTCAGAAACGAGCGGCTGAGGCCTGGTCGGAAGGCCGCTTCGCGCGCTCGGTCGTTCCGGTTCGCGACGACAATGACATCGTTATTCTCGATCGGGACGAGCATCTGCGACCGGAAACCACGCTGCAGACGCTCGGCGCGCTGGAACCGTCCTTCGCCGTTCAAGGCGTGAAGTTCGGTTTCGACACGGTGGCGCTTCAGCGCTATGCGCAGGTAGAGCGTATCGACCATGTTCATCACGCCGGTAACTCATCAGGAATCGTGGACGGCGCCGCCGCCGTCCTGATCGGCGGCTCCGAGGCGTTGGCGATGCTCGACTGCAAGCCTCGTGCGCGCATCAAAGGTTTTGCTTCTGTTGGATCGGAGCCGACCATCATGCTGACCGGACCGTCCTTTGCCGTCGAGAAAGCACTGAAGCGCGCCGGCATGAGGGCCAGCGATATCGACCTGTTCGAATGCAACGAGGCGTTCGCCGCGGTGGTGCTGCGCTTCATGGAAGCGCTCGATGTCGGTCATGACAAGGTCAACGTCAATGGCGGCGCGATTGCGATGGGGCATCCGCTCGGTGCGTCCGGGGCGATGCTGCTGGGGACGCTGATCGATGAGCTCGAGCGGCGCGACCTGACCACGGGCGTTGTGACCTTGTGCGTCGGCGCCGGGATGGGGACCGCCATGATCGTCGAGCGCATCTAATCAATTTTCTTAAGACCAGGTTTGGGAGCGTCCAGTGATTGACCTCAGCATCGACGACGGCATCGCGACCATCATCTGGAACGTCGCCGATCGTCCCATGAACGTCTTGAACGACGCGTCGATTGGGGCGTTTGAATCGGCGGTCCGACGGATCATCGCCGATCAGGAGGTCAAGGGCGCTATCATCTCGTCGTCGCGGCCTGAGTTCGTCGTCGGTGCGGATCTCGACACGCTGCGCAGCATCGATGACCCGGCCAAGGCCATGAAAATTGCTGGACGGTTGTCGTTGCTGTTTCGCGAGATTGAAACCGCCGGCAAGCCTTTCGTCGCCGCCATCAATGGTTCGGCGCTCGGCGGCGGCTACGAGATTTGTCTCGCCTGTCATTACCGGCTAGCGGCCGACAACCCAAAAACCCAGATTGGACTGCCCGAAGTCACGCTGGGGCTACTTCCCGGCGCCGGCGGAACGCAACGTTTGCCGCGGATGATCGGCTTGAAGAATGCGCTACCGATGCTGATGGAAGGTCGCAAGGTCGGCGTCGCCAAGGCCAAGGAAATGGGGCTGGTCGACGAGGTAGTGCCTGCCGACGGCCTGACGGCGCGCGCCAGGCAGTGGTTGCTCGCTGATGGTGCGGCCAATGTCGTCAAACCGTGGGACAAGAAAGGCTTCCGGCTTCCCGGCGGCAACGTGCAGAGCCCGCCGTCATGGCAGTTGTTCTTGGGCGTTGGAGCAGCACTTCGTGGCAAGACCGCGGGGCTTTATCCCGCGCCAGCCGCGATCATGGAAAGCATCTATGACGGATGTCATGTTGATATTGATACTGGCCTCAAAATCGAGAATCGGCAGTTCGCGCGACTGGCGGTTTCGCCGCAGGCGCAGAACATGATCCGCACGCTATTTTACGCAATCGGCGACGCCAACAAGCTGATCGGTAGGCCCCAAGCGGTTCCGGTACAGGCCTATCGCAAGATTGGCGTTCTCGGCGCTGGAATGATGGGCGCCGGGATCGCGCATGTCTCGGCCGAAGCCGGGCTCGATGTCATTCTCATCGATCAGTCCCAGGCCGCCGCCGAGCGGGGTAAGAGCTATTCCGCAAAGCTGCTGGACAAACAGGTGCAGCAGGCACGACTCACCGCCGACAAGCGCGATGGCATCCTGGCCAGGATCACGCCGACGACGGGCTACGATCAGCTCAATGACGCCGATATCGTCATCGAAGCCGTGTTCGAGGACCGCTCTGTGAAGGCCGAGGTGACCCGCGCCGCCGAAGGCGTTCTGCCGCCGTCAGCGATTTTTGCCAGCAATACGTCGACGCTGCCGATCACGGGCCTCGCCGAGGCGTCACAGCGCCCGGCAAATTTCGTCGGGCTGCATTTCTTCTCGCCGGTTGATCGAATGCCATTGGTCGAGGTCATCCGCGGCCGCGAAACCTCCGAGCAAACCATCGCGCGCGCGATGGATTTCGTGAAGCGCATCCGCAAGACGCCGATTGTCGTCAACGATGGCCGGGCCTTCTACACCAGCCGCGTGTTTGGAACCTACGTCTACGAGGGGATGGCGCTCCTGAATGACGGCGTTCATCCTGCGTTGATCGAACGCGCGGGCACCAATGCCGGCATGCCGGTTGGGCCGCTCGCGCTGATGGACGAGGTATCGCTCGAGCTGATGCACAAGGTGATGCGGCAGACCGAGGCCGATCTCGGTGCGGCCTACAAGCCCCAGCCGCAAGATCCTGTGTTGATCAAGATGGTCGAAGAACTCAAGCGCCTCGGCCGCAAGAGCGGTGGCGGGTTCTACGACTACGCTGCGGACGGCAGCAAACGACTGTGGCCCGAACTCGCGACACATTTTCCGCGTGCCAAGGACCAGCTGCGGGTCGATGAAGTGCAGAAGCGCCTGATGTACATCCAGTCGATTGAGGCCTCGCACGCACTCGCCGAGAATATCGTCTGCGCACGCGACGCGGATGTCGGATCGATCCTCGGCTGGGGATTTCCGGCAGCCCTTGGCGGCGTCGTCAGCCAGGTTGATACCATTGGGATCGCGCGCTTCGTCGCCGAATGCGATCGCATGGCGCAGCTCTACGGCAGCCGTTTCCTGCCGCCGCCAAACCTGCGCGAGCGCGCCGCCCGCAGCGAGTTGTTGCGTGCGGCCTGACGGTCTCGATCTACAATCGATAACAGAGCGCCGGAAAAGGCGCCTTGCAGGAAACGCTGTTGCTTAAAGGGAGCCCGGGATGCTGGAAAAGTACAAGACTGACGCGCGAGCTCCCTGGGTAGCGCACTATCCGCGCGACGTTCCGGCCGCGCTTGTTTCCACGCGGCCGCTCTCCATGCCGGATATGCTGGAGCAGGCCGCACAAAAGTTCGGCGGCAGCGTCGCGCTGTCGCTGGGGGATCAGCGCTGGACCTATGCGGAGATGCAGTCACTGGTAGCGCGTGCCGCGCGTGGTCTGCAGCAACTGGGTGTCGGCCAGGGCGATCGTGTCGCGGTCATGATGCCCAACCATCCGGCGGTCCCGATCTGGTTTTTCGGTGCGCTGTCGATCGGTGTTGCGCTGGTCAGCATCAACTCCCTGTTTCCGGCAGGTCAGATCGAGCACATGCTGTCCGACAGCGGCGCTCGTATCCTGTTGACGCTGCACAGCCCCGATACGATCGCCAAGGCGACGCCATTCCTCGAAACGGGATTGCTAGTCCGCCTCGTGACAGCCTCGATGGGAGCAGGCGAACTCGCGCCGGTGGCCGCGGGCTTCACCCCCGATCTCAGCAAGAGCGTACTGCCGCTGCAGGCGTTGCTCAGCAATGATGGCCGCTACGACAGGCCTTCTTTGAATCCGGCCGAGACGCTCGCGGTACTGCAATACACCGGTGGCACGACGGGCGCGCCCAAGGGCGCCATGCTGACGCATGCCAATCTCACGGCCAATGCGCGCCAAACGCGGATGTGGTTTCCGTTCCTCGAGGACGGCACAGAACGCCTGCTGATCCCGCTGCCATTCTCGCACATCACGGGAATCACAGTCTGCATGACGCTTGCCGTGCTGCTTGCGGCCGAACTGATGGTGGTGTCGCGATTCGTGCCGGATGAGGCGCTTGCGTTGTTGCGCCAGCGCCGGCCGACCTTCTTTGGGGGCGTACCGACCATCTTCATCGCGTTGCTGATGACCAATGCGATGACACCGGAGGATTGGAGGTCCGTAAAGGCGGTCCTGTGCGGTGGCGCGCCGCTGCCGCCGGATGTGCTCGGCAAATTCGAGAGCGTCAGCGGCGAAAAGGTGCGACAGATCTATGGTTCGACAGAACTGTCACCGGCCGCGACCATCATGCCCGCCAACCCGGACGAGCCGCGCGGCTCCGTGGGGCTGCCGATCCCGGGCACGACGATTGAAATTCGCGACACCGCAGATTCGGCCAAGCGCATGGCGGGCGGTGAGTCTGGCGAGATCGTTGTCGCCGGCCCACAGGTCATGAAGGGTTACTGGAATCGCGAAGAGGAGACCGATCGTTCAATGGTCGACGGGTTCTTTCGCACCGGCGATATCGGCTACCTCGACCAGAAAGGCTATCTGTTCATCGTCGATCGCCTCAAGGACATGATCATCGCCGGTGGCTATAATATCTATCCGGCCAACGTAGAGAGTGCGATTTACTCGCACCCGGGCGTCGCCGAAGCCATCGTGATCGGCGTCCCCGATTCCTACCGCGGCGAGACGGTCAAGGCCTTTGTCGTTCTGTGCGGCGACGCGACGCTCACTCTGGAAGAGCTTCAGGCCCACCTGAAGGAAAGGCTGTCGCCGATCGAGATGCCGCGGCAGCTCGAGATACGTCAGCAATTGCCGAAGACCGTTGTTGGCAAGCTCTCGCGCCTTGAATTGCGGCGCGAGATTCGCGATGGCGCCTGAGACCCCCGGGGAGCTGCGATGATTCCGCGCACAATCTTTGCCGAGGAGCATCGCATCTTTCGCGAGCAGTGCCGGTCGCTGTTTGAGAAGGAGTTCGTGCCGTTTCACACGGAATGGGAACGAGACGGCATCGTTCCGCGGGCCGTATGGAAACTGATGGGCGGCGCAGGATTGCTGTGTACGTCCGTTCCGGAGCAAGACGGCGGTTTGGGCGCTGATAAATTGACGGCCGTCGTGATGCTCGAAGAACTCAGCGATCTCGGCCTCATGGGCATGGCGTTGAACTTCGCGATGCATTCCGAGATCGTCACGCCGTACCTGCTGAAATACGGGTCGCAACAGCAGAAGGAGCGTTGGCTTCCGGCCTTGATCGCTGGCGAGCGCATCGGCGCGCTCGCAATGACCGAGCCTGCGGCGGGCTCCGATCTGCAGCGGATGAAGACCGTCGCACGCCGCGAGGGCGACGGCTTCTGTTTGAACGGCCAGAAAACCTTCATCAGCAATGGCCAGCACACCAATTTGACCATGGTCGCGGCCAAAACGGATCCAGCCGAAGGCGCGAAGGGGATCTCGCTGTTTCTGGTCGAAGGCGAGCGGGCCGGTTACGGCAAGGGCCGCAACCTCGAAAAGATCGGCCTGCATTCGGCCGACACCTCGGAACTGTTCTTCGATGATGTCCGGATTCCGGCTGAAAATCTGATCGGAGAGGAGGGGCAGGGGTTCCGCTATCTGATGCAGGAATTGCCCTGGGAGCGGCTGCAGCTCGCGATTGTCGCGGTTGCCGCCTCCGAGGCGGCGTTGCGCTGGACAGTGGACTATTGCCGGGAGCGTCAGGCCTTCGGCCGGTCCATCGCCTCATTTCAGAATACCCAATTCAAGCTCGCGGAACTCAGGACGGAAACCCAGATAGCGCGCGTCTTCGTCGATCGTTGCATCGCGTTATCGTTGGAAGCGAACCTGGATGTCGAGACGGCGGCGATGGCCAAATACTGGACCACCGATCTGCAATGCAAGGTGATCGACGAATGCCTCCAGCTCCATGGCGGTTATGGTTACATACGCGACTACGCGATCGGCCGCGCCTTTGTCGATGCACGCGCGCAGCGCATTTATGGCGGCACCAACGAGATCATGAGGGAAATCATTAGCCGGACGAATTGACTTTGAAATTTGACCGCCCCAAATGCTGACAACAACTACCAAGGGAAACACCATGGTTGACGCGCTGATCATCGACGCATGCAGAACGCCACGCGGCATTGGCAAGGCCGGCAAGGGCGCGCTGTCAGGCGTTCATCCGCAGCAGTTGGGCGCAACGGTGTTGCGGGCTCTGGCCGACCGCACCGGAATCGACACATCAGATGTCGACGACATTATCTGGGGCACCAGCTCGCAGCGCGGCCCGCAGAGCGGTGATCTCGGCCGGATGTCGGCGCTC
>Ga0137415_10006767_pt1 | contig 11362 bp, 9 predicted proteins | sample CZODoug3_1_1_16f_FD_183082 | JGI IMG/M metagenome (GOLD analysis project Ga0137415, IMG submission 183082) | Vadose zone soil fungal communities from Angelo Coast Range Reserve, California, USA - CZODoug3_1_1_16fungal (Hybrid Assembly) | ecosystem: Environmental > Terrestrial > Soil > Vadose...
AAACCGAGCGACTCACCATAGGATGGTAGAAGAAGTTCGATGGCCGCTGTATCGAAGCCAATTCCGTGATTCAACGAGTGAACTTGATGCTGCTCGTATATGCCGCGGATCACCATCATGCCGATAAGAATTTGCAACTCATCGATGTGGCGCGGGTCGCGTGTGAATAGCGGTTCTACTGCGAATGGCCTATCGGCCTCGACGACAACATCGATCCAGGAAGCCGGGATGTCGACGCGCGGCAATTTGTCGACAATCTGGTTCACCTGCACAATGACGATTCCATCATGAAAGGCCGCCGCTTCCACAATCACCGGCGTGTCTTCCGTGTTTGGTCCGGTGTAAAGGTTGCCTTCCGGATCAGCCTGTTCCGCACACACCAGGACTACGTTTGGGACTAGATCGACAAGCAGCCGGGCATACAGTTCGACGTAAGTGTGGATGGCACCGATGTCGAGCTTGCCATCCTCCAACAGTTGCGACACTCGCAGGCTTTGCGGACCGGCGAAAGCGAAATCCACTTTCTGCGCAATGCCCAACTCAAACAGAGTGAGATGTTCGGGTCGACTAATGCTCGAAATGATCAGGTGTAGATCGTGAAGCTTCTTCGGATCGACCTTTACAAGGGATCGTGAGAGGAAATCAGCCTGTTTCTGATTGTCTCCCTCAAGGACAACCCTCTCACCGCTGACGATGAGTCTTTCGAGAGCCTCAATAATTTTGCTCGTGGGTAGGATCGGGCCTTTCATCCACGGCTGGACCAGTCGCATGCGACTTCGTTTCTCATCGCGCCGCGTCGTCCACGAACGCGACACCTGCTCCAACGTTCGCTGCGCCATCGGGCTGCTATCAGAAAGAGAGTTGGTCATTCTCATGCTCCACCTCTGGGTTCCCGTGGACAGAAACTCAATGGAAGGAAGCTTCTGCCGCAGCGTGAAATACCGAGCTTCTGCATGCGGAAGTAAAGAGTCGACCTCTTGATTCCCAAGCGTGCGGCAGCCCCGTTCGGACCGGCGACAACCCCGCGTGTGTGCTCGAGAGTCTTGCGGATGTGCTCCCGCTCCGTGTCTTCCAGAGTGATTGGCGCAAGGGATTCCGCTTCGACGACACGCTTCAGTTGCGCCAGAGGCGGCTGGAGAACGTTGCCGGGAGTAAGGATGACGCTGCGTTCAATGAAATTTTGCAGTTCCCGAATGTTCCCCCGCCAGGGATGGCTGATCAGTGCTTTCATTACTTCGGCCGGCACTTCGGGAATCTGCTTGCCTATCTGCTCCGCGAATGTTTTCACGAAGTGCGTCACGAGGAGGGGGATGTCCCCTACACGGTCTCGCAACGGTGGAATGTGGATAGGAAATACGTTGAGTCGGTAATAGAGATCGCTCCGGAAACGTTTCTTCGAAACCAATTCTGCTAGATCGTTATTCGTTGCGGCGACCAATCGCAGGTTGGCGCGCAGCGTTCGCGTGGCACCCAGCCTTTCGAACTCTCCTTCCTGAAGGACGCGCAGTAGCTTGGGTTGCAGTTCGAGCGGAATATCTCCGACCTCGTCCAGAAACAGAGTGCCTCGGTCCGCAGCTTCGAAACGACCTATCTTGCGTGCAACCGCACCGGTGAAAGCTCCTCTCTCGTAGCCGAAGAGCTCGCTCTCGAGCAGTCCGAGAGGAATGGCTGCACAGTTCAGTGTCAGGAAGGGACGATCGCTGCGCGTGCTGTGCTTGTGGATGGCGCGCGCGATGAGTTCCTTACCGGTTCCCGTCTCTCCTTCGATAAGAGAAGTCGATTTAGTGGGCGCGACAATCCGAACAAGGTCCAATACCTGTCGGAGAGCCGAGCTGACACCGATGATGCCCTCAAAGCCGTCCTCTGCAAATTCGCGTGACGTACCACTCCGCTTTTGGGTTTCCAATCCTTTGGTTAGGGCCAATTGCGTTGCTGTCGCCATGAGGCCCCCTTTCCTATCCTTTCCAGCAATCGAAATTCATCGTCGCATTCATCTCTGGTCGTATCCATTCCGTGTCATTACTCGGCTGATATCAGAATGAATGTGATTGGAATTTGTCACCACCCCAGATGGGATAGTTTTCATCCTGTATTTTTCTGTAGGCAATTCGGCCGCGAAGTCCGCGACGCAAATCATCGCTTTCGCTGCTTCTACACCGGGACTCGATCGATTTGTGTCAGAACAATAGACGCGAGCGAGGTGACGTGGCGGGCAAACCAATTCGCATCAACCTTATGCGGCGACCGTGCGCTTCTGACGCGAACAGCGTTCCCAACTCCCCCTAGGTTTTCTGCGTCCATTCGATCGCTCACCGTAAAATCATCTCGCCGTTCGCTGCTCTCGGAGCCCAGAAGCGATACTTGTCGATCTTGAAGGACCGTATCCTGGACTCCAGCGTGGATCGCGGCATGCCGAGCCGGGCGGCCGCGCCAGACGGTCCATACACCTGCCCTCTGCTTTCCCGCAAGGCACGCTCGATCATGTTTTTTCCCTGAAGGGCCGGAGGGCGGGAAAACTCACGCGAACTTTTGGGCGTCGCTGCCGACCGTTCAGTCGAGACCCAGCTTTCATCGGCCGAAAAATACTCTCCTTCGCACACGACGACAGATCGCTCGATAAGGCTTGTAGTGGTTCGCTCGAATACTTCCGCGCGCTGGCTGCTGCTGGCCTCGATGGTTTATCTCCCCCTTGTGTTCGTTGTGCAGGTCTGCGGACGCATGTAAGACGCATTCGCCACGCAAACAATTTTCTTTCGATGATCCAAGTGTTTCCAGCAGCAGAAAGGAGCAATCCGGAGAAAGAGATTTGGCCGGGGTGTCAAAGAATGGCGCTACAACTCCGGGCTCTCACTGGCGTAGACAACGCTGCGCATTGCGATCAGTGCAGGTTGGGTGTGTGTTTTGAGCCAAAGATGCTGCTTATCTTTGTAAACAAAGATCGTCGAAATGGCGATGGCTTCCCAAAGATCATGCCTCCGGGAACTACAAGGTTCATCTCGGTCCCGGAACTTGAAGAACTCACGAGCGTGAGCGTGCCTCCGATGCGAGCGGCACGCTCACGCATTCCTTGCAGTCCGAAATGTCCGTCCCTGCCCCTGTCTGCGATAACCGGGTCAATGCCCGTGCCGTTGTCGCTCACGCGCAGGGCAAGATCGTTGGCATATCGGAGCTCCACTTCCAATCGACTTGCCGCCGAATGCGTACATGCGTTGCGGATGGCTTCGTAACCGATGCGGTAAACTTCGTCGCGTACGATGGGATGCATTTCTCTGGCATCACCAACTACAGAAAATGTGACCGCCATGGAGCTGGGGATGAGGCTGTCTTCGGTCACTCGCCGAAGAGCCTCAGCGAGGTCGTTTGTCTGCGTTGTCGGCGTGCGAAGTGAGTTCAGCGCCGCTCGTCCCTCCAGCATGGCCCGCGAAAGCCAGACTGACAGCTGTTCCATAGCTCGACGCATTCGGATAGGATCGGTGGAGGGATCCAGCGCATCCTCTGCGACCAGCTTGCTGCCTTGAATGGTCTGGAGGAACGTGTCGTGAAGGTCCCGCGCCATGCGAGTGCGTTCTGCCAACCGTTCATCGAAGCGGATGCCGATGGATCTTGCAATTTGCCGCACGCGCAACTGGTAGAGAACGACCACGAGGAAGACGCCGAACACGGCGCAGAGACTTCGAAACCAGTTTGTCTGATACCAGGCGGCCGCGACTCTGAAATCCAAGATTGCGCCTGCTTCGTTCCATACCCCGTCGTTGTTGCACGCGATGACCCGAAATCGGTATCGCCCTGGCCTAAGGTCACTATAGAAAGCTTGCCGCCGTGTACCTGATTCCTGCCAGGTTGCGTCGCGGCCTTCCAGTTTGTAACGAAAGCGCACTCTTTGCGGGACTACAAAACTGAGTGCCGTATAGTCAATTTCGAGATCCCGCGTAAGGGCGGGAAGGCGAAGGTCCTCGCGAGGTAAGTAGCTCTTTCTGTCGGCAACGATCTCTTCGACGTGCACGGGTGGAGGTAGTGCATTCGCAGTTAGATGACCCGGATCGATCATTTGCAGCACGACACCATTTGCAAACCACAACTGTCCATCCGGAGATATTGCGGCGGCCCCGAAAGGCGCACGGCCCGGTTGCACACCATCAAATACGTCAAAAGTCTTGACCTGCACCGTGATGTCAGGGTGTCCCCACCATCGTTGCAGCTCCGAGTCCGAAATGTCGACGAGCCCACACTGCGTATACAGCCAAAGATCACCTTGGCTATCTGCAATGAGCGCATACACACTATCGCAAGGAAGACCGTTCCGGACGGTGAGGGTTTGCTGCTTTCCTGCCTTCCACCCGATAACTCCTAGCGGTGTCGCTCCTAATACGGAACCGTCGGAGTTCACAATGAGCTGATTTACACGAGAATCCTCTCCGTGCTTGAAAGGAAAGATTTCTGTCTTGCCGTGCCGATATCGAGCCAGATCGCCATTCATGAGACCTAACCAAATGCCGCCTTCGGGATCGGCCACAACTTTGCGGGCGGGCGGCATCCGTGGTACCGGAAACTCTTCTTGAACTTTGAGATTTTGAATGCGAATGAGCATCCTGGGAGGACCAATGGTCTCGACCCAGACGTTGTGGTCCACATCTTCCGTCATTCCAACAACTACTCCGATCGGACTGCCATCCGGCTTGTCGATCCTTCTGAACATTCCATTCTTGTAAATTGACATCGTGTTATCTATGCCGACCCATAATAGGCCCGCCCGATCTTTGAGCATCGACGTAACTAGATGCCCTGGCAAGCCTTTCGCTTGGACAGAAGACACGCGGCCCTGATGAAGAGTATCCAAACCTTCGGGCGTTCCTATCCAGACAGTGCCATCCCCGGAGGCAAGAACCGAATCGACCTCATCCGCACTCAGTCCCTCGCGCCTTGAAAAGCTAGCGACTCGGAGCTCACGGAAACAATCAATTCCCTTCGCGGTTGCGGCCCAAAGATTGCCCTCATGATCCTCATAGAACTCGTAGACGTCATCGCTCGAAAGACCATCGCCACTACGGAAATGATCCACATTGCGGCCATTAATGCGGTAAATACCCTGCTTGTATGTCCCAATCCAAAGAGCGTTTTCGCGGTCCAAGAACAACCTTCGAACTTGCAGGGTACTGCCATCCAATTCGGGCGTGACAAATGGCTTCCAGACACCTTCCGCCAATTGCTGCAATCCCAGACCGCGGCCAACGTCAGCGATTCCTACCCATAAAGACCCATCAGGGTTGGCAGCAAGGCCGGTCACGCCGTCAGTTCCTTCTTTCATTTTCAATTGCTTTGAGATGTCCGTGCTGAATGAGCCTGGTTTCCAGCGAGCAACCTCTGTATCGCCAGCGATCCAAAGGTTACCCAGTGCGTCCTCTACCAGAGTGGATGCGCCGGAATCTGGAATTCCATCTGCCTTCCCATAACAGTGCGGGCCTGTGCCGATGATCTGGCAAAGACCTCCAGCCGCATCGCTTGTTCGGGTACGCACGAACCAGACTGTTCCCCTACGGTCCTCAATAATGGAATTGATGCGTGTCGGCTGGATCAGATAATTAGTTAACTCCTGCTTGTCCCAGTGGCTCAGACCACCTTCCATCCCGATCCATAAACTCCCATCGCGTGCGCCCAAAAGCGAAGTGACATTAGAGGAGGGCAATCGTTTTCCATTTGGAAAAGTCCATGGAGCAAATCGAACGCCGTCGAACCGCAGCAAACCGGCCTGCGTCCCGATCCAAATATATCCATCTGTGGTTTGTGTGATCGCATTCGGCGCCCCGCTAAAGACTCCGTCTTGAATCCTCCAGGCGGTATGGGCGTATTGGGAGATGTGGCGAGTCGGATTCACTGCTGAAACGGTGCTCACTGCGAAGAGAAACAACAAAAGGCAGAGCAAATGCCAGTGAGGAATGTTCAACCTCTCCGCTTTGGGAGCGAAGTTTGCGCGGCGCCTTTCGAGTAGGCTCAAGGCCAATCCCGAGCTCCTTCTCCCGAAGAACATGGATAAACTGTGAGTACAGCGTGATCGCCGAATCTACAATTGTGCCCAGGCACGGACGCCGGAATGCGCTTTGCCCTGACCCCTTAACACTACTCAATCCGGGGCATTCGCAGAACATCGGAATCTACAGCCAGCATCCTACAGTTTTCCACGGGCCTCGGAATGCCATCACATTTGGAGTAAACCACGCCGGAGCGCGATGGTGACTGCATGGGTCCGATCATTGGCCTGAAGTTTATCCACTAGGTTTTTAATGTGGAAGTTAACGGTGGTCTCCGCAATCGATAGTTGATCCGCAATCTGCTTGTTCCGATAGCCATCTCGAATGAGTCGAAGAACCTCCAATTCCCGCGTCGTAAGATCGTCATCGCCCAAGTGCTCGGCGAGACGAGCCGCCACTTCAGGCGGAATATGCCGATGCCCGGCGTGAACCGATCGGATCACGCCCAGTAATTCATTTTTCGGCATGCTCTTAAGAAGATAGCCCGATGCTCCTGCTCGCAGTGCTCGCTGGATGTCCCCCTCGCTGTCGGAGGTTGTCAGCATGATGATACGAGCCTTCGGAAACTCGCCTCGAATCTCGATGAGCGTATCGGTGCCGTTGCTGCCAGGAAGCCGAAGATCCATCAGGGTGATATCGGGTCGATGGCGACGAAATTCCGCTATGGCCTCCATCGCGTTCGACGCATGGGCAACAAGAAGCATGTCCGGCTGAGAGCCGATGATCGTATGCAGCCCCTCGCGGAAGACCGGATGATCCTCGACGCTCAGGATACGAATCGGCTTAGCCTGAACCATTGCCATGGCCTCAGTTTAGCAGTTCTATTGGATAGCGATGTTCCTGCCAAAGCCCTGGCTGGATAGCCAGAAATCAAGAAACTGCCAGGTGTTGTCTAGAGGAATGATGACTTTCCGGGGATTTCCCTAGCGAATCCCCTAGCAGTTCGCTGCCAAACTTCCATAACGAATGCAGGCGATCTCCGTTACCTATAGAAAAATGCAGCGCAAAAACTACTGAATTTGGGGTGGTGGCAAATCCTGATCGTCTTCATTCTGGTGACTGTGAAAGCTGGGAAAAGAGCTTGGATGGGTGAACGTCACTGGACCTAAAAATCAATTTCAACCCCTCCGAGCCGGACCCTGCCTGCGAGACCCTGAGCCAGGGACGTTATCAATTGCGTCAAAGTTTATTACGCGAGGATTCTGTTTTAGTCGCTTGCACTTGTTCGCCAACGTGGGAGCGCAGTTGGCGATGTCGGGAACTTTAATGACGGAGCTCGTCCGAAGCATTTCGGAAGATTGCCCCGCCATTGAGCACCACCACCTTGAAAACGGAGCTTGTCATGCAGACGACCGAACACCAACGCGTTCCCACCCTCCCCAAGCAACGCATTGCCACCCTGCTGGGGGAAATCAATGTTCACCTCGTCGGCAACGGTCCGGCTATGGTTTGCTGGCCCAGCCTTATGATGACGGGGCAGATGTGGCGGGGACAGGTCGACCATTTCGCAAGCAGCTATCAGATGGTTCTGATCGACCCACCCGGCCACGGCGAAAGCGAATCCTTGAACCGGTACTTCACCCTTGAGGAATGTGCCCTATGTCTAAGCCAGATCTTGAATCAATTGGAGATTGAAGACTGCGTCCTGCTCGGTAATTCCTGGGGCGGAATGATGGGCGGCGTATTCGCTGCCCTGTATCCAAACCGGACACGGGCCGCTGTATTGATGAACTGCACGGCTTCGGTGGCTGATGAGGCCCAGAAGGAGCAGTTCTTACAGATGACTTCAGTACTGCGCCAACAGCATACCGTCCCCAAAGCGGTCGTCGATCTCGCAGTCAATGCCTTTGCCGGTGTGACGACCGAAAGGACGAGGCCTGAGGTGGCGGAATTCATCCGCTCAACCGTGGCTGCAGCCCAGGCGGACTCCGTCTGCTGGGCGATCGATAGTGTCGTTCCGCGCCGCACCGAGCATCTAGCCCTTTTGGGTGCCATTCGAAAACCAGTTCTGGTGGTGGCTGGTGAGGAGGACCGAACATTTCCGGTCGCCGAAACCCGGGCCATGGCGGAGGCCATCCCCGGCAGTCAGTTCAGAGTGTTACCCGAGGTCGGGCATCTTGCTGCCTTGGAAGCTCCGCAACAGGTCAACGCCGCCATCGACAAGTTTTTAGGAGAAGTTGTCGCATAAACGAGGTTTGGCAGCGGCCTGACGCAATTTACGCGACTTCGCCTTCGTTATCCAGTACAAGCGCAAAGTGAAACGGCATCTCGATCGTCTGGATGCGCGCAATAAGAGCAGCCGCGGTGATGACGCTTCGGTCGCGTGCGGAAAGGTCGGGTCGCTTCCACAGACCGTCGAGTAGAGGTCCTTTCGTGTAGCACTCCAGCGTCGGTGAGACCGCTCTCACATCGTCATAGGTCAAAGCACCCGGCAGTGTGTTCGGCTTCTTTGCGTCTGTCATACTCTTCTCCTGAGTTAACGCTGGACCTTTTCCCCACAGCGCCGCAATCATGAGGCTCGCGCCCCCTTTCAGCACGTCACACCGTGCGAGGTTAATCGGTCCGTTTCCTGCGTGAATGGCTTCCACTCTGACCTCTGGATGCACTGCATTACGGTTGTAGGAGGGCCTTGATAGCGCGGCGCTCGTCCATCGCGCGGTAACCTTCGGCAACCTGATCCAGAGGGAGGCTGAGGTCAAAGACCTTGCCGGGTTGGATCTTTTCCGTCCAGACCAGATCGATCAGCTTCGGTAGAAACCGGCGGACTGGTGCGGGGCCGCCGTGAAGGTGAATGTGAGCGAAGAACAACTCCTCACCCTGGAGCTCTACGCCGTGCGGAACGCCGACATAGCGGACGTAGCCACGTGGTCGAGTGGAGCGGATCGCCTGCATCATCGACTCCTGAGTGCCGACGCACTCCAGAACCGCGTCTGCCCCCGCACCCTTCGTCAGATCCTTGATGCGGGCCACACCTTCATCACCGCGCTCCGTCACGATGTCTGTCGCGCCAAACTCCAGAGCGAGCTTCTGGCGTTTTTCGTGCCGGCTCATGGCGATGATCCGTTCCGCGCCCATCTGCCTGGCAGAGAGTACGGCCAGCAGACCTACGGCTCCGTCACCCACGACAACAACCGTCATGCCTGGCTTTACCTTCGCCGCGTCGGCGGCGAACCAACCCGTACCCAGAACATCGGAGGTAGCGAGAAGGTTCGGAATCATCTCCTTTGCGGGAACTCCGGGAGTCGGCACGAGAGTGCCGTCCGCAAGAGGAACGCGCAGCAGCGGAGCCTGGGCTCCGCCTACGAATTCTCGCTGCTGGCAGGAGGACTGATAACCAAAGCTGCAGTGAGGGCAGGTGTTGTCCGAAGCAAAGAAGGAGCCGATGACGAACTTGCCTGGTCTCACACTTTTGACCGCGCTGCCTACCTCCTCGACAATGCCGCAGTACTCGTGTCCCGGTGTGGGTTGGTTCACTGGGTAATACCGCGATAGCTCCACAAGTCCGATCCGCAGACGCATGTCGCTGAGAGCCGTATCATAGCATCCGTTGGCTTGGTGATTTTTGGTTCGGAGACTTCCCCGAAACGAATGTCTCTGGTTCCATAAAGCACGGTTCCTCGCATGGTTGCTCTCCTTCTTTAACGCATGACGTAGCCGCCGTCGATTGAGATCGACTGGCCGGTAACGTAGCTCGCGGCGGAGCTGCAGAGCCACAGGACAGCATCGGCGATCTCCTCGGGCCGCCCCAGTCTGCGCATCGGCACGAAGGTGTTCAGCATCTTATCCAACTCTTCACCTTGACCTTCAGCGATCATCTTGTCGGACATGGGCGTCTGAATCATGCCCGGGCACACGTCGTTGACGCGAATGCCACGCGTTGCATATTCGAGAGCGGCGCTCTTGGTGAATCCGATCACTCCATGCTTTGCGGCATGGTAGGTCCCGCGCCGGGCGCCCCCGATAAGACCTCCAAGCGAAGAGCAATTGACGATGGCGCCACTGCCTTGCTCGCGCATCTGCTGCAGTTCGAACTTCATGCAGCTCCAGACGCCCCGCAGGTTGATCCCCATAATTCGGTCATAGTCATCGCGGGGAGAGTCGGCCGTTTCGGCAAGGACATTTTGAACGCCGGCATTGTTGTAGGCGGCGTCGAGCCGCCCGAAAGTAGCAACAGTCTGCTTCACCATTGCTTTTACCTGCGCGTCATCTGACACGTCGCAACGCACCGCAAGCGTCTTGTGACCCTTATCGGCAAGCTCTTTGGCTGCGGCTTGCACTGCCTTCTCATTCCAGTCTGCCAACACCACAGACGCACCTGATTCGGCGAATGCCTTGGCCGTGGCAAGACCCAACCCTGATGCGGCGCCCGTCACGAGCGCCACTTTGTTTTCAAACGAGATGTTCATGATGATCTCCTCACCTTCTTGTCTTTGCTTTCTCTCACTTCATGAGCCGGTACTGCTCGTCGGTGACCTTCTCTAGCCAGTTCACCGCTGTGCCGTCCAGTTGCTCCTGGAACGCGATGTGCGTCATGGTTGTGGTTGGCGTTGCACCATGCCAGTGCTTGACGCCAGCCGGAATCCAAACGACGTCTCCCTTGCGAATCACCTGAACAGGGCCGCCCCATTGCTGAACCCAGCCGACACCATCTGTGACGATCAAGATCTGGCCAAGCGGATGGGTGTGCCAGGCCGATCGCGCTCCGGGCTGGAAAGTAACCTCGCCACCGCTCGACCGGGATGGTTCCTTCGCGTCGAAGAGAGACTGAACGCGAACCGTGCCCGTGAAGCGATCCGCAGCGCCTGCGATGACCTTTTGCGAGCTCGTCGGCGTAATTGAGATCTGCGTGCTGCCACTCTGTGCAATTCCAACGACCGGCATAGTCGCGAGAGACAGAAGCGCTGTGCAGGTCGAAAATAACTTCCTCATGGTCGGGTAGCCCTTTCTCGTACCTTCCAAGGCTATCCAGCAAAGCCTCCGGGCGCTTTCCCGATCCTGCCAATTCTTTGCCTAATCCTGCTTGGAATCTTAATTTCGTGCACGCAGAGGGTTGCCTCGCGGTACGCTAGTTTTGAGGGAGGAGCGCGAGATGGCGAGGGGAACGAGAAAAACGGAGGCTCCCGATCCAGTGGTGATCGAGATGAGGCGATCATTGGCGCGGCGGATTGCTGCGCGTACGAGAAAGGAAGGGGAACACAAGACTGCTATACCAGGACTGATCCTTTACCACCGTACGTCGCCGACTCCCTGCTATCGAGCATCCTATGAGCCGAGTCTCAGTATCTTTGTGCAGGGACGGAAGCGGATCAATCTCGGAGGCACGGAGTATTTGTGTG
>Ga0137415_10006768_pt1 | contig 11361 bp, 7 predicted proteins | sample CZODoug3_1_1_16f_FD_183082 | JGI IMG/M metagenome (GOLD analysis project Ga0137415, IMG submission 183082) | Vadose zone soil fungal communities from Angelo Coast Range Reserve, California, USA - CZODoug3_1_1_16fungal (Hybrid Assembly) | ecosystem: Environmental > Terrestrial > Soil > Vadose...
TGGATTACCTCCAAAGAGAAAACCAATAACCAGACACCACCTGCCGCTGATGGCCATAGCCCAGCAGGTCACTAATATGCGACCGCCGCGACCTGCAATAATTCCTCCTACCACACAACCGGCGGCGCCGCAGCCAATCACTAGAAACGATGCAAATTCCGCCAGCGACGAAGTAGTTTGACGCGTCTGCAGGCTCGCGCGAATCATAACTGGGATCCAGGCCCACATCGCGTAGAGTTCCCACATATGACCGAAGTATCCTAAGTTTGCGAGCCGCACTCCACGATTGCTGAATACGGCGATGGCTTGCTTCCAATTGAATTTGGCGGCAGATACTGCGTATGGCCCGTCCCTAACAAAGAGGAGTACGATAAATCCGCCGGCTAACGCGAGCAACGAGATGAAGAAAATATTCTGGCGCCAGTTTGCACTGCCAACACCATTAACTAAATAGGGCGACGCTTTGCCCAGCGTTAAAGCTCCCACCAGTACGCCGAGAGCCATCCCGCGACCTTTCTGAAACCACGTCGCCATGATCTTCATTCCCGGCGGATAAACTCCGGCGAGAAACAGGCCTGTAAGGAATCGAAAGACAATTGCAGTTTGGGCGTCATGAGCATAGGCACCAAAAGCCGCATTTGTTAGCGCGCCCGCGAACGCCGAGACGGCAATGAGATAACGAACGCTAAATACGTCAGGGAGATTAAGCAAGGCGCTCAACAGAGTGCCGCAGACAAAACCGAGCTGCACGGCAATCGTCAGCCAGCTAACATTCGCGTCGCTCAAGTTCCATTCAACTCGTAGCGCAGGAACGACTGCTGCGGCACTGAACCAGAGCGACATGCCGAGTAGTTCCGCGAATGAGAGCAAAGCAAGGGCACGCCAGCGAGCATAGCTTGCCGTTTGCTTCGTTTGCTCTTTCGTTGGTCTTTCGTCCACGTCCATGAATGACCGCAGAGAATACTACAAAGCTCCACAAACTTGAGTGCCAACATGCGCCGGCTACCAGCGATTCTGGAAAGCCGAGTTCCAGCATCCGCTCGCTACTACTCGCGATTCTGTAAGCTCGGATAGGCCAGCTTGAGTATCTTTATTACTCACGGCACTACAAAAGCAAAACGGCAGGTCATAGAACCTGCCGCCGTAAGCACTGCGAGAAAATTCATCTTACGCTACTGCCGCAACCAAAGCAGGAAATTCGCCGGCCTGCGATTGAACAGCAACTTTCTTTCTGCGCTTGTTCTCATACATGGCCAGGTCGGCCAAAGCCATCAAGTCTTCCATCGTTTGGGACCCATCAGAATCAAGCTGAGCTACTCCGAGGCTGATCGAAAGCTGGTAAGGAGAGTTTTTCAGGGCGTTGTAGCTCTCAAACTTTTGCTCCAGACGCGCGATCAGATTTTCCACGCCATCTTCCGGATCAACTGCGGCCAACACCGTGAACTCGTCGCCACCCAAACGTCCAAGGATGTCAGAAGAGCGAAAGGTTTCCTTCAACAGTTCGGCGGTTTTTATCAATGCGCGATCGCCTTCTGTGTGGCCGAAAGAATCGTTGATTTTCTTCAACCCATCAAGATCGGCATATACAATCGCCACACCTTTGTTCGTCCGCGAAAGAGAATTGAGATGCTGCTTGCAAAACGCAAGGAAGCCGCGACGGTTATAGAGCCCGGTTAGTTCGTCAGCCAGTGAAAGGGTTTGAATCGCGGCTTCCGCCCGTTTTCGCTCGGTTATGTCCTGAATCTGAAAGATAAAGTGAAACGGACGGCTTTGTGCGTCGCGCACCAGAGACGCGCTGCTTGATACCCAAACATCGTGGCCCAGTTTGTGAGTGTAACGCTTCTCCAACTGGCAAGTGAGAGTTTCGCCGGCTAACATTCGGTAAACCTCGGCGAGATCGTGACCAAGATCTTCGCGATGAGTAATCGACTGGAAATCTGAGACTAGCAATTCCGCTTCCGAGTAGCCAACTATTTCGCAAAGTGAACGGTTTACGCGAAGCCAATTACCCTCTGGAGACACCAGGGCCATGCCAATTGCCGCGTAATCAAATGCATTACGAAAATGTTCTTCGCTCTCCACCAGAGCTTTGCTTATTCGCTCCTGCTCGGCGATGAAACTGTTGAGCTGCTCAACGTGGACTTTTGCCTGCTGCACTTGAAGGGCTGAAGTTTCCACGTTCCTGAGATAGGATCGGTAAGTGAGATAGACGATGACGATTATCGGAGTGGTAGCGACAAAGGCATAGAACCCGAGGCTTTCGGTCAGGCGGCCGACGATTGCTGCACCAGAAGCGCCGGCAAAGTAGGTTAATGAAGTCCATAGAAAATTCGTCCGCCAACTGTGCCACACCGATTGATTGGCGCTCAGGGCTACGCCCACCGCGATCAGCCAGGAATTGAATGTGTACTGCAGTAGCGCCATCACAGACAAAGCGACGACGAGGTTTGGTGAGTATTCTGATTTCAGGCTAAAGGCCGGAAACAGCAGGTGCAGGGCCGAAGCCGAAACAAATGTCGAAACCGCCATGACACCCGCATTGAAAAATACCACGTCCGCTTTCCGGCTGAAGCGCAGCGAAGAAGAAAGAGCTTCGACCGCGGCAAGCAGCACAGCTGCTTCTACCCCGAATAACAGTATCGCGAGAAAGACGAAAGTGTCAGAAACCGAAATCTGTCCGCCCGCTCCTGGAATCTTGATACTCATTCGCGATCCGATAAGGACCGTTATGAGCGTGAGAACAACAAATTTCGAATTGAGCTCAGCGATGGGTAGACGATAAGCACAAAGCACGGTCACGGCTGCACCAATTAGCGCAACCGAGACCATGTAGGGGGTTCTGCTGGTTCTGCCGGTTCTTTGTTTTTTCACCTTAGTGTTACTCAGGATCTTCCTGCGGGGCGTCACAGGTGGCAGGGCGAAGTGAATATCTGCTCAACCGATTGCCTTAGTGCGCCACTTAGCAAGCCGCATTCCCGACCTTTTTAAGGTGATAGCCCCCACCCAATTGCAAGGAATTAAGGACTTCAATTACTAGAGGTCAAGCCCGGTCACGCGTATAGTCAATATGAATGACGGCTACCCTCAATCTGACATAAACATTTATCTTGCTTTGGAAATCGGCGGACAACACTTGCGAAGACCTGCGACTCGGGCAAACCGTGAAGCAGGAACCAGAAGTCGATATCTATTTTTCAGATTTCTTCCAAGTGCCCCCTGTGCCTCGCCAAAAGGTCGTACACCTGCGAAATCAATGACTTGGCGTACAGCTTGATTCGGTCTTTTCCGCTAAAATTCTTGCCATGATCGTGTCGCTCCGGCATTTCCTCGGCTGGTTGGTCAGTTCGCTCAGTTGCCGGGCGGACCTCGTCCTCGAAAACATGGCTCTCCGTCGGCAATTGCTGGCACTGCACGCGCAACGACCTCGCCGTCGATTGACTGCCCTACACAAACTGTTCTGGGTTGCGTTGAGAATGTGCTGGTCCGGGTGGAGACAGCCTCTCGTCTTGGTCACTCCTAGAACCGTCGTGAACTGGCACCGAGCGGGATTTCGTTTGTATTGGACGTGGGTCTCCAGAATCCGCCAGGTAGGAGGACGGAAGCGTGTCAGCAAAGAGGTTCGCGCCTTGATCTTCCGTATGGTGGCTGAGAATCCAACTTGGGGAGCGCCGCGCATTCATGGCGAGCTGCTCAAGCTGGGTTTCGATCTCTCGGAAAGGAGTGTCTCGCGATGGATCTGCCGAGCCCCGACAACTCCGGACCCGATGAAGCGATGGCTGACGTTCCTCAGCAACCATCGCGAGGCTATTGCTGCGATGGACTTTTTCACCGTCCCAACGCTCACTTTTGGTGTTCTGTACTGCTTTTTCGTCATCGGCCACGACCGGCGTAAGATCCTGCACTTCAATGTGACGCGAAATCCCGATGCTCTTTGGATTGTGCAGCAACTGCGAGAAGCATGGGCCTACAAACAGCCACACAGATTCTTGCTATTCGATCGAGACGCAAAGTTTGGCGCCGATGTCGTTTCGGCTGTGAGGGACATGGGGAGCGAGCCAATTCGCACGGCCTTTCGCAGTCCGTGGCAGAACGGTGTCGCTGAGCGCTGGGTGGGAAGTTGCCGACGCGACTTGCTGGACCACGTGATTATCCTGAATGAGCGGCATCTCAAACGGCTGATGTCTGCGTACCTGCACTACTATCACGAGGACCGGACGCATCTTGGGCTCTCGAAGGACACGCCAGCAGGTCGGCCTACAGAAATCCGCGGTGCGCGTGGAGGCCAGATTCAATCCCTGTCGCGACTCGGCGGGCTGCACCATCGTTATGCAGTCGCAGCGTAGACTCCAGAGCTATTTTCTGATGACCAAGCGCCTCTCCTTGTAACCCGACCAAGGCACAGTTCACTTTTTCTGCGAGCATCTTTCGCCGGTCGACGAATCAGCCTGTAGTCCCAAACCGAAGAGCTTGCGCCAAGCAGAAAGAAACCTTTTTCATGTCGGGCACAACGAATTGGCGAACTACAGGGCTGAACGTGGCCCGGTCCGACAGACATCGCGAATACATTCATTCCGTCCGCAGGATCCGTGCCGGATCCACGCGCGACGCACGATAAGCCGGCAGCGCGCATGCCATCAGAGCGATCAGCACGAGGACAACCGGAACGGCACCAAACGTGACGAGATCGTGGCTCTCGGTCTGATACAGGAGTGAGTCCACTGCGCGCGCAACCCCATAAGAGGCGATCACACCTGCCACCAGCCCCACCGACACCAGCTTCAACCCTTGCCCGACGACCATCCGAAGGATCGCCGCCGGCTCAGCGCCCAACGCGAGGCGGACGGCGATCTCACGGATGCGTTCTCTGACGTTGAATACGAGAAGACCGTACAGGCCGATGGCCGCGAGCAGAAGCGATCCGGTCGCGAATGCTCCAAGGGTCATCGCGCTGAAGCGTCGTGGGGCCACCACGTCTCCAACGCGATCGAGCATCGTGGCGACCGATTCAATGGCGAGCTGCCGATCGATCTTGCCAATCTCCCCGCGGACTGCAGACGCAAGCGCCCGCGGATCGGCGTCGGTTCGAATGGCCAGCTTGATCTGGCGTCCAAAGATGTTCGGAACGTTAACGTTGTTCAACATCAAATCGGGAAACTGGCTGAACGGCTCGTACGCGTGAATAGATGGCTCGACTCCGAGCGGTCCGTCGGCGACATCCGCAATGACGCCGACAATGGTGAGCCAGGGGTTCGGGTTCTGCTGTGTGTTGATCCCCCACCGTAGCCGCTTTCCGACCGCATCCTGTCCTGGCCAAAAGGTCCGCGCCAGCCGCTCGTTGACGATGACGACGCCTCCCGGCTCGATGGTTTCGATATTCGAAAACACCCGGCCGCTCTTCAACCGAATCCCGAGCGTCTGAAAATAGGGGCCGTAGACCCACGAAAGATTCGTACTGCCGCCCGCCATGTCGACCCCTTCGGGCGAGAGCACGCGGTCCTCGTAACGCTCGAGAGGCAGATCCGTCACCAGCGCCGCCGTGCGTACGCCTGGGAGGGAGGATGCGCTGGTGAAGAGCGCGAGGTGAAAATTGCGGACGCTGGCCGCCGTGCTGTAGCCGGCTCTAGGAAGCGTGAGCGACGCTGTCAGCACCCGATCGGGATTGAACCCTGGGTCGGTCTGCATGAGAGCGGAGAAGCTTCTGATGAACAGCCCTGCACCCACCAGGAGGACGCAGGCGAGCATGACCGTGGACACGACCAGGCCCGCTTGCAGGCGGTGCCGTCGCTGTCCCGGTGTCGAGCGCGAGGTCGCCCCCTGAAGTGCGAGACCTGGACAACCGCGATCGATTGTGATCAGTGGGATGAGCGCAAAGAGGATGGACGTGGCGATGGCGATGCCGCCGGTGAACGTCAGGACTCGGAGATCGATCGAGACCTCCTGCACTCCTGGAAGTGTCTCAGTAACGGACGCGGGCACCGCACCGACAAGGAACCGCGAGGACAAGAGACCCAGCAGAGCCCCGGCCGTGGAGAGGATCGCAGCCTCCGCGAGCAAGAGCTGCACCAGGCGGGCGCGGCTTGAGCCGAGCGCCATCCGCACAGCGATTTCACGCGTGCGGGCCCCGGCCCTGCTCAGAACGAGGGTCGCAACGTTGGCGCACGTCACGAGCAGCACAAGGCCGACAGCCGCCAATAGCAGCAACAGCGGCCGCTCCATCCGCCCGACAATCTCGTCTCTAAGGGGCGCAGCCGACAGGCCGAATGACAAGCCCGCGCGCTGCAACACCACTGGATAGTTGGCATTGATCCGTCGGGCCAGGACATCGAGCTCCGCTCGAGCTTCGTCCATTGACACGCCTTCCTTTAGTCTGCCAATCACGCTGCGATTGTACTGGTTCCCGCGTTCCTGTCGTTGTTCGTCCGTGAACGCCATCGGCACCCAGATGCTGGCTGGCTTGTTGTTCACCTGGGGGCCACGGCGGGGAAACTCGAAGCTTGCCGGCATGACACCGATCACAGTATAGGGCCGCCGGTCGAGCGTAACAGTCTGGCCGACAATCGATCGATCCCCTCCGTATCGCGATTGCCAGAGACCCCAGCTCAGTACCGCGACGTCCATGCCGGGCCGGTCCTCGTCGGGGGTGAAATCCCGGCCCAGGAGAGGCCGCACGCCGAGCAGCGAAAACAGCTTCCCGGATACCTTGCCGCCATCGATCCGGATCGGGTCGCCGCGTCCCGAGAGCTCGAACGGAACGTTTACAAATGCCTCCACACCCTCGAACGACTGCTGGTCGCGCTGGAGGTCGAGAAAGTCCGGCGGAGAGAAGGGCCAGCGTTCCGCATTGCCACTTGCGGGGTGCTCGTGCAATGCCACGAGACGCTCGGGTTCTGCGAACCCCAGCGGCCGGATGAGCGCCGTGTTAACGATGCTGAAGGTCGCCGTGTTGATGCCGATGCCGAATCCAAGCGTCAGGATGACAACGATTGCGAACGCAGGATTCTTGCGCAGCGTGCGAAATGCGTGGCGGACATCCTGCCGTATCGCGTCAAGCGATGGCCAGCCCCAAACTGCCTGCGTGTCCTCCCTTATCAGCGCGACGTTACCGAACCTGAGCATAGCCTGACGACGGGCTTCTTCTGGCGCCATGCCCCTTTCGATGTTGTCCTGAGTCTCGCGCTCGATGTGATCGCGCATGTCGTCGTCGAGGCCGTCCAGTGCTCGTCTACCGCGTCTCATGTCGTGACTCCTGCGCTGCGGGACGGAGGACCCGGGCAATCGCTCGTGCCAGCGTCTCCCACCGGCTGGTTTCGATCTCTAGTTGCTTGCGCCCCTTCGCGGTCAGTCGATAGAACTTGGCCCGCCGGTTGTTCTCTGAGGTGCCATCCTCGAACGTGATCCATCCGCGTTTGATCAGGCGGTGAAGCGCTGGATAAAGGGACCCCTGCTCTACTAGCAGCACGTCATCCGACGCACGCTCGATCGCCTTGGCAATAGCGTGGCCGTGTGCCGGTCCCCAACGCAGCGTGCGCAGAATCAGCAGATCCAGCGTGCCCTGTAGGAGATCGATTCGACCGTAGCTTGGCTTGGTAGACATTCTAGGTAGCGAAGATAGACCCACTCACCTAGAATGTCAAGGTGGATCCCGACTAACAGGTGGAGCTGATCAAGCGGTGCTCTGAAGTCGCTGAGAGCTACCACTGAACGGCTCTCCCTGGGGCCTGGCGGTGGTGACTTTGGTTGCTGCCAATCTGGCAGCAGGCTATGTCCCGGACTGGAAGGCTTCTCGGATCCACCCGATGATCGCGCTGCGGCACGAATAATTGCCCAAGGAGAATCGCACGACACTGCTCTGAGCAAAAGGCAACTTTGCCCGAATCAGCCTCGCTGCGAAGCTGTGCCGGTCACACGCATAGAGCACGCTAACGCCGCAGGGTTAACCAATCCCAATTCACTTGAACGTATTGTCGGCAACCCTTACCTAATCGCGTTACGTCAGAGTTGCCCGTCAGTCGCCCAAGATCGCCTTACCCGCCAGATCCGCGGGGCAACTACACGTCAAACCTGTCACTCGCAGTAATCCTCCGACTGAAATGATGGAACTGTCCCGCGAAGCTTATGTTACTCGGCTCGCAGGCTGGTCATCGGGCTGGTGCCCACCGCGCGGACGGCAGGCGATAGCGCCGCGGCAAGCGCGATCAAGAGCAATCCCGCCGCTGCGGCGAAATAGCTGCCGGGATCGAAACGTGTCACCCCGAAGAGCAGAGAATCAATCAGGCGGCCTAACCCGAGCGCACCCAGCGTGCCGACAATCAAGCCGTAAGCTGCCAAGCGTCCCACTTGCGAAACCACAATCCAAAGGATAGTACGTGGTTGTGCGCCCAGCGCCACTCGGACGCCGAATTCCCTGCTCCGCTGGGTCACCAAATAGGACACCAGCCCATAGAGTCCCACGCCAGTGATGACCAGTGCGGTCGCCGCAAAAAGGGAGAGAAGGAAGGTGGTGAACCGCCGGGAGGCCATCTGATCTCCAAGAGCGGCGTCAATACTTACAAACCGGTCGACCGGCTGCCCCCGATCCACTACGTGAAGAGCAGCCTGCAGGGCCGCACGGGCACCGGATCCCCGAATCACGATTTCCATCGTGAGCGAAGGTTCCTGTGCGAGCGGGTGGTATGACTCGGTGAACACCGGCCGATCGGCGCCGGCTCGCCTTGTATCGGCGACCACGCCAACGATGGTGTACCACCGCGCTGTTTGGTTATTGGGATCGTCGAACGTGATGCGCTTTCCCAGAGGGTCGCCGTTGGCCCAATACGTGTCCGCGGTCGTCCGATTGACGATGACCGCCGGCACGGTATCGGTGCGATCTCGCTCGTCGAAGAAGCGGCCGCGCAGCAGCGGAATCTTCATGGCGGAGAAGAATTCGGGCGAGACTACATCTGTAGTTAACGGCACGGAGATCCGCTCCGGCCGGCCCTCGATGCTGAAAGGACCTGATTCTGGAAGACGGCCTAAGAAGAAATTGCTGATCGCAGCAGCGGACTTGATCCCGGAAGTGTGCCTCAGGCGCTCAAGGACGCCATCGTAAAGCTCCCTCATCTTCGCATCACTGCCGTAGCGCGCGAAAGGAAGTTGCACCTCCGCAAGGGCCACGTCGCGAGGGTCGAATCCGACGGAAACTTGCTGGACGCGCTCGAGACTGCGAATCAGCAGACAAGCACCGGTAAACAGGATCACGGCAAGCGCCATCTCGCCCGCGATGAGGACGGAGCGGAAACGCCGACTATGGCTGTGGCCCGCAAGTCCACGACCGCCCTCGCGAATGCTGCTCGCCAGATCGTGCTGCGACGCCTGAAGCGCCGGCAGGAGGCCGAACAGCAGACCCGCGGCCGTGGATGCAGCAAGGGCCAGGCCGGCAACGGTGAGGTCCAGCCGCGTGTCCTGCAACTGCGGAAGTTCGGGTGGCACCAGGCGCAGGAGAACGCCCACGCCTGCATAACCCGCCGCGATTCCGGCTATCCCGCCGATGAAAAACAGCAGCACCGCCTCCGTCAACAACTGGCGCACTACCCGGCTGCGGCCGGCTCCGAGCACCGTTCGGATCGCTAGTTCGGATGAACGAGTTCCCGCCCGCGCCGAAAGCATCCCGGCGATATTCGCGCAGCAAATCAGCAGAATGAAAATGACGGCTCCGCTGAGAACTGCCAGCGCCGTGCGGATTGGCCCCGTAAGATCGTCTCTCAGACTGACCAGCGCGACGCCGGCAAGGTCCCGGTCCTCCGCGTGTTGAGCGGCCAAAGTACGCGAGAGCGCATCCATCTCGCTTTGCGCCTGGCGCAGCGTAGTACCGTCCCGCAGGCGTCCCACGACGTTCAGCCAGAAAGCTCCGCGGTTCTGGCGAGCGCGGTCGTCCACCACGAGCGGAGTCCAGAAATCGACATCGCGCTGCGGGAAGCGGATTAACGGCGGCGCGACTCCGGTGACCTCGTAAGAGCGGCCGCTCAACTCCAACTGCCGGCCGACGACCGCGGGATCGGCGCCGAACTGCCGGAGCCACAATTCATGGCTGATGACGATCTTGCGAGGGCGGCCCTGCTGATCGTCGCCGACGTCGAAGTCCTGCCCGAACTGGGGACGAACGCCCATGACACGGAAGAAATCCGCGGTAACCTGGGCCCCGCGGAGCTGCACCGGTTCGGCGCTCCCGGTCAAAATCAGCTTTGCGGAAGTGAACCCGGCCACGCCCTGGAAGCTCGCCGCGCGCCGCCAGTCCTCCAGCCGCGGCAGATTCGAGATGTCGTGGTCGAAGCCCTGCTTTGGATTGCGGATCCACACTCGCACCAGTTGATCGGGCTTGTCGTACGGCAGCGTCCCGTAAAGGACGGATTTGACGACGCTGAAGAGGGCCGCGTTGACTCCCATGCCCAACGCAAGCGTCGCGATGGCCACGGCGGTGAAGCCGGGGCTTCGCCGAAAAGCCCGAAAGGCGTAGGACAGATCGCTCGTCAGCATATGGAGGTGTTCTCCCGGCGCGTTCCACACGATCGAAACACAGGCTTTGAGAAAGAAGAGCCATGTCCACACGGCCCCGGGCTGCCGTTCCCATTGGCGGCGGAACACTGAAACCACTTCACGCTCGTAGTCCTGCCGGAACTGCGCGGGGTAAAGCCGCAACAACCTTCGGTGGACCCAGAGTGCGAGACGCGGCTCGTTCATGGCTAAGTCCGTTTAGGGAGCAGGCCGCCCGTGCGGGCAGCTCGCAAGAGGCGTTCGAGCCGGCGCGCTTCGAGTTCGGCCACGCGGCGTCCGAGAGCCGTGAGACGGTAGTAGCGCCTCCTTTCATCATCTTCCGCGGGACGCTCGGCGAGTTCATCGATGAGACCGTTTTCGAGCAGGCGGTGGATCGAGCTGTAGAGAGTGCTGGGCGTGATGGCGCGTACGTCGCCCGTGCGTTCCTCGATGTCTCGAAGAATCGAATATCCGTGGCGTTCGCGATCGGCTAGCGAGACCAGGATCTGGAAGGTGTCGCGATGCAAAGGGAGGAAGGTTTCTAGAGAGCGATCGTCGTCGAATCGAGGGGCCATACGAAACGACTATATTCCAGAATCTGCTATAGTGCAAGTCGGAATAGCTGGCACCTGATAAGACTCCACACTTTGTCCGAAAATGCGCGGCCGCCCGCCGCATCACGCCCGATAGGTTCGTCAACGCGGCTCAATTTGAGAGAAGACGCCGTATCGCCGAAGTTCGCCGTAACGAGTGAATCGTCGGCAATCTGGAAGTCAGACGGTCGGTACTCCCGATCGCGGTCGACCGGATTCAATGGAATTTCGAGCCGATGAGGGAAGCAGGCCGAGAATT
>Ga0137415_10006769_pt1 | contig 11359 bp, 9 predicted proteins | sample CZODoug3_1_1_16f_FD_183082 | JGI IMG/M metagenome (GOLD analysis project Ga0137415, IMG submission 183082) | Vadose zone soil fungal communities from Angelo Coast Range Reserve, California, USA - CZODoug3_1_1_16fungal (Hybrid Assembly) | ecosystem: Environmental > Terrestrial > Soil > Vadose...
AGAGCATCCCGCGCATGCTGCATCTGATGGGACCGGCCCGAACCAAGCAGGCAGTCATTCTGGCCGACCAGCGCATCAGCGCCGCGGAAGCCTACGAATGGGGTCTGGTGGAGGAGGTGGCCGATCCCGGCAAGGCCTTCGACGCCGCGATGAACCTCGCCGCCAAAGTCGCCGCGCAGCCGCCGCTATCGGTCGCGATGACCAAGCTCACCGTCAATCGCCTGGCGCATGCGCTCGACGATCTCGCCAGCCACATGGACGTCGACCAGTTCGCGCTGGCGAGCCTGACGGACGATCACAGGGAAGGCGTGGCGGCGTTCCTCGGCCGGCGCAAGCCGCGCTTCAAGGGGCGCTAGGCGCCGCTTTTGAACATTGCATTGGTCGGGTTGGATTTCACAAATATGTCAAATACCGATCGAACATGATCGCTACAACTGCCGTCACACTATTCCGTCAAAGAAGGCTTAGTCGGCACGCAACCAGCCATTGCCTGCTAGATTGTATCGTGCCTATGATACAACCCAAATGATATTGTTCAAATAACCATCGAACGAGATGATTCATGTTGAGATTGGCATTCGCGCTCAATTGCCTTTTCTGCCTGCTAAATTCGACCGCCTCGTCGGCCTGGGGATACCAAGGCCACAAGGTAGTTGGCTCCGTCGCCGACAAGTTGTTGAACCCGACCGCGAAGCAGCAAGTCGCGCACATCCTGGACATTCAGAAGCCCGAGTTGCGCACCGCAGGTCCGTGGGCCGATTGCGTGAAGAGCGTCGTCCGACATGACGACGGCACCTTTCATTACGAAGTGGACCCAAATCATCTGGAGTACGAAGTGCCATGCACACCCTTCAATTCCATGGAGGAGAGGGCACGGATCGTGGATTACGCAAACCGAAACTGGTCCACCTGTTCATACACTCCCGATGGATTCGAGCGCGGATGCCACAACACGTTCCATTTTGACGACATAGCGATCCAGCGAAGCAGATTTGACCGAAATTTCCTGGGGCAGAACCAACATGACCTGGTCGCGGCCATCGGCGCCGCAATAGCCGTGTTAACAGACAAGCCCGCGCCGCCACCGTTCCCGTTTTCGATCAAGGACAAGAAAGAGGCGCTATTGATCCTCGCCCATCTGATCGGCGACCTGCATCAGCCTTTGCATGTCGGTTCAGTCTATCTCGATGCGAAAGGCAAGCTCGTCGACCCGGACGCGGCTCACGCGGTCGATCCCGCGACCGAGACCATCGGCGGCAATGCCATCCAGGATCAAAACATCAGCCTCCACCACGAATGGGACGACATCCCGACGGATATCGGCGAGGCCGCGACCAGAGAGTTGCTGGCGGATGCCAAATCGTTGCCGGCAAGCCAAGGCGGTATCGGCGATTGGCCGGCTGCCTGGGCTTCCGATACCATCCTCGTTTCGCATGAGGCCTTCGCGGGCCTGACTTTCGCGTTCAGCGAAACCATGCCAAACGGCAAGCTCAAATGGAATGTCGCGTTCGACGATCACGTCGCGTACCTTCGATCCATGGACGCGATCAAACGCAGGCAGCTGGCCAAGGGCGGGGCGCGACTGGCGGAACTCCTGAACGCAATCTGGCCTTAGAATCTGGGTGCGCATCGTGATCGCACACGATGGCCCGGATCGTCTGTTACTCACGCTATAAAGGGCAGTCGAGATGTCAAACCCACCTCAAGGCCTCTATACTTCCCGCGAGCTGCTGGAAGGCTTTTCCCCGACCGACGAGCTTGGTTTCACGCTCACGCATGATTTCTCAGTCTTTAGGTCGTTTGTGATGAATGGAGGCGCTGTGCCCAGTTCGCTTGCCGTCAGGCGCGACCAGGCCGAGCACGATGCGTCTATCGGCGATGGATTACGTCGCTTTCTTAAAGCGCACACCAAGCCATTGGTCGGCGTGATGGGTGGTCACGGAGTATTGCGAGACAGCAAGGCCTACGCGGATATCGCCAAGCTCACATATCACCTTGCCAACAAATATCTGATCGTGACCGGAGGCGGGCCAGGCGTGATGGAGGCCGCTCACGTTGGCGTGGCGTTTTCGACCTCGTCGAAAGAGACATTCGAAAGCGCGCTGCGGCGGCTCGCGAAGAATCCCGGCTTCCCCGGACTGGACGGGCTGCTGAAAGATGATGACGGTTCGATAGCGGATGGAACGCGCGAAAAGCTGATCCAGGCGAGAAACTGGCTTCAGGCGGCCCTCGAAGCCAGAGCCATGGCGCCCGAGGATCTTCCCGTGAGCCTTGCGATTCCGACCTGGCTTTACGGCGCTGAGCCGACGATGCCGTTCGCGACACATTACGGCAAATATTTCCAGAACAGCATCCGGGAGGAGGCGTTGGTATCGAATTCCCGGGCCGGGATTATCTACGGGCAGGGAGGCGGGGGCACGCTTCGCGAGGTCTTTCAGGACATCGAGCTGAACTTCTACGCCAAGGAGCCGAAGGACTTCACGCCGATGATCTTCTTCAGCGGCGATGGATTTTGGCAGCGGGAGGCTGTCATCCACAACCAGCAAGTCGTTGAGGCCGGCATCAAGATCGACACCGCCGTTCACAATATCCTGAACGCTGCCCGTTACGGGATCGACAAGGACGACGAGAAGGTCCGCGTTTGCATGGCCAAGGTGCGGTTCACGGACGACCTTGCCGCCATCGACCAGATTCTGTCGAGCCACGCTGAAAACGCGCGGCAAAATCTGAAGTTCGCGCTCAATTCAGAACCGCTCAAGGTCACGACATCGAGGATCAATCGAGTCTGAATGCGCATCGACAATATTAGCGGGCTTGATTAGCGGGCTTGCCGTTCTTGATTCGCATTCTCCTGCATTGACCGGAAATAATGTTCGGCATGCTGGAAGTAATTCTCTGCCGCGATCCGATCCCCGGTCAGGGCTTCGGCGCGGGCCAAATCCAGATAGCGCTGATAGTTTCCTTGGGCGTTTTGACGGTTCCGCGCCTGGGGGCGGGGTAACCCAGACGAACCAGGTTTCCCGGATTGGGCTGCTCGCAGATTTGCGTTGGCCATGTGTTTGGCATTTCGGTGCAGCTGTGCCGTCGATGGATGACGTTCAGAAGTGTTGTTCATATTGGTCCCTGTGCCGCGCGGCGGAAGCCGTGCGACGTTAATTGGAGGAATTGTCGGACTGCCGCACAATCAGCGGGCGCGGTGCCGCAAGGGCGGAGATCGAGCTGCGATGTGTGCGAGGAGGTTGGGCGCGGCGCTCTATCAAATACCGAGAGCTGGCCGAACGGATCCGAGCCGGCCAAGCACATATAGGATCGCAAAGTGGCGTTTTCAAGTTGCCGGATGGAGGCGCCGTTGCCTCCGGCTCCAACAGCGGCATTGGCGGCTTCATTGAAGGCACGGCGTCAGGGTCTTCACCGCTATTTCGGCTTCGGCCCGCGTCTTATAGATCGTGTCGCTGGCAACGGTGATGTTCGGCGTGTCGGTGCGAGGCATCTTGTCAACGATGGTGCAGGTCTTCGTCAGGGAATTCAGCACAACGTAGAATGCGGGCGCTGCTTTCGCTGTTTGAGTGTAGCCGGGCTGGTCTAAAATCATCAGCAAGCAGACGCAGATCAGACTTCGTTTCATCGCGGTCTCCATCGTCCACTGAGGTAACCTCAAGGCTCGGACCAATGTTCCGGACCTAACGCATTGGAGAACAATAGGTGTGGGCCGGGCGAGGGCACGACGGGTCGGTCACGAAATGATTGGGCCCCGGTGCATCAGAGCATCGCGGGGCCCATGTTCTTCGTCTCGCGAAGAATGTCTGGTACACACCAGCTTATAATGAGATCTCGAAAGCGCGTGGCCTTTGCGCCCTCAGTCTCGTGGATATGTTTGGATTATCGGCGGCGCAATGACGGCTAGCAGCTGCTGTTCACCTCAAGTTGCGCCGTGACCTTGCGGTTGAGCAAGGTCAATGCCTTATGCCCGGTGGCGTCATTCTCCTCACCAGATGTGAACCTACGGACGTTGCGTCCGCGTCTGCCGCACGTCGTCCCGACCACATGATCGGACTCCGGTGCCTGCAAAGCCCTGGGGCCAAAGCCCGTCGAACTTGAACAGGTGCAGCATATGAAAAACTGGGAGAGGTACAGCCCGGAGTCAAGTGCCGTATGGCTGAATACCGCCGATTCGCATAAGGTATATTATGGAATATTTATATCATTAGGAATATCAGGCACTTGTGCCAAAATGCTGTGGTTTCAAGCTAATTGGCCGGCAGATATCCGGCCGCGCCGAAGCCGCCATCGACATTGAGGACGTGCCCGGTAATGAAGCTCGCCTTGCTGTCGTCCAGCAGGAACACGGCGGCGCCGGCAACCTCGTCAGGCGACGCGTAGCGGCGCTGCGGGACCTCCCGAAGCCAGGCGGCTCGGTTGGCTTCACTTTGCATCGCCCGGACCAGCGGCGTCTCCACGGGCCCCGGCGCGATGGCGTTGACCCGGATATTCTCCGGCGCCAGTTCGCAGGCCATCACCTGGGTCAGCGTGATGACGCCGCCCTTGGACGCTCCATAGGCTGACCGGCCGAGATTGCCGCGCTGGCCGGAAATCGACGCAATATTGACGATCGCGCCGCCGCCGTGGGTCCGCATCAGTCTGCCGGCTTCGCGGGCCACGGTGAAGGTACCGATGAGATTGATGTCGAGGACTTTACGAAACAGCTCGACGCTGGTGTCGAAGAAAGGCACGTCGCGGGCGATGCCGGCTGAATTGACCAGGCCGCGGACCGGCCCGAAGCCATCCTCGCAGCCGTCCAGGCCTGCGATCACGCTGGCCTCGTTGGCGACGTCCATGGGGACGTATTTCGTGGCGTTGGCGCGTAGCGGCTCCAACTCGGCGCGCGCGGCCTCGAGCCCGGCGTGCGTCAGATCGGCAATCATGACTTTCCAGCCATCGGCGAGCAGGGCCCTTGCGGTCGCAAGGCCAATCCCGGAGGCGCCACCGGTGACGATTGCCACCCCGCGATCGGTCATTGTGCCCTCCCCTTATTCGTTAATGCGCCGGTCTTTGCCGCTAGCCTCGACGCGCTTGCGTCGTAGCCTTGCATAGAATTCCGCGGCACAAAAGCGCATCCAAATCTCGGTATTTCAAGGGCTTGGTATTTCCATTGAAAGCAGGCAATAAGCCACCCGAAGACGATTGATGACCCGGCGCTGCCGGGTCCATATGATGCATTTCAAAACAACAATCAGGGAGAGAACCAGATGAGCTTTTCACGACGCACGTTACTCAAGGCATCCGCGGCGTCGGCGGTATTGGGTGGCATTGGCGCGCCGTTTGTCGCGCGCGCGCAAACGGCTGAATTTACCTACAAATATGCCAACAATCTGCCCGATGCGCATCCCATGAACGCGCGCGCCAAGGAGATGTCGACAGCGATCAAGACCGAAACCAACGGCCGCTTCGATCTGCAGATCTTTCCAAACAATCAGCTCGGCTCCGACACCGATATGCTGAGCCAGATCCGCTCCGGCGGCGTTGAGTTCTTCACGCTTTCGGGGTTGATCCTCGCCACGCTGGTACCGGCCGCGTCGATCAACGGCATCGGCTTTGCCTTCCCCGATTACGACACGGTCTGGAAGGCGATGGACGGCGATCTCGGCGCCTATATTCGCGGCGAAATCACCAAAGCCAATCTCGTCGTGATGGACAAGATCTGGGACAACGGATTCCGGGAAACCACGTCGTCCAGCAAGCCAATCAATCATCCCGACGATTTCAAGGGTTTCAAGATCCGCGTTCCGGTCTCGCCGCTCTGGACCTCGATGTTCAAGGCCTTCGATGCCGCTCCGGCCTCGATCAATTTCAGCGAGGTTTATTCCGCGCTGCAGACCAAGGTGGTCGAAGGTCAGGAAAATCCGCTGGCCATCATCTCGACCGCAAAGCTCTACGAAGTGCAGAAATTCTGTTCGCTTACCAATCATATGTGGGACGGCTTCTGGTTCCTTGCCAATCGTCGTGCCTGGGAGAAACTTCCCGAGGATGTGCGAGCGATCGTCGCCAAGAACATCAATGCGGCCGGGATCAACGAGCGCGCAGATGTTGCAAAACTGAATGCCGGGTTGCGCCAGGAGCTGGCCGGCAAGGGATTGACGTTCAACCAGCCGGAGGTCGCGCCGTTCCGCGAGAAGCTGCGTTCGGCCGGATTCTATGCCGAGTGGAAGGGCAAATACGGCGACGAGGCGTGGGCGTTGCTGGAGAAATCCGTCGGCAAGCTGTCGTAACGGGCTGCCAAGAAGCTGCCAGGAAACGGGCTGAGGCAACGTCATGGCGCACGCCGAATTGACGCAAGCGGCGGAAGGTGAGGCGATGCCCCCTCGCCCGCGATCCTTTGCGGCCTCGCTCGAGGCATCGCTGGGAATGCTGGTCGAAATCCCGGCGGCACTTCTGGTCGTCGCCGAGATCGTGATCCTGTTCGCCGGCGTGGTCGCGCGCTACGGACTGCACCGGCCGCTGATCTGGTCGGACGAACTGGCGTCGATCCTGTTCCTATGGCTGGCGATGCTGGGTGCCGCGGTCGCGTTCCGTCGTGCCGAGCACATGCGAATGACCGCCATCGTGGCCAACGCGAAGCCTGCGATGCGGGCCTATCTCGATCTCGTCGCCACCTGCGCCGCGCTGGCTTTTCTGCTGCTGGTCGCCTGGCCGGCCTACGAATACGCCTACGAAGAAAGCTTCATCACCACGCCGGCGCTGCAAATCCCCAACATCTGGCGCGCGGCGGCGTTGCCGGTCGGCATTGGCCTGATGGCGCTGTTTGCGTTTCTGCGGCTGGCGCGGGCCGGCGATCTCAGGGTGGTGCTGGGCGCGGTGCTGTCGGTCGCGTTGCTGATCGGCATGTTCTGGCTGGCACAGCCGTGGCTGCGTCCGCTCGGCAATTTCAACCTGATCATCTTCTTTGTCGGCGTCGCCGGCTTCTGCGTCTTTACCGGCGTGCCCATCGCCTTCGGATTTGGACTTGCGATCTTCGGCTATCTTGCGCTGACGACGCGCACGCCGCTGATGGTGCTGGTCGGCCGTATGGACGAGGGCATGAGCCACCTGATCCTGTTGTCGGTGCCGCTGTTCGTATTTCTCGGCCTGCTGATCGAGATGACCGGAATGGCGCGCGCCATGGTGGCGTTTCTGGCCAGCCTGCTCGGCCATGTCCGTGGCGGGCTGCATTATGTGCTGGTCGGTGCCATGTATCTGGTGTCGGGCATTTCGGGCTCGAAGGCCGCCGACATGGCGGCGGTCGCGCCCGTGCTGTTTCCGGAAATGAAGCAACGGGGCGCCAAGCCCGGCGATCTCGTCGCCCTCCTCGCGGCCACCGGCGCGCAAACCGAGACCATTCCGCCGAGCCTTGTTCTGATTACGATCGGTTCGGTGACCGGCGTCTCGATCGCGGCATTGTTTACCGGCGGCTTGTTGCCGGGCGTGGTGCTGGCGATCACGCTGTCGGCGCTGGTGTGGTGGCGCTACCGCGACGAGGACCTCAGCCACGTCACGCGCGCGACCGGCGGCGAGATCGTCAGGTCTTTCATCATTGCACTGCCCGCACTGGCGCTGCCGTTCGTGATCCGCGCCGCCGTGGTCGAAGGCATCGCCACCGCGACCGAGGTTTCCACCATCGGCATCGTCTATGGTCTGGTCGTCGGCCTCCTGGTCTATCGCCACTTCGACTGGCGGCGGCTGATGCCGATGCTGGTGGAAACGGCATGCCTGTCCGGCGCGATCCTGCTGATCATCGGCACCGCAACCGGCATGGCCTGGGGATTGACCCAATCCGGATTTTCGCGCGCCCTCGCCGGCGCGATGACCGGCCTGCCCGGCGGCTCCGCGACCTTTATTGCGGTATCGATCGTTGCGTTCACGGTATTGGGCAGCGTGCTCGAGGGCATTCCCGCGATCGTGCTGTTCGGCCCGCTGCTGTTTCCGATCGCACGGACGGTGGGCGTTCACGAAGTCCATTATGCCATGATCATTATCCTCGCCATGGGCATCGGATTGTTCGCGCCACCGTTCGGAGTAGGCTATTATGCGGCCTGCGCCATCGGCCGCGTCGATCCTGCCGAGGGCATTCGCCCCATCTGGGGCTATCTGCTCGCACTGCTGATCGGATTGATCATCGTGGCGATTTTTCCGTGGATCTCGATCGGTTTTCTGTAAGCGGCATCGAAGGGAGGATCACCGATGAGTGGTCAGCAAAGCCAATACAGCTTCGGTTTGGACAAGACGCCTGCCAATTTTGTGCCGCTGACGCCGCTGAGCTTCCTGGCGCGCACCGCTGCTGTCTATCCCGATCATATCAGCGCCGTTTACGAGGGCCGCGTGTTCACCTGGGCGCAGACCTATGCGCGCTGCCGGCGTTTTGCCTCTTTCCTCGCGGCCCGAAACATCGGCAGCGGCGATACGGTCGCGGCGATGTTGCCGAACATCCCCGCGATGAATGAGGTGCATTTCGCGGTCCCGATGGCGGGCGCGGTACTCAACGCGCTCAACATCCGGCTTGACGCCTCCTCCATCGCCTTCCAGCTCGATCATGGCGGCGCGAAGATCATCCTCGTCGACCCGGAATTTGCCGGCGTGATCGCAGAAGCGTTGACGCTGATGACGGGGCCAAAGCCGCTTGTGATCGACGTCGACGATGCGGCTTTCGCCGGAGGAAAACGGATTGGCGAACTCGAATACGAGGACGCGTTGTCGCAAGGCGATGAGAACTTCATCGCACGACCACCGCAGGACGAATGGGACGCCATCGCGCTCAGCTACACCTCGGGGACCACAGGCAATCCCAAGGGCGTGGTGACCCACCACCGCGGCGCCTACCTTAACGCCGTCAGCAACATCCTCGCGGCCAATCTCGGTCCGCATCCGGTCTATCTGTGGACCCTGCCGATGTTCCACTGCAACGGCTGGTGTTTTCCGTGGACGATAGCGGCGGCGGCGGGCATCAACGTCTGCCTGCGCAAGGTCGATCCCAGCAAGATTTTCGAATTGATCAGGAAGCACGGCGTCACCCACATGGCTGGCGCGCCGATCGTCTATAACACCCTGATCAACGCTCCCGATGCGCCCAAGGGCACCACCGCGCGGCCCGTCGTCGGATTGATTGCGGGCGCGGCCCCCCCGGTCGCCGTGCTGGAAGGTGCGGAAAGCATCGGGATCAAGCTGACGCATGTCTATGGCCTGACCGAAGTCTATGGCCCCGCCTCCGTGTGTGCGGAGCAGCCGGGTTGGGACGATCTGCCGGCGGACCAACGCGCGCAACTGAAGCGCCGGCAGGGCGTGCCCTACCCGCTGCAGGAAGCCGTGACCGTGATCGATCCTGAAACCATGCAGCCAGTGCCGCGCGACGGCGAGACCGTCGGCGAAGTGATGTTCCGCGGCAATATCGTGATGAAGGGGTACCTGAAGAACGAGAAGGCCACCCGGGAAGCCTTTGCCGGCGGCTGGTTTCACACCGGCGACCTCGGCGTGCTCGATGAAACCGGCTATGTCATCATCAAGGATCGCTCCAAGGACATCATCATTTCAGGAGGCGAAAACATCTCCTCGATCGAGGTCGAGGATGTGCTGCATAAGCATCCCGCGGTGCTGTTCGCGGCCGTGGTGGCAAAACCCGATTCAAAGTGGGGCGAGGTGCCCTGCGCCTTCATCGAATTGAAGGACAACGCCAGCGCGACCGAGGCCGAGATCATCGCGTTTTGCCGCGCTCAGATGCCGGGCTTCAAGACGCCGAAGGCCGTGGTGTTCGGCCCGATCCCGAAAACCTCGACCGGAAAGATCCAGAAATTCATGCTGCGCGACGAGGTCAAATCGGCAAAGGCAATTTCAGCCTGAGGCTTCTGGACGCGCGGACTCATGGATGAGCCGTCAAAACCGCAGTTGCAGGCGCAGCAGATGAATCTCTCTTCGTGGTCCATTTCTTTGTAGGGTCTGAGTAGAGTCTGACAGTTGAGGTGAAGATGACTGGGCTCGAATTCACCAATGAAGCCGCAAGACAACTCGAAAAAACCTATCTCACCGGGGACATCATTGCGCAACGATTTGAGACAATTCGGCAGCTCAATTTGTCCGACGGTGAGCGCGTCCTGGATATCGGCTGCGGTCCTGGCTATCTGTGCGAAAGCATGGGGGAAATCGTTGGGCGCCATGGCGCTGTTGTCGGCATCGATATTTCAAGCGATCTAATAGCCTCTGCAATCGGCGAAAAGCTCCAACGCAGCTTTCATATGCAGTCGGTGACGCAACTGAAGTAAATCAAGCAGATGCGTCCTTTGATGTCGTGGTATGTACGCAAGTTGCCGAATACGTTCCCGATGTTGACCGCGTTTTTTCAGAGGCATTTCGCGTCTTGAATCCGGGAGGCCGAACGGTTTTTGTGGCAACGGATTGGGATGCCGTTGTGTGGCACTCAGAAGATCCTGAACGCATGGCCTTGGTCATGAAATTATGGGAAGAACACTGTGCTCATCCGCATCTCCCGAGATCCATGGCATACAGGTTAATCCACGCAGGATTTCGATTTGACGGTGCAGCCGTCTTTCCGATCCTCAACCTGAAATGTGACGATGATAGCTACAGTAAGGGACTGGCACGGATTATTCGAGATTTCGTGGCACGAAAGAAAGACATTTCGGCTGATGATCTGAACGAATGGCATAGCGAGTTCGAGCGCTTGAGTGACGCAGGACGATACTTCTTCGGTATCAACCGTTACATCTTCAAGGCGTCAAAACCTGCTGCTCACACAAGTTGAAATGACGGATCTTGGCGCAACGAAGACCGCCATTCAAGCGTGATGGATCGATGTCTCCTAAAGAAATGCAATTCAATAAGAGTTTATCGCTTCGCGATTGCGCTCCCGCGTATAGCTTCGCGCGGTACGATTGATTTTATTACAGGAGTTGATGATGACCACATGGTTCAGAACGACACTCACGCTGCTTGCCGTTTTCGCCGCAGCGGGTTTCACGCCGGTTGCGGCGCAAACGCCGTCGCCGGCGGGAGCTAAAATCTACTTCATCAATTTGAAGGACGGCGACACTGTGAGCAGTCCATTCCTGGTGCAGTTCGGGCTATCCGGCATGGGTGTGGCTCCAGCCGGTGTGGAAAAACCGAACACGGGCCACCATCACCTGCTGATCGATGCCACCGCCTTGACTGCGGAACAGATGAAAGAGCCCATCCCTGCCGACGATAGTCACAAGCATTTCGGCGGCGGCCAGACCGAAACCATGGTGACCCTGCCGGAGGGCAAGCACACCCTTCAACTGGTACTCGGCGACTGGACTCACATCCCGCTGGCGCCGCCGGTGATGTCTGAGCCGATCAC
>Ga0137415_10006770_pt1 | contig 11358 bp, 8 predicted proteins | sample CZODoug3_1_1_16f_FD_183082 | JGI IMG/M metagenome (GOLD analysis project Ga0137415, IMG submission 183082) | Vadose zone soil fungal communities from Angelo Coast Range Reserve, California, USA - CZODoug3_1_1_16fungal (Hybrid Assembly) | ecosystem: Environmental > Terrestrial > Soil > Vadose...
GTCTGGCAGAATGACGACCTTGTCGGCGGATTGTACGGGGTCAGCCTCGGCCGCGCCTTCTTCGGCGAGAGCATGTTTCATCGCGCCCGCGACGCCTCGAAAGTGGCGCTGGTGCATCTGGTGGCGCGGCTGATCGCCGGCGGCTACCAGTTGCTCGACACGCAATATGTGACCGAGCATTTGCGCAGCCTTGGCGCCATCGAGATCTCGCGCCGGCGCTACCGCGGGCTGCTCGACAAGGCGGTCGCGGGCGAAGCGGATTTCCGGAAATTGCCGGTCGATCGGCCGGTCAGCGGCGCGCAGGCGCTGGAAATCATCGCGGCACGGCAATAGCCCGCTTGCACGTTGGCGACGCCGGGCCGTCTTACCTCGCCCAGCTTGCGGGGCGAGGTTTAGAAAGCGAAGCTCGCTTTACTGCCTGAACCCCGGAAACAGACCGGGCTGTCGCTGCGGCGGCGGCAGATCCTGCGGCGGTTGCTGGAATTGCGGCGGCGGCGGACGCTGCGCCTGCTTCGGCGCCGCGCGCTTCTGCGCGGGCGGCGGCGCCGGCTTTGGCACATCCGGCTGCGCGCTCACGACCGTGGCGTCAGGAGCTTTGCAGTCGGTCAGCCAGATATCGTAAATCGGGTGCTCGACGCCATGCAGGCCGGGGCTCGCCGCATACATCCAGCCCGAAAATATCCGCTTCACCTCGCCCTGCAGCGTGATCTCGTCGACCTCGACAAAGGCATCGGTGTTGGCGGCCTCGGTTGCCGGACGCGTGTAGCAGGCATCGGTCTTGACGCGCAGCGCGCCGAACTGAACGGTCTCGCCGATATCCTCATCGAAGTTGATGATGCGCCCGGTGATCTTGTCGAGCCCGGAAAAGCTCGCCTTCTTGTTGACGATCTTCTGCGCCGGCGGCTCGGAAACCACCTCGTCGCCGGGCTGCAATGTGGCCGGCGTTTGCGGCACGCCCTTGGGCTGCTTCTGCCCCGCCGGCGGATTGCCGCCTGGCGGCGCGACTGCGACGCCCTGTCCGGGCTGCGGCGGCGCGACCGCGATGCCGGGCGGCGCATTCTGCGGAACGACTGACGTGCCCGGCGGCGGCGCCAGCGGCTGCGACTGGATGTTGCCCGGCGCGGGGATGCCCTGCCCCGGCGGCGGACGATTGGGTGTCGGCAGCAGGCGACCCTGCGGCAGTTCCGGCACTTCCTCTTCGTCGTCGGGCTGTGGCTGATTGCCACCGCGGGGAATATTGCCGGGCGGACGCGGCGCCGGTTCGGAAAATATATTGCCGATCTGCGCGTGCGCAGGCGGCGCAAGCGAGATCGTGGTGGCGGCAACAAAGGCCGCAATACTCGTCAGGGCAATGGTTCGAAACATCTCGCGGCTTTACGGGCGAATCGGGCTCGCGACATTCTATAGACTTATCCGCCGATCGCAGGGGCCCGGTTAACACGCCGAATACGGCGGGGAAAGGGCCGTTTACCGCCGGTTCCGGCCACTGGCCAGCCCCCGCCACAGATGAAATAGTCGCCCCGATGAACGTTCGCGGCGCCCTGCGCCGGACCGTCAGAAATCCGGAAACAACCGGAACAGCAGAGGAAACGTAACCCATGCCCGATCGAATTCGTCTGGACGGCAAGGTCGCCGTCGTCACCGGGGCCGCCGGCGTCATCGGCACCGCCACGATGCGGCTGTTGGCCGCGCGCGGCGCGCGCATTGTCGCGGTCGACCGCAAGGCGGCCGATCTGCAAAGCGCGGTCAAGGCTCTGCCGGCCTCGGCGCAGGCGCTCGCCGTGCCCGCTGACGTCACCAGCGAGGACGAGGTCGCCGAATATGTCCGCGCCGCCGTCGACCAGTTCGGCACCATCGACGTGTTCTACAACAACGCCGGCATCGAGGGCGACGTCGCGCCGATCACGAAATATTCGCTGGAGATGTTTCGCAAGGTGATCGACGTCAATGTGGTCGGTGTTTTCCTGGGGCTGAAGCATGTGCTGCCGGTGATGCTGAAGCAGGACAAGGGCAGCATCATCAACACCGCATCGATTGCCGGCTTGATCGGATCGCCGCACATCGCGGTCTATAGCGCCAGCAAGCATGCGGTGATCGGGCTCACCAAGAGCGCGGCGTGGGAATGCACCGCGACCGGGGTGCGCGTGAATTGCGTCTGCCCCGGCATGATCGACAGCCGGATGCTGAGCGCGATCATCGAAGGCCGTAATCCCGGCAACGCGCCGACGCCCAACGAAAAAATCGTCGAACGGATTCCGGCGCGGCGGCTCGGGCATGCGTCCGAGGTCGCCTCCATTGTGGCGTTCCTCGCGTCAGACGAAGCAAGCTATGTCTCCGGCTGCGCCTACACCGTCGACGGCGGACGAACCGCGGCTTAGGTTCAGGTTGTCATTCCGGGGCGCGCGTCAGCGCGAACCCGGAATCCAGAGATTATCAGCGCGAGATTCTGGGTTCGCGCTTTGCGCGCCCCGGAATGACGAGAGCATCGTAACAACATCAACAGGTCTTCCCGCATGTCCGTGACCCTCGATTCCGATGCCGCCGCCGTTTTCAAAGCCTTTCAGGAAGCCGGCCGTCCACCTTACGAAACGGTTTCACCGGCCGAGGCGCGCGAGTTTTACGCGCAGGCCCGTTTCGTCAGCAATCCCGAACCGCCCGAACTGGAAAAGGTGCAGCCGATCGCGATCCCCTCGCCCGCCGGGCCGATCCCGGCGCGTATCTACACACCGAAGAACCTGCGGAAGGCCGACGGTCTGGCGCCATGTCTGGTGTTTTTCCACGGCGGCGGCTGGGTGATCGGCGATCTGGATTCCCACGACGTGGTGTGCCGCAAATTGGCCGACGAAGGCGAGCTCATCGTGGTGTCCGTCGATTATCGGCTCGCGCCCGAGCACAAATTTCCCGCCGCCGTCGATGACGCGATCGCCGCGACCAGGTGGATCGCCGAACATGCAAAACAGCACGGCATCGACGCGTCGCGGCTGATGGTCGGCGGCGACAGCGCCGGCGGCAACCTCGCCGCCGTGGTCGCGATCGCGGCGCGCGACGGCAATGGGCCCGACATCGCAGGCCAGGTGCTGATCTATCCCGCGATCGACTTTGCGATGACGCACCCTTCGCACCGCGAGCCCGAGACCAGCATCCTGCTGACGCATTCCGTCATCTTGTGGTTTCGCGATCACTATTTGAACGGCGTCGCCGACGTCCATGATTGGCGGGCATCGCCCGCGCGCGCCAAGACGCTGATCGGATTGCCGCCGGCCTATGTGCTGACCGCCGGCGCCGATCCCCTGCGCGATGAGGGTGAAGAATATGCCAGGCGCCTGACCGAAGCCGGCGTGCCCGTGACGTACCGGCATTTTCCCGGCCAATTCCACGGCTTCTTCACCATGGGCAAGTTGCTGCAGCAGGCCAATGTCGCGGCGAGCGAAATCGGCGTCTGGCTGAAGGCGCTGAACCAGGGCGCGGGCTGATAGATCAGCGGCGCTCGGCAAGCGCCAAACGGATGGCCAAGCCTGCAAAGACGCTTCCGAGCAGGAATTGCGGCACTCGGCTAAAGCGGTTGCGCCCGGCGAAAGCTTGTCCGAGCTGACTTGCGGTGAATATCACCAAACCATTGACCATCAGCCCGATAAGATTGAGCAGTGTAGCAAGTATCACGATCTGTCCGGCCACAGAGCCGGCTTCCGGGCGGACAAACTGTGGAAACAGCGCCAGCACGAAGAGTGCCATCTTGGGATTAAGAAGGTTGGTTAGTAAGCCCTGGCGAAACATCCGGCCGACCGGGTATCGAGGAAGCCGCGCGTTCGGAGCTGATACGGTTCCGTTTGCCCGAAATGCTTTCCAGGCAAGATACAACAGGTAAGCCGCACCGGCGTAGCGCACGATATCGTAGGCGAGCGGAACTGCGAGAAATAGCTGCGAAAGTCCAAACGCCGCCGCCAGCGCATGGCAATAGGTCCCAACTTGAATCCCGGCCAGTGACGCAAAGCCTGCTGCGCGCCCCTGGCTTACGCTTCGCGATGCGATCAGCAGCATGTCCGGGCCGGGCGTGGCGGTCAGCGCCAAACATGCGACTGCGAACAGCGCCAGCGTCGACAGGTCTGGCATCCCAATACCCTCATGAATGAAGGTGCAGTTTTAGTTGGTTTCGAGAGGTCGGTACAGACTCGTGGATGGCGTATTGCCGGGGCTGACCGGGCGCGACCACACAGAGGATCAACCTGGCGGTGCCCAACCGCTGCCGCCAGTTGCTGAAATTCATGTTGTCATCCCGGTTGGAGGTTGGCGGCGACCTTGCCATTTCGCGGCGCGTCGGGCAGCGTCGCAGCCTTGCAAATTATGGTCTGCGGAAATAGCACGCGCACCAACTGATTACGTCGCTGAGAAGAGAAAACGAATTGGAAACGTCCGCCTCCATCGAAATCGCAAAACACACGCTGCTGTCGTGCGGGCTGATTCTGGCGATCGGCACGGTCGCCGGCCTGCTGGCGCAGAAGATCCGGATTCCCGATGTCGCGGTGTTTCTTGTCACCGGCATCGCGATCGGCCCGCAGGCGCTGGGACTCGTGCATATAAGCGCGGATTCGGCGCTGAACCAGATCATCCTGCTGTTCGGCGCCAGCTACATTCTTTTTGATGGCGGCGCGTCGCTGCGCTTTGACATCCTAAGGCAGGTCTGGATCACCATTGTCGTGATCGCGACCGTCGGCGTCATCATCACCGCGCTCATCACGGGTATCGCCGCGCATTACATTCTCGGCGTCCCCCTGATCGTGGCGCTGCTGCTGGGCGCAACCCTCGCCTCGACCGATCCGGCAACGCTGGTGCCGATTTTCCGGCAGGTCCATATTCGCGACCGGGTGGCGCAAACCGTGATGAGCGAGTCGGCGTTCAACGACGCCATGGGTGCGATCGTCACCTTCGGCGTGCTGGCGGTCGCGACGGGCAGCGGCGAGTTCTCGTTGGCCTCCTCCATGTTCGACCTGCTCAAGCAATCCGTCGTCGGCATCGTCGCCGGTGTCGTGCTCGGCTACGTGGCAGCGTTTCTCATCGCCCACGAGAAATGGGCTTTCCTGGCGGAATACGCACCGGTCGTGACGTTGGTCGCCGTCATCGGCGCCTATTTCGCCGCCGATGGCATGGAGGCCAGCGGCTTCATGGCGGTGTTCGTGTTCGGCATCGTGCTCGGCAACAAGGAGACGTTCGGCTTTACGATGGAGGCCGGCGAGGCCCAAAAACTCGACGAATACATATTGACCACGGCGTTCATCATGCGCCTGTTCATTTTCATCCTGCTCGGCGCGCAGGTCGATTTTGCATTGATGAGCAAATACTGGCTCGGCGGTGTCGCCGTGGTCACCGTGCTGATGCTGGTGGCGCGGCCGGCGACAGTGTTCCTGTGCGCGCTGCCGGATCGTCGCGCGCGCTGGAGTTTTGCCGAGATGCTGTTCATGTGCTGGACCCGCGAGACCGGCGTCATTCCGGCAGCGCTGGCGGGGCTATTGCTCGGCATGAAGGCGCCCGGCGCGCAGATGATCGCCTCCGTCACCTTCATCGCCATCCTGATGACGATCCTGATCCAGGCGCCATCAACCGAATGGCTGGGCCGCAGGCTCGGGCTGTTGGAAACGAAAGCCCGGCTATCTTCGGTACCAATGAAGCACTGACAGAATCAGTGAGGCTCGCTGTCAGTCGTTGATCGCTATCGGCACTTTTGCGAACCTGGTTCTTACCGGAAGAAACGTCCGTTGTTGGGGAGAAGAACGGCCGTCAACCCCTGAGCTGCGCACCTGGTGTAGAATGAGAAATTTTGAGCTCTTCTTCGTTCATGTCCGCGGATACGTCGGCGAAAAGAGGCGTGCTCAAATAGCGTTCGCCAGTGTCGGGAAGCATGCAAAGAATGTTTGCTCCTTTCTCGGCCTCGGCGGCAACCTCGAGCGCACCAGCGAAGGTCCCGCCGGAGGTAATGCCGACAAAGATGCCCTCCTGGGTGGCAAGGTCCTTGCTGCAGCGAATGGCGTCCGCGCCGGAGACCGCAATGATGCGATCGATCACCTTCATTGCGACGGCATCATCGGTAAGTTTGGGGATGAAATCCGGCGTCCACCCTTGCATCGGGTGTGGTTTGAACGTCGGATGCGCCGCCCTTGGCGTGCCGTCTGAGTTACGAGACTGCGCTATGCCGCTGGCCAATAGCTGTGCATCAGTTGGTTCGCAGACGACAATCTTCGTTTCGGGGCGCTCCTCGACAAGCACGCGGGCGACGCCCTTCAACGTTCCGCCAGTTCCATAACCGGTAACCCAATAGTCCAACCGTTCGTCGGTGAAGTCGTCGAGAATTTCGCGCGCGGTGGTGCGCGAGTGCATATCGGCATTCGCTTCATTCTCAAACTGGCGGGTCATGTACCAGCCATGGGCCTTGGCAAGTTCGATGGTCTTGTTGATCATTCCTACAGCGCGCTCGGCGGCGGGCGTTACGATAACCTTGGCGCCAAGGAACCTCATAAGCTTTCGCCGCTCCACGCTAAATGGCTCCGCCATAGTGATTACGAGAGGGTATCCCTTCGCGGCGCACACCATGGCGAGACCAATTCCTGTATTCCCGCTTGTCGCTTCGATGACTGTCTGACCAGGCTTAAGATCTCCCGACCTTTCCGCCGCCTCGATTACCCCAAGGGCCAAGCGGTCCTTCACTGAACCAAGCGGGTTAAAGGCTTCAATCTTCACGAAAAGGTTTACGCCCTGCGGCGCTAAACGATTGATCCGCACCACCGGTGTATTGCCGACTGTTTCAACAATGCTTTGGTATTTCCGGCCCATCTGCCCCTCCTCAAAATTGTTTGCGATGAGAAATTGCGCGTCGACTTTTGCTTCGAAAACGACCCAAGTTCAGTTGGTGACGTCAAGTGGATTCGCGTGCCGTCTGACGCCGTCCAGTTTTGAAAAGCGTTTCATCGAACATTGCTCCATAACGTCGCTCCGTTGGAGAGCCCGGTATCCGATTTGCGTCAAAAACAGACAGGCTGCGGGAGCTTTTGACCCCAAACGACCATCAGGCAACGCTAGGCCGGGCATCGCCTGGCATGAAATCACGCTTGAGAGCACGGATGAGCCGATCACCAAGGGCATCGAATCGAGATGGCTGGACCTGTTCACTCGACTGTAATGCGATCTCTGGCAACGGAGAGGCGGATCGTCAGCCCTTCCGCCTTCCAATCGCGTGAAATCTCTCCCCCCAGCCGGCCGTTCACCGTGGCGCGCGCGAGCAAAGCGCCAAAGCCTTCGCCATCAGTCTGGTGGTCGACGCGCGGGCCGCCACGTTCCGTCCACGTCAAGGCGAACCGGCCGTCGCCCTCGGAACAGTTGATATCGATATGGCCTGTGGGCGACGAGAGCGCGCCATATTTGGCGGCATTGGTCGCGAATTCATGGAGAAGCAACGCGAAGTCCGTCAACGAGCCACCCGCGAGCCGAATATCGGGCCCGCCGATCGTGACCTGCGCGCCGTCGTCTTCCGTTCGCCCCTTGTAGGGAGAAAGGATGGTCCGGATCAACGCGTGCAGCGTCGTTGACTGCTCGGTTCGTTGGCCACCTTCCGAAGTCACCGGGAGCGTGAGCGAATGTGCCCGTGCCAGCGCCACCAATCGGTCCCGCACCGCCGACGAGAGTTCTTCCGGCGTAGTGGCCGTGCGCGCGCTCAGGGCCACCAGGCCGCCGGCCAGTGCGAATAGATTCTTGACGCGGTGATCCATCTCCCGGAGCAGCACCCGCTGTTGTTCTTCCGCCCGCCTGCGCTCGGTGATGTCGCGGGCGATCTTTGACGCACCGATGATCTTGCCTTCCGGATTTCTGACCGGCGACACCGTCAGCGAAATATCCACGATGCTTCCGTCTTTCCGCTGCCTCGTGGTTTCATAATGGTCGATGCGCTCGCCACGGCGAATGCGAGCGAGGATTATGGTTTCCTCATCGAGCCGCTCCGCTGGAATGAGGATCGTAACCGGCTTGCCGATCACTTCTTCGGCCGTGTAGCCGAACAGTCGCCACGCGCCGTGGTTCCAGCTCGTGATGACGCCGTCGAGGTTCTTTGTCAGGACGGCATCCTGGGAGGACTCGACGATTGCAGCGATGCCTCGATAACGGGTTTCGCTTTCGCGAATACGCTGCTCGGCTTCGTAGCGCTGCGTGATATCCACCAGCGTGTTCACCGCACCGGTGAGGGTACCCGAAGCGTCGAAAATGGGCGTTGGATAGGGAATGAACGGAACGCGCGTCCCGTCGGGCCGCTCGGCGATGGCCTCCATGCCTCTGACCGGGCGCCTCTCCTTCAGCGCCAGAGCCATCGGGCATTCGTGATGCGGCAACGGCGTGCCGTCAGGCCAATACAGTTTCCATGAGCCGCAGAATTCACTCTTGCCGATTTCCGGACGTACCCCCCAAAGCTCGGCCGCGGCGTCGTTGTAGAACGTGATGTGCCCGGCGGCGTCGGTGGTATAGACCGCCACGGGCAAGGCCTGCAGAAGCTCCTCGGAGTTTCGCTCGTGTCCATTGAGGCGAACGTGGCCGGAAAGTTGCGCAGGTTTCTCGCGGAAAACGTTTACCGCTCCGACGACGCCGCCCGCGCCGTCCTTGATCGCTGCAATGTTGACGAGCGCCACAATGCGCGCACCGTCTGGGCGCTCGATGACGATTTCCTGATCGCGCAATCCCTGCCCGGTCGCGAGCACCTCACCCATGGGACATTTCGCATGAGGTATCGAATTGCCATTCAGGCCGAAAAGGCGATAGGAGCCGCAGAAACGAACCGTCGGATCGCCGACCTTCGGGGCGCAACCCCATAGTTCCGCCGCAGCGCGGTTGTAGCGGACAACGAGGCCAGCTCGGTCGCAAACGTAGACGCCGACCGGCAGGAGATCCAACAGGTGATCGGGAACGTCCAGGACGCGCTCATCCAGCAAGGCCTGCAACGGCGCGAGTGCCGCCCTTGCATTCAGGTATTCGGTCGGAATTTCCATGCGCGCACTCCGACACTGGCGGGCATCCCGGTGCCAAAGTCTCCGCGGTAAGGGAGCCACGCGCAGTCGATCTACTCTCGAACCTATCCAAACAGTTCCGGCATCGCAAGGTTCCCCGATCAGTCGGATGATCTTCTGCTTTGAGCACGCTGCGATGATGCCACCTTCTGGCATTTCGGTGACCAGAGCTGAAAGAGTCCGGTACCGGACCGAACAGCTACGCCCGTCTCGTCTTGCCAATGTCCTCGTTCCCGATTGCGAGTATCGGCATGGCTCGAAAGATTGAAATCAAATTCGTTGAGACCGCTAACCTGCCCGCGCCGCGTGGCGAAGCGATTGCGGCGGCTGGCCGAACGCGCGCATGAAGGCTCGGCGCATCCGCTCCGGATCGCGAAAGCCGGTTAGTTGCGCGACGCGTTCGATCGCCTGGCTGGACGATTGCACGCACGGCGTCGCCACATCGATCCGCAGCCGCTCAACCGCCTTTGACGGCGCGGTGCCGGTCTCCGCGACGAAGGCGCGGGCACAGCACCATCAACTGGAAGCGCACAGTCGACCAGTTATTGCCGTCCGCAGTCAAAAACCCGTTAGCGTCCGCACCGGTTCGGGTGTAATTCTTTGAAACTCAATATTCCGGGTGTAATTCTTTGAAACCCAATAGCAAGCAAGCTGCTCAAGAAGGATGACGCGCTCACAAGATCAAGGAGCTCTATCATGCCAGCTTTCCGTGATCGACTACAGATGCTGTCGGCAACCATTATTGTGTTGGCAGCAACCAGCACCGGCGCAATTGCCCAGAAGAAATACGACACTGGTGCGACAGATACTGAAATCAAAATCGGCAACATCATGCCCTATAGCGGCCCGGCCTCCGCTTACGGCGTCATGGGCAAGACAGAGGCCGCATACTTCAGGAAGATCAATGCGGAAGGCGGGATCAATGGCCGTAAGATTAATTTCATCTCATACGACGACGCCTACAGCCCGCCAAAGGCTGTTGAGCAAGCCCGCAAACTCGTCGAAAGCGATGAAGTCCTGTTCATTTTCCATCCCCTCGGTACGCCTTCTAACTCGGCGATTCAAAAGTATATGAACGAGAAGAAGGTGCCTCAGCTATTCGTTGCAACCGGTGCGACAAAGTGGGACGACCCGAGGCAGTTTCCCTGGACGATGGGCTGGCAACCTAATTACCAGAGCGAAGGTCGCATTTATGCTAAGTATATTTTGAAGGAAAGGCCGACTGGCAAGATCGGTATCCTTTATCAGAACGACGACTATGGAAAAGATTACGTCAAAGGCATCCGCGACGGTCTGGGCGCTAAAGCGGCTTCGATGATTATCGGAGAGGAAAGCTACGAAACCGCCGCCCCTACCATTGACTCGCACGTAGTGGCGCTGAAGTCGAAGGGGGCAGATATTTTCATTAGCATTACGACACCGAAATTCGCGGCGCAGTCGATCAAGAAAGTAGCTGAGCTTGGTTGGAAACCGCTGTTCATTCTCAACGGTGTCGGTGCATCAACGGGAACCGTGATGAAGCCCGCTGGATTGGAAAACAGCCAAAACATAATATCCGCGACTTATCAGAAAGACCCTACAGACCCGCAGTGGAAAGATGACGCAGGTATCATGAACTTTGACGCCTTCCTTACGAAATATTTCCCGGAGGGTAATCGTGAGGACCTCTTTCTAATGACTGGCTACAATGTTGCTCAAACGATCGTTCATGTTCTCAAAAAGTGCGGCGACGATCTTACCCGCGCGAATATCATGAAGCAGGCCGCGGGCATCAAGGGTCTGCAGCTGGAAGGACTCTTGCCCGGCGTCACAATCAACACCAGCGCAACAGACTTCGCTCCGATCAAGCAATTTCAGCTCAGGAAATTCAAGGGCGAGCGTTGGGAATTGTTCGGCGATGTCATCAGTAGCGAGGTCGGCGGGTAGCGCATGAGGCAGCGGCGAGAGTTCATCGCGCTGAGCATCCGGGGCCACGGCGTGGTGTTCCTCACGCCGCGCGAACGGAATCCATGAACTTTGCAACCTCGCGCTTCAGCCGGTTGCTTTCGTTCGACAGCGACTGTGCGGCCGAGAGCACCTGGGACGACGCTCCCCCAGTTTCGGACGCGCCGCGCTGGACGTCGGAAATACTGGCGGCAACCTGCGAAGTGCCGTCCGCGGCACACTGCACATTGCGGGAGATTTCCTGAGTGGCGGCGCCCTGTTCCTCGACGGCCGCCGCAATGACAGACGAAATTTCCGAAATCCGCCCGATGGTCGCACCGATTTCCTTGATCGCCGTAACCGAATCTTCGGTCGCAGACTGGATATCGGCGATCTGCTG
>Ga0137415_10006771_pt1 | contig 11357 bp, 10 predicted proteins | sample CZODoug3_1_1_16f_FD_183082 | JGI IMG/M metagenome (GOLD analysis project Ga0137415, IMG submission 183082) | Vadose zone soil fungal communities from Angelo Coast Range Reserve, California, USA - CZODoug3_1_1_16fungal (Hybrid Assembly) | ecosystem: Environmental > Terrestrial > Soil > Vadose...
GCCCGTAGCTGGCCGGGTAGCTGGCCACCTGCTTGCCGTCCCGGATCACCACCAGCTGGTGGCTGGTCACGTCGGCCCTGGTGACCTGCGCGCGGCCGATGGTGAACGTGGTGCTCAGGTCGGTCGCGCCGTACGCGCCGTCGCCGTAGCTGACGCCGAACAGCTTGGCGGACACCGTGACCTTGGTGCCCGGCTTCCAGTAGTCCTTGGTCCGCCAGTGCACCCGGGAGCCGCCGCTCTCGTCCTGCAGCCACCCCCAGCTGCCCTCGGTGGGCACCGACGCCGTCACGGTCAGTGCCCGCTCCACCGCCGCCCGATCGGTCACGTGCCCGGAGAACTGCAGCTGCACCGGAGTGGCCACCCCGACGGTGCGCCCGTCGCCGATGTTCAGCGTGCCCCTGACCAGCTTTGACGGCTTGACCGTGGTCACCGTCCCGGTCAGCGGCACGGTCTTGCCCTGGGCGTCGGCCGCGGTGCCACTCCAGGTGTACGTGGTGCCGTAGCGCAGCGGCTCGGCCGGCGACCAGCTGCGCCGGTCCGGGGCGAGCGTGCCGCGCACCGGAGTTCCGGCCGCCGCGCCACCCGACGGAGTGCCGGCCGGGGCGCCGCCCGACGGGGTGCCGGCGGAGCCACCGGACGGGGCGCCGGCGCTCCCACCCGACGGGGTGAGCGCCACCTCGCGCAGCTCGCCGTCGGTGGCGGTGACCTTGATCTGCTCCGTCGGGCTGATCGGCGCGCTGCCCTGGGCCGGTGTGTAGCTGAGGCTGACCCGGGGCGGGCGGGGCGCCAGGATCTCCGCAACCCCATCACCGTCGCCGTCCTCCACGCTGACCCCGGTGACCACCCCGGCGCCGCCCACCAACGCGACCGCGATCGCCAGCAGCAGTCTGCGCACGCCCATGCCCATACCTACCGTCATACCGGCTCCGCCGCCCGGGCCCAACCCGGCACCTGGGTCCAACCGCTACTACAGGCGACAGCCGACCAGCACCGGTTCCGGGGCCAGTGACACCCCAAATGTGTCGAACACCCCGTCCCGCACCTGTCTGGCCAGCACCAACAGCTCTTCGGTTGACCCACCGCCCCGGTTGGTCAGTGCCAGCGAGTGTCGGCCGGACAGCGCCACCCGACCACCAGGACCGGGGTGACCCCGCTCGAACCCGGCATGAGAGATCAGCCACGCGGCGGACAGCTTGACCTGCCCCTCCGGCGCCGGATAGCGCGGCATCGGGGTGACCCCGGCGGCCCTGAGCGCCACCGCGTCGGCCGTGGCGGCGGGCACCACCGGGTTGGTGAAGAACGAACCGGCGCTCCAGGTGTCGTGGTCGGCCGGGTCCAGCACCATGCCCTTGGAGCGGCGCAGCGCCAGCACCGCCGCGCGCACCTCGGCGGCCGGGGCCCGCTCGCCGAGCGGTACTCCCAGCACGCCCGCCAGTTCGGCATAGCGGATCGGGGTGCTCAGCGGCCCCGCCGGCAACGCCAGCCGGATGCGCAGCACCACCGCGTCGTCCCGGCCCTTGAGCCCGCTGGTCCGGTACGCCAACCGCAGCTCGGCGGCCGGCACGTGCTCCTGGACGGCCCCGGCCCGCCGGTCGTAGAGGTCCACGTCGACCAGCAGCTCGGCGATCTCCACGCCGTACGCCCCGACGTTCTGCACCGGCACCGCTCCGGCCCGCCCCGGGATCCCGGACAGGCACTCCAGCCCGGCCAGCCCGTCGTCCAGCGCGCCGGCCACCACGCCGTCCCAGTCCTCCCCGGCGGCCACGGTCAGCAGCCCACCGCCGTCGTCGGCGCGCCGCACCGACCGGCCGGTGGAGGCCACCTCGACCGTCGTGCCCGGCACCCCGGCGTCCGCCACCACCAGGTTCGACCCACCGCCGAGCACCAGCAACGGCTCGCCCTGGAGGTCGGCGGCGCGCACCGCGTCCACCACCGCCTCGGTCGACTCGGCGCGCACCAGGCGCTGCGCCGGGCCGCCCAGGCGCAGCGTGGTCAGCTCGGCGAACGGCACACGTGACCGGATCGGGGCATAGGTCGTCACATCCGGTAACGGTAGCCAACGGTAATGTCGGCGCATGCCTCGGCCGATCCGCTACCAGTCGCGCTACCCGCTGTCCGCGAGCGAGCTCTACAGCATCCTGGTGGACCGCGAGTACCTGCTGGCCAAGCTGGACAGCGTCGGCGGGAGCAACGCCGCCTTGCTGGACCTGGCCTCGGACCCGAACACCGCGAAGTACACCCTGCGCCAGGGCGTCAGCCGCGAGTACCTGCCCGGCCCGATCCAGAAGGTGCTGCGCGGCGACCTGCTCATCGAGCGCACCGAGACGCTGCGGATGGCCGCGCCGGGGCGCTACGACGGCACCGTGGCCGCGCGGGTCAAGGACGCTCCGGGCAGCATCGGCGGCACGCTGCGGCTGGTCGACGCGGGCGACGGCTGCGAGTACAGCCTGGACGGGGCCGCAAGGATCGACATCCCGCTGGTCGGCGGCAAGATCGAGACGGCGATCGCCGAGCAGGTGGTCAGGCTGATGGAGCGGGAGGCCCGGTTCACCGCCGAGTGGCTCGCCCGCTAGCCACCGGCTCGCGGGGCTGGGGTCCGCCCGCCAACCACCGGCACGCCCGCTAGCCACCGGCTTGCGGGGCTGGGGTCCGCCCGCCAACCACCGGCACGCCCGCTAGCCACCGGCTCGCGGGGCTGGGGTCCGCCCGCCAACCACCGGCTCGCGGGGCCGGTGCTCCGGCATGGGAGCATCGGTGCTCGTGAACGCCGTGAATGGGGACCGCCGCTACGTCATCACGTTCAGCTGCCCGGACCGCACCGGGATCGTGGCGCAGCTCTCCGGGTTCCTGGCCGACGCCGGAGGGTGGATCACCGAGGCGGCGTACCACACCGACTCCGACACCGGCTGGTTCTTCACCCGGCAGGTGGTGCGCGCCGACTCGCTGCCGTTCGACGTCGACGAGCTGCGGCAACGGTTCGCCGGGGTGGCCGAGGAGCTGTCCGAGCGGGCCAGCTGGCAGGTCACCGACACGGGCGAGACCAAGCGCGTCGTGCTGCTGGTGACCAAGGAGGGGCACTGCCTGCACGACCTGCTCGGCCGGGCGACCAGCGCGGAACTGCCCGCCAAGATCAGCGGGGTGATCGGCAACAGTGAGGCGCTGCGCCCGGTCGTGGAAGCGCACGGGCTGCCGTTCTCCTACGTGCCGTTCCCGGAGCCCGGGGTGAACGGCGACGCCAGGGCGGCGGCATTCCAGGAGCTGGCCGCCCAGGCCGACGCGTACGACCCGCACGCCATCGTGCTGGCCAGGTTCATGCAGATCGTGCCGGCGAAGCTGTGCGAGGCGTGGGCCGGCCGGGCGATCAACATCCACCACAGCTTCCTGCCCTCGTTCGTCGGCGCCCGCCCCTATCACCAGGCACATGCCCGGGGCGTCAAGTTGATCGGCGCCACCTGCCACTACGTGACCGCCGACCTGGACGCCGGCCCGATCATCGAGCAGGACGTCATCCGGATCAACCACGGGCACACCGTGACCGACATGGTCCGCCTCGGCCGCGACGCGGAGAAGCTGGTACTTGCCCGGGGGCTGCGCTGGCACCTGGAGGACCGGGTGCTCGTGCAAGGCAACAAAACCATGGTGTTCGCCTGACCCGCGCCGACAACCCCCGACGGCACACACCCCGACGTCGCAGCACACAAGTCCGAACCTGTGTGCGGCGACGCGGCGGTGTGTGCCGTCGGGGTTAGGCTGTTAGGCGGCCACGGGGACCAAGGCCGGCTCCAGGGCCAGCTCGAGGACGTCGGCCACGTCGGCCACGGGGTGGATCCGCAGCGCGGAACGGACCGACTCGGGCAGGTCGTCCAGGTCCGGCTCGTTGCGCTTCGGGATGATCACGTCGGTCAGCCCGGCCCGGTGCGCGGCGAGCAGCTTCTGCTTCACCCCGCCGATGGGCAGCACCCGCCCCTGCAGGGTGACCTCGCCGGTCATGCCGACCGAGGACTTGACCGGCCGTCCGGTGGCCAGCGACGCCAGCGCCGTGGTCATCGTGACGCCCGCCGAGGGGCCGTCCTTGGGCACCGCGCCCGCCGGCACGTGCACGTGCAGCTTCTTCGAGGCCAGGTCGCCGGCCAGCCCACGCGAGCGCAGGTAGCTCAGTGCGATGGACACGGACTCCTTCATCACGTCACCCAGCTGACCGGTCAGGGTCAGCCCCGGCTCGCCATCCATCGCGGTGGCCTCGATGAACAGCACGTCCCCGCCGGCGCCGGTGACCGCGAGGCCGGTGGCCACCCCGGGCACCGAGGTGCGCTCCGCCGACTCCGGGGTGAACCGGGGCCGCCCCAGGTACTTGACCAGGGCGTCCGCGTCCACGTGCACCGGGGTGTGCTGAGAGTCCCGACTCGGTGTGCCGAGAGTCCCGACTCGCGCATCGAGCTGGACGGCCACCTTGCGCAGCACCTTGGCCAGGCCCCGCTCCAGCTGCCGCACGCCCGCCTCCCGGGTGTACTCGGCGGCGATCATGCCGAGCGCGACCTCGGAGAACTCCACGTCGGAGACCTCCAGCCCGGCCTTCTCGATCTGCCGGGGCAACAGGTGGTCGCGCGCGATGGCGACCTTCTCCGCCTCGGTGTAGCCGTCCAGCGTGACCATCTCCATCCGGTCGGCCAGCGGGCCGGGGATGGTCTCGAGCACGTTGGCGGTGGCCAGGAACAGCACGTCGGACAGGTCCAGGTCGACCTCGAGGTAGTGGTCCCGGAAGGTGTGGTTCTGCGCCGGGTCCAACACCTCCAGCAGCGCCGCGGTCGGGTCACCCCGGAAGTCACTGCCCACTTTGTCGATCTCGTCGAGCAGCACCACCGGGTTCATCGCCCCGGCCTCCCGGATGGCCCGGACGATGCGGCCGGGCAGCGCGCCGACATAGGTACGGCGGTGTCCCCGGATCTCCGCCTCGTCCCGCACGCCGCCCAGGGCAACCCGGACGAACTTGCGGCCCAGCGCGCGAGCCACCGACTCACCCAGTGAGGTCTTGCCCACACCGGGCGGCCCGACCAGCGACAGCACCGCGCCGGAGCCCCGGCCGCCGACCTTCTCCATGCCCTTGCGGTTGCGGCGGGCCCGAACGGCCAGGAACTCGATCAGCCGCTCCTTGACGTCGTCGAGGCCGGCGTGATCGGCATCCAGCACGGCCCGCGCCGCCACCAGGTCGTCGGTGTCCTCGGTGCGGGTGTTCCAGGGAATGTCCAGCACCGTGTCCAGCCAGGTACGGATCCAGCCGCTCTCCGGCGACTGGTCGGACGACCGCTCCAGCTTGCCCACCTCGGTCAGCGCGGCCTTGCGCACATGTTCCGGCAGGTCAGCGGCTTCCACCCGGGTGCGGTAGTCGTCGGCCCCGTCCGGCTCGTCCTCGCCCAGCTCCTTGCGGATGGCGTTCAGCTGCTGGCGCAGCAGGAACTCCCGCTGGGTCTTCTCCATGCCCTCGCGGACGTCGTCCGCGATCTTCTCGGTGACCTCCTGCTCGGCCACGTGCTCCTTGGTCCACGCGATGAGCAGCTCCAGGCGCTTGGTCGCGTCGGGCTCGCCCAGCAGGGTGAGCTTGCGCTCGGTGTCCAGCCAGCTGGACCATCCGGCGGTGTCGGCCAGCTGGCCGGGGTCGGTGATCTGCTGCACGGAGTCGATCACCTGCCAGGCGTTGCGCCGCTGCAGCAGCGACACCACCAGGGCCTTGTACTCCTTGGCCAGCTCCTCGGTGCGGCCGGTGGTCGGAGTGTCCTCGATCTCGGTGGCCTCTACCCAGAGCGCGCCACCGGGCCCGGTCACACCGGAGCCGATGCGGGCGCGCTGCTCGCCACGCACCACGGCGGCGGGCTCGCCGGTCGGCATCCGGCCGACCTGCTCGAGCACCGCGATGGTGCCGACCGAGGATGCGTAGTGTCCGTCGGGGCGGGGGACCAGGAGTACCCGCCGGTCAGAACCGCTCTGCGCCGCATCCACGGCGGCCCGCGGCTCGGGCTGGTCGAGCCGGATGGGCACGACCATGCCGGGGAGCACGACCGAATCGGTCAGCGGCAGCACCGGCAGCTTCAGCGTCTGTGTCATGACCGCTGCAACGCTTACACCGTTGCGCCCATTCCTCCCAGGCGCAGAGAAGTTGAGTCCCGTCCGCTCAGGGCGAACAGGCGCTAGCGGCGACCGCCCTGCACCTCGATCAGGCTGGGCCGCACGTCAACCAGGTAGACCAGCACGGCGATCAGCCCGATCAGCCAGAACAGCGTGATCGGCCCACCCCGGCAGATCAGCAGCAAGGCCAGCCCGCCGCCGGTGATGCCGAGCCACGCCGGCTTGGTCAACTTGTCGGCCGCGGTGAACGCATCCGGACGGGACCGGGCGGCATGGATAAACGCGTAGGCGCCTACCGGGATGCCGGCGATCCAGGCGGCCAGCATGATGTACGAGTCCAGGCTGTAGAGCAGGTCCACTCGGCCAGAGTACGTGCGTGCGGGGCCCGGGCACACTCCAGACCCACAAACCGGGTGTGGATCACCTCAGCCGGGTCCCAGCAATCGTGCGCCTGAATAGGGCCCGAACGCGGTCGAACCCCGGCGCGGGAGGCTCCGGGGTTCGACCGTGGTACTCGGATTCAGTTGTGGCTGCCGGCTCCGCCGGCACTGGCTGACCTGCTCGAACTCACTTGGTGGTGCGGGAACCGTTGGTGGTCCGACGGGTCGTGGTGCCGGTGCTGGGCTTGCGCGGAGCGGTCTTGTTGGCGGCCTTCCGAGTCACGCTGCGGGTGACGTGCGCGGCCTCGTCACCGGCCTCGGTGACCTCCTCGACAACCTCGGCGCTGACCTTGGTCACCGTCTCGGCGGCCTCGCTGGAGAAGCGCTTGGTGGCGCGGGCGGCCCGCTCACCCACCGAGCGGGTCTCGGTGCTGACCCGGCCGAGGACCTCCTCGCCGGCGTCGTGCACGTCGTCCACGACCTTCTCCACGCGCTTGTCGAAGCGCTCGGTGGCGCTCTCGACGGCGCTGATCACCTTGGCGATCCTGGGCTGCTTGCGGATCCGCTCGACGGTCTCCTCGCCGCGGTCGGCCAGCTCGGTGTAGGTCTTGCGGGCCTGGCCGCTGACCTCGTCGTAGGTCTTGCGGGCCTGGTCGCTGACCTCGTCGTAGCGCTTGCGCAGCTGCTCGGCGGTCAGCTGCTCGCGCAGCTCGGTGGGCAGCTCGGTGGCCTGCTTCTGCAGCTTCTCGGCCTGCTCCTGGGCCTGCTTCTGCAGCTTCTCGGCCCGCTCCTGGGCCTGCGTCTGCAGCTTCTCGGCCCGCTCCTGCAGCTTCTCGGGCAGCTCCTGGGCCTGCTTCTGCAGCTTCTCGGCACGCGCTACCACCAGCTCGCGGCGCTCGGTGGCGCGAGTGCGGGCCTTGGCGACGGCGTCGTTGACCTTGTTGACGGCCAGGTCGCCGGCGCCGATCCAGGCGAGCAGCGGGGTGCGCACGTAGTCGATCTGGGTGTTGACGGCCTTGGTGGCCTGCGAACGGACCTTGCGGACGTCCGCGGAGGTCGGCAGCGAAACGGCCATGGTAATCACCTCTCCGGGTTCTGCGATGGGTCCGCGTCGGGCCCGGTGGGCTTGGCGGACTGATTGACGGTGGGATTGGACGGGCTGGTTGCGCCGTCCGCGGTGGCCGCGGCCCAATCGGCGGGCCGCGTCCGCTCGTTCTCGTTGCGGAACGACTGGTAGACCTCGAGCAGCACCTGCTTCTGCCGCTCGGTCAGCTCGAGGTCCGCGAGCACCGCATCGGCGACCGCACTGGCCTCCCGGCGCTCCAGAATCCCCGCCCGGACGTACAGGGCCTCCGCCGAGATCCGCAGCCCTTTGGCGATCTGCTGCAGAATCTCCGCCGACGGTTTGCGCAGCCCCCGCTCGACCTGGCTGAGGTAGGGGTTGCTGACGCCGGCCACCTTGGCGAGTTGGCGCAGTGAGACGTGCGCGCCTTCCCGCTGCTGGCGGATGTAGGCGCCGATGTCCTCGACGGCCTGCCCCACGGCGTGACCGACCTGCTCGACCGGGTTTGATTCGGTCTTGCCCATGTCGACCACCTCCCCGACCACCTTCGGTCGGTACGTCCTGTCCTGACGAGAACGACACTACGCGGCCCTGCTAGCTATTGCAAGCACTGTGCTTGCGCAGGTCGAGTGGCCTCCGACACGTCCGGCCATGCTAGCGTCCGCCATGCCCGAACAGCGCCCCCAGCCCGGTGCGGGCCCGGTGTACGGCGCGGTCGCGGTGGGTGGGGCGCTCGGCTCGCTGGCCCGCTACGGGCTGGCCGTCGCGCTGCCCCCGGTGCCGGGGCACTTCCCGCTGGCCACCTTCCTGACCAATGTGGCCGGCGGGCTGCTCATCGGCGTGCTGGTCGTGCTGCTCACCGAGACGTTCGCCGCGCACCCCCTGCTGCGCCCGTTGCTGGTGACCGGGGTGCTCGGTGGGTTCACCACCTTCTCCACCTACGCGGTGGACGCCCAGCACCTGCTCGCCGCGCACGCCCTGGGCACCGCGCTGGGCTACCTGTTCGGCACGCTGGCCGCCGCGCTACTGGCCACCTGGGCCGGCATGCTGCTCACCCGGAGGCTCTCCGGGGCGCTCACCGGGGTGTCCTCGAGGGATATCCGGTGACGGTGCTGCTGGTGCTGCTCGGCGGGGCGGTCGGCGCGCCGCTGCGCTACCTGACCGACCGGGTGGTGCAGTCCCGGCACGACAGCGGGTTCCCGTGGGGCACGTTCACGGTGAACGCGGTGGGCTCGCTGATCCTCGGCGTGGTGCTCGGGCACTCCGGCACCGGCCCGCTGACCGCGCTGCTCGGCAGCGGCTTCTGCGGCGCGCTCACCACATACTCCACGTTCGGGTACGAGACCGTGCTGCTGGCCACCCGCCGCGCCTGGCTCTACGCCACCCTGAACGCCCTGGGCTCGGTGGCCACCGGCCTGGGCACCGCCGGCCTCGGCCTGGCCATCGGCGCCGCCCTCTGACCCACGCGAGTCGCTAGATTCCGCGGGGCGAGTCGCTAGATTCCGCGGGCCGAGTCGCCCAAGCAAAATCCCACGACACACCCAGCAAAATCCAGCGACTCGCGGGTTCTGTTAGAAGAGGAGTTGGGAGATGGCGTAGATCAGCAGGCCGGCCAGCGAGCCGACGACCGTGCCGTTGATCCGGATCCACTGCAGGTCCCGGCCGACCTGGAGCTCCACCTTGCGGGAGGTCTCCCGCGCGTCCCAGCGGGACACCGTGTCGGTGATCAGCGTGGTGATCTCGTCGCGGTAGTGGCGCACCACGTACCCGGCGGCGTCCTCCAGCCAGCCGTCCATCTTGGCACGGAACTCCGCGTCGGTGGCCAGCCGCCGGCCCAGCGCCTCAAGGCCCAACGCGATCCGGCGGCGCAGCGCGCTGGACGGGTCCGCGGCCGCGTCCAGAATCATCGTCTTGACCGTGGTCCACGCCTTGCCGATGAACCGCTGCACATCGGGGTGCTGGGTGATCTGGTGCTTGATCTGCTCGGCCCGCTCGATGGTCGTGGCGTCGTGCTGCAGATCCTCGGCGAACTCGACGAGGAACTTGTCCACCGCCCTGCGCATGGGGTGCTCGGGGTCCACCTTCACCGCCCAGGCGAACGCGAGCACCTCGCTGAACACCTTGTCCGCGATCAACGCGTCCACGAACTTGGGCGACCAGGTCGGCGCATGGTCGGCCACCACCCGCATGACCAGGTCGTGGTTGCCGCGCACCCAGTCGAACGCCCGGTCGCACACCAGGTCGACCATCTGGTGGTGGGCGCCGTCGGCCAGCACACCGGCCAGCACCCGGCCCATCGGCGGCCCCCACTGCTGGTTCATCAGCTGGCGGACCACCACCTGCTCCAGCACGTCCTGCACGTCCTCGTCGCGCAGCACGGTGACCGCGCCGCGCGCGGCGGTGGCCAGCTCGGCGGTGACCCGCTCCGCGTTTGCCGGCTCGGCCAGCCAGGCACCCACCCGGCTGCCCAGTTCGGTGCGGCGCAGCTTGTCCCGCACCACGTCCTCGGCCAGGAAGTTGGTGCCGATGAAATCGCCCAGGCTGTCCCCGATCATGTCCTTCTTGGTCGGGATGATCGCGGTGTGCGGGATGGGCAGGCCGAGCGGGCGGCGGAACAGCGCGGTGACCGCGAACCAGTCGGCCAGCGCACCGACCATGCCGGCCTCGGCGGCGGCGCGCACGTACCCGATCCAGCCGGGGCCGCCCCGGGAGAGCCAGAACCCGCAGGCCAGGAACACCACCGTGGCGCCGACCAGGAAGCCGGTAGCGATGAACTTCATCCGCCGCAGGTCGCGGCGCTTGGCCTCGCTGTCCAGCGTGTCCAAACCGAGCGGTCCCCGGCCGGGCGGCGGCAGCGGGCCCCAGCCGCGCGGCAGCGGCGGGCCGGCCGGTAACGGGACGCCCGGCGGGGACGCCCCGGGGCCGCCGGCCTGCTCAGCGGGCGTTTCGGCGCTCCGTGCGGCTGTCTGCACGTCTCCATAGTGCCCGGCGACCGGTGGTCGCACACGGTCGGGAGCCTCGGGGCGCACTCAGCCGACCAGGACAGTGACCTTGGCCGGCGGCGCAGCGGGCGGCGAAGAGGTAGCTGCAAGCCGGGGTTGGTGGCGGGCGGACCACCAACCCCGGCTCGTCGCTCGGGCTGCTCCGGCGCGTCCCGACGGATCGCCGCAGCGGAGCACAGATCCCTTGCGATATAGCTAGCGGTCGCTAGGCGTCTAGGACCGCATACCAGAAGCGACGCCGGTCGGCCGCTGGGCTACCGACCAGTCGTCACCCTCGGCGGCGCGCCACCGGGCGGCCTCGGCGGCGGCGCTCTGTACCAGTTCCGACGCGGGCAGCCGCCAGCCACAGGCCGACGGGTTGACCCGCCAGTGCACCAGGCCGTCCGCGCACTCCGACGGCGGCGCGATCACCCAGGACCCGCTGCCGTGCCGTACTACCCCGGCGTCCGCGAGCCGCCGCGGCGGCTCGGCCCCACCGGAGCCGACCGGGAACCACCACCGGCCGGCCGGCATGGCGGCCAGCGGCGCGACCAGCCCGACCGAGCGCAGCGTGGTCGCCATCCGCTGACCCATCCAGGCCGGGACCTCGAGCACGTCCAGCGCCGTGCCGGTGGCCAGCAGCACCGCGAAGGGCGCGGCCGACCACCACTCGGTCACCTGGGCCGAGTCGCAGCTGGCCTCCAGCACACCGCCGACCACGGCGGGAGCCGAATCCCACCCGGAGGCGGCGAGCTGACCCGACGCCTCCGGCAGGCCGCGCCAACCGCCGGCCTGCCACCACGTACCGGGTAC
>Ga0137415_10006773_pt1 | contig 11357 bp, 15 predicted proteins | sample CZODoug3_1_1_16f_FD_183082 | JGI IMG/M metagenome (GOLD analysis project Ga0137415, IMG submission 183082) | Vadose zone soil fungal communities from Angelo Coast Range Reserve, California, USA - CZODoug3_1_1_16fungal (Hybrid Assembly) | ecosystem: Environmental > Terrestrial > Soil > Vadose...
GCGTCCAACGGAACATGCCGTTGATTCCCAACAATTTGTTGTTGCTCATGAGCAATCGAAACTACCAATCGTTGATGTCGCGCGAGGGCAAGGAGAAGCTGCGCCAGGAAGCGCTGACCGAGATCCGCGCCGTGCAAAAGAAGCAGGGCGGCGCCGACGTGGAAGATGTTCTGTTCACCAGTTTCGTGGTGCAGTGATGGCCGAAGCGACGCCCACGGCCGGCGCCGGGGCAGCGGCAGCCGAACCGGCCGGCCGGGGCGCCGGGAACGCAATCTCCGAGGAGGAGGTGTCGGCGCTGCTGGAGCAGAGCGGACCGTCGAACGTGCGGCCCTACGATTTTACGACGCAGCGCATCAACCGTACGCAGTTGCCGATGCTCGAAATCGTCAGCAAGAGCTTCGCGGATCGCGTCGGGCAGTCGCTGTCCACGCTGCTCGGGCGCGACGCCACGGTGCAGTTCAGCTCTCTCGACTCGGCGAAGGCCGCTGAATTGCAGGCTACCTCACCTTGTCGTGAGAAGCAATAGCCTACGGGTACTATGGCTCGTGGTAGAATCCGAGCCAAGGAGGTACCCGTGTCCAGCCCCGCTAAACTAGCCTACGCCGTCATGACTATTTCCTGCCCGCAATGCCAACAGCAACAGGTTGTTCACGTTCGCGCCCGAAACGGATCTGCTCAGATGGGCGGCCAAACAGTTCGATGTGTGGAATGCGAACGGGATTTTGAAGTGATGCTTTCCGATCAAATTGTTGGCGGCCCGTTTCCGGCCTAGGAGCGCCGGCGCGGTGTCGCAAAATGAAATCAGATCAGGAGCCGGGTGATGGTCATAAAACTCGTCAAGGTGCCGAACGAATGGTGCGAGCAAGCTCGCTATACAGATCATCTCTGCGAGCACCTTTACCAAAAAGTGGCGCGCGGCGCGAAAATACAGGACCAGGAAATTGGCTCTATCGGCTCCCACCGACACCGCAATGATGACTACAAAGCGGTGCTTTGTCTAAATTGCGGCTATGCATAAATCGAAAGAAGGTTCACCGGCTTTGAAGTCGTGAAGAACACCCCGCGTGTACCCATCAAAGAAATGCCGCTGTTCAAGGACGTGATGAAGAAATGAATTCGGGCGCGGCACCCTACACCGCGCGTTTAGTAGCCTCGACAGCTTTTGGTTGCTCACACATGGCGTCCAGAACGTCAAACGCTCCTTCCGTAAAGGGTAGGTGTCAAAGGCCCTCAGGTAAACACCGGATTGTTTGCAAAAGGACTTCCGTAGGATATTTGACATTCCCCGCGGCGTGGACCCCCGAAAGTTGTCGGAAATGCCGTCGCAAATACTGATTGCTGACGATCACGACTTGATGCGGCGCCTCATCAAGCGGGGCCTCGAATGTCGCCGGGATTGGATTTGTATCGAAGCCGAGAACGGCCAGCAGGCCGTAGTCAAGGCTACGGAACTAAAGTCTGAAATCATCGTTCTCGATTTGGTGATGCCCGTGATGGATGGCCTGACTGCCGCCCGCGAGATTTTCAAAATCTTCCCCGCCGTCCCTATCGTGATTCACACGGTCCATTTCTCCGAGCAACTCCAGTGGGAGGCCAAAGAGATCGGCGTGCGAGAGGTGCTGCCGAAGGCCGACCTCGCGTCACTGATCGGCGTGGTAGAAGCATTGCTTGGCGAAGGACCGCGAACACCCGAGCCGAAGCCCGCCCTCCGCCTTGCAGCGGCAGCGTCCGTTTCCGCCTCGAGACCACCGCCCCCAGCCAAAGCTGAAGCCGCCTCAGGCTCTGCCCCAGCCAGCGACGGCGCGACCCTCCCTCCGAACAAAACCAAGTCAGAGTAACTGATTTGAGCATGGTCGGGGCTCGAACGCACCCCGGAGAGCGACTTGAAAAGTAAGCGGCTTTGTTTCCATTAACTCGCGGCAAAATTCTAACGTCCCCATGCCTTCGCATTGAACCTCAGGGCCTCGGCCGTTTCGCTGTGCGCGGTCGCCAGACGAACTCCAGTTCGTGGCGCATGTCCCTGGAACCAACGGTGATTTCTTCTCCATTAGGGCAGGCGGTTAGTTTTTCCAGAACGCTATATCCGAAGAGCAGCGGGCATGGCTCGGATGGTGTAATGGCACTCGCCTTCAATTGTAGCTCTTCGTAGGCAGCTTCCGCTCCGTTGCATTCCAGTCTTCCGGCGGAAAGGAGATGCCCCAGAAGTGGGGAGATCGCTGTGTAAATCGAGTGGCTAGGCTGCGTTTCCACCCTTCCGAATCCAACCTGGCTGGGGCACCAACAGCCGCAGGCCGACTGCGAATTGTCCACCACCCACAGGTTGGCAATAGACAACCCACCCTCGCGATCGCAAATCGCCCGGTGGCGACTCGACCAGCACAGGCTCATTCGGCATCCAACGTTTCGTTACAATGGCTCTCAGTCCATACGGACTCGCATTCTGCGTAGTGCCAGTATCAACTACTCCGGGGTGTTCGAGGCTGGCGATGCGCACTGTCGCCTCATGGGGTATGCGCTTCTCGATTCGTCCAGATCTGGAGTACACTTCTATCGCCTCGTGTTCACGGGACCGCCTCGGCCACGCCGGACAGGGTAGCAACCAACCGTGTTTTAGGCCGCCTTGGGCCGATCCGCGGGTTCTTGGGAGGACCGAGGGCTCCGGTAGGAAGATTCGCGAACAGAAGAGTAACTTTCGCTCGCTTAGGGGGGTTCGGAGCGACAGAAATTGTGCTCGAACTCTTTGCGTTGGTGGCGCACCTTGCATTCCCCGGAAGGCCCTGATCGGGGCTGATTCTCGACATGAAATATCTTCCGGGGCACCCGGGAAAACTCGGGTCCGCGGAAGCTCGCTTGGCTTCGTACATGGCTTGGTCGGCGTATTCCAGTAGCTCCTCCAGAGTAACTGCGCCGCGGGGATCAAACCTTGCCACGCCAATGCTGAGCGAAAGAGAGTAGCGCGGGTCGCGCGATCCTTCCGCACAAAGGTGTTCTTTCAAACGGGCCCAGATGTGCTTCTGACTGTCCTCGGATGCCTCGTTCGCAAGGATGGCAAATTCATCGCCACCCAGGCGGGCGATAATGTCAGACTTTCGGAATGTATCCCTCAGGATTTGTGCCACTCGGACGATCGCGCGGTCGCCCTCGGAGTGTCCAAAACGATCGTTGATCTGTTTCAACCCATCGAGGTCCGCAAAAAAGAGCAAAGCCCACCGGTGGTTGCGACGCGAGATTTTGATCTGCTGGCGGGCCAGTGCGAAAAAGCCGCGACGGTTGTGGAGGCCCGTCAGGTCGTCGGTGAGCGCAAGGGCCCGCAATTCTTCCCGGACCATGTGCCGCTTCACGACGCAACGCGCCGCGTGGATGAGCAGACTGGCCATAAGCCGGAGGAATTCCTCTGGCGAATCCGAAGGAGAAGAAAGCTTCGCGATTTCCAGCAGGATTTGATCGAGGTCGCTTCTGTCGCCAGCGAATATGGCCCTTGCGAATCTCTCTTGGACCGAATCCGAGAGTGAAGGGCTCCCTTGGCTGATTGGTTGGACGCGACGCGCGTGGCTCCGTTTGTCTGCCTTCATTCGGCGCTCTCTTCGGTGATCGGCTTCGTTCGCGTCCGGCACTGTCCACGGACACTCCCATCGCTTCTTGAGTGGACCGCTGGCCGATGGCGTTCCATTTTCAGCCGTATGGCTTGGCACGAGACTCTCCAGCATAGCCAGACGGCTGAACAAAGGGTTTACCCCCTTGAGAGGCGGCAGCTTCCGTTTCGATTTCGTGGGCCGCCAGCCGCTCATCCAAAGAGAAGAGGTACCGGCGGAGGATCTCTTTCAGCACATCCAGTTTTTCGGGTCGGAAGCAAAGGGCGCTGGCGCTCACTAAACATGCCGAGACGGGCAGCGGCGCGCGATGGTGCTCCATCGCGAGCGAGCCCATCAGGAGCCCGAGCAGATCTGCGGCCAGCCGCTTGACCTCCTTTTCCGGGAAGGTCGCCGACCACTGAACTGATTGTTCACTCCGGGCATCGCGCCAGGGGGCACTGTTCCCGGCCGAAGCCTGCTCGTCGAAAGTATTCATCCAGACGGTGGAGCTACGAGGAAGAGGGAACAACGATGGCCTCTTTCGGGAGAGGAACGAGCTTTTCGCGGCCCGATCATCCCGGCGACACGGAAGTGTTGGGAGGGAACAATTGATCCCTGCGCGGATCAGATGTTCATTCCTTCTGGGGCGTTGGCTTAATCCGCCGTTCGTCGTCACTTCCACCTGAACTCCTTTGGCGGGCTGCCCCGTGGGGGGCATAGAAAATTGGGGTCACCGTGGTGTGAAGTCCGGCCCCACTGAGGCAGCCCTTGGTTGTAGCTTCAACATAAATTATTCGCTTGGAGATTCAATTGGGTAAATCCTGCAAATGTTGTGGGGCATTCACCCGAGGGGTGTCAGGGGACCGAAATATCGGAGAATCGTAGATTGCTGCGCCAGCCGTTAAGGTTGAACCAGGCCTCTCCGCACGGCATACCTAACCAGGCTCGCGGTTTCGTGGATATCCAGCTTCTGCATTAGCCGGGACCGATGAGACTCGGCTGTTTTCACGCTGATTCCAAGGATGACGGCGATATCCTTCGTCGCTTTGCCTTCGGCGATGAGCTGGAGCACTTCGTGCTCGCGCGCCGACAGAGGATCATCGGGCAAGCTGGACTTCGATAGATACGCATCCACAACAACACTGGAGATTCCGGGGCTGAGGTACACTTGGCCCCGGCTAACCTGTTGGATGGCAAGGACTAGGTCGGTGGCAGCCTGATTCTTCAGGACGTATCCCCGAATCCCGGCACGCAGTGCCTCGATTACATATTGATCCTCATCGTGCCGCGTCAGCAGAATGGTCCTTGTTTTGGGACACGCGCGCTTCATTTCGCGCGCCGCAACCAGCCCGTTCATTAGCGGCATGCCGATATCCAGCACGGCAACATCGGGTTGCAGCTCTGTTGCGATGCGGACCAACTCCTGTCCATCTCCCGCTTCCCCGGCGACCTGGAAACCTTCGCGCTCGAGAAGCGACTTGATGCCCTGGCGCACGAGGATGTGATTATCGGCAAGCACAATTTGGGTCTTCATATTCAACCCTCCAGTGGGACATTGATCAAGAGTGAGGTTCCTTGGCCGGGTGATGACTCAATGTGCAAGCTCCCGCCCATAGCGTTGAGGCGTTCTTGCATACCCAGCAGGCCCAACCCCCCATCCCCTTTCCGGGCAAGCACCGCGGGGACGTCAAACCCTGTTCCGTCGTCATTGACCGAACAACGTACAACGCCTGCCGAACGGTCAACTTGGATGTGAACGTTCCTTGCTTGCGAATGCTTTGCGGCATTTTTCAAAGCCTCTTGGACGATCCGGTAGAGTGCGACTTCGACGGTGGTAGGTAGCCGGTCCTTGAGCGAGGTGTGGACAGAAATCGCTTGATTGGTCCGTTTGGAAACACCTTGGGCGAGGAATTGCAGCGCCGGCACCAATCCGAGATCGTCCAGAATTGTGGGCCGCAATTCGTGGGAGAGACGGCGGAGCTCTTCGTCGGTCTGATCGAGCAGCTCTTTCACACGGCCGAGCTGCTCGTGGAGCGGGGCTGGGAGATCCCGCTCTAGATCCGCAAGTGCGAGATGGGCGGCAATCAAGAGTTGTCCCGCCTCGTCGTGCACCGTGTGAGCGATGCGCTTGACCTCCAGCTCCAACATCTCATTCAAGCGGCGCAAGGCGGAGACTGCCTCTCGAAACCCCCGATGGGTCATCTCATACGGAGACAGGACCTCGGCTAGGAATGCTCCCGCGCCCCTGAGGGTACCTGCCGTTTGCTCGGAGGCATGGGAGTTCTGGAGCAATCTCTGTAGGGCGGCGTGATGAATATGAAGGATCTCAAGCATGGACTTGTTCTCGGCCAGCGCAGTGCGGCCCAGATCGTACGCGCGGCCCAAGGCATTCTCACCACCCCCCGCTAAATAGTCCTGCAGTCCTTGGAGATAGGGCTCGACCAACGCAGGCTGAAGCTTGTTCTCCCGATCTTCCAGGGCTCCATTCATTCCCGACTCCCCACAACGCGGGCGACAAGAACCAGAGCGTCGTCATTTCCCTTGGCGTACCGGGAGAGGATGACTTCCGCTGCGCGCTGCGACACCTCCGAATAGATCTGTTCCTGTGCGAATTCTCCACGGATTCCGTCAGTCGCCAGAAAGAGTGTGTCTCCATAGGCGACAGGAACGACGGACACTTGCAGGTCCGGAATCTGTCGTCCGATGACCCCAGCGCGGAGAAGCAACTCCTCCGCCGGGAGGTTCGACGAGGATGGGGAACGGCGCAAGACCCCCCGGACGTTGCCCACTCCCAACCAGGTCAACAGCCCGCGCGAAATGTCGAAAGAGGCTACACTCATCACCACGCCACGGGTCGAACGCAGGCTCTCATGGCAGTGCTGGACCAGCGAAATCACCGGCTCCTGCGGCTTCGCCTGGAGAATGAACTCGGCTGCGTTGGCCGCAGCGGCAGCTTCGTAGCCGTGCCCCAGGCCATCAATGACAGCAAGAAGTACCCCCCCAGGAAAGAAGTGGACCACATGGCGGTCACCCGACTCCGATTGGCCGTTCAACGGAAGCGAGGCCACGCCCCAATCGAGCGACATTGGGCTTATGGCTTCCATTTCCGCACCGTAACGGTCGTTCCCTTCCCCTGTTCAGAGACGATCTCGAAATCGTCCATCAGCCTGCGCACTCCCGGTAGACCGAGCCCCAAGCTTCCTGAAGTAGAGAACCCGTCGCGCATCGCTTGCCCGATGTCCTGAATGCCGGGTCCGTCATCCCAAGCTATGATCACAATACACGGCCGCTCACCGTTCTGTGCGGGCCGGATGCGGATCTCGCCATGCCGGGCATACGAGACGATGTTTCGCGCCAGCTCCGAAATTGCCGTCGCGATCAAGGTGGCGTCGCCAGGTGAAAAATCCAACTTGACGGCGAGCGCACGTCCTTGGTGCCGAGCGGCTATAATGTCTTGATCCGATGTGATCGACACTCGGATTTCGTCCACGGAGACATCACCCACGGCCGCGATGGCGGCATTCTCAAGACGCAACAGTCTTGATCTTCTGATTTAAATATGCCAACCCTTCCTCCAGATCCAAGGCGGTCGCTACACCTTCCATGGTCAAACCGAGTTGCACCATTGCAAAGGCGACTTCGGGCTGTATACCCACAATAACGGTTTCGGCACCGCGCAGCCGGATCATTTGCGCGATCTCGCGGATCGTCCGGGAAGCAAACGAATCCATCACATCCAGGTCGGTGACGTCCAGGATCACCCCCCGGGACCTGGAGCGAACTACCTGGTGAATTATCGCAGTGCGGAATTGAAGAAGATCCGCGTCAGTCAAAGCCGCCTGGACCGTAGCGATCAGGAAGCTTCCCTGTTTGAGGATGGGGACTTCCATGGCTTTCTTGTTGGCCTAACTTGTTTCGTTCAATGGTACAACCTTATATCCAACTACGCGTTCTGCCTGCTCGATACCGCCTTGGAGATCGCCGACCGTGTTCATTTTACCGAGGTCCACGCCAATGTTGACCAGCGTCTGCGCGATTTCCGGAGACAAACCAGTGACGATGACGGTCGCGCCCAGGAGCCGGGAGGCCTCGACCGTCTGAACGAGGTGGTTGGCGACTGTGGCGTCCATCGCCGCCACACCGGTGATGTCGATGACCACAACTTTGGCACGCGTGGTGCGAATCCCGCGGAGGAGCTGTTCGGTCAATTGCCGAGCGCGCTGAGGATCAATCACACCGATGATCGGTAGAATTAGCAACCGCTCGCGCACCTGCAAGACGGGAGTGGACAGCTCGCGGATCGCTTCCTGCTGTTGGCGGATAACCCGCTCGCGCTCCTGAACGAAACCCACTGCCACGGTGTTGGCGATCCGGTTGGCCGCCGGTTCGTAGGCGTCCAGGATGCGGTTGAGTTTCTCAAAGTCATTCTGGTATTTAGCGAATAGAGAACGCGCGAGGACGTCGCGGAGCAGCAGCACGATGCCGACGACTTCGTGCGTCTCGACGCCTCGGGGGATGATGCGCTCGGAGAGATTGCGGGCGTAGGTCTGTAAGGCCTCGAAAGTGCCGGTCTGCAGGACTTCGACGTAGCTGTCGTAGACCGAAGTCGCCTCGGCGAAAATCTCTTCTTTGGTCATCGCCGTCAGTAACTCGGCCTCAGTGATGCGGCTCACCCATTCCTCGCGGAGCTGCGTCCGGTTCTGGCGCAGGTGTGCGACCAGTTCGCGGAGCAGTACCGATGTGGCCTCGCTCCTGGTCGTAGCGTCCCCAACCGAGTTTTGTGAGGTGGTCTCGAAAACGCCTTTGATTTTCTGCGCCATACGAGCGTTCTCCTTCGCTTTCAATAGTCAATCCAACTCAGGTTTCAACCCTAGCATATTACCCGAATATCTTTTGTAGGATGCACGCCACAATCAGGTGAATCCTGTAATCTCTGGCCAGGTATTTACCGCATCGGAGAAGCAGAAATCGACGAAAGGCAGGCAACTCCTTATTACGCAATATGCGGGCGAGCCGAAAAGCATGTTATGGGCTCAAATCAAGGTGTTCGCTTCCCTGGTGCTGGGCGCTCCGCCGAGCATAGTCAATTGGACGTGACCGCTCACTGCTGTCCAAATTAGCCGGAATCGAGGTACGCGACTGAAGAAAATCGGGGCATTTTGTGGCTTTCGCATCGGTTCAGCGGTTGAAGTTGGCCTTTCTGCTGTCCAAGTTAGTTGTTCGAAAAAGTGGAATCTGCTCGGGAGTGGGGGCGAGCTGCGGCGGAGGCTGGAACGGCTCATCGATCCAGGCGAACAGGTCGCGATAGACGAACAACTGCTGGCGCAACAAAGCGGCGAGATTGGACAGGCTCCAGCCAAAGCGGGCGCGCAGTTGCAGGTACTTGAGCACGAGCAGCGCAATCAGGGCGGTCCAGATCTGAATCTGCAGGGCGTTGGAGCTGGTGCCCACGAAGGTCTTGATGCGTAGGTTCTGCTTGAGCGCCTTGAAGAACAGCTCGATCTGCCAGCGCTGGCGGTAGATGGCGGCGATGGTGGAGGCGGCGAAGCCGCGATGGTTAGTCAGGAACACCAAGGTCCGTTGCTGCGTTTCGTCCCAGACCTCGATGCGGCGCAGGAACAGATCGCGTCCGCCTTCGCGGGCCAGCTTGTAAAGAAAGATGATTTCGTCGCGCCGGACGGGGCCGTGCTCGGGGACGGGACGGCGCTCCAGCACGCCGTAATCGGCATGGTCCTTCATGCGGGTGACGAAGTAGACGCCGTCGGCGTCGAGCGAGGCGAACCAGGCGTAGTCGGTGAAGCCGCGATCGAAAACCACGATGGTGCCGGCCTCCAAACGCAGGGTGTGAGCGACGCGACTTTCGTGCACGCGGCCTTCGGTCACCAGGGCGTAGCTGGGCAGCAATCCCTGATGATCGAGCAGCAGATGCAACTTGACGGCGCCTTTGGTGCGCCGGTACTGCGCCCAATCGAAGATGCTGGCGCAGAGTTCGATCAGGGTGGCATCCAGGCTCAACAGTTTGTTCTTGAAACGGAATCCGTGCGTTCCGGCGACTTCGCGGCAGCGGCCGAGCAGTTGATAAAACACGCTGCGGTACAACTGCCACGGCCGGTGTTCGTTAGCATAGGCCAAGGTGGAGCGCTTGGGCGCGTCCGGCAGTCCCAGGTGCCGCAGCTTGCCTTCGCTGGCGGCGAGGCCGCCGCAAATCTCGCGCAACGATTGCGCACGCCCCAGATGACAGAACAACATGGCCACGAACTGTCCCCAACAACTGAAGCCGCGGGCATGGCGCTCGGCCCGGTGCTCGACGACGGCCTGCTCGAACTCGAGGCGAGAAAACAACTGCAACATCTGGCTGAAAATGCTGGATACTCGTATCACGGCGGTGGTGGTCCTCCCTACGATTTATGTCTTCTCAACACAAACCGTAGCAGATTGCTACCGCCGTCGCTCAAAACCTAATTTGGACAAGAGTGATTGCCTATATGAAATGATACTTGATACCCCAAATTAAAAAGGCCGTCACTACCACCACACCCACGGCGATTTCTATTTCGCCCTGGATGCGCTCGACGTCAGCATAGGAAATGCTGTTTTCCTGCCCCGTTTTCTTGTCCTTGATCGAGAATGATGTGTCCTCGAACCGGCTGATGTAGCCCTTCTGCTGGCTCTTATCGTGCAATGTCACTCTTACTCGTGCCTTTTCACCGATGCCGCGCTTGTGCACTTCGGCTTTGACTTTTTCCACTTGTGCTGGTTGCTGTGACGACATCTGCGCGGTTTGAGGACCGGGAGTCGGAGTTGCGCCAAGGGCTACGTTTTGAACGAACAGCAGGGCCGCGAGAAGAAGCGAAATGCGCTTCATGGGGTCCCCCTTTGCGGTTGCATTACAGGCCCAAGCAGTGGCCTGATTCTACACACACAGCACAAAACTAACCATCGGGACTCAGGTTCGAGTAGATTCCATTGGGTGTTGGAAACTTTACTCTATTCTGAAGGACTGAGCCAGAAGGACTCGGGCTGTGCGCTCGGATAGCGTCTGCGCAGATAATCGGTGAGGCGAAAGGAAATGGTTTTGGCCCAGCTTCCGAGAATCCGACGCAATGTAAAAGGGCGTCCCTTTTGGAGTAGGTTTTGAGTGTTCGCCTCAACCCCTACCCTACCTCGTGGCCATTTGGGTGGACCCTGGCAATAGCGGTATAATCTGCCGCAACCAAACCACCTGAGGAGCAGACCGATGGAGCCGCGCCATTCTGTCTGGGTGAGATCGCTGTTTACTGCTGCAGCCGTGCTGCTCGCGAGCTACTCTCTCGCCGCAGAAGTGTTGGATAAGGCCGAAAATTTCGCCGGAACCACGATCCACTACAAGTACAAGGTCATTCTTCCGAATGGCTACAATCCAGCAAAGGCGTATCCCGCAGTGCTAGCGTTTCCCGGTGGTCCCCAGACGATGGATATGGTTGACGGCACTGTCGAGAGGAACTGGCGCGAACAGGCAGAACGCCTGGGTTACATCGTCATCGTCCCGGCCGCGCCCAATGGCCGATTGTTCTTCGAAGAGGGCGCCAAAGTCTTTCCGGAATTCTTGATCAAAGTTCTCAGCAATTTCAAGATTCTGGACAACAAGTTTCATATCGCTGGGGTTTCCAATGGCGGGCTCAGTGCCTTTCATATTGCGGCGTCGTATCCGCAGTATTTCTGGTCTGTGACTGGCCTTCCCGGATATCTTGCGGATGCCAACCCGGCGCGGGTGCGTGCGCTCGCGAAAATGTGCATCAATATGTA
>Ga0137415_10006775_pt1 | contig 11356 bp, 10 predicted proteins | sample CZODoug3_1_1_16f_FD_183082 | JGI IMG/M metagenome (GOLD analysis project Ga0137415, IMG submission 183082) | Vadose zone soil fungal communities from Angelo Coast Range Reserve, California, USA - CZODoug3_1_1_16fungal (Hybrid Assembly) | ecosystem: Environmental > Terrestrial > Soil > Vadose...
GGTTGCCACCGACGTGGTGCCCGAAGCCGTGGACTGCGTGCGGGGCAATGCCGCGCGCAACGGGATGGGCGATCGCGTCGAGGTGCTCCAGGGCGACTGCTACGAGCCGGTGGCGGGCCGGCGCTTCGATCTCATCTGCGCGAGTCCGCCCCAGATGCCGACACCGCCGGGGAGGGAGCGCGACGATGCCGCGGCCGCCGCCGACAACGGTGGCGTGGATGGCTGGGACATCCTCGACCGGCTCATCGCGGGCGCGCCCGCCCATCTCGTGCCCGGCGGACGCCTCGTCTTCACGCTCTTCGCTTTCCTGGGGCTCCGCGGCGCCTGCGCGCGACTCGAGGCGGCCGGCCTCGAGCCCTCCATCCTCGCCCGGGAGACGCACGCGTTTCCCCGCATCGGCTACGAGCGTCTCGAGCACATCCGCGGGCTGGACGCGGAAGGCGCCCTCCCCGTCGCGAAGATGCCGACGAGCGTGGATCGCCTCGTGATGCAGGGCCGGGCGAAGCCGCGATGACGGCCGCGCCCGCGGGCGGCCAGGCCAAGATCCTCATCGTCAACGCCGACGATTTCGGGCTCACCGCCGGCGTGTCCCGCGGCATTCTCGAGGCGCATCGCCACGGCATCGTCACGAGCACCACGCTCCTCGTCAACCGCGAGATCCCGCCCGCCCTCATCGAGGAGCTGGCAGCGTCGGACCTCGGGGTGGGGGTGCACCTGAACCTGACCCTGGGCAGCCCCGTGGCCAGCGCCAAGCGCGTGCCCTCCCTCGTGGACGCGGAGGGCCGGTTCATCCGGGACGCGCGCGAGGCCTCTGCGCGCGCCAACGTCGACGAGGCGCGCATCGAGCTCGGCACCCAGATCGACGCGTTCCGGGCCATCATGGGACGATTCCCCACCCATCTCGACAGCCATCACCATGTGGGCCGGCACTCGCCCATCCTCGACCTCGTCCTCGACTTCGCGCGCGCCCTCAAGGTGCCGGTGCGGAGCCAGGACGATCTCGTGCGCGCGGCCGCCCGACAGCGCGGCATCCCCACGCCCGATCACTTCATGGGCGAGTCGGGCCCCGAGCCCTACTGGTCGCGCGAGCGCACGCTCGCCCATCTCGCCTCGCTGCCCGCCGGCGTGTCGGAGTTCATGACCCATCCCGGCTACTTCGACGAGGACCTCGCCTACAGCCGCTACGGCAAGCAGCGGGAGACGGAGATGGCCGGCCTCACCGGCTCCGAGGTGAGAGAGGCGATCGCGCGTCACGACATCCGGCTCGCCCATTTCGGACGGCTCTGATGGCACGGCGGGCCATGATCGGGGTGGACCTGGGCGGCTCTGTCGTGGCGGCCGGTCTCGTCACCGACGACGGTGAGATCCTCGCCCAGTCGCAGGAGCCCACGCGCAAGCGCGGGCCCGGGACCGCCGCGTGCACCCTCCTCGACGTCATCGAGCGCGCGCACCACGGGGCGCGCGCGCTCGGCGTCACCGTGGAAGGCATCGGCATCGGCGTGCCCGGCACCGTGGACGCCGAACGCGGCGTCATCGGGCAGGACATCCACTATGTGCCGGAGCTCGCAGGCGCTTCCCTCGCGGCCACCGTGACGGGCCAGCTGAGCCTCCCCGTCTACGTCGACAACGACGTCAACGTGCTCGCGCTCGGCGAGTGGACGTTCGGGGCGGGGCAGGGGGCCCGCTCCCTCGTGCTGCTCGCCATCGGCACGGGCGTGGGCGGGGGCATCGTCCAGGAGGGACGGCTGCTGCGCGGCCAGGGCGGCTTCGGTGGCGAGCTGGGCCACGTGCCCATCAACTTCGACGGGCGGGCCTGTATCTGCGGGGGCCAGGGCTGCCTCAAGACCTATGTCTCGGGCACGGACATCGGGCTCATGGGCACGGAGCGTCTCAAGCGCGATGTCTCGGCGGCCGACGTCTTCCGCATGGCCGGCGAGGGCGATCCGACGTGCCAGGAGCTCGTGGGCGAGGTCTGCCGCGCCCTCGGGGCGGGCCTCGCCGTGATCGTCAACGGGCTCAACCCCGAGCGGCTCATCGTCACGGGCGGGGTGGCCGAGTCGCTCAAGCCCCTCGAGCACCGCATCCGCGCGCAGCTCGAGCGCTACGCCTTCGGGCGGGCCCTCGAGTCGACGCGCATCGAGATCGTTCCCCAGAGCAAGCGATCGACCGTGCGCGGCGGGGCCGCGCTCGTCCACTACGAGATGATGCGACGGAGGGCAGGCGCGCCATGAAAGCGATCACGCTGCACGGAGTCGGCGATGTGCGGGTGGAGTCGGTGGCTGACGCCAGGATCGTGGATCCCACGGACGTGGTGGTGCGCATCACCACGAGCGCGATCTGCGGCTCCGATCTGCACCAGTACCACGGCCGCGGGGCCACGCCCGGCGCCCCGCCCCTCGTCGAGCCCGGCTCGGTGATGGGTCACGAGTTCATGGGCGTGGTGGAGGAGGTGGGGGCGTCCGTCGCCCGCGTGAAGAAGGGCGACCGGATCGTCGCCCCTTTCTCGATCTCCTGTGGCCAGTGCGAGTGGTGCCGCATGCGGCTGCCCACCCAGTGCGTGGCCACGGGTCGGGCCGTCTTCGGCGGCCGCTTCGGCAAGCAGTATCCGGGCGGCCAGGCCGAGCGGATCCGCGTGCCGTTCGCGGATCACATGTGCGAGACGGTGCCCGCGGGCATGGCGGATGAGGACGCGTTCTTCCTCGGCGATATCCTCTCGACGGGATATTGCTGCGCGGAGAACGCGGGGATCCGGCCGGGCGACAGCGTGGCCGTCTTCGGGGCGGGGCCGGTGGGCCTGCTCGCGCTCCAGTCCGCGCACCTCTTCGGCCCCGCGAGGATCTTCGTGGTGGACCGGGTGGGCTACCGGCTCAAGCTCGCCGAGGAGCTCGGCGGCATCCCCGTCAACCTGGACCGTGGCCATCCCGCCGAGCAGCTGCGCGCGCTGACGGGAGGCCGCGGGCCCGACGCCGTGCTGGAATGCGTGGGGCACGAGACGCCGTTCGCCCAGTCCATCCAGGCCGTCCGGCCCGGGGGCACGGTGTCCTCGGTGGGCGTGTACGTCGAGCCGTCCATCGGCTTTCCCGTGCGCGAAGCCTTCTTCAAGGACCTGACACTCAAGATGGGGATCTGCAACGCGCGGAACTACATCGTGCCGCTCATGGGGCTGATCCAGGCGGGCCGGCTCGCGCCGACGCGCATCATCACCCACACCCTCCCGCTATCGGACGCCCCGCGCGGCTACACGATCTTCGATCGCAAGGAGGACCAGGCGATCAAGGTCATGTTGAAGCCCTAGTCGTCGACGACGGGGATCTGCGAGCGCTTCGAGTCCTCGCGCCAGAGCTTGGCCGCGCCGTCGAGCATCATGACGGCCACGAGGAGCCAGGCGCCCGTCTCCAGCGTGATGAGGGCCATCACGTAGTTGAAGCCGAGCTGGAGGCCGCGGTCATGCCCCCGCCGGATGAGCCGCGCGCCCATCTCGTTGCCGACGAAGAGGAGCAGCCAGGCCGAGACGACGAGGGAGGGAGCGAGCCAGCCTCCCGTGATGATCCGGGCCGCGATGAACATGCCGAGCCAGCCCGCCACTTCCAGGGCGAGCGCCCCCGCCCCCTCGGGCGGATTCTCGAAGAGACGGAAGACGGCGAAGCTCGCCACGAAAAGGGCGACCCCGAGAACCGCGCTGGCCAGTCGCGTGGCGGGCCGGCTCACAGCTTCACCGGGGTGAACTCGGGCGTGTAGTGGTCGCTCAGGGGCAGCCGGGTCTTGAGCACGCCCAGCTCCAAGAGGGTGTCCTGCATGAACTTCATCGCGTCCAGGTCCATGCGGCCGTCCAGGGAGATGAGGGGCCGCAGGAGCTCGTAGGCGCGCTTGGTCGCGGGCTCGCTCCAGTCGATGGTCTTGGCGGCGATCTTGATGCTCTCCTCTGGATTGTCGCGACAGAAGCGCGCGCCCTGGAAGATGCTCTTGAGCGATCGCTGGAGGACGTCCCGCTTGGTCTTGATGATCTCGTCGGTGGAATAGGCGACCAGGCTGATCCACTTGGGCGTGAGCTCGTCGAGCCGCATGAGGATGCGCCCGAGGCCCTGGGCCTCCAGGACCACGCCCGCGTCTCCGAAGACGACGGCCTGGGTTTCCTCTCGCTTGAGGGCCGCGGCCTGCGCGTCGACGCCGCCGATGCCGATGATGCGCACGTCCTTCTCGGGGTCCCAGTTCATCTTGCGCGCCAGCATGCGCGCGAAGACCCAGGTCGTGGCGCCCACCGCAGTGACTCCGATCGTGCCGCCCTTGAGGTCCTCGAGCCGCTTGATCTTGGGCGAGACGGTCAAGGTGAAGTGGTTCTTCTCCACGATGGTGGCGAGCGCCCGGATGGGGGCGCCCCGCTCGCGGAAGACGAGGGGGTCCGTGGCTCCCGTGATGCCGATGTCGGCGGCGCCGGCGAGGATTCCCTTGAGCAGGTCGGGGCCGCCCTTGAAGGGGATGAGATCGGCCTCGAGGCCATTCTGCTTGAAGAAGCCCTTCTGGATGCCCACGGTGGTCGGCGTGACCACCCCGAAGTCACCCAGCACGACCGCGCCGATCTTGATCGGCGTGACGGGCTGGGCGGAGAGTCTGCCGCCTTGCCCCACGGCGGCCGCCGCTACTCCCGCTGTCGCCGTCTTCAGGAAACTTCGCCGCGTCGTCATCTACTTGCCTCCGTTGAGGACCCGCCGTGCCGCAAGACCGCTCATCTCCATTGCCCCAGACGCCGATTCAGATGCTCCAGGAACAGCACGACCGAGACCGACAAGGCCGACACGATGGCCGTCGAGGCGAAGAGCTCGGGCGCCTTGAAGGCCATGGCCTGGCGCTGCATGAGATACCCCATTCCGCGGTGCCCCGCAAGCATCTCCGCGAGGAGCACGCCCAGGATGGCGAAGACCATGGCGATGCGCAGGCCCGTGAGCACGGAGGGGAGCACCGCGGGCAGCAGTACCTTGCGCCCGATCTGACCGCGGGTGGCGCCCATGGAGACGGCCACGGTGACGAGCGTCGGATCCACGTCCCGCGCGCCCGCCGCCACCAGCACCACGATGGGAAAGACGGCGAAGACGGCCGCGCTGAGCACCGCCGTGCTGAGGCCGATGCCGAAGACGAGGGCGATCCAGGGCAGGATGAGGATCTTCGGCACGCCGTACAGGGCGACGACATAGGGCATGGCGACGTCGTGGAGGAGCCGGCGCGACCCCAGGAGGAGCCCGGCCGGCACGCCCACGGCGGCGGCAATCGCGTAGCCGAGGGCGGTCTTGCCGAAGGTGTCGAGGAGGCGCGGGAGCGCCTCGGCGGCCAGGCTGGGCAGCGCGTGCAACACCATGCTCGGCGCGGGCACGAAGAGTGGATCGAGCAGCCCCACGCGTACCGCCGCTTCCCAGGCGAGGAAGGCCACGGCCACGGACAGCGCCTGCCAGCGCAAGACGGCTAGTCGGCCCATCGTCTCACCCGCGCCTCGACGAGGGCGCCCAGGGCGTCCACGGTGAGGACGGCGGCGGCCACGATCACGACCAGCGCGGCGTACTCGGCCGTCATCAGGAGCCCGTAGGCGTAGGTCAGCACGTAGCCGAGGCCCGCCCGCGCCCCCAGCACCTCGCCCACGAGCACGCCCACCACGGAGAGGGCGAGCCCCGTGCGGAGCCCTCCTGCGAGCGTCCCCGCCATGGCCGGCAGCATGACCTTGCGAAAGACGGCGCCCGGTCCCGCGCCCATGGACACGGCCACGGTGACGAGGGATTCGGGCACCTGACGAATGCCGGCGAGCACGGCAAGGGTCACGGGGAGAAAGCCCAGCAGGAAGCCGAAGGCAATCTTGGACGCAGGCCCCAGGCCGAAGAAGAGCATCAGCGAGGGATACCAGATGACGCTGGGCACGGCGTAGAGGACGGCCAGCAAGGGCTCGTAGATGCGCCCGAGCGTCTTCTGCAGCCCGAGCACGAAGCCGACCCAGAGCCCGCTCGCCACGGCCAGGAGAAAGGCCGCCACCACCTCGCCGAGGGTCAGCCAGAGGTGGCTGCCGAGCGGCGGCAGGTCCCGCACGCTCAAGACGCGCCCGAGGGCCGCGGGGAGGCGGGAAGGGCCGACGTAGAGAATCGGGTCGAGGCTGCGCGCCACGGCCTCCCAGGCGAGCAGGGCGACCACGAGCACGACGGCCCGGCCGAGCCAGAGCTTCACGCCGAGCTCTCCATGGCGCGCAGCGATTCCTCGCGCACCTGTCCCCAGAGCTTGGCGCGCAGGTCCGCCACCTCGGGCGAGCCCAGGTCGCGCGGGAAGGGCAAGGGTACCTCGATCACGTCCTTGACGCGGCCCGGCCTCGCTGTCATGACCAGGATGCGGTCGGAGAGGGCGATGGCTTCCTGCAGGCTGTGGGTGACGAAGACGATGGTCCGCCGCGTGCGACGCCTGACCCCCACCAGCCACTCGCCCATGAGCAGCCGCGTCTGCTCGTCCAGCGCCCCGAAGGGCTCGTCCATCAAGAGAATGGGCGTATCGAGGGCGAGGGCGCGGGCGATGGCCACGCGCTGGCGCATCCCTCCCGAGAGCTCGCGCGGAAACTTGGCCTCGAAGCCCTTGAGGCCCATCGGCTCGAGCAATCCGAGGGCGATCTCGCGGCGCCGCGCCGCGGGCAGGCCCTGCAGCTCGAGCCCGAAGCCCACGTTGTCGAGGGCCGTCCGCCAGGGGAAGAGCCCGGGGTCCTGGAAGGCGAGCGCGACCTTTTTCGGATTGGGGCCGCTCGACGGCTCACCCTCGATCACGATACGTCCCGCGTCGGGACGCACCAGCCCGCCGATCATCAGGAGCACGGTGGACTTGCCGCAGCCGCTCGGCCCCAGCAGGGAGACGAACTCGCCGGGCCGCACCGTGAAGGAGACCCCGTCCACGGCCGTGACGGCGCCGCTCGGAGTCTCATAGCGCTTGCTCACGCCCTCGACGACGATGGGCGCGGCTTCGGCAGCTGTCACGGTCGCCTCTGGCGGGTCGGATGGGTCCAGCGTGGCAGAGAGGCTATGCCGCCAGGGGGGGCACGTCAAGCGTCCGCTCAGGAGGCTTTGGGCAGCGCCTTTCCTCGCGGCGGCTTGAGCGCGGAGTCGATGGCGGCGGCGAGGCGCGCCTCGTCCGCCGTGGCCTCCAGACGCGCCACGATCTCCCCGCGCTTGTTGATGACGATCGTATAGGGGGCGCGCCTGAAGCCGAAGCGGTTGGCCACGCGGACGTCGGGATCGAGGGCGGTGTGATACGTGGTCCGGTGGGCGCGAAGAAAACGTCGAGCGTCCCGCTCCGTGTCTTCCACGTGCAGGGCCAGGAACTCGACGTCGCGGTCCTGGTAGCGCTCGTACACGCGCTGGACGCCGGCGGCCTGGGCCGCGCACGTCTTGCACCACGAGGCCTGGAAGCGCACGACCAGCACCTTCTTGCCGAGGAGCAGGCGCGAGTCGAAGGTCTCGCCGCCGTCGAGCAGGCGCACCCGGATGGCCGGAGCGGCGGGGGCGGCGACCGCGGGCGGCACGTGGAGACTCAGGAAGGCGAGGGCGAGCGCGACGAGGAGGCTCACTACGCATAGTATAGCCTCGGCCGTGGCGCCGTTGCCGTCAGCGGATGGACACGAGTGAAGCCCCGGCCCCGATGAGTCATTGTGGAATCTGGACTACGGTGCAAGGCCGTCGCCACTCCCCGAAGTCCTGTTCTATTCGTTGTCTACAGAGGCACCACGTAGGCCGCGCAGCCCGAATGTAAGTGTCTCCGACAGCGCGGTCGAGCACGGGCGCCCCGGCAAGCCCGGCGCGGCGGGAATCAGTCATCGGATTGCAGGGTTACGAAGATGCGTGCCATAATCCCGGCCATGACGGACCTCGAGCAAGAGCTACGCCGCGCCGTCGAGGGCGATGTTCGCTTCGATGCCTATTCCCGGCTGCTCTACTCCACCGATGCCTCGATGTACCAGATGGAGCCGATCGGCGTCGTCGTCCCGCGCCACGCGGGCGACGTGCAGGCCGTGCTCGAGATCGCCAACCGCGGGAACGTCGCCGTGCTCCCCCGCGGGGGCGGTACCTCGCTGACCGGCCAGACCGTCAATCGCGCCGTCGTCATGGATTTCTCTCGCTTCATGAACAACGTCCTCGAGGTCAACGAGGAGGAGCTGTGGGCGCGGGTGCAGCCGGGTCTCGTGCAGGACGAGCTCAACCACCATGTCCGCCCCTTGGGCCTCCTCTTCGGCCCCGACACGTCCACGTCCAACCGCGCCACCATCGGCGGGATGCTCGGCAACAACTCCGGCGGCTCCCACTCGATCGCCTACGGGCTCACGGTGGATCACGTGATCGAGCTGACCGCGCTCCTGGGCGACGGGAGCCGGGTCGTCTTCGGCGAGGTGACGCCCGAGGACTTCCGCGCCAAGATGCGGGCCTCGGGCCTCGAAGGGCAGATCTACCGCGAGGTGGCCCGACTGCGCGACCAGTACGCCGGCGAGATCCGCGCCCGCTACCCCAAGCACTGGCGGCGCGTCTGCGGCTACAACCTCGACGAGCTCGTCAAGGACCGGCCGCTGAACATGGCGCGGGTCATCGTGGGGTCCGAGGGCACCCTGGTCACCATCCTCGAGGCCAAGATGCGTCTCGTGAAGCGCCCCAAGGCCACCGCCGTCGACGTCATCCACTACCACGACATGCAGGAGGCGCTCGAGTCCTCGCAGACCATCCTCGAGACGGGCCCGTACGCCGTGGAGCTGACCGACAAGATGATCCTGGACCTCGCCCGCGGCAACATCGAGCAGTCCCAGCGCATGGGCTTCGTCCAGGGCGATCCCGCGGCCATCCTGATCGTCGAGTATGCCGGCGACACCGCGGCGGAGGTCAAGAGCAAGGTCGAGGCGCTCGAGGCACGGCGCGCCGCGGGACGCTTCGGCTATGCCGGGCACATCGCCCTCGATCCCGCCGAGCAGCAGTCGATCTGGAAGCTCCGCAAGGCCGGGCTCGGGCTCTTGCTCGGCACCAAGGGCGAGGCCAAGCCCATCGCGTTCATCGAGGACACCGCGGTCGATCCCAAGGACCTGCCCGTCTTCGTCCCGCGCTTTCGCGACATCATGGCCAAGCACGGTGCCGAGGGCGCGTACTACGGCCACTGTTCCGTCGGCTGTCTGCACATCCGGCCTCTCATCAATCTCAAGACGGCCCGCGGCCTCGAGCAGGTCCGCGGCATGGCCACGGAGATCTTCGACCTCGTGCTCGAGTTCGAGGGCGCCATCTCCAGCGAGCACGGGGACGGGCGCGCGCGCAGCCCCTTCCTCGAGCGCGTCTTCGGCCCCGTGATCATGCAGGCCTTCCGCGAGCTCAAGGGCGCCTTCGATCCCAAGAACCTCATGAATCCCGGCAACATCGTGGCGAGCCCCGCCGTCACCGACCACCTGCGCTACGGCCCCGAGTACAAGACCTGGGAGCCCACGACCCTGCTCGACTTCTCCGCGCAGGGCGGCTTCGCGGCCGCGGTGGAGATGTGCAATGGCGTGGGCGTGTGCCGCAAGAAGCTCGAGGGCACCATGTGCCCCTCCTACATGGCGACCCGGGACGAGGAGCACTCGACGCGGGGGCGGGCCAATGCCCTTCGCGCGGTGCTCTCGGGCCAGGTGCCCGCCGGCGACTTCACGGGCCGGCGCCTTTACGAGGTGATGGATCTCTGTCTCGAGTGCAAGGGTTGCAAGGCCGAGTGCCCGTCCAACGTGGACATGGCCAAGATGAAGTACGAGTTCCTCCACCACTACTACAAGGCCAACGGGCTGCCCCTCCGCAACCGGCTCTTCGGCCACATCGGCCGGCTCTCGTGGTGGGGCTCGCGGCTCGCTCCGCTCTCGAACTGGATCGCCGCCTCCCCGCCGAATCGCTGGCTCATGGAGAAGCTGGCGGGGATCGACCGCCGCCGCCCGCTGCCCGCCTTCGCGCGCGAGACCTTCACGGACTGGTTCGACCGCCGCCGGCCGCCCGCGGCCGCTCCGCGCGGCCCCGTCGTCCTGTTCCACGACACCTTCGTCACCTACAACACGCCGGAGATCGGCCGCGCCGCCGTGGAGCTGCTCGAGGCGGGCGGCTATCGGGTCGAGCTGGTCGATCGGAAATGCTGCGGCCGGCCGCTCATCTCCAAGGGAATGCTGGAGGAGGCCCGCGAGCACGCGCGCTTCAACATCGAGCGCCTCGCCCCCTGGGCCGCCCGCGGGGTGGCCATCGTGGGCCTCGAGCCGTCCTGCCTGCTCACCCTGCGCGATGAGTGGGTGGAGCTGGTGCGCACCGAGGAGGCGCGGCATGTGGCCCGGTCGAGCTTCCTCCTCGAGGAGTTCCTCCTGCGCGAGCGCGCACGCGGCCTGACGCTTCCCTTCAAGGGCGGGCCGCGATCCGCGCTCCTCCACGGCCACTGCCACCAGAAGGCGCTCGTGGGAACGGCACCCACGGTGGCCGCGCTCAAGTGGGCGGGGTACGAGGTCAGCGAGGTGGATTCCGGCTGCTGCGGCATGGCGGGCTCCTTCGGCTTCGAGAAGGAGCACTACGACATCTCGGTCGCCCTCGGGGGCCGGCGCCTCGCGCCCGCCGTGACCTCCGCGCCCGCCGGCACCGAGGTCATCGCCCCCGGGATGTCCTGCCGCCAGCAGATCGAGCATCTCGCCGGCCGCCGGGCCAAGCACCCCGCCGAGGCGCTACGAGACTCGCTCCAGGTCTAAAGCCGTCACGGGAGATCGATCGTGCCCCTCAATGTCGAGTCGCTCGAGCGCCTGTATCAGGTCATGGTCCGCATCCGCCGCTTCGACGAGAAGACGGTGGAGCTCTTCAATGCCGGCCACGTCAAGGGCACCGCCCATAGCTACGTCGGGCAGGAGGCGGTGGCCGCGGGCGCCTGCGCCCACCTGACCGACGCCGACTCCGTCATCAGCAATCACCGGGGGCACGGCCACTGCATCGCCAAGGGGGCAAAGCTCGACCTCATGATGGCCGAGCTCATGGGGCGGGAGGCGGGCTACTGCCGCGGTCTCGGCGGCTCCATGCACATCGCCGCCCTCGATCTCAACATCCTCGGCGCCAACGGCATCGTGGCCGCCGGCGTGCCCATCGGCGCCGGCGCCGCCCTCGCCAACAAGCTGCGGAAGGCCGACCGCGTCGTCATCTCCTTCTTCGGCGACGGCGGCGCCAACCAGGGCGTGGTCCACGAGACCATGAACCTGGCTGCCGTCTGGAGGCTGCCCTTCATCTTCGTCTGCGAGAACAACAAGTACGCGCTCTCCACCGATCAGTCGCGCACCACGGCGGGCGAGGGCGTGTCCGTGCGCGCGCGCGCCTACGGCATCCCGGCC
>Ga0137415_10006776_pt1 | contig 11356 bp, 14 predicted proteins | sample CZODoug3_1_1_16f_FD_183082 | JGI IMG/M metagenome (GOLD analysis project Ga0137415, IMG submission 183082) | Vadose zone soil fungal communities from Angelo Coast Range Reserve, California, USA - CZODoug3_1_1_16fungal (Hybrid Assembly) | ecosystem: Environmental > Terrestrial > Soil > Vadose...
TGATTCATCGTGAGGCTGCATCGTATGACGTCGCCGTAGTCGAGGATGATACTGCTGCGAACGTCAGGATAGTCGGGCATCGCCGGATGCCGAACGGCGCGGCAATAAACTCCGCGCGGCTCGCCGAGCATTGAGCGAATCAAATCGAGATAGTGAATCGAGTGGAGCAGGACTTCGAGCCGCGCGTCAATTACAAGGAGCCCATCGCGGGCTGCGACATCGCCTCCAACTCCGGCGGCCAGGTGGATCCGGGGAAAAAGATGGGCGGATACTGACCTCGGCAGGCGCTGTGTCCGCGCCTTCGGCGCGGGTCCTTTTCGGCTCCGAAGCTGCCACTCCGACCAGGAGATAATGCCCTTCGGAGCTGAGTTTCATAGCCGGGAGGCCCGTGGAGGGTATCTGGGCGCGCGCCCGCAGGGGCGCGTGCGGTCTGGTCGCGCTGCTCGCTGCATGTTCCGACGCGGACCAAAAGGCGGACCGCGAACACCCAATCGTGACCGCACCGCGCATCGCGGTGCAAAACGGACGAAGCGTCGTTCATCTGGACGATGCGGCGCGCCGGTACTCCCGTCGATCCATACGAAGCACCCACGGCCCTGGTAACGGAGGGGCCCTTCCGATACACTCGCAACCCGGCGTATGTCGCCCTGACGCTGACCTACACCGGGTTGGCCTTGCTCATCGGTGTCCTCTGGTCGCTTCTTCTTCTGCCCGTTGTGCTCGTTGCCGTGGATCGAGGAGTCATCCAGCGCGAAGAGCACTATCTCGAGGCACATTTCGGATCCGGCTATCAGGAGTACCGGCGCCGTGTCCGACGCTGGCTCTAGTGCGCGAGTCAGGCGGCCGTGCGGGCGGGGCTTGGCGGGGCCGTGAGCCACGCGGTCACCTCAGCTGCCGGCACCGGTCGCGCTAGGAAGTAGCCCTGCCCGTAGTCGATCTTGTCGGTGCGGGCACGCTGCCAGGTGGCGGCGTCCTCGATTCCCTCGGCGACCACGGCCAGCTTGAGCTTGTGGCCGAGGTCGACGGCAGCCCGCACGATCGCCCCGCTGGTCGTGTCGCCGATGAGACCGTTGATGAACGACTTGTCAATCTTCATCTCGTGGACCGGCAACCGATGAAGATACGCCAGCGATGAATAGCCGGTGCCAAAGTCGTCGATGGAGAGCCGCACGTCAAGCGCTCGGAGCTTTTGCAGGGTTTCTAGCGTCCGTTGCGACTCCGCCATGATGGTGCTCTCCGTGATCTCCAGCGTGAGCCACTCGGGCCTCGCCTTGGTCTCCCGCAGGATCTGCGCCACGATGTCGGTGAGCTGCGGATCGAGCAGGTTACGCATCGAGATGTTGACCGCGACTCCGACTGGCTGTCCCCCACGATTCCATTCGGCGCATTGGGTGAGGGCGCTTTGCAGGACCCATTGGGTCAGCGGCTGGATCAACCCGGTTTGTTCGGCGAAGGTGATGAAGTCGCTGGGCGGGACGAGGCCGTGACCCGGCCGCTGCCACCGGACCAGCGCCTCGAGCCGCTCCACGCGCCCATCGCGAAGGCGCGCGATCGGCTGATAGTGGAGCATCAGCCCGCCCTCGTTGATGGCCTGCCGCAGCTGGGCCATGAGGGCGAGCCGGCTGTCTCCCGGCTCGTCGTGGTCCCGGGTATAGATCGCGTGCGTGCGGCGCGAACGCTTCGCGACATACATGGCGATGTCCGCTCGGCGAAGCATGCTGTCAGCGGTATCGGAGTGGTCCGGGTAGACGGCGATGCCGATACTCGCGCCAACGTCGAGCGCCTGGCCTTCGACGACGAAGGGGCGCTCGAGGGCGGCGAGCAGCTTGGCAGCAACCACGCCTGCAGCATCCGCGTCGGCGGCAAGCAGCACGATGGCGAACTCGTCACCGCCGAGCCTGGCCACCGTGTCGGTCTCGCGCAGCTCCGCCATGAAACGCTCGCCCACCTGGCGAAGGAGTTGATCGCCCGCCTGGTGGCCGAAGGTGTCGTTGACCTCCTTGAAGTGGTCCAGATCGATGATCAGCAACGCCACCCGCGTTTGCTGCCGGCGCGCGAGCAGGATCGCCTGGTCGAGCCGGTCGCGGGCCAGCACCCGGTTGGGAAGACCGGTGAGCGCATCATGGAGCGCCTGGTGTTCGAGTGCCTGCTGCGCTTGCTTTCGATCGGAGATGTTTTGCACCTGATCGATCACGTAGCGCGCTCGGCCGAGATCGTCAGCCACGCGGGCGACGCCGACATGCCCCCAGAGCCAGGAGCCATCTTTACGGCGATAGCGTCGCTCGATTTGCATGGTATCGACTTCACCCGACCAGAGCCGCTCGAAGGCGGCAAAGATGCCTGCCTGATCATCGGCGGGTGTGATCGCGTCCCAGCCGTTCTGGAGAATTTCGGCCTCCGTGTATCCGGTCATCTCGCAGAAGGCACGGTTAACCGCCACAATCTTCCGATCGGACGACGACAAGATCTGGCCGGCGGGCGACTCGTTGAACAGGCTTCGAAAGAGCCGCTCACTGGCGCGCAGGCTCTCCTCCGCCTTCACGCGGGCCGTGATATCACTGACCATGGCGAGGGTCCCCTCGATCCGTTTTCCGTCGCCGAGAATCGGCGTCGTCGCCACCACAGCCCAGAGCGGTTCGCCGTCGCGTCGGCGGTACACGACATCGCGGCTTTCTTTGATGCCCTGGAGAGAGCGTCTGCGGTGCTGGTCGCGCTCCAGGCGGCCGGCCTCGCTGAAATAGAAGTCGCTTGGCGAGCGACCAAGCATCTCCTCCACGGAATAGCCGAGGAGGTCGGCCATGTGCTGATTCACGAACGTCGACCGGTCGTCGACGTCGACCATCCAGATCCCTTCATGGGCGGTTTCAACCAGCTTCTGGTAGCTCGTCTCCCTGGCGCGCAGGGCCGCTTCCTGGCGATTTCGCTCGCTCAGGTCGCGAAAGATGGCCAGGAACGCAACGAACTCACCATTGGCGTCCGCGAGCGGCGCTACCGAAATGCGAACCTGCACCAACGACCCGTCGTGACGGACGAAGTCGGACTCGAGGTCACGGACCTTTTCGCCGGTACGAACGTGCTTGAGGAAGCCCTGCATGGCCTCCTCGCGTCCCGGTCGTAGGAGCATCGAGGCGTGATGTCCGACCGCTTGCTCCACCGTGTACCCGAGCAAGGCGACTGCGCCCGGATTCCAGCTCTGGATCATGCCGTCAACGCCGGCGAGGAAGATGGCGTCATCGGACAATTCGACGATGGCCGCAACCAGCGCGGCGAGTTTATAGGTGCGATTCGCCTGGGTCACTATCAGAGCCCTTACTTGATCAACCCAAGAGCGCAGAGCGTCTTGGCCGAGTAACAGGACCGTAACAGCCATAGGCAATCCTGCCGACCCACCTGTAGAACTTCCCTTAGGCTAGAACGGGTAGAGAGCCATGTCGACTGAAATGCCGCCGACGGGTAAGGACCCGGAGGTCTCCGCCAAGCTGCAAATCCTGGCGACCGAGCACTGGAGCCTGCTGGCCACCCGCGCGCTAACTTACAACGAAGCCCTCAGCAGGGTGTCGATCTTCCTGGCAATCCTGTCTGGGATGGTGATCACCCTTGCATTGGTCGCCCAGGTCTCGCGCTTCGGTCCGGCGTTCATCGCCATCGCCATCCCTCTTCTCTCCCTTGTCGCGTTCAGCGGCATCTCGACCATCGGCCGGCTGATGCAACTCAACGGCGATGACTTCCGCTGGGTGATCGGAATGAACCGGCTGCGCCATGCGTACCTCGCGCTGCATCCTGAGCTGGAGCCCTACTTCATCGCAGGCCAATTCGACGATCTACCGGGGGCGCTTCAGACCCTTGGATTCCCCACGGCCAGCAGTCGCCGGGTTGGGTCGGTGCTGCACGCGCTTCAAACCTTGCCGGGGATGCTGTCCGTGATCGTTGCCGTGGTGATCGGTGCGATCGGAGCCCTGGCCGCGCTCGCCGTCGGCCTGCCCCCGCTCGGCGAGGTCCTGGTCTCTGGAGCGGCGTTCGTGGTCGCGATCACCTGGCTGACCGCCTGGGGCCGTCGTGGTCTTCGTCGCCCGGACCGCAGCCTCGAACCACGGTTTCCCACCCCGCCCAAAGCTAATTCTTGACTAATTGGATCGCGACAGTCAACATTAGCCACTAACGCGGTCAACGCCGCGAGGACGTCAATGAACCGTGGTCAGGAGGGAGTCATGAGCGCGACAGACGAAGCTCTGCGAAACAACGAGGCGTACAGCTCAGCCTTTGACAAGGGTCAGCTGCCGCTTCCACCGGCCAAGAAGCTGGCGGTCGTGGCCTGCATGGACGCGCGTCTTCATGTCTCGAAGATCCTCGGCCTCAACGAGGGCGACGCTCACGTGATCCGCAACGCCGGGGGCGCCGTAACCGACGATGCCATCCGGTCGCTCGCCATCTCGCAACGCCTGCTCGGCACCGAAGAGGTGATCTTGATCCACCACACCGACTGCGGGATGCTGACCTTCACCGACGACGCGGTCAAGGCACAGATCCAGAAGGAGACAGGCGTCCGCCCGGCATTTGCCCTCGAGGCGTTTTCGAACCTCGACGACGACGTGCGGCAGTCAATCGCTCGCATCAAGGCCAGCCCCTTCGTCCCCAAGAAGGACAGAGTGCGGGGATTCGTCTACGACGTCACGACCGGACGCTTGAACGAAGTCCAGGAGCGTGTGGCCGCCGGCGTCGCCTCCTAGCCTCCAGGTCAAGCCGGCACTTTGCGTTCACGCTGCTGACGGTAGAGGTCGGCGATCTCCTTCACTGTGGTTGCGTCCTCGGGCCGCTTGTCCCCACCCCGGAACGAGACGACCCGCGGAAAACGAAGGGCGAAGCCGGGCTGATCGCCGGCCATACCGGCCGTGTGTCTCGGGCTGGGCGTGATTTCGTCCGCCATCACCTCGACCACGACCTCGGGTTCGAGCCACACATCGGGCGTAAGGATTGATTCCACCCGTGCCGGCCGGTGATCGACCTGGAGCTTGTCCGCGCGCTCGTGGATCTGGCGCCATTCGGCGTCCGACAGCCCGGTCCCGAGCTTGGTGATGGTGGCGAAGCGGTCATGTTCGGAGTCGTAGACGCCCGCGAGCAGCGCGCCCACGCCGAACTCAGCACGCTTGCCTTTTCCAAAGTAGTAACCGAGCAGGACGAGGTCAACCGTGTCGTTCAGCTCTCCGCTGGTGTGGCGCTTCAGCTTGACCCAGTTGAAGTTGCGTGCACCCGCCTGGTACTTCGAGTCGGGCCGCTTGACCACGACGCCCTCCAGGCCCTGGCTGATGTTGTCGAGCAGCGTCTTGGTCAGCACCTCGACCGAGTCGGTCTTGATGATGGGCGCTGGCAGGAGCACGGTCGATCCCGCGATCACCTGGTCGACGAGTGCGAGCCGCTCCTCGTAAGGCAGCTCGGTGAGGTCGCGGCCGTTGCGGTAAAGGATGTCGAAGACGAAGGCGACCAGGGGCAGCTCACGCGCCGCTTGCTCGATGCCGTGCTGCCGGCGGCGGCTCGCGGTCAGCTGGAACGGCAGGTACTCCTCCAATTCCTTGCTGTACGCGATCGCCTCGCCGTCGAGGATCAGGGTCTCGTCCTTCAGCGCCTGGGCGGCCGCCGTGAGCTCAGAGAACATCAGCGTGTAGTCCTCGAGATTGCGCGAGAAGACGCGTACTTCCGAGCCGTTTTTGTGGATCTGCACGCGGATCCCGTCGTACTTCGGTTGGACGGCGACCAGCCCGAGCCGCTTGATGACAGCCTCAGGGTTGGGCAGGCGCTCCGCGAGCTGGCTGCGGATCGGCCGTCCGACCGTGACCTTGAGCGCGCTCACCGCTTCTTCCCCACCCGACCAGAAGGTTTTCGCGATCAGGCCGAGATCGGAGACGCGGTTGTAAGCGCCCTCGAGCACCGGTCGCAGTGACTTGTCGCCCTTCTTCGCAAACGACAGCGCGTCGAGGACGGTGGGATCGCCGATACCAAGCCGCAGTCGACCAAGGGCGATCCGCACCAGGTGCTTGGCTGAGACGGGATCGACCTGCTTCAGCAGGGCCGCGAATGGCGAGCGCTTCCTTTCCACCGACCCGGCGCCACTCGCCAGCGCGATTTCCATCAGCCTGGCATGGACCTCGGTGACCGGGAGCGCCGCATTCAACCCGTGCGTCGAGAGCGCCGCCGCGACCAGGCCCAGGTCACCCAGGCGGCCGAAGAGTTTGGTCACCTCATCGGCGGGCTTGTCGAATGCCTGCGCGATGGCCGCAATGACCAGCTTCTCGCCGAGGCCGATCTCGACCGGCTCGAAGAACGGCACGAGCCGCCCCTGGATCAGGTAGGTCAGCGGCTCAATCTCCTCGGGCGAACTCTTCGCGTAGAGCTCGGCGAGCGTTTTCACCAGCTCGTTCCGGCTCGAGGTCGACTCCAGCCGGTCGAGGTAGCCACTCAGCTCGGCGAACGTCATAGCTGCTCTTCGAGGCGGTCGATGAACGCACGCTGCGCGGGAAGCAGCTTGCGGCGCGCCGCGTCGCCGTCAAACCATCCGGCCCGGTCCACCTCGGGAAACTGCTGCAGCTTCCCGGAGCGCGGCGGCCACTCGAGCTCGAACGTGTTGCTGGTGATGCGCGTGACGTCGAGGTCGCCCGGCAACGCCCAGGCCTGGACGAGCTTGCCACCCGCCTGCCGGACTTCACCGAGCGGAGTTCCCTCGCCATCGGGAGCCGCGGTACCGAGCTCTTCGTGAAATTCCCGGCGTGCGACGTCCATACCCTGTTCATTCTCGGCCACCTCGCCCTTGGGGATCGACCAGGCGCCCTCGTCGCGTTTTTGCCAGAAGGGCCCTCCGGGATGGACGAGCAGGACCTCGAGCTTGCCGTTGCGCCGCCGGTAGAGCACCAGACCGGCACTCCTGACCGAGCGTTTAGGTGGTTGCCTCATGCCCGGCAGCAAACGTCTTCTCGCCGGCGCGGATCGGGACTTTGAGCCAGTTCTCCGGAGGCGGCAGGGGACAGCTCCAGGAGGGGTCGTAGGCGCAATTCGGGTTGTACGCGTAGTTGAAGTCGATCGTGACGTGGTCGCCGTGGGCGTGCAGTTCCAGATAGCGACCCGCGCCGTACGTCTCCTTCCCCGAGGTGGCGTCTCGGAACGGAATGAAGAGCTCGTCTGAGTCCTCGGACGCGTACAGCGTCACCTCGGCAGGCTGCCCATCGACGGTGAACCGCACGACACCGTAACGCTCGTAGACCTGCTCGTCACCGGCGGAGGTCCCCATGCGCACCTCGCCCGACTCGACGTTACGATCAACCGTTCCGTGGATGGCGAGGCCTGGGTTCTCGTCGAAATAGTCGAGACCCTCAAAGGCGTCGCGTTGGGAGGGCGTCAAGGGTGAGTTGGGGTCCTGGGCAAACACGCGGTCCTTCTCGGCGCGAAAGCGCTTCAGCTCAGGGTCGCTCATTGCCTTGACCATACGCCATGACGGCGCGGACCAGGCGGTCGATGAACCCGCTCGTCAATGGTTCTCCGCTCATGAGTAGACGGTAGTAGATGGGACCGAGAAGCAGATCGACCGCGATCTCCAGATCAAGGTCCGGCCTCAGTTCACCGCGATCGATCCCCCGCGCCAGCAGGCCACGGATCGCGGTCGTCCGGCGCGCCAGGACTTGTTCCCGGAACCCTCGTGCCAGCTCGCGATCGATCGCCATCTCCGAAATCAGCCCTCGCAGGATTCGCCCGTAGAGTCGCGAATTGACGTTCTTGATCAACTGACCGAGGTAGGCACTGAGGGCTGTCCTGGTGTTCCCCGTGTGGACGACGGGGGGCTCCTCGCGGATGACCTCGAGCAGAGCCGCCAATGCGAGATCCTCCTTCGATCGCCAGCGCCGGTAGATCGTCGTCTTCGCGATGCCGGACCTCTCCGCCACGCCCTCGACCGTCAACCCGTGGACCCCGCCCTGGGCCAGGAGCTCGCGCGTCGCCTTGAGGATCGCGTGGCTGGTCGCCGACCGCCTCGGCCGGCCCGGACCCGACCGGTGAGGTTGATGGAATAGTTGCCCGGCTTTCATGGTTGCTAATTATGAAACGTTGCGTAGCGTTTCAGTTGCAGACAAGTCGGCGTTCGGACAAAGGAGGTAAGCAGACATGGGTACTGCTTGGAGGCGGTGGCAGGATTACGCCACCATCATTCTCGGCGTCGCTCTCTTCGTAACGCCTTTCGTCTTCGGTGATACCTCGCAGGGGACGGCGGCAACGACGGCCTACATCCTCGGGGTTCTACTGGTTCTGAGTGGCCTGCTGGCCGCGGCCATGCGGGAGGCAAACACGGTCGAGTGGATTCCGGTGATTCTCGGAGTGATCATCTTTATCTCCCCCTTCGTGTTTGGCTTCACGGCCGTGACCGCCATCGCGTGGGCCGCCTACATCGTCGGTGTGCTCGCGGTCGTCAACGCCGGCAGCCTGCTGCTGAACATCACCGGCAGCCGTCGTCCGAATCTCGCCTAACGCGACGCTCGAGGCGGAGGCTCCCTCCTCCGCCTCGCCGTCATTAAATCGAGGTGCATCACATGGAAACCATGGTGTCGACCAGCTCGATGCTTCCCAAGAAAATCCTCGTCGGACTGGACGGCTCGACAGGCGCCGCGCGAGCGCTCGCCTGGGCGATCGAGCTGGCCAAGGCGCTTCAGGCCGAGATTGTCGCGGTGCACGTCGTTGAACTGCTGACGCCCTCCGCCCTGGGCCTGGGACTGGCGCCCATAGCTCTGCCGGACGACTGGGTGGATGACTTGCGCGGACGTTTTGAAAACGAGTGGACCGCTCCCCTCAAGCAGGCCGGTGTCCGATATCGGACCGTCTTCGAGACCGGCGCTCCTGCACCGGCGTTGATCGCCACTGCCCATGACGAACACCCCGATCTGATCGTCACCGGAAGTCGCGGCCTCGGCGGTTTTGGCGAGCTACTCCTCGGGAGCGTGAGCCATCAACTCGTGCTCCACGCGCAATTGCCGGTTGTGGTCATCCCACCGGACCCGAAGAAGGTACCTCCCACTGCGCAAAGGTCAGGCGAGCTTTCCAGCGTAGCCGCGCCGTAATCCCCCTACACTTACGGGGAGGCGCCTGACAGATGTACCAGCCCGCGCTGTGGCACGACTACTTCGCGGTGGTCGGCACCGGCGCCGCCGCGCTGACCGGGCTGGTGTTCGTGGCGATGACGCTGCACCTCGAAGAGGTCACCGGCGATCCCGTCCATCGCCATCGTGCGCGGACCATCTTGACCGGGTTGACCGCGGTCTTCATCCGCTGCGCCCTGGTGCTGATGGGCGGGCAGAATGCACAGGCCATCGCGGTCGAGATCATCGGCGTCCTCCTGGTCGTGGAGGCGATTCTCTACAACAGCATCCGGCAGGCCGCTCGGAGTGCGGACAACGGCGTTCTCTGGAGGACGATTGGGAGTTTTGCCTGCCTCGTCCTGGAGCAGATCGGTGCCCTCATCCTCTTCTCCGGGAACCCGGCTGGCCTCTATCTGGTCGGCCTTGGCATGATGTCGTCCTTCATCTTCATGGTGACCGGCGCCTGGCTCCTGCTGGTCGGCGTTGGCGCGCAACAGGCCGCGCTTACGAGCGGGCGATCCGGTACCTGACGTGGGTGACGGCCGGTGAGGCGATCACCTTGACGGGTTGCAATTTCGGATCCCCGACATTCTCGAGCAATCGTTCACCGGCCCCGAGGACGACCGGCACTATATGCAGGTAGAGCTCATCGAGCAGGCCTGCCTCGATGAATTGCTGCACGGCGTGCGCGCCGCCGGCGATCATGATGTCCTTGTCGCCCGCAGCCGCCCGGGCTTGCTCTAGCGCCGAGCCGATTCCGCCGGTCACGAAGGTGAAGGTGGTGCCGCCCTGCATCGGCAGAGGGTCGCGCTGGTAGTGGGTGAGCACAAAGACGGGCACGTGGTACGGCGGGTCGTCGCCCCACCAGCCCTTCCAGGTGAGGTCCCAGGGCCCCTCGCCGCCGCCGAACATCTTGCGGCCCATGATGTAGGCGCCTACATTCTGAGCGACCTCATGCGCCACGTCGGAGTCGACCGAGCGCTCGCCGCCGGTCAGCCCCTGCTGCTCCCGCCAGCTGGCCGTGGTAAAGACCCACTCGTGCAGGCGCAGGCCGCCTTCGCCGATGGGGTTCTCGAGGCTCTGGTTGGGCCCGGCAACGAATCCATCGAGCGAGATCGAGATCTGGCAGGTGACTTTACTCATATCCGTAGGACGTTCCGCCGCCACCACAATCATCGTCGATAACCTATATCTATGGCCGCACCGTCACGCCGCGATCGAGCGTTGGCCGACCTCAAGGCAAGCGATCGACGCCTGGCGCGGCTCATCGTGTCCACCGAGCCGATCGACACCAAAGCCTGGCGCCGGGCCCGGCCGCTGGGCGATCCCTTCAGCGTCCTCGTCTATTCGATCATCGGGCAACAGATCTCCGGCTACGCCGCTCGGGCGATCGCGGGACGGCTGCAGGAGCGCTTCGGAGGGCAGATGCCCTCCCCGGCCGAGCTGCTCACCCTGAAGGCCGCCGACTTCAGAGCCATCGGGTTCTCCGGGAGGAAAGTCGAGTACGTCCGCTCGCTGGCCGAGCACATTATGTCCGGGGAGCTCCAGGTCGACCATCTGGACAGGCTGTCGGACGACGAGGTCCGCGAGCAGATCACCGCCAGCCGCGGGCTCGGGCGCTGGACGGCGGACATGTTTCTGCTGATCAACCTCGAGCGGCCGGACATCCTTCCGATCGGCGACCTCGGCATCCGGTCCGCCGTGCAGCGGCTCTACCGGCTCGACCACCTGCCGAGTCCGCGGGAGGTCGAGGCAATCGGGGAAAAATGGCGACCCAACCGCAGCCTGGCGAGCCTTTACCTGTGGGCATCGACCCGGGCGATGCCGAAGCCGGTCAAGGCCGCCCCACGCATCGCCGCACGTTAGAGTTTTGACATGTTGAATGACAGTAGCTCCCCGATTCCGATGACCGCGTTCGGCTTCCAGGCCCTCAAGGCCGAGCTGGCCGAACTGCGCGCGCGCCGTCCCGCCCTGGTCGAGGAGGTCGCCGCCGCCCGCTCCCAGGGGGACCTGAGCGAGAACTTCGCCTATCACGACGCCCGCCAGCACCTTGGCATGCTCGACGGTCGGGTCCAGACCATCGAAGCCACGCTCGCTCGCGCCCAGGTCGTCGAGGAACGCGGCACGGAGGGTGTCGCCCGGATCGGCTCCACCGTGGTGGTCCGTGACGAGTTCGGCGAGTCGACCTATCAGCTCGTCGGCCCCACCGAGGGGAACATGGCGCGGGGTCTGATATCGACCGCATCCCC
>Ga0137415_10006778_pt1 | contig 11354 bp, 10 predicted proteins | sample CZODoug3_1_1_16f_FD_183082 | JGI IMG/M metagenome (GOLD analysis project Ga0137415, IMG submission 183082) | Vadose zone soil fungal communities from Angelo Coast Range Reserve, California, USA - CZODoug3_1_1_16fungal (Hybrid Assembly) | ecosystem: Environmental > Terrestrial > Soil > Vadose...
CCGACTGTCCTGCTCGACGGGCGTCGGCCACATGCGACAGCCCGAACGCGGCCGACTGCACCACCCGGCCCCACCTCGGCCCGAACGCGCCGTCGGCCACGCTGCCGAGGGCCGCGCGAAAGGCCGCCTCCTCGCTCCACACCGTGCCGATCGGGATGCGCACCAGCAGCCAGACGGCAGGGTCGGGCAGGTCGCGCGCGGCCATCCCGTCGCGTACCCGCGGTGCGGTGGTCGTCGCTGCGACGCCAGCCGCCACGACCCCGGCTACCGCGAGTCCCAGCCGCAGTCCACGCCCGAGTGCGGGCGGGCGCAGCCCGAGTGGCGCCCGGGTGGACAACACCAGGGCGGTGGCCAGGACGGCGTGCACCGGAAGCTGCCACCGGGGTGCCAGCCGAGGCCCGACGAATCCGCTCCAGCCCACCAGCGAGGCGGCCAGCACCAGTGCGCGCACTGGGCGAGTTCGGCTGTGTCCCATCAGTACTCGGGGCCGCGCGTGGCCTGGGAATCATTGAGCGCGACCCGGATGCGTTCGGTGTCCTGGTCGGTCCAGCCGTCCGGCGGCATCACCGCAGCCCAGCCGTCGAGCACCGAGTCACCGTAGTTGTGGCCGTGCCCGCCAGGAACGCTCAATGCGTTCGTCATGTCGGCACCCACCTGCCAGAACGAGATGATGGGATACCAGCGCATCGACACCGTGCGGTCCGCGCCGGGCGGTTCGACGAGCCACTCCGGTTGGGCGAACAAGAGTTTCGGCGACCACCAGATGATCGGATCGGATGCGTGCTGCAGGAACAGCACGCGCGTGCCTTCCCACGGAGGGTCCGCGATCTTGGCGATGTCGGACGCGTCGGTGGCCTGACTGAACCGCACCGTTCGGCCGTTGTCGTAGCGCGGTTGCACTTCTGGGGTGCCGGGATCGCGCCGTTCCACCAGCCCGCTCCACAGGGAACTTTCGTGCGGCGGGCCCACCCACAGCACCGCCGAGAAGTCCATCCGCGCGATGTCGGGCAACCACGGGAACGCGCCCTGTCCCCCGTACGATCCGAGGCTTTCGCCGTACAGCACCAGCTTGGGTCGCTTGTCCGACGGAAGCTTCAGCCAGCGGTCATGGATCGTGTCGATCAGAAGCCGCCCCGACTCGATCGACTTGTCCCTGTCACCGAGGAACGAAATCCAGCTTGGCAGATACGAGTACTGCATGCCGACGAGTGCGGTGTCACCGTTGTACATGGTCTCGATGCTGCGGGCGGCGACCGGATTGACCCACCCGGTTCCGGTGGTGGGGATGATGACGAGCAGCTTGCGGTCGAAGGCGCCGGTGCGCTCGAGTTCACGGACGATGACGTCGGTCCTGGCGGCGTCGGTGTCGGCGGTCTGCAACCCGGCGTACACCCGAATGGGTTCCTTGGCAGGCCTGCCGTTCACCCGAGCCAGCGCATCGAGATCGGGTCCTGTGGCCACGAAGTTGCGTCCCTCGTAGCCCAGCGTGTCCCATGCCGCCAATGACGTTGGACTGCCGGATCGTTCGGTCTCGGTCGGTTGGTGGACTCCGGCCCGGGTGGTGGAGTTCTGGGGTTGGAACACCCGGCTGGCACCCGCGAGGAAGCCGCGGTACAGCACACCGTTGATCAGCGTGATGAGTAGCACCACGACGATCGCCGTCCCGACGAAGAGCGCGACCTCGTGGTGCAGGTGCCAGCGCCGGATGAGTCTGCGAGCCAGCAGCTTGATCGCATCGAGCACCACCCGCGACGCCCCGACGCACGCACCGCCAACGACCAGTGCGACGAACAGCGTGCGCAGGTAACCCAACGTGGCAGTACCCTCGATGCCCATCAGCGCCGACACCTGACGCTGCCAGGCCGCGGCGGGAATCAACACCAGGATGCTGGCGGCGATCGACGATGCGATGGTGACGGCCTTGATCTGGTACATCACCCGTTTGGTCGGTGGCCACCAGGGTCTGCGTCGTAAGGCGAAGTGGCGGACCGCCTTTCCGATCACGACACCGATGGCGTAGCCGATGGATGCGTTGATGCCGCCGATCAGGCCGGCGAACAGCCAGTCACGCGGGAGCAGCGATGGGGTGAGCGACAGGCAGAAGAACAGGGTGCCGAAACCGAGGCCGACGAAGTCGAGGCGGACCAGGCCCCAGGCCCAGACCAGGAGGGGATGTCGTGTGTTGGCCGGGGCCCTCACCCGAACAGACCGGGCAGTACGCCTTCCGACGTGGCCCGCAGTTCGGTCAGGCTGACGATGAACTGGCCCTGCACCTCGACTGAATTGCTGCCTTCGTCGACCACGCCGATGCGCACGGCGGGCAGGCCGCGCGCCTCGCACATGGCGCGGAACCGGCTCTCCTCGGTTCGCGGTACCGCGACGAGCACGCGGCCCGCCGACTCGGAGAAGAGGAAGACAAAGGCCTCGGCAGCAGATTCACAACCACTGGGAAGGACCAGCCGGCAACCGGTTTCACCGGCCAGCGCGGACTCCACCACCGCCTGGATCAGCCCGCCCTCTGACAGATCGTGGGCCGCGGAGACGAGACCGTCGCACGATGCGGCGCACAGGACGTCGGCGAGCAGTCGCTCGCGCTCCAGATCGACCTTGGGTGGCACCCCGCCGAGGTGGTCGGCGGTGACCTGCGCCCAAATCGAGCCATCGAACTCGTCGCGGGTGTCGCCGAGAAGGATGAGTGACTCGCCGGGCTCGGTACCGAAACCGGTGGGGATGCGGCGCTTCACATCGTCGATCACGCCGAGCACGCCGACGACCGGGGTCGGCAGAATCGCCGTGCTGCCGGTTTGGTTGTAGAAGCTGACGTTGCCGCCGGTGACCGGGATGCCCAGTACCGCACAGCCATCCGCGAGGCCACGGACCGCCTGGGAGAACTGCCACATCACGCCAGGGTCCTCGGGTGACCCGAAGTTCAGGCAGTTGGTCACCGCGAGGGGCGTGGCGCCGGTGACGGCGACGTTGCGGTAGGCCTCGGCCAACGCCAGCTGGGCTCCGGTGTACGGGTCGAGTTGGGTGTAGCGCCCGGATGCGTCGGTGGACACCGCGATGCCGCGGCCGGTCTCCTCGTCGATGCGCAACACCCCACCGTCGGCGTGCTCGGCCAGCACGGTGTTGCCACGGACGTAGCGGTCGTACTGCTCGGTGATGAACGCGCGGCTACACAGGTGCGGACTACCAACCAGCGCAAGCAGTGTCGCGCGCAGCTCGTCGCCGGTGCCGGGTCGGGGCAGCTTCGCCGAGGTGTCGGCAATCAGTGCGTCCTGGGTGTCGGGCCGGGCGACGGGGCGCTCGTAGACGGGTCCCTCGTGCGCCACCGTGCGCGGCGGGACGTCGACGACGGTCTCGCCGTTCCAGGTGATCTGCAGGTGATCGCCGTCGGTGACCTCGCCGATGACCGTGGCCAGCACCTCCCACTTGCGGCACACCGCCATGAAGGCGTCGACGTTCTCGGGTGAGACGACCGCGCACATGCGTTCCTGCGACTCGCTCGAGAGCACCTCGGCGGGGGTCATGTGCTTGGCCCGCAGCGGCACCTTGTCCAGCTGGATCGCCATGCCGCCGTCGCCCGCCGATGCGAGTTCCGATGTGGCGCAGGATAATCCGGCACCGCCGAGATCCTGGATGCCGATCACCAGGCCCGCCGCGTAGAGCTCGAGGCAGCACTCGATGAGCACCTTCTCCATGAACGGGTCGCCGACCTGCACCGAGGGAAGCTTCTTGCGGCCGGGGCCGCCCCCCTCGTCGCCGCCGAACGTCTCCGAGGCCAGCACCGAAACGCCGCCGATGCCGTCCAGCCCGGTGCGCGCGCCGAACAGGATGATCTTGTTGCCGGTTCCCGACGCGAACGCCAGGTGCAGATCCTCCTTGCGCAGCACGCCGACGCACATCGCGTTCACCAGGGGGTTGCCCGCATACGACGGGTCGAACACCGTCTCGCCACCGATGTTGGGCAGTCCCAACGAGTTTCCGTAACCACCGATGCCGCGCACCACGCCGTCGAGAACGCGGCGGGTATCGGGGGCGTCGGCCGCACCGAACCTCAGCTGGTCCATGACCGCCACCGGCCGCGCGCCCATCGCCATGATGTCGCGGACGATGCCGCCGACGCCGGTGGCCGCACCCTGGTACGGCTCGACGTAGGACGGGTGGTTGTGCGACTCGACCTTGAACGTCACCGCCCAGTCGTCACCGATGTCGACCACGCCTGCGTTCTCGCCGATGCCCGCAAGCATCGACGACCGCATGGCCTCGGTGGTGGTCTCGCCGAAGTAGCGCAGGTGGACCTTCGACGACTTGTACGAGCAGTGCTCGCTCCACATCACCGAGTACATCGCCAGCTCGGCGTCGGTGGGACGACGACCGAGGATCTCGCGGATCCGCTGGTATTCGTCGTCCTTCAGACCAAGCTCGCGGAAGGGCTGCGGCTGGTCGGGGGTAGTAGCGGCGTGTTCAACGGTATCGACCACATGGGTGAGCCCAGACGTCACGGCCACAGTCTAGTTGGAAGCCCCGACCTCGGCGGTTCAGGTAGCAGCGGCGACGTCGCCACCGGCCACGCAGAACGCGTTTCCGTCTGGATCGGCGAACACCACCCAGCGGAATTCGGGCCCTGCTTCGCCGCGGCCAGTCTCGGCGGCGCCCAAGCCCACCAGCCGTGTGACCTCCGCCTCGAGGTCGGGGGCAGAGAAGTCGACGTGCACGCGGTTCTTTCCCGGTGTCGGATCGTCGACCTTCTGGAACGCAAGCCCGGGGCCGGCGGGGCGAGACACGGTGAGGAAGAAGCCTGGCGCCAGGGCGTTTACCGTGCCGTCGACGACGCGGGCCCACCACTCGGCAAGCCGGTCGGGGTCGGTGGAATCGAAGGTGATGTTTTCGACGGAGAGTGCCATGTCGGTGACCCTAGATCAGCCCGGTGACAAGAACGCCCGAAGTGCAGAGGAATAGGCGGGCACATCCTCGGCGCCCATCAGCTCGCGGGCCGAGTGCATGGCCAGTTGCGCAGCGCCGACGTCGACGGTCGGAATGCCGGTGCGCGCCGCCGTCATCGGGCCGATCGTCGACCCGCACGGCAGGTCGGCGCGGTGTTCGTAGCGCTGCAGCGGCACCCCCGCCTGTGCACAGGCCAACGCGAACGCCGCCGCGGTGCGCCCGTCGGTGGCGTACCGGAGGTTGGGCTGCACCTTGAGCACCGGCCCTGCGTTGACCTCGATCAGGTGGCCGGGCTCGTGCCGCTCGGGATAGTTCGGATGGGTGGCGTGGGCCATGTCGCCGGAGGCCACCATCGATCCGGACAGCCGACGCAGGAAGTCCTCGCGGCTCCCGCCCGCGGCCAGGGTGATGCGTTCCAGCACGGTCGGCAGCAGCTCGGACTGGGCGCCGTGATCCGACGTCGAGCCGACCTCCTCGTGGTCGAACAGCGCAAGCACCGGCAGGTAGTCCCCCGGCTCGGCGGCGAGGAACGCCTCCAACCCGGCGTAGCAGGTGCCCTGGTTGTCCAGGCGGGGTGCGCTGACCAGATCACCGTTGGCACCGATCACCGCCGACGGGGTCAGGTCGTGGGTCATCAGGTCGGCGGCCAGCACGGCATCGGGGTCGACGTCGGCGCGCTCGGCCACGTAGTCGACGAAGGACCGGGTGCCGGTGCCGACACCCCAGACGGCGTTGACGTGGCGTTGCGGATTCAGTTCGACGGCCTTGCGGTCCTCGGATAGGTGGATGGCCAGCTGCGGCACCCGAAGGATCGGGTCGTCGATGCGGACCAGCACGTCCTGCACGGTTTGGCCCGTTCGGATCGAGAGCCTGCCGCTGATCCCCAGGTCACGGTCCAGCCAGGAATTCAGCCACGCGCCGCCGTAGGGCTCGAGCGCCACCACATGCCACCCCGAGGTGAACCGGTCCGGATGCTGTTTGACCCGCAGGTTCGGGCTGTCGGTGTGCCCACCGACGATGCGGAACGGAACTCCGGCGTCGGCTACCGCCTTTTTGCTCCTCGCGTCCGCGGTCGATCTCCAGGCCACCAGGGACCCCGACCGGACCGTGAAGTAGCCGCCTGCCTCAGCCGGCCACGCCTCACCCTCGGTGAGCTCGGTGAAGCCCGCCGCCGTCAGCCGTTGCGCTGCGGTGACGCAGACGTGGAACGGCGACGGCGAGGCGTCGATGAAGTCGCAGAGTCCCGCTGCGGAGGCGTTGGACGCGGGGCTGATCATGTAGCCCATCCTTACCGGATTTCCCGTCGGAGTTGACGTTAGGGTTCTCATCGTGCCCGCAGGACGCCCACAAGCCGTGCTGACTCCGTTGACGAAGGCAGCGATCTTCCTGGTGGCCACCATCGACGACGGTGGCGAGGACGTCGTGCACGATGCGCTCGCCGACCTCTCCGGTCTGGTCCGGGCAGTCGGATTCCGCACCCCTGCCGCCCATCTGAGCATGGTCACGTCGATCGGCTCGAACGCGTGGGACCGGCTGTTCAGCGGGCCGCGGCCTGCCGACCTTCATCCGTTCGTCGAAGTCTCCGGTGAACGCCACCAAGCGCCGTCCACTCCAGGCGATCTGCTCTTCCACATCAAGGGCGAATCCATGGACGTCTGCTTCGAACTCGGCGGCCGGGTGCTCGCCGCGATGGCGGGCGCGGTGACCGTCGTCGACGAGGTGCACGGCTTCCGATTCTTCGAACAGCGCGACCTGTTGGGGTTCGTCGACGGCACCGAGAACCCCGATGGGCCCGACGCCGTCGTCGCTTCGCGGATCGGTGACGACGATCCCGACTTCGCGGGCGGCAGCTACGTGCACGTGCAGAAGTACACGCACGACATGGCGGCGTGGAACTCGCTGAGCGTCACCGAGCAGGAGTTGGTGATCGGCCGGACCAAGCTCGAGGACATCGAAATGGACGATGCCGTGAAGCCGCCGAACTCGCATCTGGCGCTCAACGTGATCGAGGACGCCGATGGCAACGAGCTGCAGATCGTGCGGGGCAACATGCCGTTCGGCACGTTGGGCAACGGCGAGTCGGGCACGTACTACATCGCCTACAGCTCCGATCCCGACGTGACCGAGCGGATGCTGCGCAACATGTTCATCGGCGACCCGCCGGGCAACACCGACCGGATCCTGGACTTCTCCACGGCCGTCACCGGCGGCATGTTCTTCACGCCCACCGTCGACTTCCTCGACGACCCGCCCGCGTTGCCCGGCGCCGACACCGTGACAGCGCCACCCGCACCCACTCACGACGGCTCACTGTCGATCGGCAGCCTGAAAGGACGACCCCAATGAACAACCTCTATCGCGAACTGGCGCCGATCACCGAAGAAGCCTGGGCTGAAATCGAATTGGAGGCGACGCGGACGTTCAAGCGGAACATCGCCGGACGCCGGGTGGTCGACGTCAGCGACCCCGGCGGGCCAGTCACCGCGGCAGTGAGCACCGGTCATCTGGTCGACGTGACGTCCCCCGGCGACGGCGTGGTTGCGCACCTGCGCGAGAGCAGGCCGCTGGTGCGGTTGCGGGTGCCGTTCACGCTCTCGCGCACCGACGTCGACGACGTCGAGCGCGGCTCGCAGGATTCCGACTGGGACCCGGTCAAGGACGCCGCCAAGCAGCTGGCGTACGCCGAGGACCGGGCAATCTTCGAGGGTTACGAGGCGGCGTCGATCGGCGGTATCCGCAAGTGCAGCTCCAACCCCGCCCTTGCGTTGCCCGCCGATCCGCGGGAGATCCCCGACGTGATCAGCCAGGCGCTCTCCGAGCTGCGGCTGGCCGGCGTCGACGGCCCGTACTGCGTGCTGCTGTCCGCCGACGTCTACACGCAGGTCAGCGAGACCACCGAGCATGGCTATCCGATCCGCGAACACCTCAACCGGCTCATCGACGGCGAGATCATCTGGGCGCCCGCGATCGATGGTGCGTTCGTGCTGTCCACCCGCGGCGGCGACTTCGACCTGCAGTTGGGCACCGACGTGTCGATCGGCTACCTGTCGCACGACGCGAGCACCGTGCAGCTCTATCTCGAGGAGACGTTGACGTTCCTCTGCTACACCGCCGAGGCCTCGGTCGCCCTCACGCGCTGATTGATCTTCCGCGAGCGTGCGCGTCTGCTGCCCGACACGCCGTGAATCGTCGACACTTCGCGCACCCTCGTGTGGCGTGGCCCGGGCGCGCCACGGCGTTATGGAATAAACGGTCAGTAATGGGCCTTGTGGGGGAAGGCTTCAACACAACTTCTTCTCCATCGGAGGCAAGTCCCATGACCAACACACTCACCGGCTCGACCGCCCTCGTCACCGGCGCGACCGCAGGCATCGGCTACGCGATCGCCCTGCAACTCGCCCGCGAAGGGGCCGAGGTCATCGTGCACGGACGCAATGCCGAGCGCGGCGCCAAGACCGTACGCGATATCGAAAATGCAGGCGGCAAGGCACGTTTCGTTGCTGCCGACGTATCGGACGCCGGTGACGTGCGGCGGCTCGCCGACGAGGCGGGCGACGTCGACATCCTGGTGAACAACGCGGGTATCTACCGGTTCGCCCCGACCTTCGAGACCACGGACGCCGACATCGACGATCACTTCAACACCAATCTGAAGGCGCCGTACATCCTCGTCCAGAAGCTGGTCCCGGGGATGGTGCAGCGCGGGCACGGCACGGTGATCAACGTGACCACCGTCGCAGCCACCACTCCGGCCGCCGGCGCGGGCATCTATGGCGCCAGCAAGGCGGCCCTGGAACTGCTGACGAAGCTGTGGGCCGATGAGTTCGGCGCCTCGGGCGTGCGGGTCAACGCCGCCGCTCCCGGACCGACGGAGACACTGGGCACCGAGGCATTCGAGAGTGACCTCATCGAGGGACTCGGCCGCACCACGGCACTGGGCCGCACCGCCGAGGCCGACGAGATCGCCAGCGCGGTGACGTTCCTGGCCTCCCCCGCCGCGAGCTACGTCAACGGTGCGATCCTCACCATTGGTGGTGGCGCGCAGGCGATCAAGCCCGCCGCCTAACCCCCACTCCCCCTCTCGATTTCGGCGTGCTCAGCGGCGGTCAGCGCCGGTGGGCACGCCGAAGTCGCTGGGGGAGTCAAGCCGCAAGGACCGCGTCCAGCGCCGAGTAGAACAGGCCGAGCCCGTCGTCGGACGGCCCGGTGAGCGCCTCGGTGGCGTGCTCGGGATGCGGCATCAACCCCACCACTCGGCCGTTGGCCGAGCTGATCCCAGCGATGTTGCGCATCGAGCCGTTGGGGTTGTCGCGGTAGCGGAAGACGACGCGGCCGTCACCCTCGAGTTCGTCGAGCACCGACTCGGAGGCGACGTAGCGTCCCTCCCCCGACTTCAGCGGCACCAACAGGTCGGCGCCGAGCTCGTAGCGCGTCGTCCACGCCGTCGTATTCGATGCGACCTCGAGCCAGAGGTCCCGGCAGACGAAGTGCAGTCCGGCGTTGCGGGTCAGCGCTCCCGGCAGCAGACCGGCCTCGCACAGCACCTGAAATCCGTTGCAGATCCCCAGGACTGGCAGGCCACGGCCTGCTGCGTCGATCACGGAGCCCATCGCGGGCGCGAACTTGGCGATCGCGCCGCAGCGTAGGTAGTCGCCGTATGAGAAGCCGCCGGGGACGACGACGGCGTCGACGCCCTTCAAGTCGGCGTCGGCATGCCACAGGCTGACCGCCTCGGCGCCCGCGGCTCGCACGGCGCGCGCCGCGTCCACGTCGTCCAGCGTGCCTGGGAACGTGATGACGCCGACGCGCGCGCTCACTGCGGTTCCCCGGATGGTTCGCGGCTGACCGTCCAGTCCTCGATCACGGTATTCGCCAGCAACGACTCGGCGATCTCGGCGACGGCGTCGTCGGCGACGTCGTCGTCGACCTCGAGCTCGAAGCGCTTGCCCTGCCGGACATCCGAGATGCCTGCCACCCCCAGACGGCCCAGCGCTCCGACGATCGCCTGACCCTGAGGATCGAGGATCTCGGCCTTCGGCATCACGTGCACTACGACACGGGCCACGCGCGACTCCTTAAAGTCCGACGAATCGATCGGCGCCTACTCTACCGGCGACGACTACGCGCGACTCACCGGCACGAGCCGACGTACGCCGTGCACAGTGGGCCGCCCATCGCGTCGAAGACCACCGGGTCCGGCACCGCGCGCCACTCGACGGCCGTAGGCAGCGTCGTCCACATCGCCAGGTCCACCAGCGTGCCGTTGCGGAGATCGAGCAACAGGTACTCGTGCAACACCTGCTTGTCCGCAGTGCTGATCACGGCGGCCACTCGGCCAGACTGGTCGGTGGTGATCGACGGCGAGGTCCCCGGCGCCGTCACCGCGCACGCACGCAACGCACCGACCGCGTTGTCCAGCGCCGAGCCGGCCAACTGACCCGATATATAGGTATCGCCGCGCCAATGCAGCACCTGCACCTGCAGTTGCCACTGCCCGTTGGGTTGGGTCACCTGGGCACTGGCGGCGACCGCGGGCGCCCGTGGATCGGCAGGAACCGGAGGCGACGCGCAGGTCTCCTCGAAACGGAACCGGGGCGACGGCGCCGTCGTCGCGAGACCGGCCAGGGCCGGCCAGTGGTACACGTCCGCCAGTGGGATGGCAGCCGGCGCGATCCACGCTGAATCGGGAATGCCGTCGCAGAACGGCGGACAGTCGCCAGGCATGGCGTTGGCAGGCGTCGTCGCACCGACGAACCCGCTGAAAGACCCCAAGACAACCAACACCGAAGCGAAAAACATTCGCACGTGTTCGCTCCTCCCCGTAGCGTCCCGTGCGCGCCACAATATAGGAATGCAGCTCACCCACTTCGGCCATTCCTGCCTGCTCGCACGATTCCGGGACGATTCCGGCACCGACACGACGGTGCTGTTCGATCCGGGCACCTTCTCGCACGGATTCGAGGGCATCACCGGCCTGTCCGCGATTCTCGTCACCCATCAGCATCCCGACCATGCGGACGTCGCGCGGCTGCCCGCGCTGATCGAGGCGAACCCGCAGGCTGCGCTGTACGCCGACCCTCAGACCGCGGCCCAGCTCGGCGAGCCCTGGAAGGCAGTGCACGCCGGGGACGGGTTCACCGTCGGCCATCTGTCCGTCCGTGGGGTCGGCGGGCGGCACGCGGTGATCCATCCCGAGATCCCGGTGATCGACAACATCTCGTACCTGATCGGCGACGGCGAGCATGCCGCACGGCTGATGCATCCTGGCGATGCACTGTTCGATCCAGGCGAACCGGTCGACGTGTTGGCCGCGCCCGCCGCCGCGCCGTGGATGAGGATCTCCGAGGCCGTCGACTATCTACGGGCAGTGGCACCTGCCCGCGCCGTGCCCATCCATCAGGCGATCA
>Ga0137415_10006779_pt1 | contig 11353 bp, 7 predicted proteins | sample CZODoug3_1_1_16f_FD_183082 | JGI IMG/M metagenome (GOLD analysis project Ga0137415, IMG submission 183082) | Vadose zone soil fungal communities from Angelo Coast Range Reserve, California, USA - CZODoug3_1_1_16fungal (Hybrid Assembly) | ecosystem: Environmental > Terrestrial > Soil > Vadose...
CGGCGAAGCGATCGAGATCGTACCCGCGCAACAGGTTGCCGCCGCTCGTCGCAGGCTCCAGCCCGGCGACAGCGGGGATGCCGCCTATGAAAGCGGCCTCGAAGTACGGGTACGTGCCGAAATTCTTCTCCCCGGCGATGCGGACACCCAAGGTGATGTCGGTGAGCAGGTGCGCGGCGGCGAACCCCGAAGCTTCCCCGCGCAGCTTGGTAAAGTCGTGGTGGTTGCCGAAGATGCTCGGGTAGTAACGCGCAAATCCATGGACCCGGAACCCCCGCTCCGCGGCCAACGCTCCGGTGCGGGTGCTCAGCCCCAGGCCGATCTGCGCGCCCGCGATGGTGGTCTCGGCGAAGCCTGGCGCACCGGTGGCAATGGCGATGGGCGCGTTCTGCTCGTTCGAAAGATACTTGAAGAGCGCGCCGGCCGAGGAGCGCAAAGGGCCGGCGACTTGGACGTCGACCAAAGGGTGGATGGTGACCTGCTTTCGCAGAACGCGGTAGAAATTGGCATTCGCCAGGGCATTGTCGCGCACCGTCTCATTGCCGAACCCGAAGAAGTTGACCTGGTCGAAGCCAGAGTAGTCGGCGGAGAGGAGCATCCGGACGCTGGAGTGGGTACGGAATTCCGCGCCGTATGCAATGCGCGGCTGGCTCGTTCCTGTCGACCAGGCGGCGCTGAACGCCATGCGGTCGGCGTACGGAGCTCGCGCGAAGCCGAAATGCGTCAAGATGGCGGTGGTGCCGAAGACGAAGCCTCGGGTCGAGTCGTAGCTCAAAATCGGAAAGAAGAGCAGATCCCTGCCCCAATCGCGCGTGGTCTCGAAGCGCTCCTTCGGGCTGAGTCGCCCATCCGGTGCCTCGGGGATCAACCGCACCTGGATGCTTCGGGCCGCCTCATCGTCGACATGGACCCGGTCTCGGCCGCCAAGCATGTACAGACGAAGCTCGCTGGTCTCCTCCGGGTTGAACGCGCGATGGAAGAACGCGGGTCCAAGACGCTCCCCTGTCTTCTCGTCGCGGGCGAAGAGCGAGACCTCGACCGAACCGTCGGGACGGCGTGCGATCTCGGCGTCGTCCGCGCTTTCAGTGCCGCGCACGTCGACTCTGTCGGCCAGCAGCTTGTAGAAGTCTTCGGAAGCGCGCGGCAGCCCATCCCGTCTCGCGCGCAGCGCTTGCTCGAGCTCGGCGCCGCCCGTCCGGTACATCTCCGCCGGCAACCGACGAACCGCTTCCGCGATCAGCGCGTCGGTCAGCTTCGCTGTCATTTCGGCCGTGATCGCGTCCCATTCCTGCTTTCCGAGATCGATCAGGAACCGCCGATCGGTGTAGCGGCCCGAAAAAGTGAGCTTGTCGATCGAGGGATATCCGGGCCCGAAACCGGCCAATTGCTTCGTGTAGTACTCCATGATGGACGGAAGGATCCCGTTGAAGCGGGCGAATGCCTGATCCCGATCGCGTGGGACCGGCAGCCAGAGACGCCGTCCATCGACCGTCACCCGCGCCCAGCGCCACTGATCGACGTGGCGATCCCAGTCGCCGATGAAGATGTCGATCAGGCGCGCGCGGAGGAAGGCTCGCGCATCGACGCGCTCGTCGCTGCGCTCTTCGAGACGGGCGAACAGCTCCCACGAGGTGAGAACCTTGTCCACTCCCGGGAGATTCTTGTCGTCACGCAACTCGACCATGCCGAGCATCCCCGCGAACACCGCGCGAAATTCGCCGAGACGCGGGTCGTTACCGAGCACGGCAAGGAATGGCGTTGGGTGGAATATGCCGGCGGCTTCGAGGAATGGCGGGACCACCAGCGCCGCTCCAGGGTGCGTCGTGCTGGTCAGGTCCTGCGCGAGGTTCCCGAGCAGGGATTGGCGCACGTCCTCGCTCAGGATGCGGGTCGGGTCCTTGTCGACCGAGCGGAATTGCCAGTTGCGGCCGGCGGAGGACTTGAAACGAAGCGACTTCGTTTGCAGGCCGCCGCCCTCCCGTTCAGGGAAGAGGCCGCCGTCAAACGTGTCCAGGTCGAGGACCGGCACTTCGATGGTCGTGGTCCAGAGCTCGCGCCACTGCGAGCCAAGGAAGAGGCGCTGGAACCACCCTGCGCCATAACGCTTGCCTGCCTGGACGGATACAGTCTGGGGCGGCTCGGCCGCGAACGCCGCCCCGGCCCTCAAGCTGCAGGCAATCAGAGCCGCGATCGTCGTGTGCACTGCTGGCGTGCGCAAGGGGTTACACCGCCAAGCTTCTTGCCACGAATGCGGTTCGCATTTGGACGACCTCCCTCGCGGGGTTTCTGTAGCACATCGGTTGTGGGCTCCAACAGGGCGGATTGGCCATCAGGCGACCAGACCATCTCGCCGCTCTTGTGGTTCCAATAGAAGCTCGTCTGGCGGGGACGGTGGCCCGGACGGTATCAAGTCGCCCGTCGCGCACCCAGCGCGCAGAGCGCCGAGACGGCGCCGGCCACCGCGACCGGCAGCGCGACTGAATATCGGAGCAGCCACGCTCCCACCCCCGCGCCTGCGAACATCAGCACCACCGACGCCGCGCGTCGCGTCCATCCTGGATTTCCGCCGTTCGCGAGCGACGAGTCCGCCGCGAGCCCCGTGATGGTGAGCGTGAGCACGGTGGTGGTGAGATCGCGCTCCGAGAGCTTTCGCACCGTCGCATTGCGGATGCCCATGGCGAGGCCGGTCAAGCCGATGACCGCGTACAGGCGCGGCGGATCCCCGAGGAGATCGCCGCTGGCGCCCGTCCCCGCCGCTGCCGCGGCGAACAGCAGCACGGCTTCGATCCCGAACCCGAGGCTCGTCCAGCGGTGGCGCGGACCGCCGCTCAACCGCGCCGCCAGGCGGCCGCCGATCGTGGCCCCGATGGCGAAAGCGCCGAGAGCGGCCGCGGAACGGGCGATCGAGAGTCCGGGCACGTCCGCCATCGCGAATCCGAGGAACACGACATTGCCGGTCATGTTGGCGGTGAACACGTGGCCGAAGGCGAGGTAGCTCACCGCGTCGACGATTCCCGTCACCACCGTGAGTGCCAGAAGCAGCGCCGGCAGGCGCCGATCGGAAGAGGGTGTGTTCATCGTTCATTACCGTAGAACATTCCAGCGTCTTCATCGAGCGGCCCGATGCCCGAGCGAATCTAGACCCGGCGTCAGCGGCAGCTCGCGGATGCGGCGGCCGGTGAGCGCGAACACGGCGTTCGCGATCGCCGGCGCCACCGGCGGCACGCCCGGCTCGCCGATGCCTCCGGGAGGACCGTCGCTCTGCGCGATGTCCACGTGGATGATTCTGGGCGCGTCCGCGATGCGCGCCAGCCGGTAATCGTGGAAGCCCGATTGCACGGTCACGCCGCGCTTCATGGTGGCTCCGCCATGGAAGGTGTGGCTCATGCCGAAGATGACCGCACCTTCCATCTGCGAGCGTGCCCGTTCGCGATTGACCACGATGCCGGCATCGGCCGCCACCCAGGCCTCGTCCACCGCGATCTGGCCGTCGTCCTTGGGCACCACCGAGACGACCACGGCGACGTAGGTCAGGAAGCTGCGATGCGCGGCCAGCCCCAACACCTTGCCGTCCGCGCGCCGCTGGTTCCAGCGCGCCATCGCAGTCGCGCGCTCGATCACGCGCCGCCACCGCCCGGTGTCGATCGGGTGCTTCTCCAGCGAGTCGCCGTAGTTCGACAGCTTGTCGACGCCCAGCTCGGCCAGGGTGACGATGCGGTCCGGACCCAGGATCTCGAGCTGCAGGTCGCGCGGATCCGCGCCGCGCGCATGGGCGATCTCGTCGATGAACGAGTTGACCGAGAAGGCGTGGAAGATGTTGTAGACCGAGCGCAGCCAGCCGATGCGCACGTGCACGTCGGCCCGGCAGGTCTCGGCGCGCACGTTGGGGACCGCCAGCGGCCGGTCGGTGATGCCCTGTTGCAGGTCGTCGGCGCTGGGCTGGTTGGTCGGTTTGAAGGTGGAGGAGATGGGCGGGAAGGCGGTCCGCAGCCGCCAGGCGACGACCTTGCCGCGGTCGTCGAGGCCTGCAGTCAGGAGCTGTGTATTGACCGCGTTGTAGTAATCGTGGCGGACGTCGTCCTCGCGCGCCCATTGCACGCGCACCGGCCGGCCCGCCTCGCGGGAGAGGAACGCCGCCTCCGCTACGAAGTCGGATTTTGCCTTGCGCCCGAATGCGCCGCCCAGGAACGTCACGTGCACCTGCACGCCGGTCTCCGAGAGGCCGGCGGAGCTCGCTGCTTGCGTGCGCGCCTCCTGGGGATACTGCGTCGGCGCCCACACCTCGCACTTGCCGTCCGCCACGCGCGCGATGGCCGCAGGCGGCTCCATCGGCACGTGAGCGAGGTGGGGAACGTGATACTCGGCCTCGATCACGCGCGCCGCCTTGGACAATGCGGCGTCGACGTCGCCGACGTTGCGAGCCGTGCTCCCCGGTGAGTGCACCGACTTGCTCAGGGTCACGCGATATCGGTCGGAATCGTATTCCGCGTTCGGTCCCTCGTCCCATTCGATCTCGAGCGCCGCGCGCCCGCGCAGGGCTGCCCAGGTGTCGTCGGCCAGGACCGCGATGCCGCCCCAGGGCTGGAAGGCGTACGGCGGTTTGGGCGTGGGAATCTCGACGACGCGCTTCACACCGGGGATGGCGAGCGCACGCTTCGCGTCGTAGCGAGCGACGCGTCCGCCGACGACCGGCGGCCGCGCGATCACCGCCACGAGCATCCCGGGCAGGCGCACGTCGGCGCCAAACGTTGCCGTGCCGGACACGATGGCTGGCCCGTCAATGAGCGGCAGGTCCTTGAACACGTGGGGCATCTCGCTGCGCGGCCGCAATTTCACCTCTTCCGGCGCGGGCACAGGGAGCGTCGCCGCTTCCGCCGCGAGCTCGCCGAATCCCAGCGAGCGTTTGCCGTAGAAGACCGCGTGATCGCGCGCCACGCAGGAAGAGGGCGAGACCTTCCAGCGCCGTGCCGCCGCGGCGATGAGCATGGTGCGGGCAGCGGCGCCGGCCTTGCGCAGGGGCTCGTATCCGTTGCGGATGCTGGTCGAGCCGTCGGTCTTTTGATCGCCGTATTTCTTGTCGGCGTCGCCCTGCACGATGGTCACGCGCGCCATGTCCGCGCCCAGTTCGTCGGCGAGCAACGCCGGGATCGTGCTGCGCACGCCCTGGCCCATCTCCGAACGGGCGCAGACCAGCGTCACCAGGCCGTCGGTGGCGACGTGCACGAAGACGTTCGGGTCGAAGCCGGAGGTGGTCATCTTCGGCTTGCCGTTCCGGGGATCCACGGCCAGGACGCGCCCGGCGGCGAAGGCGAGAGCCAGCCCACCCGAGTACTCGAGGAAACGGCGTCGCGTGATCGCCATGGCTACCCCTCCGACATCCCCGCGGCCTTCTTCACCGCGGCGCGGATGCGCGTGTACGTCCCGCAGCGGCAGAGATTGCCCGCCAGGCTCCGCTCGATGTCCGCATCCGAAGGCTTCGGATTCTTCGCCAGGAGCGCGGCCGCGGTCATGATCTGGCCGGCCTGGCAGAAACCGCACTGCGGAACGGCCAGTTCGCACCACGCGCGCTGCAGCGGGTGCTTCCCGTCTGCGGAGAGGCCTTCGATGGTGGTCACCGCCCGACCCGCGGCGCGCCGCATTGGAGTGACGCAAGAACGCACGACCTCGCCGTCGAGGTGGACGGTGCAGGCGCCGCACTGCGCCTGCCCGCAGCCGAACTTGGTGCCGGTCAGGCCCATGACGTCGCGCAGAGCCCAGAGGAGCGGCATCTCCGGATCGACGTCGAGCTCGCGCACCTTCCCGTTCACTCTCAACTTGATCACGGCCTCGCTCCTTCGCTCGGACATTCCGCGCCGCTGTCCACCCAGGCCGCGATCAGGCGCCCGAGCTGCTCCTGTGTTCCCGGCGCCGGTTCGCGATCGTGGCCAGGGTTCCATCCCCACGCGACCAGCGGGTCGTGCGCGTTGTGCTCGACGATTTGCGCCAGCGTGCGGCCGCCGTTGCGCGCGGGATCCTTCATCTGCTCGCAGATCGCGTGCGGGCTCTTGCCGACCCAGGCCATGACGCGGGGTGCGAGATGCCATTCCGGGGCGCCCGGTACGCGCGCCAGCTCGAGATTGCGGTCCTGGTGGCAGCTCGAGCACTGGACGCCGACCACACCCTTGTCGTCGGGTCCGCGCACGACCGGAGGGTCGTGGACGCTCAGGTCCATGCCTTGATGCGGAGTGTCGCCGTCCGGGTGGCAATTGACGCAGCGGGGATGCAGGAACACCCTGCTCGCCTCGGCGAACAGCGCGCGTGACCGCTCTGCGCGATCGCCGATCTGCGCGAAGGACTCCGCGCTGCGAAGCTCGCCAGCCGGGACCTGCGGCGGGGAACCGCCTCCTTTGCGGGCTTCTCCAGATTCCCGCCTGCTGCAGCCGCAGGCCAGCACTACCAAGGTGATCACGAGAACACATCTGCCGCGCGCCTCGCGACGGTGGCACATGAAAACCTCCGCGTGCGAGGCCGGTGCGAAGGGCGTGCCGTCAGTCAGGTCACACGTTCCGAGAGGTGGGACCAGGCCGCCGGCAGGCGGCGGTCCGACACCTTGTTCGGAAATTGCGCAGTCGGTAATTGCCGCATCTACAACCTGCTTGGCGAGCGGGCACATGTCAGGGTTACAGGCGACCACCAAAAGACTACGGCCCCGACTGCGCGGGGCCGCCTCGCGAACCATGCGTTCAGCGCCAGATCCGGCAAAGCGCTAAGGATAGTCGCTCGTGAACCCCGCCCAGGTGGACGAACGCTCTTCGGCGGCCGCGTGCCAGAACCACTCCGCATATTTCACGTTGCGGGCGTGCTGCAGCTCGGCGGAGAGATCCGCGCCCAGGTCGTCGAGGCGGGCGCGCAAGACAGGGTTCTTCGCATTCGGAATGAGGTCGCGCCCCAGCGTGGCGAGCATCACCTCGTGGGTCTTGACCTCCCTGTCGACGTAAGCCTCCTCTAGCTCCTCGCCCGACAGCTTCGAGAGGTCGGCGCCGTCTGCTTGCCCCTGGGCCGCGGGGGCCGGTTCCTGTCCGCCGCCCGCGAAGTCACGGAACTGCCGGTCGAGATCGGCGCGATCCGCGTCCATTCGATCCGCGAGCTGCCAGACCGCTGCCGAGACCAGCTTCCCCTTCACGGTCCGGGAGACCTGCTCCTCGGCGCGGTTCATGGCGAGGACGCGGCGTGCGATCCCGGCGTCGTCGATCGACCGTTCCGGCGCGCTCGGGTCGGCCGAGGCCCGTCCCGCGGAAATGGCGGTGATGGCGAACGCCGCGACGGCGGTCGCGCGCGACCGCGAAATCCACAAAATGATCCTCTTCACGCTTTCCATCGTGAGCTTCTCCAACGATCGAGTTGATCGATGGATGTCTCAGGTTGCGAACCGGTGCGCGGCGACAGGCAACGCAGGGGCCGCTCGACCGGATCGACTCCCGCGGCGTCCCTTAGAATCCGTATCCCGTATACAGGTAGAACGAGGTCCCCTCGTCGGAGCGCACGAGCAAAACGTTGAACGAGGAGGTGAGCTGGAAGATCTGCGAGGCCGCGGACACCGCTATCCACAGTCCGCCGCCCAAGCCCGAGTGCCAGCGGGACGAGGTTTCTCCGGCGAGGAAGACGCGCCCGACGTCGGCGATCCCGACGAGCCCGTAGCGGAAGGGAAGCAGCGCGATGAACTTGCCGAGCGCGGCCCGCACTTCCAGATTCCCCGCCAGGGACGCGTCGCCCGCGAACCGGTTCAAGTCGTAGCCGCGAAGAGTGCTCCCGATCGAGGCGCCGGTCGGGTAGACCGGCAACGTCACCGGTGCTCCGCCCAGGAACGCGGCCTCGAAGAACGGATACCGGCCCCAGTTCCTCTCCGCTGCGATCTGGACGTCGAGGAACAGGTCGGTGAGCAGCTTCCCGCCGAAGGCGCCCGAGGCGACGGCCCGAGCCTTGGTGAACGCGCTGGGGCTGTCGAACAGCGCGGGCGTGTGACGGGCGGTGATCCGGAAGCTGAAGCCTCGCCGCGCAGTCAGCGCGCCGCTGACCGTGTCGAGGGTCAGCCCCATTTCGCCGCTGCCGAGGGTCATCCCGGCCGATCCGAGCAGCCCGCTGGCCGCATTGGCGCCGTTCGGGATGCTGGAGACGTGCTTGAGGAGCGCTCCGGCGTGCGCGCGCAAAGGACCCGCGATGGTCACCCGGAGCGCCGGGAACGCGGCCACCTGCTCCTGACGGACATTGTAGAAGCCCGCGGACGCAAGACGCGGATCGCGCACGGATTCGTTTCCCAATCCGAAGAAGCTCACCAGGTCGATGCCGGAATAGAACAGGTAGACGAGCAGGCTCAGCGGTGAACGGGTGCGGAAATCCGCGGCGTATTCCAGCCAGGGGCGATTCACCCCGGTCGCCCACGCGGCGGCGATGCTCTGTTGCGAGGAAAAGGGATCGAGGCCGAAGGCATACCGCGTGAGCTGCGCCCTGGTGCCCGGGACGACTCCACGGGTCGAATCGTACGAGAGCTGGGGGAAGAAGAGCAGATCCTGCCCCCAGTCGCGGAACGGCTCGTAGCGCTCTCGAATCGGCTCTGGATCTCGCGGGCGGGCGGGGACCGTCCGCACCTCCATGCCGCCGCCGCTTCCCGTCACCAGCACGCGTCCGCCGCGCGGGGCGTACAGCCGCAGCTCGCTGGTCTCGTCAGCCAAGAACGTCCGCCGGAACCGAGGCGTGACGACCTCGACGATCCCGCTCGCGTCCCGCCTGGCGGTGATGGTCTCCCCCTCCGCCCCGCGGAGATCCACTTCCCCGGCGAGTACCCGGTAATAGTCGCGGGAAGCCTGCGGAAGCGCGTCGCGGCGCGCACGCAGGTCGCGCTCCAGTTCCTCGCCGGCCTTCGCATACATCGGGGCAGGCAGGTGGCGGACGGCATCCGAGATCACTGCGTCGGTGAGCTTCGCGACGATTTCCGCCGTCACCGATTCCCAGTCCTGCTTGTCCAACCACACCAGGAAACGGCGGTCGGTAAAGCGGCCCGAGAAGGTGAGCTTGTCCATCGCGGGATACTTCGCGCGGAAGCTGGCGAGCTGCTTGGTGTAGTACTCAGCGAGCGCGGGAATGATGCCGCCGAACCGGCTGAAGGCCTGATCGCGGTCGCGCGGCACGGGCCGCCACAGGTGCTTGCCGCCTTCCGTGAAGCGGACCCAGCGCCACTGGTCGAGGTGGCGGTCCCAGTCTCCCACCAGGACGTCGAGCAGGCGCGCGCGCAGGTAGCTGCGGGAATCGACCTCCTCGTCCGCTCGGGTCTCCAGCCGGACGAAGAGGTCCAGCGTGTCCGAGGCCTTTTCGGCGCTTGGCACGTCGCTCTCGATGCGCGGTTCGAGCAATCCGAGCATGCCTGCAAACGGACGCCGGTACTCGGCGAGCTCCGGATCGTCGGGCATGATCGCGAGCTGCGGTTCGGCGTGGAGGACGCCCGCTGCATCGAGCAGCGGTGCAACCACCACCGCGCCGGCCGGGTGCAGCGTGCTGGTCAGGTCCTGGACGATGTCGCCGAGGATCGAAGCTCGCGTCTCCGGATCGAGCAGCCCGGTTGCGTCCTTGTCGACGGAGCGAAACACCCAGGCGCGCCCGTTGGCGCTCTTCAGGCGCAGATTCGTCGTCTGCAATCCTCCACCGCGGCGCTGGGGCCGCAGCCCACCGTCGAAGGTGTGTAGATCCAGGACGGGCACCTCGATGGGCGTGGTCCACATGTCGCGCCATTGCTCGCCGAGGACGAAGCGCGACAGCCATCCTGCTTGGTACTGCGGGCCGGGCGCGACCGTCCGCGTGCCGGATGGTTCGCTGGCCGGCGCGGCCGCTCCGAGGCCCATCCACAGCGTCGCGAGCAGCGCGAGCCGGGCGTGTCGGCGCTCCATCATGCTTTTCTTTTCCGGGGACCGCCGAGGGCGAGCCTCTGCACGTCTTCGGCCCGGTCCTCGAGATCAGACAGGAGCCCCGCGTCGGACAGATCGAGGGGATGGGAGTGCTTCCAGTCGTGGTGAGCGATCTTCTGGAGCCGCTCCACCACCTCGTCGTCCCGCACCTCGATCGCGAGCTCGCGACGTCCGTCGAGACTCCCTGGAGCGAGGTTGATCGAGCCCACGATGGCGACCACCCCGTCGGCGAGCAGCATCTTGCCGTGAAGCCTGAGGCGCTTGAGCTTGCGGATCTTGATCCCGACGTCGTCCAGGATCCGCATGCCGCCGACGCCCTCCAGCAGCTTGTCCTTCTTCAGCGTGTGCGGCGGCCGCGCCATGACGTGGACCTTCACCCCGCGGCGGGCAGCCCGGACCAGGCGCTCGATGACGATGGGGTCCTGGTACCGCTCGTTCTGGACGAACAGCGTGGATCTCGCCTCGTCGATGAAACGGGTGATCCGGTCCCGTCCCCCCGGGCACCAGATCAGGTGAGCGCCGGCGTCTGCGCCGAAGCGCCGCCGGCGCCAATCGGCCTCGAAGCAGTCCACGATCTCGCGGACCTCGCGCCGGTGGGAGGTGACCACCGCGTAGTCGCGGGTCCCGGTCAGGTTTCTCGTCGCCCAGTTGAGCGATTTCACGAAGGCGGTCGCCTCGTCCACCACCATCGACTTCTCGTGGGTGAGATCGAACGCTGGGTTTCCCTCGGCGACCTCGATCCCGGCGCGGGCGAGCTTCTGGCGGGTGTCGTCGTTGTCCGCGACGCCGGTGCGGCGGACGGAGTTCAGCATCACCTGGACCTTCACGCCGCGCCGGTGAGCGGCGATCACCGCTTTGAGCAGCGCCGGGGAGGAGAAGACGAACATCTTCACCCGGAGCGATTTCGCCGCCCTTCGGATTGCCTCGAGTATGGGCTTGGCCGAATCGTCAGGAAGCACGACGAGGGATCGGAACGACATGGCGGCTCCTGCTACGCGGTCGAGGTGTTCGCCGCCGGCGGGGCACTTCCCGCGGCGGTCTGGATGCGGTGCAGCTCGGCATAGATGCCACCGAGCGCGAGCAACTGGTCGTGCGTGCCTTGCTCGGCGACCACGCCGTCCTTGAAGACGAAGATCCTGTCGACGTCCCGAATGGTGCTCAGGCGGTGAGCCACCGTGACGACGGTACGGCCCCTCATCAGCCGTTCGAGCGCCTCGATGACGAGCTGTTCCGACTGCGAGTCCAGCGCGGCGGTCGGCTCGTCGAGGATGAGGATGGGGGCGTCGCGGATGACGGCGCGGGCGATCCCGATGCGCTGGCGTTGCCCGCCGGAGAGCGTCTGGCCTCTTTCGCCCACCAGGCTGTCGTATCCGTCCGGCATGCGCGCGATGAATTCGTGGGCGTTGGCGAGCTTGGCC
>Ga0137415_10006780_pt1 | contig 11352 bp, 10 predicted proteins | sample CZODoug3_1_1_16f_FD_183082 | JGI IMG/M metagenome (GOLD analysis project Ga0137415, IMG submission 183082) | Vadose zone soil fungal communities from Angelo Coast Range Reserve, California, USA - CZODoug3_1_1_16fungal (Hybrid Assembly) | ecosystem: Environmental > Terrestrial > Soil > Vadose...
CCGACCCTGGTCGCCAATTATATTCCCGAGGGGATGGAAGTCGTGATGCACTCGGAAAACGGGATGCTCGGCGTCGGCCCGTTTCCCTTTGAGGGTGAAGAAGACGCGGATTTGATCAACGCAGGGAAGGAAACGGTCACTGAGATTCCCGGAACGAGCTATTTTTCGAGCTCCGATTCGTTCGGCATGATCCGGGGCGGCCACGTGAACATGACGGTGCTGGGCGCGCTACAGGTGGATGAGAAAGGCAACCTGGCGAATTGGGCGATTCCCGGCAAGATGCTGAAGGGCATGGGTGGCGCGATGGATCTGGTCGCCAGTTCGCCGCGCGTCATTGTCGCCATGGAACACGCTACGAAGGACGGGCAGCCGAAAATCCTGCGCAAGTGCACGCTGCCGCTCACGGGTCTCGAAGTGGTGGACATGATCGTCACGGAACTTGCGGTGATCGATGTCACGCCGGAAGGCCTGGTGCTGCGCGAAGTGGCGCCCGGCGTCACCCCGGAGGCGGTCCAGAAAGTCACCGAGCCCACATTGCGCATCGCGGAGAACCTGAAAACGATTTCTGTGTAGTGCTCAAACATGCCGCGGAAAAAATTGTTTACGGTGTTATTCCGAGCGAAGCGAGGAATGACGACGTTTTGAGTGTTTCCGCAACCTGCTAAGGATGGGGGCCCATCGTTGGAGCCAAACTCAATCATCGTCCTGAGCCTGCATACCCCTAAGGAGAAACTGTGGGGCATGCTTACGTCCATTGGTTCAGCCGGGGTGACCGTGCGCTGCATCGATTTGAATTCCTTCGATGATTTCATCCGGCAGGTGATGGATCCGGAAGGGGAGCGCATTGGCCTGCCAACGCTGTTTTTTCCCATGCAGCGGGTCGAGCGCATCGCGCTGGATGAGCCGCGTGGCTCGATCCCGTCGATGGCCGAACGGTTTGAGCAACGCGTAGGCCGATCCTTGCGGGATTATCTCGCGTTGTTCGTCTGAGCTACAGTAGAATCCAAGAAATGACGTCCCGTATCTTAACGGTTCCGAATCAACTCACGTTCCTGCGGCTCGGGTTCCTGCCGTTCTTCATCATCTCGATTCATTACCGCCGGTACGACATTGCGCTTGCCGTTCTGATCATTGCCGCTCTGACGGACGGTCTCGACGGGTTGCTGGCGCGCTCTCTCAATCAGAAGACCGCCCTCGGCGCCTACCTCGATCCTATCGCGGATAAACTTCTGCTTTCTTCTTCGTTTGTCGTGCTGGCTCTAAACCGGAAGATTAGCTGGTGGCTTGCAATTTTAGTGCTGAGCCGCGACGTCCTGCTGCTTACCTCGGCCGCTGTAATTCTTGTGGTCGCTGGGTACCGGCTGTTCCAGCCAAGCATCTACGGCAAACTCACGACGGCATTGCAAATCATGCTCGTATTTGCCGTGGTGCTGCTGGCCGTGGCGGATTGGCCCTGGTTGCAATTCGTCAGAGTGATTTTGGGATACCTTGTCGCCGGCTTCACGGTGTTTTCAGGCTTTCATTACAGCATCGTCGTCGCCCGCCGTCTGGGCGAACAGCAACACCGTGCGAGAGACTCCGCGTAGATGCGCAACGAACAGACGGGTATGTAGCGCGGGCGTCTCGCCCGTATTTTTGCGGCGTGATGGAGACCTGAGGAACCGCCGGCGAGACGCCGGCGCCACGAAGAGCCACAGTCTCGCAAGAAGACAAGCAGCCCACCCTCTACCACGCCAATTGCTGTGAGAAATGCGGATTCAGAGTCAGATATTTTGCAGGTATTTCAATACCATGAAGCCGAAACTTGCGAATACGGCGAAGCCCGCAACCCAGCCGAGCAGATTGGCGCGCTTGCGCTCGTTGACGTCGGACGGCTGCCGATCCGCCATCACTCGACCAAGCAGGTACCCCGCCACAAGCCCGCCGAAGTGAGCGAAGTTGTCCGTACCACGCATGATCAAGCCAAAGACGGCTATGTAGACTAGCCAGCGAATCAAGGCGCTGCGTAACGATTGCGCCGCCGGGCTCTTCCTGCCTGTGGTGGTGGCGAGCAAGACACCGACGAGTCCCAGCAAGGAGCCTGAAGCGCCGACACTGTGATTACCAGCAAACGAGCTGACCAGATAACCCGACGCGCCGGTTACAACAAACAGAAAAAAGTACCGCGCTGATCCGTACAATTCTTCAACCATTGGGCCGATGTCCATCAGAACCCACATGTTGAATACGATGTGCAAAATGCCGCCGTGCAAAAAAATTGCGGTAATGAGGCGCCAGGGTTGTTCAATATCGCCGGGCCAAGGGAGCGAGTCACCCAGCATGTAGAGTGCTCGGCCGGAAATCCCGCCGAGGCTCATCAACGAGCTCAGGGGATTTCCGCTGGGCGAGGCGAAACCCCGCATTCGCGCAGAAATGATCATTGACAGGCCAAACATCACGCAACAGATCGTAAGCATGGCGTACGTGACCGGGGAGGTCTGCGGCATCCAGCGTCCGAGGGACTTGCTCGCCGCGGCGAATGAAAACCTCATGCTCGCGCCGCACTGGTGGCATTTCGTTGCCGTGGCGCCCACCAGCGTGCCGCAAGCGGGGCAGAGCTGCGGACGCATCTGTTTCGGATCGGACCGGAACATCCCCGCGAGTTGGCTGCGCCAGCGGTCGACTTTGTAGCGCCATCGAATGGAAAGCGGCAAGTCGTCTCCTTGCTCGAAAATTTTCGCATGCCTATAATAGCTGGAATTTGGCGCGGACGCGAAGTTCGCATCGTTCGGGCAGTCGAAGGGATGTGTCGTCAACCATTCCATCGAGCGGACAGCCACAACCAAGCCGGTGTCTGCCGCTCATGTCAAACGGCAGGCGTCAATACATGCAACGGGAGGGATGATGGCTCAGTACGTTCCAGAGATCCTGCTATGGCTGTTCGTCATCAACCTCGGTATCGCATTCGGTGCGGGCCTCTACGAACAAAGGATCGTCCTCCCGCAGTGGTTCAACAGTTCATCGGAGCCGGGCCTTCGCGTGGACAGCGCGGCCATGCGCAGTGCTGACACGGGGCGAAGATTCTGGGCGTTCGTCTCGACGGGTCCACTCACTCTGCTTACGCTGGCGAATCTGGTAGTAGCCTGGGAATCTCAAGGTCAAAGGCACGAGTGGTGGCTTGGCGCAGCGGTGACTACGCTAGTGGAGAGAATTGCAACATTTTCCTATTTCCTTCCGACGGCCATTCGGCTGATGCACGCGGAAGCGCTCCCTCCCCCTAAGGTCGGAGCCATGGCGTCGCAGTGGATGGCGGTCAATCACGTCCGTGCAGCTCTTACTCTGCTTGGGTGGCTGGCGGCTCTGAAAACGCTATCGCTGCCGGCATGACGGTCGAAGGGATCGGACGCCAATTGGACGGCAATATCGATCGAGCGCTTGGCGTTTTTGCCCTGATTCTGAAGGTGACGCGCGGGGCGATGGAGCGAGCGTTCACGATTCCTATGAGCCGTGCTCGATGCGGCTCATTCGCCGGTATATTTGTTTCCATGATTGCCCTCTTCGGTTGCGCTGGCCGCCGCCCCGTCATAAGCTCCGCTCCTCCAGTTGTAAATCCTGCGCCTGCTCCCGAGCTGACGCCAGAGCCAGCCCCAACGCAGCCGCTTCCTTCACCGAGTGCCGCGCAACCGCCCACGGGAAGCGCGCCTTCCGCGCCCAGTATTTATGTCGAGCAGGGAACTGCGTCATGGTACGGCCTGCCCTTCCACGGGCGCCGCGCCGCCAACGGCGAAATCTTCGATATGAACACACTGGTAGCCGCCCATCGCACGCTGCCATTCGGCAGTATTCTGCGCGTCACCAACCTGAACAACGGCCGCCAGATTGAAGTTCGTGTCATCGACCGCGGCCCCTTCGTCGGAGACCGAGTCTTGGACCTCGCTCGCGCGGCGGCAATAGGACTCGACATGATCGGCACTGGCACAGCGCCCGTGCGCATCGAGATGCTTTCCGGCCCGAGCCCCTCGGTCGGAAACTTCACCGTGCAAGTGGGCGCGTTTACCGATCGCACCAATGCCGAGCGCCTGCGCGAACGCTTGCTGGCGCGCTACCAGCCCATCTTTATCCAGGATTTTGATGCGCCCAACGGACATTTTTACCGCGTGCGCGTAGGCCGTGTTCCAAATCCCGACGCCGCGCAACACCTTGCCGCGCAATTACGGAATGCCGACGGATTCCAAACATTCGTAGTGCGGCTTGACCAGACCAGCGATCTCGGCGACAAATGAAACGAATTGAAAAACGTTCCACTCCAAACTCTCGACCGTCAACTCTGTACTCCGAGGAGTCCTCATGGACGATTGCCTGTTCTGCAAAATCAGCCGAAAAGAAATTCCCGCGAAGCTGGTGTATGAGAACGAGGAAATATTCGCGTTTGAAGATATCCAGCCGCAAGCGCCGGTCCACATCTTGATCTGTCCGAGGAAACATTTGGTTTCGCTCACGGAAGCTGCGGCCGAGGACGCCGCGATGCTGGGACGTTTGCAACTGATCGCCGCAAAACTCGCTGTAGACCGCAAGCTGACCGACGGCTACCGCACCGTTATCAATAACGGGCGTGGCGCGGGGCAATCCGTGTTTCACCTTCATCTGCATTTGCTCGGCGGCCGGGCGTTTCGATGGCCGCCAGGATAACAGGAAGATAAGGAAGTGCAGGAAGAAGAGGAGGTGAAGGAAATGCGTTCGGAATTTATTTGTGCGTCATAACGTAGACGCCGTCCCAGTGCTGCTGGGGGCCCGCAACGTAATATTCGCGGCAGCGATTCACGTACATGCGCGCCGGACCATCCTCGGGCCAGCGCTCCAGAATTTGTTCAAAGACAATCTGTGCGTCCTGCCAGCGCCGCTTCCGATAACAACCACGCCCCAGCGCGAGGGCGGTGGGGCCCAGACGGATGAGAAATGGAACGCGGCGGCGCCGCCACGCTCGAAGCTACGCGCTCCTGGCGAGGAAACGGCGGCGCGATTTACCATCCGTGGGAATTCCGGGCATGATCCTGGATTTTTCTCTGGCGTCGCGGCGGCGGCCTACTCGCGATACATGAAAATCAGCCGTACGCGGCCCACTTCGATCAGATCCCCGTCATTGAGCTTCGTCAGCGCGCCGATTTCGGCTCCGTTGACCTCGGGCACGAGGTCCCCACGGCCCAGGTAGTAGCCGTCCTCGTGCTTGTTGATCTGCGCCGCAATATTCGGCGTGAACCAGCCGCGGAGCCGGACGGTCGCCATCTTCGAACGCCCGATCACGGTCAGTTTCCCGACCAGCCGGTATTCTTTTTGGTCCGTGCGCCCGCTGAGAACGGCAAGCGTCGGAACGCGCAAACGATCCGGGGAGAGCTGAGAGCGCTCACCGGCGGCCACTGCTTGTTCGAACATCTCGCGCCGTTGGCGAGTATCAAGCACCATCGTTTCGTTCACGCGCGGGGCCGGTGCTTTGTGCCATGTGTCCTCGATAAGAGCGACATCATGCGTCTGGTCCACGAAGATATGATGCTTTCCGATCAAGATGGCGTCGCCGTCCTTGAGCATGGCACGCTCGACGCGTATGTCGTTCAGAAAGGACCCATTGAGGCTGTTCAGGTCTTCGACCACCAGCGATCCGGCTTCCACATATACGCGGGCGTGGTAATTCGAAACAGCCAGATTGTCGATGGGGATGTCGTTGTCAGGCGAGCGGCCGATCGTCACCGGCTGGTTCCCGAGCGGAACCTCCTTCAACGTGGAGCCCTCGAATTTCAGGACGAGTCTCGACATCTTTTTTGCTCTCCTCCGGCCATAGCCGAACGAACCTTATCCGGTGTTCCGCTTCCAGATCTTCAGGCGTTCGAGCACGCCTTCCGGCTTCGCAAGGATGCGCAACACGATTACACTGACGTTGTCGACGCCGCCATTTTCATTGGCCAGATCGACGAGCCGGTCCGCCGCGTTCTGTGCCGACGTGCTTGTCAGGATCGTACTCGCGATTTCAGGATCGGTCACCATGCGCGACAATCCGTCCGAGCAGAGCAACAGCGCGTCGCCGGCAAGCAACATTTGTTCGTCTGCGTCCACTTCGACATTTTCGTGCGTTCCCACGGCTCGCGTCAGCACGCTCTGCATCTCGCTGGCGTCGGCTTCTTGCGGCGTCAGGATTCCGATCCGCACTTTTTCGGCCACCAGGGAGTGGTCGGCTGTAAGTTGGTCAAGCGTTCCGGCCCTGAGTAGATAAGCGCGGCTGTCACCCACATGCGCGAGGGAGAGCCTCTGTCCTTCGATCCACGCGGCGACAATCGTCGCCCCCATGCCTTTGTGGCCGGCATTGGCGCTTGCCATTTCAAAGACTTTGCGGTTGGCAAGGCGAATAGCGCTCGCCAGGCGGTTCGTGCGTTCCGATACATCCGGGTGCGGCTCCCCGAAGATCGGCGTCGTGCGGCTGTTTTCAGCCTGCTGGCAATGGGCTATGATTGTTTCTACCGCGATATTGCTGGCCACCTCGCCATGCGCTTCGCCACCCATCCCATCTGACAAAACGTACAGATTCAGAGCCGGCTGAATTTGGTAGCAGTCTTCGTTGTTCCTTCGAACGCGCCCGACGTCGGTGCGCGCCCCGGCTTCTATACGCAAAGGGGCCTCATCCGGCTAGTCAAATGGTCGTGGCGCCTCAAATGCTTCAGGTGATCGTGCTGACTCCCCTGGCCCAATTCAAGGCGGACTACCCCACTAAAAAGCAGGCTAACAAACCCGCGCTGGCCGCGCAATACCCTGTGAGGCAAGTAGTTACGTTCTTTCACGACACTGCGCCCCAGGACTCAACTAGGCTGCGGCGTCCGATTCCGCTATACTCACGTTGCGGGAACGCAGAAATCCCTCACTGCCGATCCTGCACCCGAGTTCATGCCGCGCTTAGGAGAAATCTGGTACTTCGAGCGGTCCCTGACCGCTCCGCTGGCACGTCCGCTCCGCCGGCGGTACGCACTCCGCGCGCTGCCTCGTTCCTCTCGCGGCCGGCCCACGGTCCTGCCGAGCACTGGAGAAGCCCGCATCGTTTGCCTTGCGGACTTGGCTGGCAACGATCTGCCTATCTTGCGGCGTCTGGTGCGCAGTGAGCCGCGTGTTCGCCTGATTGGCATATCACGAAACGGCGCTGATAGCGAGCACGCCGCCCGTTGCTTCGCCACTCTTCCCTATAAGGCAGCTTCGAAACTGGTGCGCAAGACCGTCGACGCGGCGTTTGACAACATCGAGATAGCCCAGCGCGAACGCGCCGCGCGGGCGGAACTCAAGCGAACCGAGCGCGATATGGAGGAGCTGAACCGCATCGGCGTGGCGCTGTCGGAAACTCGCAATGTCAGCGTCCTGCTCGGAATGATTTTGTCGAAAGCCCGCCAGATCACCAGAGCCGACGCGGGGTCCCTCTACCTGGTCGAGGAGACGCGTCCTGATGCGCTCGCTTCGGGTCTGGGGGAACGCCATCTTCGGTTCATGGTCACGCAGAACGACACTCTCCAATTTCCCTTTGAGGAATTTGTGCTCCCGATGCACGAAGATTCCCTGGCGGGATGTTCTGCGATGCGTGGGGAAGTCATCAATCTTGCCGATGCGTATCACATTCCGCGCGGACGTCCCTACCGGTTCAACAAAAGTTATGACCAGGAAACCGGCTACCGGACGCGCTCCTTGCTTACGCTTCCGATGAAGAATGGACGCGGCGAGGTCATCGGGATACTGCAATTGATCAACTGCAAGATTCACGCCGCCGCGCGGCTGACCAGTGCAGAGTCTGTGCTGCGGGAAGTGCGGCCATTTTCCGGGCGCGCTGTCCGTCTGGCGATCTCACTTGCATCGCAGGCCGCCGTCGCCTACGAAAACAGCCGCCTGTATCAGGACATCGAGGGGTTGTTCGAAGGCTTCGTGCAGGCTGCCACCACCGCGATCGAGCAACGTGATCCCACCACTTCAGGCCATTCGCAGCGCGTTTCCGATATGACCGTGGGCCTTGCGGATGCCGTGGACCGCACCGAGACAGGAGCCTACGGCGGGACTCATTTCACCCCCGAGCAAATGAAGGAAATTCGTTACGCCGCGCTGCTGCATGACTTCGGGAAAGTCGGCGTGCGTGAAGAAGTGCTGGTCAAAGCGAAGAAACTTTATCCGCAGCAAATGGATATCGTCGCGAACCGCTTCGATTACCTTTACAAGGATCTCGAGGCGCGCTTGGAACGTGAGAAGTTCAAGGCGTTGCTGGAGTTTGAGCGTGGCGAGGCGCTTTCCCGCATAGAAACCCTGGAAGAGGAATATCGCCTGCGCCGGGCTGAGCTAGAGGAAGGCTTCCGGGCCATCGTTCGGGCCAACGAGCCGACGCTGCTGCCCTCGGGGCAGTTCGATCGCCTGTTCGAAATTGCCCGCCAAACCTATCGCGACCCGCGCGGCGTCGAACGTCCGGTCTTGACGCCGGAAGAAGTGCGCTTCCTATCGATCCCGAAAGGGAGTCTCGATCCCGACGAGCGCATCCAGATAGAATCGCACGTCATCCACAGTTTCAATTTCCTTCTGCAAATTCCATGGACCAAGGAAATCCGCGAAATCCCCCGCATTGCCCGCGCGCACCACGAAAAATTGAACGGCACGGGCTATCCATACAAATTGAAGTCCGATGAAATACCCATTCAGGCGAAGATCATGACCATCTGTGACATATTTGACGCCCTCTCCGCCTCCGACCGGCCCTATAAGAAGGCCGTCCCGGCGGAGCGCGCGCTGGACATTCTGGATATGTCCGTTAAACAACACGAACTCGACCCCGAGCTATACCGGCTTTTCCTCGAAGCGAAAATATTCGACCGTCCGGCCAGGCGCTGAAGTATTTTGGGAGAGAGGGCTTCGATAGGCCTGACAAGGCCCCTCGTGGTGTCTATTTCCCAGCTGGGCACCCGTCGCGGTAGAATCAAACCCTCTGTGTGGCTCCCTCTCATTTGCGGCAGGCGGTATCTCCCTCGCGCCATTCTGCTAGTCCGCATTTTGAACGGCGATGTAATTTGGCGAAATGAAAACTACGAATTTTGTCGCCGGACACCGGCTCTTCGTGGCGCCGCCGTCTCGCCGGCGGTTTCTTGGACAGCCCGCACAGCGCCACAACGCCGGCGAGACGCCGGCGCCACAAGATTGCGCGGCAGGGCCGTACGCAAGCACATTGCCGATAGATTTTGGATCCTTTGTGAGGCATGCGCGCTAGTTTTTGTGGCCGTACTTCCGGTTTTCGCGCGAGCCCAGCAGGCCCTCAGAGTTCAGGCCGCCACGCCGCGTACAATTGTGCTTCCGCAGAAAGCGGTTGCCGGTGCGGCGGCCACGCTCGCTGTGCTCGATTCCGCCGGCCGTATGTTGCCCAATGCCGTGGTGGAACTCTCCGGCGGCCAGAAGGTCACTACCGATGCCACGGGCCGGGCGCTATTCACCGTCCCCAGCGAACCAGGCGTGCTGGCCGCCCGGATTCCGGGCCATGACGCCTCCGCGTCCGCGCCGATCGTGAAATCCGCCGGCCCCGAAACGCAAACTTCAGTCGAGAGCCCTTCCACAGCTGTGCGCGTGCTGGCGGTCCCGCATTTTATATCGCTTCACGATAGATTTGCGGTGGAGGGCGCCGGTTTTCGCGGCGAAGCGGATGCCAATCGTGTTTTCCTCTCCGATCAGGCGTGCCTGGTGCTGGCGTCGTCGCCGGTTTCGCTCGTGGTTCTTCCCGGGCTGCACATTCCGATCGGACCGATCAACCTGCATGTCAGTGTCGCGGGACATGACGCCGGACTCCATCCCGTCGTAATGGTCCTGCTGGAATTCAGCGGCCCGCCGGAGACGCCGCCCGCGGGCGCTCAGGGCAAACTCTCCGTCCGCGTGCGCGGCGCTCGCGAACGTCTGGCCGTCGAGGTTCGCAACGCGTCGCCAGAAGTCATCCAGCTTTCGCGCGGGAACGTCGAACGAGTGACTACCTCCGGCGGAGAGCGGAACGCCGCGGAAATCGAAGCGAAGTTTCTAACTTCCGGAGACTACACATTGACGGCGCGGCTCATCCCCACGGATTCCGGCCTGCCCGATCTCGAAGCGGCGCGTCAGAAGCTGGTTGCCGCACGCGCGCTGGCGACGGGAAACTGGGCCGCGCGCGCCGATCGCGTGATCCGTCAAATCGACAGAGCGCCGCAGGACATCGCGGAGATTCGCGCGGAGCTCGAACGAATGCTGAACGACAAACCTCCCGGCGAGTTCGCATTTCTGGTGGAATCGGCCTGGCAGGAATTCCAGAAGAACAATTGAGCGCTATTCCTTTGGCGCTTCGAGAGCCTTCGGGGACGCTTCGGGCAGAGTGCCCTGGGCCATCTGATCGAGCGCATCTCGCGCACGGTCCAATTTGCGATCCGCATCGCTGTAACTCTGCTGTGCGTTGCGCAGATGAGTTCCCAACTTTTCATATACCCCGGCGAAATTGTCCCACTGCGTTTTGAGCCCGGAGAGGCTGGAGTGCAAGCGCCGCGCATTTTCTTCGATCTGCAGCCCTTTCAAGCCCATCAGGATCACACTCAAATGCGCGTAGAGCGAGTTTGGCGAGACCGGGATTACATTCTTCTGCCGGCAGTAGGCGTCCAGCGGCACGCCCTTGGAATCAGAAGACATCAGGAGCTCGTAGTAGACGCCTTCGGAAGGAACAAACATCAGCGCGAAATCGAGCGTGTTTTCTCCGGGCACGATATATTTTTTGGCGATTGCGTCGGCATGATTGCGCACTGCCGTGGAAAAACCCTTGCGGGCCTCTTCTCCCTCTTCCCCCATGCGGCGAAAATCATCCAGCGGAAATTTCGAGTCGATAGGAACCAATTTGCCGTTGACGTGCACGGCCGCGTCCACGATTTCGCCGTTTGAAAAGCGGTGTTGCATTTCGTATGCGCTGGCCGGGAGCGTGTCTGCGAGCATCCGTTCGAGCACAACTTCACCAAGCAGGCCACGTGTTTTCGCGCCGCCCAGCACCGTCTCTATGGCCTTCGCGGCGTCCGAAAGGTCGCGCCCGGATTGCTCCACTTTTCCAAGCTGCTGTTGCAACGAGCCCATGATCGTCGTGGCGGATTGCAATTGCACCGACACGGCCCGCTGCGCGTCGGAAACCAGCGTCCCCGTGGAAGCCATGCCGCTCTGGACCTGCTGCGAGACTTGGCCAAGTTGTTGCGTGACCGCCTGAGTCAGTTGGCCGAGTTGGGCTGTGAGGCCCTGCGCCTGTGTCGCAAGCAGATTTTGGATTTCCTGCCGCAAGGCGGAAGTTTCTCTGTCCGTGCGCCGCTGCGCCCACATCGCCGCCGCCCA
>Ga0137415_10006781_pt1 | contig 11352 bp, 14 predicted proteins | sample CZODoug3_1_1_16f_FD_183082 | JGI IMG/M metagenome (GOLD analysis project Ga0137415, IMG submission 183082) | Vadose zone soil fungal communities from Angelo Coast Range Reserve, California, USA - CZODoug3_1_1_16fungal (Hybrid Assembly) | ecosystem: Environmental > Terrestrial > Soil > Vadose...
TCTGCCAACTATTTCCATCCCTGAATAGATTCCGATTTGAAAAGACCGGACGGAGGGTGTTCTTGCTTGTTGCTCATTCGGACTCCGTACCACGTCTTATCCGGCAACCGGACTACGTCCCCTAGCCCGCGTTGAACTGGCCCCATGCTAAGGCCACGAAGGGAAACTAATGGAATTCCTATACGAAGGAATCGTTGGAGCTTTTCTCAGCAGGAATCATCGGTTTGTTTGCCCGCAGTACTCGATTAAAGCCGATAGTGGGAAGGGAGACTGGCGCAGCCCTGATTTTGTCGTGCTCGACTTGGAAGAAAAGCGCGTAATTATTGTGGAAGTTACCGCTGCGGAGGACTTGGCGGATTTTGTTGGGAAAGCTGTTGAGCTTCACGACCAAGGAAGGGAAAAGGTTCGTAAGCAGTTGATGGCGGGCTTCAAGGCATATCCAAATATAGCCGAGTGGCCAATTGAGATTCACCTCTTTGTGCGCGAGGACCGAGAGGGCGACCTACGGAAGCGGCTCGAAAAACGCAGGCTACAGTTCAAAGTGTTCACGCTGGAACATGCGTTTCGTCGCTGGAAATGGGATTCGGTACTGGGAGAAGCGATTGGCAGTACTCCGCGCTGAAAGCGCACTGACACCAAAGCAAGTGGAAGGAATCCTTAAAGGCAGCAGACGCATGGCCAAGAAGCGGGAACGAGATGAAAGGTTAGAGAGGATTGAAAATGCCTAACGGCTGACGCGGTCGTCCACAGATTTTCACAGGTCCGCGTCGTGGACGTAGGCACCGGAGGCTAGATAACGTTAACCGATCTGCGGTTCACCTTCCTAGCTTCTTGAGCTTGATCTTTACCTTCGGCAGCACATCAGGAAAAGCAGTGATCTGTAGTTCTTGAGGGCTGTATCCGTCTTTCGTCACGTAGAGAGTGTGCGGCCCCAAGGTTAATTGAATCTTACCGGAAGACTTGAGCTGACCATCTATTCGAAGCTCCGCGTCTTTGGGGTCCACATTAACTTCAGCTTCGAATGACGGAGCCGCAGGAGATGATTTTCCTTCTGCTATCTTCTGCGTCTCCTCTTGGTAATTATCGACTCGTATCACGCCTTCGCGCATTTCCGATAGGAAACCCTCAACAGGAAACGTTGCGTGGTTCTCGCAGAGATTCCCACCGGACTGCAAGCAGTTCAGGTTCATCTGCGTTTTCTCTATTCGCTCCGTCCAGTCGGGATGAGTCGAGCAAAGTATTTCAGTCATGCCTGCTTGCCATCCGTTTGCGCCCCCGCCGCCCAGAAGCAGGTCCATCTTCTCTTCCGCCGCCAGAGCTATTCCTGGGTTGAAGCCGGAACGCTGCAAAAGGAGTAGGGCTACCGCGTCGGCTTCAGCTTCTTCGCCTCTCTGTTTTTCCGCGCTCTGTAGTTCTTCTGCGAAGTTCTTCATTGACTGCCAAATGTAGCGCTTGGCCCCGCCGTGATTTCGCCCGTTGGCCACGTCCTTGCGATGGTTGGCTATGTCCTGCTGGTAGTCCTCAAACATCGTCTCCACACGCCCCAACACAGCCTGATCTCGATGCCGCATCAGGTTATGCGAGGCTTCGTGAGCAAGGATGAAGTAGATGCTGTCCCAATCGTTGTGCCACGGCAAACCATTCTGAAGCACTGTGTATTGTTCGGAGGTAAGCTCTCCGATCTGAGCGGTCACGTAATCAACAGGCTCCAAAAAGTACTGCATTAGACCCGCGTGCATGAAAATATGAGAGCCAGTGGCGAAGGCATTTACGTCCGCATTGGGTACAACTCCAACGTTGTCAGGGTTCAGCCGCACTCCGTAAAGCTGCGAGCCAACAGCATAGAATCTTTTAAGAGTGGAGGTCAGCCGAACCTGATTATCGTAGGAAGCAAATGCTTCTTGGACGCGAAGGTTCTGAATAAGATCAGCGAAACCCTTTTCCTCATTCTGCGAGGCCTCGCGGAGGTATTCCTGCGGGGAAAGATTTGCAAACCCGTGCAACTCCTGCTCATCCACTTGGCGTGGAAAGAAGCTCTTGGCAAGAGCTTCCGTCCAGTGCTTGCAGCCCTGTGCGGCACTTGGCACTGGAAAGATCGATACCGCCAATGTCAGAGCTATTGCTATGCTCGCAAAGCGAGCTAACGGGTTAGTTTCGGACATTTCAGATTTTCTTCACGGATTCAGTATGACCTTCACAGCAACGTCACTGGCAGACTGCGACAAGATGCCAAGAGAGGTGTCCCGCATGACCAAGAAATAAGTGCCTTGGTGGATTGGAGCGGTTCGATGATAGGTTGTGGTCTTCGCAGCACTGAAGTCAACGTTGCCCTCAACGGGCCGCCAGTCGTTGGTTTTCTTCAGCACATCCATTTGGCTGGAATCAACTAACAGCACGTCCAACGGGTTTCCGCGCACCACGTCTAACGTCACGTCTAGACTTCCGCTATAAGGCGGCTGTATCGGGATGGCTCTCCAAGAGTTTGCCCGCAAGTTCTGCGTTTCATCAGTCAGCGTAATCGGCGTGTGGGCAATTGCGGCAACGATTCTGTCTGCTGGTCTACTTCCAGCAGTGTAGCGAACGAAAAACCACAACCCGAAGAATGCTAATGCCGCCCACAGAAAGTAGATGTACTTTCCACGGGTCTGCTTTGGCTTCGCCACCGTTGACATGCCGCAGTGATTGCAGAACTGGGAACCATCGGGAATAGCGTTGGCACAGTGTGGACAGTTCATACTTCACCCCTTGCTGACGGTCTGTTGGCCTTCTTTGTATCCGCGAATATAGCCTTCTTGGTCACCAACTTTTCGGCCATGCCTATAAGACAGCCACGGCACACCAAATACGATGCCCAAGAACACCACAAGAACTATCAGCCAGTGGAAAATGGAAAATTCGCCCATGCTCACCTCTGTGATTCAAAGTTAGCACTCAAACCTGTGGCAGCAGGCGTCAAGCAATAGGTGAGTAGCGTTCTGGTAATGGCACGGTGTACCCTCTGGGCCAGGTGCGGATTCGAGCGGAGCGTTGGTTAATGGCCACAATGAGCACGTACATAATCCGATGCGGAACGCCGGATTGTGATTGGGGATTTCCTGTTGTGGACCCGTGGAGCATAGCAGAAAGATGCTATGAAGAATTCCGGGAGCATTGCGTCGAGAGACACGATCTGCAGGAGAACGACACAGCCGCTCAGATGTGGGTAGATTTAAAGGAAGGCACGCTGACGCTGTGGAAGGATGAATAGCGGAGCGTTTATCTTTGGACTAAAGCAAGCCGCCCAAGGTTGGAGACCAATGCCCTTCAACAGTTCGCAGGATGTAGAAAATCGACTCGCAAACCCCGCTCCACTGACTTCAGAAGAAATTCGTGATCTTTTTCCGCATCTGAATCAAGTTAGCGAGTCAGGTATGAGGCGTCTTAACGCACACCTTGCCTTGGAAAACCTTGAAGCGGTACAGAAGTTCGAGGAAAGCAGCAGCAAACTGACGAAATGGCTGATCGGACTTACGGTCGTTCTCGTCATTTTAACGATAGTGATCGCATGCTATACCGTCGTACTAGCTCGCAGCGCCGAAAGTCACCAACGGTTTACGCACACAGAGGCCACTAGCATACGCGGCACCTTCATCATGTTTGACAACAAGACGGCGCAGGCGTGTTGGGCAGGCCCTCCGGGGCCGTACACAATTGAATCGCCGGACGGGAAACAGCAGAAAGAGACGAATGGAATGAACATTCCATTCTGCAAGGATTTGAAGTAGTGAGAGGGAGAAAAACGTCGTGACACCCAACGAAAAAGAGTTGGTCGCCGCTCTCGAAGCTGACATTCAGATGTGGGAAGTCGTCGCGGGCCACTACGAGCAATTAATTGGCGAAATTCAAACCATAGACGGGGAGAAAATAACGGGTAAAGCGTATGCGGCCACGCTGCGGAAGCGTGCCGCTGAATACAGGGAACTGATTGCAAAAGTGAAGAAGGGATGAGCATGCTAGAATTTCGCTAGTAGGAGTGGACAATGGACCCTCGCAAAAGAAAAGAGTTGGTGTATCGCAGCATGCACATACGGGCCTGGGCCGACTTTTTCTTACCTAAGAATCAAAACCAGCGTGAACTCCTTATCGCTATCGATAAGCTTCAACGGCTATGGTGGAAAGACGAGTTCCACTATATGGAACGTCTAGACTCGATTAAGCGAAGCAAGAAGCTTGGGCATAAGAAGGCCAAGATCATGGGTTTGCAGTACGAAAAAGTCGTAGAGCTCGTTGGCAAGGGCTTTAGCGACATCGCCAAAAAGACGGGCAAGACTCTATCGTCTGCGGAACTCGATGAACTCATGTATGGAGAGAAGGGATTACTTACAAAAGCCAACGTGTACGGAAAGGTTCACGCTGCGAAATAGAACTTCTCAATCTTGTGGCGGTTTGGGGGCTTGAGTCGGGAACAACAACGCTCGCAACTTCGGGTATTCCCTAGATCGCAATCATTTGAGTCCGCGCACCTGAGTAAGCAACGTTCTGAGGTGGCCGTCAGACATATCCAGGATTGGTTCGTACATGAACGAATTCAAATGGATACTTTCCGGAGTCATCAGGAGAACGCGAGCCAGAGTCTTGCTGGCACCATTTTCGCCAAATCGTTGTTTGAATTTGTTGAAGAGTTCGCTTGTCTGATTGGCTTTAATCTCAGCCACGAACTTCGCATCCTTGATTTTGCCGATCATAAACTTCTCCGCCGCAATTCTAATGGCAATTGAGAGCACGATTTTATTCTCGAAGTTGATGCCTTCTCCAGCGGCAAGGCATTCATCAGCGCATTCTTCAAGAACCTTCATCACCTTCTTTCCGGGGTCGGCTGACTTTTCCTTGCAACTGAAGATGGAGTTGAAGATGGCATCGAGATCACCTTGAGTTATATCGGCAGAATCCGCTTTCCAATGAAGTAGCGATGTGAGTCTTTTGAACGTTTTGTCTTGTTCTCCCGTGGTGAACTCAACCATGTTTCTGAGAAATGGTATGGACGCAATTTTCTTCTTCGGGTCTTTGCAGAAGTTGGGCTTCCAGTCGTTTACAAACGGATTGTTTATTCCAGTCGCTTGGTTTAGACGGACCTCGTTGTCGGACTTCGAGGCCATCAGGCAGTTTGAATAGCCAACGAACCGGCCACAGATCGTCCGAAAGAAATCAAAGTTGTGCGTCAAAATGAGTTGGCTGAAGCAAGGCTGCTCCGAAATGTCTCTCAAATATTCAATGATCGCGTATTTGTTTTTGTAGTCGAAAGAATCGGCAACGTCATCTATAAGAAATAGAGTTTCTTGTTTTGCCTTTTTGCGAGCCTCTACCTCAAAAATGATATTGAGCACATAGAATGCCTTCTTCTCGCCCATGCTGAGAACGCGAAGAAGTTCGTCTCGATTTACAGGGGCCTTGTCGTTGCCGTCCTCGAAAACGAAATCCAGGAGTAGCATCGGCTCCTGTCCTAACACCACGGCTGTTCTATTGTTCACCTCCAGCGTGAAAGGAACATGGAATCTGTTGTTGAAAATCTCGATTACATCTTCCCATTGTGTCCGTTGGGCACGAGCTTCTCCCTCGATTTCTCGCTTGCGCTTTTCGGTAGCCTGATATCGTTGAACCAGGTCAATATACGAATCGAATTGTGCTTTGAAATAGGATTTCCAAAAGTCTTCTTTCAATTTGTCTAGATTGGTGAGAAGCGGAAGTAATTCCTGGTTTCGCAAGAGGAAGGCATGGAAGACTCTGAGATCGATATTCTTGTTCATCAACTTCTCAATTTCTTCAAATTTCTTCCTAAGAACCGCGTCATTGGTTATGCTGTCTTTCTCCTGTTGAATTAGCTGCTCAAGCTCGTTTCTAGCGTTGATCACCTTGTTTGTCTTACCAATCAGACTGACCGTGTGCTTGGCGTCAAAAAATCCGTTGTCTGCTAGGTTTTTCGCAATCGTCGCAGCGTTGTAATAGTTGAACACTCCCTTCTTGAAGTAGGCTGAGGCCGCAATTAGTTTGTCGTAATTCTCGATGTAATCCTTGATCGCCGCACATACATCTTTCGTTCTCAGAAATTGTATGATTTTGTCTTCGAAAATCTGGTCATAGTTCAAGGCCGCAAACGGAGCAGTTTGTTGCGCGGTGACCTCATCTTTAATACGGACCAGAGCTTCGAAAAACTCCTTGTCGGTTTTCGTGAAGGCTAGGGAAATCTCAGCTTCCAAATCCTTTTTTGAACCGGATTGCGTTTCCATGTTCTTCAGGAAGGATTCTTTAGACGCTTCGACCTTACGCAATAATTCGTCGTATTCCTTGCGTAATTTGCTATCGACCAAAAGAGTCGAGGTTTTCTCCGTGTGTGCATATTCTTCGTCATATGGACTGATCACGAAAATGTTTTCCTTAGACAGCGCCTTGCTCTTTTCATCGGTGATTTCTCTTACGGTCTTGCGCTTGGGGAAAACGCGATCTAGTGAGTTTGTGCCTTCGCAAAGGTCCTTGAATGTCTGCGCCAGTGAGGTTTTCATCGCTCCGTTCGGAGCATAGACGGCAATCGCTCTAGCCTGTGAAAAATCGAGGTCTGTCTTCAGCTTTTTTATACCATAGCAGTTTTCCAACTTGATTCTCAGTGTCTGCATGCGATCTTACCTCGGGAAAAAAAAACAAGATCAGGACCATACCCATTTTCAGCTTTGCGCAGGATTGTGACACGTTTCGTACTTCATGGTAAGTTCAGTTGTGCGTGAATAAACCTCGGAATTGAATTGGAGTTTATCGAAAGCCCTAGAGATGGTTGGAATGGCGGGTTTGCTGGGAGCGCGGCGGGACTTGAGTGTTTTTTACTGCCAGATCACCACGCAATACTCGTCCCGGACTGACAAAAAAGGGCGAGAACAAATTCGCCTCGCCCCTGGAATTGTTACCCTGCGATTTTGGAACTACGCCGCCGCGACTTTGGTTCTGAATTCCTCAAAGGCAAACTCAATTGGCTGCTCGATACCCGCCGAGGCAGCCAAGATCGCGTGGGCAAGCTGCTCTGCTTTTTCTTTCGGCAAGGAGAACGAAGCGTAGGCCCGGCTATTGTTTTTCTCTCGAAACGCAACCTTGATACGTTTCTCACCACCGCCTGATACCTTTATGCCAAAACTTTCAAAATACTGGCTGTATGACTGACCGCTCGCATAGTCCAAGTGGATGTTCATATATCGCTCCAGTGTTACGAGATTTCGGCTCGCACGACCTCACGGGCCTTGTACTGCGGGAAGAATATTAGCACGCCTGCAACAGATGCCTCCTGCGTAAGCGCATGCGGAAAATTCATAAACCCATCGCCTCGCGCACCTCCGCGATGACCCTCTCTATGCCATGCTCAGATTTGGCGGCTACGCGACCAGCCAATATCGGTGACTTTTTACGAACCTCCTCTGCTGTAATATTGTGCCAAATAGGTAGAATTACTTTTGTGCCAGCGATCTCCCTGCTCATCAGCCCGTCCAGCTCATTCTGCGGCCATTCTTTAGAGAAAAAATGCTTACTCAACACTACGACCCCATACCGCGAATGCGCCAGGCCCTCATCAATCTTCCTTCGGAGGCTGTCGCCCACTTTCAGCGAGAAAACGTCGTACCAGACAGATAGACCCGAATTACGCAATTGATGCGCAAAGAGGTCAACAAAATCCTTCTTGTCCTCGCTAGCGTGACAAATGAAAACGTCCCACTCTTTGCCGAGCGCGGCGGCATATACTTGCTTCGTTTTGCGGTCCTCCAAAATCTTCTCATCTCGCTTTATTGCGAGATCGCAGACTAGTCGAGAAATGATTGCATCGATTTGAGAAATGATTTGTTTGGACAAAGCTTCGAGCGTTCCTGTCGGAGTATTCGCGCCAAGAGTCTGTCGAACTTCTTGATTCATGGAGCCAATGAGACTGTGTTGTTGCGAATGGCAAAAATCAACTACTTCTCCCTTCACATCCCGAAACGCCACTTCGTCAAACGGAAGACCAGACTTTTCATACGCCTTAACGAGGCCATCTAATTTGGCTTGCGCCAAAGTATCAACTCGTTCCAACAACAGCTTAAAGTGATCGTGAATATAGGCTCCTGACAAGATGCTGCCCCGGCTTGCATGCTGATTGCGAAGCTGGTTGATTTCTTGTTCTTCGTTACCGGAAATCTCGTGGAGACGACGCTGGTAAATGCTATCTGCGTATCTTCGGCCTACTTCATCAAGCGGCATGATGTGCGGTATTCTACCAGCACGCGAATCAGGAAGCCCATTGATGCACGATCAGAATAGGCCGAGGCTCAAACCCTGTAGTATCCTGTCGCCGTGCCCGAGCGGCGGAACTGGCAGACGCGCCGGACTCTGCTGCACGTAGCCTCTTTTCCTAGAACTGCCCAGAACAACCTCAAAATTGCACTTAAATTGCACCCAATATGGTCTTTTCACCGTGTTGCGAGGGGTTTCAATACATATCTAAACCACTGATTCTGCTAGGAAGGCACGTGTTTTCAGCGCGGAGTTGAGACTTGAAAGGGCTACGTGCTAACCGTTGCACCATAGCGCCACCGGGGAGAGAAACGGAACGATTCAAGGATACGGGAAATAGCTTGCGCGAACAAGCGCGGCGGATGACGGCGCTGGCAAAGAGAGATTCCCGTCGCGCGTGACGGCAGGCTCGCCCCGACGAGGTCAGGGAAAGCGGGATAGAAAGCCTTCTTGGAATTTCTAGTTAACAATAACTGCTACCCCTCCCCCCCTGTTTTTCATAAGTTGATTCTAGCTAACTTAGCTGGACCAGTGCTTCCGTTCAGTGAGAGATGGCAAGGGTATAAAGTGGATCAAAACCAAAGAATTTGACTAGGATTTGCGGTGTCGGAAATGAAAAAGCGGCCGAAAGGCCGCCGCACTCGGAAAAGATCCACACGCTTACCTAGAAGATCGAATACCAAATAAGGCATAGAGAATCAAGGAAATTATGGCTGACGCTGCCGCCGCGTATAAAACGCGATTGCTGAGAAACCTAGGCGCGGTAACAGGATTCGGGGCAATCAATTGGGTGAGGATGCCGAAGGAGAAGAGATCTCCGGGGGCTTTCGCAGGTCCAAGATCTTGAAGCCACTCGGCACTGCAAAGAGTTTGGCGTCGGGATCACCCAAGGCGATGTCCGAAACTTCGAAGTTTTGCGTGCCGGATAACGGATCCTGCCGCTTGCTGATGAGGTTTACGCCGAGCCGGGGCGAAAACCAAAACTCCCGCTTGGACAGGAGCGGGCCGTCGTTTCCGATCGTGCCGGCGGGAATGATGGTCGTCTCTCGCGTGCCGACCGTTTCGAGCCCCCCGACGGACTGCTTGCCAAGGTCCACTGATTCCGATGATGAGCCCTGCGCCATGTGCGCCTTGGCAGGCGGGGTGTAAGGCAAAGACTCTGGCGGAGAAAACACTTCCACTTGACAGGTGCGTCCATGGGGCATGCAAATGTAAAGTTCACGTGCGACGGGGTCGCTGATCTCGATTTGCGTGACGCCCGACTTGGTCTTGCCGTCGTCCGGAACGAGCGCGCGGCGCTCCTGGAAGATACGTCCGGCGGCATCACGGGCGATGGCGCGGTGATTCTTCAGAGTGATGGTGCTGCCGTCCGGCAATTGCCGAATCCATTCGGTATTCACCGTCGCGGTGAACGGCGCGTTCGGCAAGGACGGGATAAGGATGCTGATCAGGACCTCGCGGGTGCCGCCGTCCGGGAGGCGTTGAGGTTCCTGCGGCGCTTGAGCGAGATGGAGAGAATTTGGCAGGATCGAAAATCCTGCGAGCAAAAGAAAAGGGATGCTTTTCATCAGGCAGCCTCCCCAGTACAAGGCGATTATGCCAGATTTTTCGGACCCGCGGCAACGTGCCGATGGAGGAATTGGCTAGGTCTGGCGGTCTTGGAATTCTTCGTGCCAGGCCATTTGGATGGCTTCGAGTTTGGATTCGTTGGAGGCGGCGGGGTCGCCGGAGAAGCCGGGGAGTTCGGTGATCCATTTGTGCATGTCGGTGAAGCGGACAGTGAGCGGGTCAGTGTCTGGAAATTTGTCGGCTAGGCCGATGGCAATGTCTTCGAGATTGTCCCAGCCGAATGTTGGCGGCATGTCTACTCCCAAGAACGATCTAACACAGAGAGCACGGAGATCACAGAGGTCGCAGAGAAAAGATGGCGGGATAAACCCGCCGCTACAACTGAATCAGTGATCCAGTTCCTTGGCGTAGTTTTTGTTCCACTCGGGAATCTCGACGACGATGTCCGTGGTGCCATCGGGCACGGTCTGGCAGCCAAGGCGGGACTTCGGCGTGATGCCCGGCGCTTCGTCCAGCTCGTCGAACTCGGCGTCGGTAGCTTCGTTGCAGGATTCGAGACCTTCCCTCACGATGACGTGGCACGTCGAGCAGGCGCAGACGCCGCCGCAAGCGTGGTCGAGGCCGGCCTTGATGCCTTCGGAAATGTCGAGAATGCTGCCCGGGAGGCCGTTGTGCCCGTACGGAATTTTCTCCGGGTCAACCTCGATGGTCTTGCCACTAGGAAGAAATGTGACTTTGAATTTCTTCGTGGCGGGTTTGTATTTGACTTCTTCAATGTAAGGGTTGCTGCCGCCCATGGTTATCTCCCAAAAAAACAAAACCAAAGATGGCGGCGTAAAGCCGCCGCTGCAATTCGTGATGCTCAGGCCGCCTGCGACGAATCACGCCGCGATTTGCGACAGTTAGGACAGGCTGAAGCCTGTCCTACTGGAACCTTTCAGACTTCGGCCAGCTTGCGGCCTTCTAGCGCCGATGCGACCGCCGAATTCATCAACACTTCCGCGAGATGCTCGGTCGCGTGATTTAGGTCGTCGATGCGCTTGCGGATTAATTTGTAGTCGCTGCCTGCTACGGATTCTTGCAATGCGGCGACGCTCTGGTCAATTTTAGCGCGCTCCTCGGCAGACAAGCCCGCGGCTTGCGGATTGCCCAGCGCTTTGGCGGTGGCCGTCAGGATCGACTCGGATTCCGTGCGCGCTTCGATGACCTGGCGCTCGGCGAAATCTTGTTCGGCGTATTCGATGGATTCCTCGAGCATGCGTTCGATTTCGGAATCGTTGATGCCGTAGCTCGGCTGGACTTCGATGGAATGCTGCTCGCCGGTGCGAAGATCCTTGGCGCCAACCTGCAGGATGCCGTTGGCGTCGATCAGGAATTTCAATTCGATGCGGGGCAATCCGGCGGGCGCGGGCGGCACGCGCAGCGCGAAGCGCGCAAGCGAGCGGCAATCCTTGGCGAGTTCGCGTTCGCCCTGGAGGACGTGGATGTCGATGCCGGTCTGAT
>Ga0137415_10006782_pt1 | contig 11352 bp, 6 predicted proteins | sample CZODoug3_1_1_16f_FD_183082 | JGI IMG/M metagenome (GOLD analysis project Ga0137415, IMG submission 183082) | Vadose zone soil fungal communities from Angelo Coast Range Reserve, California, USA - CZODoug3_1_1_16fungal (Hybrid Assembly) | ecosystem: Environmental > Terrestrial > Soil > Vadose...
GGCGTTCGCGCAAGCCGACCGGCAGCGAGGCGAAGCCTTCGGGCAGAGGCGCATCGGCCAGGATGTCCGAGACGTACCAGGCGGCCGCCGGACCGACCAGGCGCACCGGAGTCGGACGCGGCTGGTCGCGGCGGATCATGGGCGGCGAGAATTGGCCGCCATTGGCCAGACCGGAATAGAGCCCGGCCATTTCCAGCGGCGAGACGGTGGCGCTGCCGAGCGCGATGCCGAGAGAGGCGCCGGTGTCGCCGGGCGGCAGGCCGGGCGAGCCACCGGCCAAGCGCAGGGTGGCGATGAAGCGTTGCGGTCCGACCTTCTCCAGCGCCAGCACCGCCGGCACGTTCAGCGATTGCTGGAGCGCGCGGCGCACGGTGACGGCGCCCTGGTGGTCGCGGTCGAAGTTGCGCGGCAGCCAGTCCTTGAAGCGCACCGGCACGTCATCGACCAGCGACTCCGGATGCAGGGTGCGGTCATCGAAGGCCAGCGCATAGATCATCGGCTTCAGCGCCGAGCCGGGCGAGCGGTGTGCGCGCACGAGATCCACCTGGCCGGCACGGCCGAAGAAGTCGCTGCCGCCCAGCCAGGCCACCACGCCGCCGGTGCGATTGTCGATGGCGACCAGGGCGATCTGCGCCTTGTCGGGCAGCTGTGCGCGTTCGTCGGCGACGAGCTGGCTCAAGGCTGCCTGCAGCTCGAAGCGCACGGTCGTCGGCACGATGGCGCCGGGCGACTGGCCGGCGAGCCAGGCCGACAGATGCGGGGCGTTCATGGGCATGCCGAGCCGGCGGGCCGGCACCGGGCGGTCGATGGCCGAGGCGAACAGGGCCTGGTCGATGACGCCATGCTCCAGCCCGCGCACCAGCACGCCGTCGCGACCGGCTTGCGCTGATGCAGGTGAACGGTCTGGCCGGCGGCGGCTGGGCGATTGCGGGATGGCGACCAGCAGCGCCGCCTCGGCGACGCTGAGCTGCTTTGGTTCTTTGCCAAAATAGGCGAAGGAGGCCGAGCGCACGCCTTCGAGGTTGCCGCCCATCGGCGCCAAGGTCAGGTAGATCGCCAGCACCTCGCGCTTGGAATAGTGCCATTCGAGCTGCAGCGCGCGGGCGGCCTCGATGATCTTGTTGGGGAGCGTGCGCGGCCTGGGCTCGAGCAGGCGGGCGGCCTGCATGGACAGCGTCGAGGCGCCCGACACGATGCGGCCGCGCGCGATCCAGAGGCCCGCCGCGCGCACCACAGCGAACGGATCGACGCCCCAATGGGCGTCGAAGCGACGGTCCTCGTAGTCTTTCAAGAGCGCGAGATAGACCGGATCCACGTCCTCCATGGTTGTCTTGAGCCGCCACTTGCCGTCTTCGGTGGTGAAGGCGCGCAGCAGCCGGCCGTTGGCATCGACGACCTCCGTCGAGCGCGCCTGGTAAGGCGCGAGGTTGGGCGGGAAGATCCGGTCGAGTGCCAGCCCCGCCGTCGCAAGCAACGCGACGGCGAGGGTCGAGCGGACGAGGAGGCGCCGGATGTTCATCAACGCGGCGCGATGGTGACGTGGCCCATGTCGCTGCGGGCGTAGATGCGTGGGGCATACATGTCGGAGACGTTGACCGCCGGCAGGGCAAAGCTGCCCGGCGTCACCGCGCGGACCACGTAGGCGACATTGAAGGTGTTGGGATAATCCTTCTCGTTGTCCCACCACGAGCGATAGAGGCGCTGGCCGAGGTCGAAGGCGGCGAAGAAGCGGTCGTCGCGCGCCTCGGAGATGCGGGTCGGTGTGACCTTGCCGAGGAACGGGAAACTTTTGGCCGTCTCGTCGTTCACCACCGACTCGATCTCGAATCCGGCCGGCAGCAGGTCGAGCAGCGCCACCTCGTGGTAGTTGCCGTCGAGGTTGCGACCGCCAAGCGACACCACGATCCGGTCGTTCTGGCGCACCGTCGTGAGATCGGCGGCACGGCCATCGAGCGTGTAATACCGGCGGGTGATGCTGAGGCCGTTGGAGGCCGCAGGCTGCGGTTCCTTCGGGACTCCGCGCGCGGTGACCTGCAGCCAGAGCGCGTTGGTGGCTTCGTTCTTCACTTTCAGCCCGCGTTCCACCTGGGCGGCGTCAGGGTTGACCACGGCCGGGTCGTTCTTGGCCGTGCGCTTGTCGCCATCGACCGAGTAGGCAAGCTCGCCGCTGCCGCCCAGCGCATGGGCAGCCAGCACCAGCCAGGCCTTCTCCTGTGTGGTCGTGTCCTCGACATGCGCGACCAGGCGGTTGCGCACCGCGCCGATCACCTGGGCCACGCCCTCGCGCCCGCCGGCCTCGGCAGCGAGTGCCAGCAGGGCGGCGCGATCACGCAACGGCGTGCCGTAGTAGTCATGGCTGTCGCGTTCGTCCATGTGGCGCTGGGAGAGCGCGAAGGCGAGCCGTCCGCGGCCGGGCTCGCCGACCAGGTTCAGCGCCGCCGCGAGCTGTGCCCAGGCGAGCCCGCCCTTGATCTCGCCGGCCTTGGCGTCCTGGAAGTAGCGGACGCGGCCGGCATCGGCGAGACCCGCCTTGGCCAGCACGTACCAGGCATAGGCTTGCGCGTTGGCCGAGACCATGCGGTCGGCCGAGCGGTTGAGCCAGGTGAGGCCGCGCTGCAGCGAGGCCGCCGGCACCGCCATCTGCTGCTCGCGCGCGCGCAACAGGAAGTCGAGCGCGTAGCTCTGCAGCCATTCGGCGGCGGGCGAGGAGAAAGGTCCCCACATGCCGAACGAACCCTCGGTCGTCTGCATGTCGACGATGCGATAGACCGCCTCCTGCACGCGATCGCCGATCTTGGGGTCGCTCGGGCCATAACCCAGGAGCGCCACGTCGTTGTAGTAGAGCAGCGGCAGGGCGCGGCTGGTGGTCTGCTCGATGCAGCCGAACGGGTACTTGTCGAGCGCGCGCAGCAATGCCGCCACGTCGATGCCCGGCGTGCGCGACAGCGCCACGCTCACTTGCGCGGTGCCGGCGAGGAAGGGCGCCGTGAGGTTGCGATCGACCGTCAGCTCGCGGCCGGCGTCGAGCTGGGAGACCGTGTCGACGGCGCTCGGCGTCTGCGAGGCGCGGACCTGGATGTCCCAGTCGCGCTTGACCGAGAAATTGCCGGGGCCGCTCACCGCGACCGTCACGTTGCCGAGACCGACATCGCCCGCGCGCAGGGTCCAGGTGCGGAGCTCACGCTGGTTGGCGGCGAGCTTCACCGTCTCGCTCACCGGGCGCTCGAGCGCGACAGAACCTGTTGCCTCCAGCGTCACCTTGTAGTCGCCGGGCTGGCCGTCGACATTGTGCAGCGACAGCGCCACGCGGCCCTTGTCGTCGGGGGCGAGGAAGCGCGGCAGCACGATGTCGGCGGTGACGGCGTCGCGCACGAACAGGCGTGCATCGGCGGAGCCGACCTTGCTCTTGTCGTAGGCCACCGCCATCAGCCGGAGCTGGCCAATGAAGTCGGGGAGTTCGAGCGCGATCTTGGCCTCGCCCTTGTCATCGAGCTTCACCGGCCCGCTGAACAGGGCAACGGTGCGCGTCGGCACGATGTCGAGGCCGCCGATGTCGCCGGCGTCACCGCCGACGCGGATGCGGCCCACCTCGTCGGCATGCACGTCGAGCAAACGGCCGTAATCGTCACGCATGCCGATGCCGAGCCGGCGCTTGCCGAAGTAATAGTCGGCCGGGTTGGGCGTGCGGTACCTAGTGAGCTGCAGAATGCCCTCGTCGACCGCGGCCAGCGTGACATAGGCCTCCGGACCCTGGGCATTGGCGACGCGGATCGGCACTTCGATGCGCTGGCGCGGCGTCACCTTCTCGGGCGCCGCGATCTGCACGGCAAGCGTGCGCAGCGCCGGGTCGAGTCCCAGCCATACGGCACCGACGGCGCGGGTCGGCGCTCGGTCGGCGGGCGCGTTGAGCGGTCGCCAGGCGGTCACCAGGGCATAGGCGCCGGCGCCCCACTCGGCTTTCACCGGGATCTCGAGCGTGGTGCCGTCGGCCGGAACCTTGGTCGTGTAGGTCGCCACGATGCGGTCGGTCGCGATGGCGATCAGCGCCTCGCCGGCGAACGGTGCCTCGAGGCGAAGCTTGGCGATGTCGCCTGGCGCATAGTTCTTCTTGTCGCTCGCCACGCGCAGGCTGTCGGGCGCGTCGTCGGCGCCCGAGCCGCCGCCCCACCAGCCGACATAGAAGGTCATGCTGGTCGAGGTATTGGCCTCGTAGTCGTTGATGGTGATGCGGTGCGGCCCCCAGCTCAGCTGCTTGGCCAGATGCGCCGGCGCGTCGGCTTTCATCGCCATCGTGTTGGCGGCGACCAGGCGCTCGGACTGGATCGACTGCCAGCGCCACTTACCGTCGGACTGGTACCACTGGTAGGAGTAGACGATGCGCTCGATCGTGTAGTCGACCTTGGGCCGCGCGATCTGCTTGCCCTCGGCGTCGACCGCGACCAGGTCGAACTCGGTCTGGATGCCTTCGCGAGCATAGCGGCCCTCGAAGGTCGGGCGGATACCGAGATAGACCTCGCGCGTCCTGAGCGGCAGGGTCTTGTCGGTCTTGGTGGCGCGGCCATTGCCCGGCTCGAAGACGCGGACCTGGACCTGGCCGCGCAGCGGCAGGGCCGTGTCCTTCAGCTTGTCGCCACTCTTGTCGCTGGCCCATTCGATCCTGGACTTGCCCTTGTCGTCGGTGTCGGGCGCGGTGAGCGTGATCAGCGGCGGCTCGAACTTCTCGCGCTCGTATTCCAGGCCGAACGAGTACTTGTTGAAGGCCGGGAAGGGCGCCGGATCGACATCGACCCGCAGGTCGCCCTCGACCGTCAGGCCGGACGCCGGCGCGCCATAGAGGAAGTCGGACTGCACGTTGAAGATGTTGATGCGGTTGCTGCGCAGCATCGGCGCCTCGGGCTGCAGTTCGACCTTGAGCTTCTCCGGCACGAAATCCTCGACCGAGAATTCGACCCGGCCGACCGGCGCCGCCTTGGGATCGATGTGCGCTGTCACCGACCAGCGGCCGCGGCGCGAGGACTTTGGCAGCGGCACCGCCTGGTAGAGCGCGCCCGAGCTGGTGAGCGCCAGCGTGTAGCGTGTGAACTCGCTGCCGTCGGGACGCTTGACGATCAGCGTCACCGGCATGTCCTTGAGCGCCGTTGCCGCATCGTCGCGCATCATGGTCATCAGCTGCACCGTCTCGCCCGGCCGGTAGACGCCGCGCTCGGTGTAGAGGTAGGCGTCGACCGGCCCCGGCAGGTCGCGGCCATCGATGCCGCGGTCGCTGAGATCGAAGGCCGCCTTGGTGAGCTCCAGGCGGGAGAATTCCTGCTTGCCTTCGTCGGTCGCCATGACGGCGGTCGGCTCGGCAGCGCCTCGGCCCCGCATCAGTCCGGCAGGGAAGGTGACGCGGCCGTCGGCGCTGGTGATCGCCTTGCCGATCGGCTCGTTGCCGCGCGACAGCAGCGTGACCTCGAGATTGGCGAGCGGCTGGGCGGTCTCGAGCGAGCGCGCGAAGACATTCAGCCCGTCGCGCCCGGTGAAGGTGGTGAGCGCGATGTCGGTGTCCATCACCCACATGCCGGCGGCGTTGCCGGTGTTGGCGTCGTCGTCCTCCTCGTTGTCCGGTGCGGGCTTGTTGGCGGCGTTCCACACCACGACGAAGTAGGCGCCGGGCTTCCAGTCCTTGATCGTCTCGCGCATCGGGAAGGCGGTGGTCACCGGCTGGTTCAGCGCGTTGCGCACGTCCATCGTGCCGCGCCACAGGCGCTTGCCGTTGTTGCCATCAAGCCACTGGCGCAGCGACCACGATTCGGTCATCGGCTCGGTGCCGGGGAAGGTCGCGTAGTAGCGCTCGATGAACTTGTCGAGGCCGCGCTCGTTGACGCGATAGACCGAGATGCCGAGCTTGGCGATGTTGACGGTGGTGATCGGCAGGCCCGCGGCGATGCCGCGCGGCAGGATGAAACCCTTGCCCGGCAAGGTCACGACCGCCGGCCGGGCGCCCAGGGCCACAGCGACCTTCTGCTCTTCGCTGAGCTTGCCGCCATCCTTGCTCGGGAAGCCCGGCATCAGGCGCAGCTCGTAGTCCTGGCCGTAGGCCAGCCCGGCCACGCAGAGGTGATCGTCGACCACGCGCAAGGCCGACTTCGCCTCGGGCGAGATGCGGACATAGTCGGCGTACTTGACCGCGTCGGCGGTCGACAATGGCTTGTTGAAGTAGAGGCAGGCCTCGCCCTCGGGCTTGGAGCTGTCGATGCTGGTGCGGCGAAAGGCGAAGGCCTCGCCGGGCGCGACTGCCGGCAGCGCCGCCGGAGTCACCGCCGGGCGCGCTGGCGCTGAAGGCTGGGAGGTGGTGGTGGTCGTTGCCGTTCGTGCGGGTGGCGGTCGGTCGATGGAGTCGCCTGGCTTGCCGATGAGATAGCCTGCAATGCCCGATCCCAGCATGAGAGCCACGACCAGGGCACTGAGCGTCGACTTGTTCATCGAGAACCCCCGCTAAAAACGCTGCACACTCTACGGACGCGATTGTGCAGAGACTGTGGAGGCCGAACCTCCAGTTGTGAATAATCCGCCTCTGTGGCGCGGACGCAACGGCTGCGATACTGGAATGTAATGGTGTTACATTTAATTAAATTGGCGGTCGGCGTGGACGACCTTGCGCACATGAAAAAGCTTCAGGCCAACCGCAGGAAGCAGCGGCGCCAGCCGCCGCGCTCGCCGCACTGGGTCTATACAAGGAACACGCCGCGCCGCGCCGAGGAATTGCTGGCCGGCGGGTCGCTCTACTGGGTGGTGCGCGGCGTCATCCGCTGCCGCCAGGAGCTGGTCGGCTTCGACGAGGATTTCGACAAGGAAGAGGCCCACAAGTACTGCAAGATCAAGGTCAAGCGCACGATCATCCGAACCGCGCCGCGCGCTTGCCGGGCGTTCCAGGGCTGGCGCTACTATAAGCCTGAGGACGCTCCGCCCGACCTTTCGAAGGGCGACACCGGCGACATGCCCAGGGAGATGGCCGACGAGCTGAAGCGGCTCGGGCTGCTTTAGTGGCCTGCCTCTTGCTTGGGGCTGCGTGGAGGTCGACATGAGCACCCAGGTGACGAACGAGCTCGGCAAGGAAGCCGACATGGGTACGCTGGGCAGCGAGACCAGCGACCGCACCATCCCGCGAATCGATCTCAGCGACTTCGCGCACCGCAAGGCCGAGATCTCGGAGCAACTGTGGTCGGCCTCGGCCGAGGTCGGCTTCTTCCAGGTCGTCAATCACGGCATCGCCAACGAGGAGATCCGCCAGGCCTTCGCCATGACGGAGGCGTTCTTCGCGCTGCCCGAGACGGAGAAGGCCAGCCACCCGTTGGACAAGAGGCTCAACTCCGGCTGGGAGACCCGCGCCCAGGTGCGGCCCTCGACCGGCACCGCCGACCAGAAGGAATCCTACCAGGTCACACGTCCCCACATGGACCGCCTGGGCTTGTGGCCTTCGGCCAACCTACTGCCGGACTTCAAGGGGACCGTGCTCTCCTTCGAGGCCAAGGCGTGGGCCGTCGGCATGCGGGTTCTGTCGTGCCTGGCCGAGCGGCTGGGCTTTGCCAGCGACTTCTTCACGCGCGCGCACGATCCGTCGGTGCCCGCCTACCAGAGCACGCTCCGGCTGCTGCACTATTTCGCGATCGACCCGGCGAGCCGCGACCTGCCCGATCTGTGGCGGGCCGGCGCCCACACCGACTGGGATTGCCTGACGCTGCTGTTCCAGCAGCCGGGCCAGGGCGGATTGCAGGTCTGCCCGGGCAAGGACCGGGAAGCTCGGCTATGGACGCCGATCGAGCCAGATGAGGGTGTGATCACCTGCAATATCGGCGACATGCTGCAGCGCTGGAGCGACGATCAGCTGCAATCGACCTTCCACCGTGTGAAGAATCCAAGGCCCGACGAGTATCAGGGGCCGCGCTATAGCCTCGCCTTCTTTTGCCAGGCCAATCGCGATGCGATCGTCGAAGGGCCGGGCAAGAAGTATCCGCCGATGACTGCCGAGGACTATCTCGCCTGGCGCATCAACGCCAACTTCGCAGCCTACTGAGCTATTTGATCGGCGTGACGGCGGCCGGCTGCCACGTGCCGTCGCGCACGACGGCCTTCGGCACGTAGCAGCGGAAGGTCAGGCTGAAGGGTTTGCCGCTGGCCGTCGGCAGCCAGTTCGATTCGGCGATATCGGTCGGCGCCTTGGGGCCGATGGCGATCTTGAGCGAGCCGTCGGCCTCGAACTTGAGCGGCGAATAGTTGTTGAGGTTGAAGCGGTTGATCGGGTTGGGCACGACGCGATAGTCGGGCACGCCGACCAGGATCACCGACCAGTAGCCGTCGACGGCACCGGCCGGCAGCCGGTCGGGCGTGAAGTGCATGACGTAGCTGCCCGATCCGTCGAGAGGCTTATCCTCGCTGTCGCGCGTCGCCGCGAAATATATCACCTCGCCGGTGTTGTTCGCCCACAGGCCCGCGAAATTGACCGAGGTGCGCAGCCGGAAGTCGCTGCCGTAGTTGCCGGTGATGCCGGCGCCGACCCAGTGGTTGCGGTAGGGCGCCGACTTGGTGAGCGCATATTCCTGGAACTCCGGCACCACTTTCTCACGCAAGAGTTTGTCGACCTTTGCGCGAATGTCCGGGCCGGAAGCAATGTATTTTGCGACGCTGCGCACCTTCTGCTGCATCTCCGTGGCGCGCGGCATGACATCGAGAGCGCTGGTCATCAGCGGCTCGGCGCCCTCGAACAGCTCGGCGCCCATCAGCTCCTTGTTGGTGAACATGTTGATCGGCGCGGCCGGTGCGACGGTGGGCTTGCCCGTCGTCGCGAGCTTGAAGGCGTGCTGCAGGCGCACGGCGCCGTCTTTGTCCGTCTTGAGCTCGACCCTGGCCAGCATCTTGGCCTTGGCCGAATGCAGTTCCAGGCGCGCCGCGTCCGTCGGAATGGCGGCACTCGAGCCGGGCTTCACCAGCGCGAACTTGCCGTAAGGCCGCGACGGCATGGCGCGTTCGTTGATGTTGGCGGTCACTTCGCCCCATTCGTCGAGGATCTGCGCGGTATAATAGCGGCCCTCGATCTTGGGGACTTCCAGGATGGCGGCCGTCTTGTCGTCGACGGCGAACCAGGCTTCGAGATAGGCGACGTCGAAGTTGGGATTGACGAAGTCGGCCGAGCCCAGCGGATTGTATTTGATCGTGTTGTAGGCGAAGCCTGCTTCCTTGAGGTCGGTATGTTCCTGGCGCACGACGAAGGCGCGCGCCAGCACGTAGGTGTAGGCGTCGGCGATCGTCTGCTCGTCGGGTGCCGCCGTCTGCGCTCGCGCGGGTAACGCGAACGCCACGGCCAGTGCCATGGCAATGAGCGTCCGTCTCATGGTGGCATCCCTTTCGTCGTCAGAATGCAATGACGTAGTTCAGGATCGCGGTCTGGCGCAGCAGCACCTTGCGGATGATGTGCGCGGCCTTGATATGCTCGGTGTAGATCGCGGCATCGCCGGTGCTGCCGGCAGGCAGACTGGCGGCGAGCTGGTCGTCGTCGAGCTTGACGCGCACTGCGAAGGGCGCGGCCTGGAGCGCCTTGGTCGTGGCGGCGAGACCGGAGGCCTGGACCTGGCCGGTCGCGATCGCCTGCGCCACCGACACGACCTTGCCGGTGTAGATCCGGCCCGGCATGAACTTGAAAGTCATCTCGACCGGTTGCCCGGGCTCGATGAAGCGACTGTCGATCTGCTGGATCTCAATGCCGAGGATGGTCTCGGAAGTGTCGATGAAGGCCATCACCGGAGCGAGCGGCAGGTTGGCCACGCGGGCACCCTTGCGCAGCGCCAGGTTCGTGACGTAGCCGTCGGCCGGCGCGCGCACGGTCGTCTTGTCGAGGTTCCATCTGGCGCCTTCGATCTGCGCCCTGAGCTGCTCGACGCTGGCTTGGCGCTGCTCGACGTCGAAAGCGCGGCCTGCTTCGGTGCGTTGCAATTGCGTCATCTGCGAGAGCCTCAGCTCCTCGAACTTGAGCTGGGCTGAAAGCGCGTCGACTTGGCTCTGGTACGGCACCGGATCGATCTTGAACAGAACGTCGCCCGCCTTGAGCGGCGCGTTCGCCACGACCGGCACGTCGATCACTTCGCCCGCCACATCAGCCACCATCGGCACGGAGTTGCGGATGACGAGAACCGGCCCCTCGGGCGCACCCCAGCCCATCGGGATGAACAGACCGAACATCAGCAGCACCAGCACGATAGCCGGCGAGCATTTCCAGAACAGATTGAACGGCACGATGTGCAGGCGCACCAGCCCGAACAGGATCACCAGGTAGACGTTGAAGAGGGCCGCGATCATCGCCAGTCCCCCGGCCGCCGCGCCGGTATGTCGAGGTAGGCCCAGATCAGCGCCACCGGCCACAGTGGAAAGGCGAGGAAAAGGGTGACCCAGCCCGCCATGCGCACCGCCTGCGCCTGCGGATGGCCCCGCGTCCTGGCGATGTAGCCGGGCAGCGAGCCCGCGACGAACACCATCGCGACGCCACTGGCAACGAGGATCAGCAGGACGATCCAGGCGAAGAGGTCGAGAAGCGACATCAGAACCTCCACGACATGGTGACCTGGCCCCAGTCGCCGTTCAGCCGGTTGCTGTTGGAGATGTCGTGCAGCCACTTCAGCACGACGGCGTAGCGGCCCTTCAGCGATTCGGGCACCCACAGCACGGCCGGGCCGAGGCCGAAGGACTCGCCCATAAACGGGCCCAGCACCGCGCCGGTGCCGCTATCGCCCTCGATCTGCTTGTACCAGTAGCCCTGCGCGCCGATGGCGATGTCCTTGGTCACGAACTGGTTCAGCATGAAGTCGAGGTGGAATTCCGTGCCGGTCCGGTAGTCGGTCGCCGGGTTGGCGGTGTTGACCATAAGGCCCGGCAGCACTGAAATCTCGGTGCCGGTCGCCTTGTGGAACCAGGTGAAGCCGATTTGCGTGTCGAACGACCAGTAGTTGCGGCCGACATTGATCAGGTTGTTGACGTCGTAGTGGCCGGTCGGCGCGATCACGTACTCGGTCAGCTTCACGTTCAGTTCGCCGAAATTCCAGAAGAACGCGAACGGGTTGAGCAGCAGATCGCCGAAAGCCACGTCCGATGCGTTGTTGGAGAACGTTCCGAACAGCCGCGTCTGCAGCGACACGTTCATGGTGGCGTAGCCGATCACCGGTGCGGCGGCGCCGGTCTGCAGGCGGCCGCCCAGCACCGGCTGCTCGAAAGTGTAGGCGGCCGCCAGATATTCGTAGAGCGCGAAGGCGGTGAGGCCGAAAGTCTGGCGGCCGTTCAGCACGGCGCGCTGGGCGTTGCCGCCGAACGTCAGCGTCTGGCTCG
>Ga0137415_10006784_pt1 | contig 11351 bp, 8 predicted proteins | sample CZODoug3_1_1_16f_FD_183082 | JGI IMG/M metagenome (GOLD analysis project Ga0137415, IMG submission 183082) | Vadose zone soil fungal communities from Angelo Coast Range Reserve, California, USA - CZODoug3_1_1_16fungal (Hybrid Assembly) | ecosystem: Environmental > Terrestrial > Soil > Vadose...
CGCAAGCGCCTCGTCCCGATTCGCCGTTTTGCAGGACTCCCGCTTTCTTAATCCGTCAACCGAGTAATCGCACCACCATTGACCGTTCCGCTCATAGATTGAGCCCTGGCCACGCTTGCTGCGTCTTCGCGCCATCTAGGCAACCTTCTTGCTTTCCTCGATGATCCGGTCCAGATCGAGCTTATCGAAGCGCAGCTTCGTGTCGATGTTCACAGTCGGGATTCGGCCCATATGAACTTTGGCCTTGAGCGCGTCTGCCGTCAACCCAAGGTAGGTTGCCGCTTGGCTTAGCGTCAGGAGACGCGGAATCAAGACTGCTGAATCTCTTAGGCGATTCACCACCGCTTCAGCTATCGTGTCCGTGTTTATCTCCAGTGGCATCGCGAATTCTCCAGCGTTCCTGCAGCATCGCAATTCGTCGAGATTTCCGAGGTATTTTTCATGCGATCTACACCCTGTTAGTCGTGGCGGCGCATCTTGGTGACAATTCCGACTAGCATTTTGCGGGCACGGTTATTCCGTCGCACAAGCTGTTCGGCATTCTAGGGGCGCTTTGTCTAGTCGCGATACCTGGGGACGGATTATTCCCTCGGCATTCTCGGGCGCACGAATTTCACATGCACCGGTGGAAAAGCCTCTGACGGCTCGGCATTCTGGGGGCGAAGCCTCGGCATTCCAGGGGCGTATATACCTATAGTTCCTGTACCTAATCCTGTATTCGGTACCGTGGTCTGTGGATTTCTTGCAAAAGCCGCTAAAGCCGCGCGCCCTTGGCGGAAAACGAGTTCGTAACGGACGGCGAGTTTGAACGGACGATGCCAGCCACTCTACGCGATGCCGACTTTACGGACATGTGGATTGCTAAACGCGGGGCCGTTATTTCGTGATCTGATAACGCCGCCTCGATAAACCCGTGTGGATAAAGATAGGCACCCGCAACTCCCGCGCATCCGGTATCCTTCGGGCTGCATCGTCCTGCCCTTTACAGATCTTGAAAAGCGAAAACACCACTTATCTGGGATAATTTGCAGAATTTCTCACTCTGCTCTCGCTTTATCGGGTAGACCCGTGTGGCCGAACGGCTTGCACAGGGAATTGCTCGAGAGGACTCAATCAGAATGCCAGCATATAAGTCGTATTTCGCTACCGCCGCTTCCGCGAAAAAGAAGTGGAATTTGACCGAGCCTTATGCCAAAACTGTCTGCGAAGTTTGGGAACTGACGGAATTAGAGCTGGGACAGACCTATAAAGACAACCTCCAGACCGACGTTCAGGATTTCTATCAAAAGCAGACCTACGTTGATACTGCCCAAAAATTGAAGACGATTACAAAGTCCATCACGGCAGATCAGTTCAGGAAAATGATAGATCTATACCGCGGTACGGTCGTGATGAGAGGCCTCTCGGGAAATACCGCCAAGTACCGGGCTGATTACGCCATGATCTGGCAGCCGATGCGGGGCAGAATGTCGGGCGACGATAAGGCTGCGCAGGAGGCGAATGCGATGACGTGCGCTAACGCCTTCAACAACCAATATCTGCAGGACGAGCAAGTTAACTATATCCAATACCTCACCGGCGCCACCAAGAACCCACTGGCATTGAAGCCATATGTGGTCCAGAAAGCCGGCAAATACACCTTGCAGATCTGGCACAAACCATAAGGGTGGCCTGTTCGTTCGCAGGCAGCCGAGCAGGAGTGTTCTGGCTATACGATTTGCACCACAAGAATTCATAGAGAGGGATTTACATGGCAAACGAAGAGCTGAATGGCGTAGAGTCTTCTGTAACTGGGGGCTCCTCCCCAAAAAAGAAGGAATCCTCCTGGGAGGCGCTCGTTGCCTTCCTTGCCGAACACGCAATCGAGGACGAGCAGGCGATCGATGTCTTTAAGTCATCGAAGATCTTGTCCCTAGGCGATCTTTTAGAGGCAAAGGCCGACGACGGGGTGCTCACCGCTTTAAAGGCGGCGCTCACCAAGTCCGGGAGTCAGTTCGCGATCAAAAGATTGGACGCGATCGATGTCGCCTCGATTCGGAATACGCTTTTCTACCTGAAAAATCCGGATGCGCAGGAGACTACGCAACAGCTGGTGGACTTCCTGGCCGATAAGGATGTTCTGCCCGCTGCCCAGAATCGCGACCGGCTCATCGCGATTTTGTTGGAACACAACGTAACGTCACTGGCGCATCTGCAAAAATTGAAGGCCTCCTCCTCCAGCACACTGGAACACCTCGCGGTTGCCATCACCACTTGGAATGCCGGGGCCGGCGAGAGCTTTCGAAAGATCACTGCCGGGGCAGTAGCGCACGCCGCTGGCGAACCATTGCAAGTCAATGAGGACCTGCAGGTATTTCTCAGGGAGAAAGCCAAGCTACCGGTCGGTTCTGAAGCGGTGCTCGCTGAGTTTGGCGTCACAACGCTGCAGCAGCTCAAAGCCGTGAAAGAAGATCCCGATCAGGCCAAGGCACTGGCCAAACGGTTCCACGATTCGGGCATCCTTAAGGGCAAAGAATCCTTCGAAAAGATCACGGTGGAGGACATCGACGAGGAAGTCGGCACCGTCACTTCGCCCGCCGCCAAGGAGGCGAAGAAGAAAGAAGGGGAACTCCGCAAAGCCATCGACGATGTGAAGAAGCTGCGGAAAAAGGTGGAAGACGCGGCCAAAGAGAACATGGCCGCTACTGTAGCCAGCGTTGCGAAGGAATACGATGCGGTGCTGAGCCGCGTGAAAGATACCTGCGACGTCGACTTTGAAGCGGCTGGCACTACCGCTCTACAGTCCCAGGCCGATCTAAAGAGCTTGCTCGACGAAACCATACAGAACGCCGAGACCGCCACCAACGCATTGAAGTATGTCGACAAGACCCAAATGCCATTGACGAAGCTGATGCGCCGCGTGGAGATGCTCTGTGGTGCGCTGATCACTCCGGCCGGCATCACCATGAAGCGTTCCGCCGAACTGGTGCAAATGCCGACTCTTCCCGAGCAACTGGCCAAGGCGGGTGAAACGCAGGAATCTACCAGCATTCGCTATAAGGGCGCCGAAATCAAGTCGTTCGCGTTCTCTTATGCCAGCCAGGCCGGTTCTTCGGTTTCGACATCCACTGATGCAGCCGCGGCCGGTTTTGTCGGAACCGGCATGGCGGCGGTTTCCGCCGCGGCGTCCTATGCGGATGCGCGAAAGGCTTCGCGTGATCAGGAGACATTCAATAGCACGGCAACCGCCACCTACGGCGAAATTCGCTACGTCTATGTGCCGAAACAAACGGTTCAGTTCAAAGAGAAGGAGATTCGACTGAGCAGCGACGCCAGGCAGGAACTGATGTCGATTGCCAGCACTCCGGCCGGCGCCGGCCGTGCCAAACAGATCAGGCGCTTTTACGAGCGCTTCGGGTCGCACTTCTTTACTCGCTATTCGCTAGGGGGCCGTTATGAGTTCAACGCCACCGGCCAGAACACTTCGGCATCCGGGAAAGAGAAATTGGAGACGGCGGTTTCGAGCGGCACCGATTGGGCAGTCTCTTCTTCCGCTTCTTACCTGGGCTTGGGCGGCGCGGTCAAAGCCGCGGCGGCTGTAGTCGGCTCTACCACATCGGCGCAGGCGCAGGCCGATCAACTGCGGTTCAGCACCGACAATACGAGAGTCAGCGTGTCGATCAAGGTCGTGGGCGGCGCCGGGCTCACTCCACGCGATGTTTGGTCGCAAAGCCTGGCATTCAACTCCACATGGGCGGTGATCTGCCGCGCCGAGCCCATCGCCATCTGGGATATTGTCGAGCGCATCGCACAGACGCCGCCACTGCCATTGAGTCTTGCGCCGGCTCTCGAGGAAGTATGGGTTCGCGAAGTATTTCGTGAGGCGGTGCGTGATACCAACCCGAGTCTTTTTGCGCGTATCGGAAATAATCCCGCCATCAAGACATGTGAAGAGCTGGATCGAATGGTGAGAGAACTACAAGCCGCCGAGCCTCCCATTCAAATCGTCATTGTTCAGCAAACCAGCACTCCCGATGGCCACCCGAAAATCGTGGCGCAATCGACGACCAAAGGATTGAAACTGATTGGCGGCGGAGCCAGCGTGGACTATGGCGATGGCTACGGAAATATGTTGACGGGATCGTATCCCGCCGGCGAGGGATGGGCCGCTAGTTCAAAGGAACATCTATTGTCCTCTCCCGCCAAAGTCACTGCCTATGCGGTCTATCTGGTGGACCCGGACAATATTTGGGACGTCAAACGGGTTGAGGTCAAAACCGAACGCAGAACCAGCAAGCCGCAAGCGATGGCTGTGCTGCCGGCTGGCTATTCGCTTACTGGCGGAGGTGCTCTCATCCACGGCTACGGTAGCCACGGAGTGATGCTGACCCAATCCGGCCCAGCCATGATCGACGGTGTCTGGACGGGGTGGACGGCCGAAGGAAAAGATCACATGAAAGAAGACGCAGCCTATGCCACGGCCTGGGCCATTGGTATTCGGTCCCGGAACATGCTACCCGGTGCGATTCCCAAGCCGACGCAACTCATCGCACAGATGGGCTCAGGGCGAATTCGCGCGTCCGCATCGGCGGCGGCGGGCGATAGCCAAGTTGTGATTGGGGGCGGAGCCGCCGTCACCTATCACGAAGCGGGAGCATTTCTGACTAGCTGCTTTCCGGCCATAGCCGGCGAGTCATGGTCTGCCTCCGCGAAAGATCATATGAAAGAAGACACGCTCAGCATTACTACCTGGGCGATTGCCCGCACAGGAGAAATGACGACGCTCGATGCGCTGAAATCGGCCGCCGCAGGGCGCTAGACCTCTTGCTCATCGCCATTGCCGGCCACCAACACACCCGCGCGTTCACAGCACGGTCGCCGCGCACCTGACGCGACGACCATCTGCCGGCGATGGCGGCTATTTACATGGAGGTGATCAATTGAACAAGTCCGCCTGTACAAACGATTGGCAATTGATCCTCGGCTTGCGAATCCGGGCGTCACGGGATCAATACCTGCCACACATTGGCGCTTACGGTCCAATCAATAAAAGCGACGTGGCGACCATCCGGCGACGGCACAGCATATGTAGCTGCCATCGACTCCATCAGTTTCGTGAGCACTCGCCCTTCAAGATCGACGTAGAAGAGCAGCCCACGATTGACACCGCCTACTGCGACATACCAGCCGCGTCCGTTGGGAGCCCACACCACGCCCGACAGGTTCTTCAGCGTTTTGATGGTCACGACCTTCTCCGCCGTCCCGGCGTGTGCATCGAGCGGCACCAGCCGAATCGTTGCATTGCGCGGATCATGATTCGGAATGGCGACTTGGGATCCGTCAGGCGAAATGTCCCAATCCCCCACGGTTGCAGGAATCCAAGCGGTCCTTGCTAATTGGCGTCCCTTGCCACGTACAGCATTCAAATCCCAGAACAAGAACTGCTGATTCTGCAAAGTTCGGCCCACGCAACGGCCTGCAGTGGCCGACGAACAAGCAAATTCACCCTGCAGGCCCTGGTTCAACAGAAGAGTTTTCGGTGTTCCGCCGCCTATCGGAATCCGCATTAGGTCCCATCGCCCCATGTGGTTCTTCTCGTTATACAGAATCCATTTCCGATCCGGCGATACGCGTGCTAGAGCCTTTGGCTGATTGGAGATCACCAGCGGCTGCGCATCGCTTTGATCGATGCCTTGACGAAACAGATCGAAATTGCCGTTCCGATAGGATTCAAAAATTATGGATCGACTATCCGGGGTCCAGGCATGAGGATACTCATCGGCATCGGTAAACGTAAAACGCCGGACCGTTATAAAGCGAGGATATTGGTCAGCGGGCGGCAGAGCGGCGACATAAATGTTGGGATGGCTGTCTACGCCACGAACGGCAACCAGTTCCCGCCCGTCCGGCGTGGCGGAAATCTGTTTGAGATAGTACTCCTCGTGGGTCAACTGCTGGGGCGGGCTCAAAAACCTTCCCGTATGCGGATCCGCGCGCAATCTCCAGAGATGGTAGATAGACATGTTCTCGGTACTATTCCGAAGAAATAGGACAGTTCCGTCGTTCAGACCACACGGCGATTCCATGATAAAGCCATTGGCGGAAACAACCGGTCGCCCTGACTCTACGTCGACCGATTTGTAGTCATGACGATAAGTGTTTAGCGCGAGGAACGCTCCTGGATTTCGGTCGACATTAGCCGTTGGCACATACCCTATTTGCTGAAACGCAATTCTCTTTCCGTCGGGCGACCAGACAAGTGAGGTGAACGAAGTGGTCTCACCACCGCTCCGAATCTGACGGCGGTTGCCACTGGTGATCGAAGCCACCGACAGGACCGATCCGTCCGTGCTGGTGAAGGCGATCCGGGAGCCGTCGGGCGACGGAACCCCGTTCCGAGCTCCGGCTGCCACTTGCTCCGCTCTGCCCCCCTCTGCTGGCATCACCCAAATGCCTGGTTCGTACTTGTCCAGAGCACCTGTCATAGATCCCTCAACTAGGATTTTCGATCCGTCGTTGAACCAGGCGATCCGATCAACCCGCAGGCCGCTCGGGGTATCCAAAGGCTGTGTGAGCCCGTCGCTCATACGACGGCGGTAGATAGGGCCGGCGAATGTTACGAACAGCAATGTTTTCCCGTCATTCGAAATCGCCGCGGCGATGACTCGGTTCTCATTCACCTGGCGTGTTAACTGCAGAAATCGGGGGTCCTTTTGGGAAACGCGCCTGTCGTGAAACGATCGAGTGAGAGCAGCAGAAATCGCAATAACTGATAGAGCCGCCGCCGCCCAGGCGATGGAACGAGAACGCCGGCTCGGCTTGATAAAACCTGCAAGCGTGAGTTGCTGATCCAATTCCAACGCGGTTGGCCGGCTAGCTGGATCTTTGCTCAGCATCCGAAGCAGAAGGGTTTCCAGCTTCGCGGGAATTTTCCGATTGAGCGACGATGGCGGCTTGGGCTCAGCGTGGATGATTGCGCGGAGCGTGTCGACCGGCGAGGCGGATCGGAACGGATGCCTACCCGTTGCCAGCTCATAGAGCACTAGCCCAAGGGAAAATACGTCGGTAGCGCCAGTCGCCTGTTCACCGCGAACCTGTTCCGGAGACATGTAATTAAGCGTTCCGCCTGACCCGGACGATTGCCCGGCGCTTCTCTTTTGCTCGTCATGCGGCTGGCCCGCGATCCCGAAGTCCAACACCTTCAGAATGGCGTCGTCCCGCACCATCAGATTCTCCGGCTTTATATCGCGATGAATAATGTTGCGTTGATGCGCGGCCCCGAGCGCCTGCGCGATCTGCCTGCCCCAAAGGATGATTTGCTCGATGTCCTGTGGCTGGCCACAAAAGTGGCGAAGCGAATGCCCCTCCACTAACTCCATGGCGATTGCCACATCACCTTTCATGCGAATGACTTCATACACCGTAATGATGTGCGGGTGATTCAGTGCGGAGGCTGCTCTTGCCTCGCGCATAAGCCGCTCCAGAGCTCTACCGCCCGCAGCCATTTCGGGGCTCAGAAACTTGACCGCCACTTTGCGGCTCAACTCGGGGTCATCGGCTGTGTATACCTCGCCCATGCCCCCGCTGCCCAATAAGGCGCCGATCTCATACCTGCCGAAGCGGGAACCTGTCCTGGAACCTGCGCTTGAGGGTAGCGCGTCGAGGCTCGTTTGGGCCTCCTCGAGCATCGAAATCACTTCATCAAGAACTTCCGGGTCCGACTGGTATGCAGCGAGAAGGGATCGTCTTTCATTCCCGGGCAGATTGGCGGCCGTCGCGAAGACTTCCCATGCCAGGCTCCACTGCTGGTCCGTCATGAGACGGTCTCACCGTCAAGTTCTCGGGAGAGCCATCGCTTAGCAAACGTCCAAAGGTTCGCGACCGTCCGCGGCGAACAACGTAGCTGCGCCGCAATCTCATCGCCGGTGAAGCCTTCGAAGACTCGCATCTCGATCACGCAGCGGAGTTTTGGATCGATGGCGCCGAGACGCGTGAGCACCTGTTCTACAAACTGCACGTTCTCCATCCCAGTACGAGCGAGGTCTGGCATGTCATTTAACCGGATCTTCTTAGCTCGGCGGTAAAGAGGACGGGCGTGATCGATCAAAAGGCGCTTCATGACATGTCCGGCGAGCCCCAGGAAGGCGGCTTTCTCTTCATCTCCGCTGCCTCCGTTTCCAAGCGCTTTGATTTTGACCAAGGCTAGGTAGAGTTCGTTAACAAGCAAGGTCGGCTCCCAGGTATGCTCGGTGCGCTCGCCCCGCATCCTCGCCGCGGCTAACTTTCGCAACTCCGGGTAAAGTAACTCGACAAGCCGGTCGGCAGCCGCCTTATTGCCCTTGCGAAAATCCGTCATAAGCCGGGCAATCGTGTCTGGCGTGTGCGGCGTTTCGAACATTTCGAGTGTGGTTCATTTTACCAACCAAAAAAGTCGCCGAGCTTTGCAGAATGTTTGCTCTTGCTCTCGCTTATTACTATGACCAAGTAAATCTTCGACAAAGTTCGGTGAGACGCCGACGGGGGCGCGCAGCCGCGCCCGCGATTAAGGGAAATATCAACAAATGAACATCAGAATTCTTCCGATACCGCTGATTCTCATTCTCGGGTCGACCAGCTTTGGCCAGTTCGGGCGAGGTCCGAAAGAGAGAGAGCGAGATGAAAAGGAAAAGGTGCTCTACGTCTGGGCGGCCGATCAAGCGCACAAGGCGCCGGACTTTCTGGCCGTCATTGACTTTGACAAAGATTCCAGGGATTACGGACGTGTCATCACAACTGTGCCGCTTCCACCTCCAGGGAATATTGGCAATGAACCGCACCACTGCCACCTCAATTCAACCAAGACCGTTCTGGGCTGCGGCGGGCTGCTCAGCCTATTGAAAGGGCAGAACGGAATTTTTTTCTTCGACGTGACCGATGCCAAGAAACCGCGATTCATGTTCTCTACCAAAGCGGTGGAGTCCAGCATGACGGATGATTTTTTGCCGATTGAAAATGGCGGTTTTCTGATCACACAGATGGGCTCGTCTACCGGGATGGCGCCCGGTCGCGTAGCGGAATTTGACGGCCGCATGCATTTCGTCGCGAATCACTTTGGCGCCTACTCGTTGTTCGAGGAGTGGCCCAAAGATCCGCCGATGGATGGGTTCAACCCTCATGGCATGTCGGCGCGTCCGGATCTAAATCTGATGATGACCTCGGACTTCATGATGCCCAGCAGCACGCTGATGGGATCCATGGGACCCGTCCTGCGGGGTTCAGTCCGCATCTGGAACTACCGGGAACGCAAGATCACAAAGACTATCGACCTGTTCGCGCCAGACGGCAGCCCTGCGCAGGGCACGATGGACGTGAAGATGCTTCCTAAGAATCCTAATGGTTACGGGTACACATCCGGCATGTTTGACGGACACATCTACCTGATCGATCCAGAGGAGGGCACTGGCACTCCTGTATTTGACCTCGCAACTGTTAAGCCTCACGTTGACACGCCGGTACCCGGCGGAATGGGCCAGATCATGGCAACACCGCACAGTGGCGACCGGCTGATTCTGGGTACGTTCATGGCGGGGCAGATCGTCATGTTGGACACCACCGACCCCTTTGAACTGAAGCAGGTATCCGTTGTCAGCTTCGGCGCGAACGCTGGACCGCACAACATTGTGCTGAGTGATGATGATAGCCGCCTTGTGGTGACAGACTATTTCCTCAATGAAGATGAGGCGGGTATTATCCACTTTGAAGGCGACCACAAAGTCCACGTTCTCAAAGTCACGCACGATACGCTCAGCGAGGACAAGCGGTTCAATCTTGACTTCAACACGGTCTTCAAAACGGGCCCGGCACGTCCTCACGGCATCGCAATGAAATAGCTCAAGCGTGCTCCACGACTGACACGCTGGGGTTTCTTTTTCTCTTAAGCTCCCCCGATATTGAACCGCGGTATCCGCTTTGTGCGGTGACCGGAAGTGGGTCTTCGGTACTGAGCCAGAACACAACGGTTTAACAGGAACGAACCAGGCGTTAGTTCCTAAATCACCGCCAACTCGGAACTCAGCCCGGCTGTTTGCTAAAGCACCCATCGAGTTCGGATCAGTAACGCCAGGAGTTGGCCAGCATCCGGCAATCCCAGGCGGGCCGCCTGCACTTATCACGGGCTAGTCGGAGACGTGCTTTCGGCATCGATCGCGCGTCGCAGCTCGGCTAAGTCGGCTGCCAGGTGTGCTCCGCCCGTTCGCCCGCATTCTCGACGCGGCCAGCTTTCGCAATTAAGGATAAAGCAATTCAACTAACCATTAGCAGCCGCCTTGTAGCCTTTGCGGAAGTCAGCCATCATCCGCGCGATCACATCCAGCGCGGGCGTCGTGGACATCCGGTGATAAGCATTGATCAGGCAAAAAATCTGCTTAAAATTTTGCAGAATTCGCACCCCCGCTCTCGCCTCCCTTTGTAGCCGAACAATTTCAAACATCTAGGCCGCCCTAAGCAGGGTTTTTTTCAGGAAGGATTCAAATATGCGCTGTTTTTTCTATCCAATCGCGAGTCTGCTCTTCGCCATCGCGCCCGCGGCAGCACTCCACGCCGCTACCATCAACCAGACATTTAGCTTTGCCAACATGTCCACGTACGGATTTGAGAATGGCTCCAATGTCGCCGAGTTCAATCCGGCTTTGGGAACGTTGAGCTCCGTCAGTTATTCTTTCACCGTAACGAGCACCGTCAATCTGCCTCTAGCGAATAACCAGGCAAAAGGCTACTACTTTTTTGAGCTGGGGCCCGCCAATGGTCAACAGGACATAAACGGACAACCCCTTACGTTCAGCGGAACGCTTACGAGTGCTTCGTTTGGTTTCAATGCGTTCACTGGAAACGGTTCCCTGACACCCTTTATTAATGTTGAGCCTTACCCTGGCTTGGACCCGGGCAATGGTTATTCTTCCACCTTCAGTTTGGGAACAGTCACTTACAACTACACCCCTTCCACTTCCGCGGTGCCTGAAACTTCTTCTTTCAGTCTGCTCGGCGCGGGTTTAGTCGCTGTTGGGTTGTTGCGTCGGCGAAGCCGGCCTCGGCGTTCCATCCAAGAGGCGGGGATTATCCACTACGAAGGCGACCACAAAGTCCACGTTCTCAAAGTCACGCACGATAGGCTCAGTGAGGACAAGCAGTTCAATCTTGACTTCAACACGGTCTTCAAAACGGGCCCGGCACGTCCTCACGGCATCGCAATGAAATAGCGGAGGCGTGCTCCACGACGGACACGCTGGGGTTCTTTTATCTCTTAAGCTCCCCCGATACTGAACCGCGGTATCCGCTTTGTGCGGTGACCGGAAGTGGGTCTTCGGTACTGAGCCAGAACACAACGGTTTAACAGG
>Ga0137415_10006786_pt1 | contig 11350 bp, 7 predicted proteins | sample CZODoug3_1_1_16f_FD_183082 | JGI IMG/M metagenome (GOLD analysis project Ga0137415, IMG submission 183082) | Vadose zone soil fungal communities from Angelo Coast Range Reserve, California, USA - CZODoug3_1_1_16fungal (Hybrid Assembly) | ecosystem: Environmental > Terrestrial > Soil > Vadose...
CGTGCGCAAGAAGGTCGTCTTGCCGATCCCCGTGCGGCCCACCACGACCACGATCTGCCCCGGCTCAGCACGAAACGACACCTCCCCCGCCTCCCCTCGCGCGAGCACGAGCGAGATCACCTCGAGCGCCTCATTTTCCCACGTAGTCGTTGACGTGGTCGTTGACGGCGACGAATCCAACCAAGCCACACCCTCGTCTTCTTCTTCCCCCTCGAGCGCCCCCATCCCCGCCAGCGTTTCCACAGCGGCACGAGCGCGCACGAGCGCGAGCCGCGCATCGGTCAGCTCGCGCAAGGGCCGATACGCTAGAAAAAAAGCAATGGCGAAGGAGAGCAAGGTCGTACCTGCAGCATCCCCGAGCCATCCCGCCCGCGCCGCGAGCAGCGCCAGGACGAGCGCCATTGCGCCAAGGACCTCGTTGGAGCCCGAGAGCGCTGCCGCCGACGCGTCCATGCGCGCCGCGTGTCGGGTCATCACTCGCCCGAGCCACGTCATGTGCGCGTGAACTTTTTCCCCCGCTCCGTACGTCGCCCAGAGATCGACGTGCCGGACCGCCTCGTCCGCAGCCTCGAGCAGCGCTTCGCCGTGCGCCGCGCGCGCCAAGAGCCCGCGCTTGTACTTCTTGCGAACGTGGCCCAAGAGCGCCGCAAATGGCACGAACACCAACAAGGAAACCGCCGCGAGCCGCGGCGAGATCGCGACGAGCACCGCGCCGAGCGGCACCAGTTGCACTACGGCCCGCACGCCGCCGAGCCATCCCACCTCGAGACCTCGTTCGAGCTCGCGAACGTGTTCGGTCAGGGCCGCGACATGCTGCGCCCAGGGGCCACCGCCTCCGACTTCGGTGACCACCTCGCCCTGTTCATGCTGGTTAGGCTGCTTATGTTGGTCGTACTGGTCACTTGTGTCGCCATGATCGTCGTGTCGCGCAGACAGCAATCGGTGACCACCGAGCCACGCGTCGAGCACACGCTGGCGCACCCATACGCCTACTTCACCAGCGAGTTGAGCCTGCACATAGGCCGACCACGCTTGGCCTGCGACCTTCAGCAGCATCGCACCGAGTCCGACCACAGCCGCCACGACCGCCGGATCCGAGGACGCCAGCACGCCGTGCACCGCGAAAAATGGCCGTCCAGTGGCACGCAGGGCGGCCGGGAGTTCACCCCCACGTCCGAGCAGCAGCGCACGCGCCAGTACACCTGCAACCAGAGCGACGCAGGCGTGTCCCAAGGCATGCACGATCGAAGCGAGGACAAAAACAAGAACGCGCCGAGGACGCCTCAACATGACGCGAGCCAAACGGCCATAAAGGGAATGAGGAGTCGTCACGACGGTGGCTCTCGTTTACCGCACCACGCGACCCTATCCTACTTCAACGCTCCTTGACGGGGTGTGCGCCGCGCGCGGCAAACCTGTCACCGCGTTCATGTTTCTAGGTGGGTCTGGTCGGCTCTTGAGAATCGCGCGACACCAAACCTTCGTCTCGCGCGTAGACCACGACAGCCGCGCAATGTGGTCTTACGTTCCTTTTTGGTCCGGCAGCGATGCCCTCCATCGGTGGCCGGCCGAGCCTCTCCCTCGCTCGTCATGCCGAAAAAGCACACGCACGCCGCTCGATCCGAATCGCGCTCGGAACGTGAAAAAAATCACGCCTCCCGTGCACCTAAAACCAACGCACGCGGTGCCCCTAGCACAGGACGGAGGGGAACGAAAATTGCAAATATTGACGCCGCTGCGGCGCCGACCCGGACCTCGGACGCTCCTACTGAACATCCTTCCGGTCGACGCCTACGAAGCTTACGAAACAAAATGGCCGCGTCAGCCAAGCAAAAAAGAATGCCCGAAGCTGGACCGCGGCATGCTTCACGCCCTTCGCAGGTTCTGACTCCGGGCAAGTCACTTGTCAAAGATTCTCGTTCGACCACCACCGCCACCCACCCCGCCGGCAGTATTCGCAGCAAGGAAGCGAGCATGAGCAAAAGCAGCCGCGCCACCGCCGTTGCCACGGAAGAGCCCCCGAGCTCGGTATCCGAGTCGTATGGTCGTTCCGGCGCCAAAGAGCGCTCTGCCGTTCGAAGCGTTCCGCCGCCTGGATACGGTGGCGACTACGAATCGGAGGAAACGGAGCCCGTCTCCGAGGCATCCCCCGCCACCGAAGCCGCCACCAACCTCGAGGAGGTCGTGAGCGACGAGGAATACGAGGCGGATGCCGAAGCTGCGGTCACAGAGATCGATGGCGTCGATCCCCCCAAACCCCGCGCGCCGAAGGAATTCGAAGACGGCGGCGGCGATTCGATGCTTGCGCGCTACTTCCGTGAGATGGCTACCCATCACGTGATGGGACCGGAGGAGGAGCTCGCAACGGCCGTCGAGGTCGAAGAGGCCGAGGTCGATCATTGGGTGGCGATTTTTTCGTATGTCCCAGCGGCCGAGTACACGCTCGAGTCGTTGGAGAAGGATCTGCCGACCGCAGAGGACGAGAAGCTCGACCTCCCGCAGATTGCCGAGCTCCGTAAGCTCATCAAAACGTTCAAAAAGCAGCGCAACAAGCTGACGCGCGAACAGGAGCGCAAGTGGACCACGTTCACGACCTCGCTCGGGCGGACCATCCGGCTTCCGGACAGTGACCGCCTGTGGATCGCGCACGCCGAGGAGACGGGCCGCAAGCTTGGCGAAGAGCCCGATCCCGACGACGACATGGTGATGGCCGCAGAGCCGGAGCCCGAGTCGAGCGTGCAGTTGCGCGCGCCAATTTTGCAGGTCACCGCGCAATACAAGCGCTACTGCGACCGAATGTCGCAGGCGGCGCTCCACAGCAAGGCCGTGAAGAACAAGTTCGTCAAAGCGAACCTCCGGCTCGTGGTGTCGATCGCGCGGCGTTACAACCGCGGGCGTCTGCCCCTCATCGACCTGATTCAAGAAGGCAACATCGGCCTGATGAAGGCGGTCGAGCGCTTCGACCACACGCGCGGCTATCGGTTTTCGACCTACGCGTCGTGGTGGATCCGTCACGCCATCAGCCGCGCCCTGGCCGACAAGGGGCGTGCGGTGCGCATTCCGGTGCACATGCTCGATACGCACAACCGTGTCGCCCGCGCCACGCAAGCGGTCATCGCGCGCACGGGTCGCGATCCGACCTTGGCGGAGCTGGAAAAGGAGACGGGCATCCCGCAGGAAAAGCTCGACAAGGTGAAGGGCTCGTGGGCGGAGACGCCCTTCTCGCTCGATCGCCCCGTGGGGGACGAAGACGGGCGGAAGTTCATCGACTTTCTCCAGGATGAAAACCTGCTGTCGCCCTACGAGAGCCTCGTTTCGCAAAAATGGGGCGAGGAGGTGCGGCGTCTTTTGGGCACGCTCACGCCCATCGAGTCACGCATCATCCGCTGGCGTTTCGGTCTCGATGACGAAGACGAGCTGACACTCAAGGAAATCGGCGACAAGTACAACTTGTCACGCGAGCGCATTCGTCAGTTGCAGGAGCAGGCACTGGGCAAAATCCGCAAGCACATGCGCGACTGAGCCTGAGCAGGCAACCGGAGGTTCGCGGCTCCGCCGCGACCGACTTGCAACCAGCGGCTCTAATCGCCCCACTGGCGACGCAAAAGGATCTCCACCAGCTTGTCCGCGGCGAAACGGGCGCCATCGGCTTTGCCGGGGACGTGGTTGAACAGGATTGAAAACGCGACCGGTCCTTTGCCGGGCGGTCCCAAGACGTAACCGGAGAGCGCGATGGCATCTTGCAAGGTGCCCGTTTTTGCGCGGATGGCCCCGCGGTGGTGCGTGCCGCGGAAGCGCTTGTGCAACGTGCCGTCAACGCCGCCCACGGCGAGCTGGGCGACGAACTCGGGCTGCACCGTCGGGTCCCGCCACATGGCGCGCAGAAGAAGGGCGACGCTGGTGGGTGTGGTGCGGTTCGCATCGAAAAGGCCCGAGCCGTTCTTGATGACCAACCCCGTATCGCCGGCGCCGATCTTGTTCACCCATCGCGTGACCACGTCGGCGGCGTCGGCGCTTTTGCCGGGGCGCCCCTTCACTTCACTTCCCAGCGTCTTGAAGACCATCTCCGCATAGAAATTGTCGCTCTGTTTGCCGAGGGCATAGAGCAATTGCGAGAGCGGTGCGGATTCGTGGCGGGCGAGCAAGGTGCCTTTGTTCGACGTTCCGACCTTCACGTCGCCGGTGACCTTGATGCCCACGTCGTCGAAAACGGCGCGAAGCGCGTAGCCCGCGAGGAGCGTCGGATCTTCCACCCGCCGCGTGTAGCGCACCACGCGCGCGTCGCTTCCGACGGAACCGGAGACCTTGGCCGCGAGGCGCTTCCCGTTGCCGGAGAGCGCGAGAACGACCGTATCGCGCCCTTCACCGGTGGAGACGGTGCCATCGACATCGACGAAACCGGGCGGATCGAAGCTGACCACCGCGGGCGAGCCGGCTTGCGTCGGACGCACCGCAAGGGTCACGGTATTTTCGTTGAGGGCCACCGCGCTCACCGGTGCGCGGAAGGCGGACCACTCGTTGGGCTGTTGTTCGAAAGCTGGGGGCGTGGTCTGGTCGTCCCAGAGGCGCTGATCGACCAATAGATCGCCGGAGACACGACGAATTCCTTGGGCGTGCAACTCTTCGGCGAGGGCGAAGAGATCCTCGGTCGTGAGCGAGGGGTCACCGTGGCCGCGGAGGACGAGCGGGCCTTGCACTTCGCCGTCTTTGGCGGTGCCGATGAGGACCGTCTCGTAGCGATGATCGCCGCCGAGCATCGCGAGCGCCGCGCCGGCAGTGTACACCTTGGCATTGGAGGCAGGATTGAACGCGGCGTGCTCGTTGGAGCTGGCAAGTAGATGTCCCGTATCGCAATCGAGAAGCGCGACCCCGATCTGCGCATCCTTGAATTTGGCGTCGCCCACCATCGCGCGCACCGCGGCCTCGAGCTCCGGCACATGATCCTGCACGAGCCCCGCCGTCGGCTGAGAATCGGTCTGGCTCACGCCTTCGCGCGCGAAGAACAGCATCGCGCCCAGCCCGAAAAACGACACCGCGGCGCGAATCCCATGACGAAGCCTTCCAAGCTGAGACATGGACTCGCTTTTATCGTGACGATGGCCGCCGCGGCGAGCAGCCTTTGCTGTCAGCGCACCGAGCGCGCGAGGGCGGAAGCGGAAAAAGCGCGCCCCATCGAGCTCATCGTCTCCAACGACGCCGAAACCCTGGATCCGCGCTACGCCGTCGATACTGTGGGCCTGCGGGCGACCCGTCTCGTTCACGCCGGCCTGGTGCGCCTCGATCCGAACACGTTGTCCCCCGTACCCTACGCCGCCGAGAGCTGGCGCTGGCTCGACGAGCGCACGCTGCGCGTCGCCCTGCGCCACGATGTCCATTTTCATTCGGGCGCGCGCTTCACCTCGCGTGACGTGGTGGCCACCTTGCGCGCCTTTGCCTCACCCGAGGTGGGCTCGCGCCACGCGCGCGCCGTGGAGGCCATCTCCGAGGCGCGCGAAGACGGTGAAGACGCAGTGGTCATCATCTTGAAGCGTCCGCGCGGAACGCTGCTCACGGATCTGGAGCTTCCCATCTTGCGCGCCGACGAAGCCATGGCCCCACCGCGCCCCGACGGACGCCTCGATGGTCTCGGGCCCTACGCGGTCGCCGAAGTCTCGCACGGCGCGGTCCTCCTCGCGCCGCCTCACCCGCCGCAGCCGGGGCTGCTCGATGCGCCCTCGCACGCGGTGATCCTTCGCACCGTTCATGACGAAAACGCGCGCGCGCTTCGCTTGACCGCGGGCCGCTCCGACATCGCACTCAATGTGCTCGCACCCGCCATTTTGCCGGCGCTCGCGCGCGAGCCCGATCTGACCGTGACCGCGCGCCCCGGCGCGAACTTGACCTACTTGCTGGCACGTGTCGACCGCGGGCCCCTCGCGCGCGTGGAAATCCGGCGGGCGCTCGGGGAAGCGATCGACCGTGAGAGCATCGCGCGCACTTTGCTGGGTGGCTATGCAAAATCGGCCAACGAGCTCCTCCCGACGATGCATTGGGCGCATACCGCGCTATCGCCTCTGCCCTATGCTCCCGACGCTGCTCGCCAGGTGCTCGCGCCGGAGGGACTTCATTTCACACTCTTGACCTCGACGGACCGAAGCCGCCTCACGTTGGGCCGATTCGTCGCGCAGCAATGGGCGGACGTCGGCGTCTCCGTCGACGTGCAACCGCTCGAACTGGGCACCATGCTGGCGCGGCTCAATGCAGGAGATTTCGACCTGGCCATCTTGCAGATTCCCGAGCTGACCGAGCCCGATGTGCTGCGCGTCTTTCTGCACGGCGCATCGGTGCCGCCCGCGGGCGCCAATCGCGGCAGGGTGCACGATGCGATGGTCGACGCGCTCCTCGACGAAGGCCAGCGCCTCACCGACCGCGATGCACGCCGGGCGGTGTACGCAAAGCTCGAAGCGCGATTGCATGAGCAGCTCTATCTGGTGCCGTTGTGGCACGAGGATCAGATTGCCGTCGTGGGGCCCAGGGCGCGTGCGTTTTCACCGAGCGCAGAGGGGCGCTGGCTCTCGCTGGCGATGCTTCCGCCGTAAGCGTTGGGCGAGCGTGTTCGAGCCGCCCGGCTGATTCTGAGGCGCGGCGCTCATCCCCCCCAGCTCGCGTGATACCCCGGGTCCTCGATGTTCGCCGCTTGCGATGTCGGCTGCAGCGGCAAGTACGCGTCGATCATCACCGCCAGCTCGTCGGTGCGCTTCGTACCGATGCTCGCCTCGTATGCACCCGGATGCGGGCCGTGCGCGATGCCCGCGGGGTGAAGCGAGAGGGCGCCAGGGCCCACGCCGCGACGGCTCGTGAAGTTGCCCCGCAAGTAGAGGATGACTTCATCGCAGTCGACGCTCGAGTGCGGATACGGGCACGGGATGGCTTCGGGGTGCGTATCGGTCATCCGCGGAACGAAGGAGCAAACGACGAATCCGTGCCCCGCGAAGGTGGTGTGGATGGTCGGCGGCAGGTGAATCAAACCCGTCTTCGCCTGGTAGCGCTCGATGTGGAAGGCCCACGGGTACACGAAGCCGTCCCACCCGACCACGTCCATCGCCGGATGCTCCAGCGCATAGCGCGTGTAGCGGCCATGCTTTTTCACGTAGAGCTCGCGCGGGCCGTCTTGAATGCGGTCCGGCGTGGAGATGGGGCCCGTGGGGCGCACGAAGTCGCGATGCGTGTAGGGTGCATCCATCATGAGCTGGCCCACCGGATTGCGGAACTGCTCCGGGATGTGAAGCCCGCCGTGCGCCTCGAAGCACAAGAGGCGCATGGGCTTTCCGGCGATGTGCCAGCGATGAACCATCGAGCGCGGGATCCACACATAGTCACCAGTGCGAACGTCGAGCCAGCCACAAGGCGACTCGATGCGCGCGGTGCCCTCTTGCACGAACCAGAGTTCGTCGCCGTCGCCGTTGGCGAAGTAGGCTTCGTCGGTCTCGTTGGGGCGCGCGAGGAGCACGGTGACGTCGCGATTGAACAAGATTGGAAAACGTCGTTCGAAAAGCTGCCCGCCCTGCGGGATCTTGTCGCTCGCATAGAGGCGCCGCTTGAGCGGGCTCATGGCCCCCTCGTCGACGACCGGTGGCGCGTAGCCGCGATGGGTGGACGACACCTCGCGGTGTCCGGTGATGGGATGACGGTGATAAAAATACGTGAAGGCCCCACTGAACCCGCCGCGGGTGAACATCTCCTCGTAGAAGAGCCCCCCGCTCGAATCGCGCAGCACGGTGTGCGGCTTGTCCGGAAGGATGCCGGCGTGGCCCCGATCGATCATGGTTTCGCTCCGCCCGTCGCTGGCGTTGCACCCGCTTTTTCGGCCTGCTGCGCGCGCTCGATGCTCTCGAAGAGCGCGCGGAAGTTGCCGAATCCGAAGCCAGCGTCACCCGCGCGCTGGATGATCTCGTAGAAGAACGGGCCCGCGCGCGATTCGTCGTACAGGGTGGCCGCCTCCTGCATGAAGATCTGGAGCATGTAGCGGTCGTGCGATCCATCGACCAAAATGCCGAGCCGTTCGAGCTCCGCGAGCTCCTCTTTGACGTTGTGGATGCCGAGCTTCGCCAAGCGAGCCGGTAGATCGCGATAGTAAGCGGGGTGCGTATCCATGAATCGAACGCCGCGGCGCGAGAGCTCCTCGACCGTGGAGATGATGTTGGTCACCGCGAAGGCCACGTGCTGCACGCCGTTGCCGCAGTTGTCCTCGACGAACTTGGTGATCTGCGAATCGCGGAAGAAGGGACGCAGGGGTTCGTTGGTGGCGAATTTGACGCCGCTCGCAGGATCCCACATCACGATGGACCTGAGGCCGGAGCCAGAGCCGCGGTCGGCGGCCACGTCGTTCGTGTGGAAGGTGACTTCCCAGAAGGGCACGAAACCGAGCACGTCGCGGTACCAGGCCACGATGGGCTGCATGGTGAGCCCGTTCGAGGTGACGTGGTCGACGCCGTTGATGCCGAAGAGGTTCTCCGGGCGGGTCGCGTTGCCCTTGCCCGTGTCGACGAACCCGGGGGCGAACGCCCTGTAGTCGTTTCGCTCGACGAAGCGGAAGGCCACCTCGCCGAGGGGGGTTGCGATCTCGAAGGCACGGTAGGTGCCACCCCGGTCGTCTTTGGCCTCGATGGGATCGCTCAGGAAGGTCCCACCGCGTTCTTCGAGGAATTTCGCCGCCACGTCCAGGTCGTGAACGCGGAAGCTGAGGCTCATCACTCCCGCGGGGTGGCGCCGAAGGTAGCGCGCAGCCTTGGATTTTTGGGCCAGCGGCGTGGAAACACAGACCCGGGCGTCGCCGCCGCCGAAAACGAGCGACTGCTGCCCCGAGCGCGCGATGAGCTCATCGCCAGCTCGCGCAACCTCTTTGAAGTCGAGCACTTCGGTGTAAAAGTGGCGCGACCGCTCCAGGTTTTCGACCACGAAATGAAACGAATCGAAACCGATGAGGCCGAGCCCGGAGGCGCCAGGAACGTTGGATTCTTTTTCCATGGCGTGGGACGTTAGCATCAGAGATCGTATGTGGTGGCAGCTGCGTAAGGGCTTCTTTCACCGGCGAAGTAGAAACCGAATCTCGCTTGTGCTATCGCCACGCTGCGTAAAACGAGAAGTCATCGGAGGTGCGCGCGTTGCCGCGTACCCCATTCGTTAACAAGGAGGCTGTGACGATGAGCCGAAAGCCGACGAAGTATGTGTTTGTTACCGGCGGCGTCGTCTCCTCCATCGGCAAGGGGTTGACGAGCGCGTCGGTGGGAGCATTGCTAGAAGCCCGCGGTTTGCGGGTGACCCACGTGAAGTTGGACCCGTACATCAACGTGGATCCGGGCACGATGAGCCCCTACCAGCACGGTGAAGTCTACGTCACGGACGACGGCGCGGAGACCGATCTCGACCTGGGGCACTACGAGCGCTTCACCACCGCTCGGATGACTCGCCAGAACAACTTCACCACCGGCCGCATCTACGAGGCGGTCATCTCGAAGGAGCGGCGCGGCGAATACCTGGGCGCCACGGTGCAAGTCATCCCGCACATCACCGACGAGATCAAAGCGCGCGTGCGCGATGCGACCGAGGGGGTCGACGTCGCGATCATCGAGATCGGCGGCACGGTGGGCGACATCGAATCGCTCCCCTTTCTCGAGGCGATTCGCCAGCTCAAGATCGAGGCGGGCTCGCAAAACGCGCTCAGCATGCACGTGACCTTGGTCCCGTACATCGCGACCGCGGGCGAGTTGAAGACGAAGCCGACGCAGCACTCGGTCAAGGAGATGCGTGAAATCGGCATCCAGCCGGACATCCTCATTTGTCGCACCGCGCAGCCGCTCTCGCGCGGCACCAAGGAGAAGATCTCCTTGTTCTCCAACGTCGTGGTCGACGCGGTCATCTCGGCCATCGACGTGAACTGCATCTACGAAGTGCCGGCCTGGTTCCACAAAGAGGGCGTCGACGAGCTCATTTGCGAGCGGCTCAACATCTGGAGCCGGCAGCCGGATCTCGCGACGTGGCACCGCATCACCGAGCGCTTCACCAAGCCGACCAAGGGCGCGGTCAAGATCGGCGTGGTGGGCAAATACGTGCACCTGCGCGACGCCTACAAATCGCTTCACGAGGCGCTGGTTCACGCGGGGTTGCAGAACGAATGCCGCGTGGAGCTCGAGTACATCGACTCGGAGGAGCTCGAGCGCGAGGCCGTGGAAGCCCGACTCTCGCAGCTCGATGCCATCTTGGTGCCCGGCGGCTTCGGCGATCGCGGCACCGAAGGCAAAATTGCGAGCATCCGCTACGCGCGCGAAAACAAGATTCCGTTTTTTGGAATTTGCCTGGGGATGCAGCTCGCGGTGGTCGAGTTTGCGCGCAATATCGCCAAATTGGCCGGCGCCAACTCGGCGGAGTTCGACAAGGACGCGCCGCATGCGGTGGTCGACTTGATGGGCGATCAGCGCAACCTGCGAAACAAGGGCGGCACCATGCGGCTCGGGGCGTATCCGTGCACGCTCAAGCCGGGCACGGTGGCCGCGGAGGCGTACGGCACCACCGAGATTTCCGAGCGCCATCGCCATCGCTACGAGGTGGCCAACGAATACCGCGACACGCTCAGCGAGGCGGGGCTCGTGTTGTCGGGCGTCTCGCCGGACAAGCGGCTGGTCGAGATGATCGAGCTCAGCGATCATCCGCATTTCGTGGGCTGCCAGTTCCATCCCGAGTTCAAGAGCCGGCCCGCGGCGCCGCATCCGCTCTTCGCGCGCTTCGTCCGCGCGGCGCTCGAGCGGCAGACGCAGCGCACGCGTCCGAGCGGCAGCGAAATGCGCAAGGCCGCTGCGCCGCAACGCGAGGTCAATTGAGGCGGCAACGGGTTCACGGATAGAGAGCGCCATGTCGCAAGTCGTGACCGTCCGCCCCGTGGTGCGGCAGTTCAAGGAAGACTTTGCCCGCGAAGCCGCGCGCCACGTGCGCGCGGGCGGACACGCCATCGTATGGGAAAAAGGCGGCCGCGCGCGCATGGTCTTCCCCGTGCCCAAAGACGAAGATCCGATGGATCTTCACTATTGGTCCTTGCTCGATCTGGGCAAGAGCCGCTGGAAGACCATGCCGACGGGCGTCTACCGCGGCCTGGCCACCGCGATGGTGCCGCGCGATTGTCACGACATCGTGCGCAGGCGCGCCGAACGCGATGCCAAATGGCCAGAGGCACAGCGCGCCGTCAGCTTCGATTGCCTCGCCTGCGGAGCTTGCTGCCGGGACAACTACGTGGAGCTCGACGAGGACGATATCGCGCAATTCCGAAAAGCAGGGCGCGCCGACCTTTTGCGTGCACCTTACACGCGAAAGAAGGACG
>Ga0137415_10006789_pt1 | contig 11348 bp, 14 predicted proteins | sample CZODoug3_1_1_16f_FD_183082 | JGI IMG/M metagenome (GOLD analysis project Ga0137415, IMG submission 183082) | Vadose zone soil fungal communities from Angelo Coast Range Reserve, California, USA - CZODoug3_1_1_16fungal (Hybrid Assembly) | ecosystem: Environmental > Terrestrial > Soil > Vadose...
GCGGAGAACAAATTGGTGATGACGGTGGCGCCCCAGAAGCTCATCTGGCCCCACGGCAGCACGTAGCCCATGAAGCCGGTCGCCATCATCAGGAGATAGATGATGACGCCGAGGATCCAGAGCACTTCACGCGGCTCCTTGTACGACCCGTAATACAGACCGCGGAACATGTGGATGTAGACGGCGAGGAAGAACATCGAGGCGCCGCAGGCGTGCATGTTGCGCAGCAGCCAGCCGTAATTGACGTCGCGGACAATGAGCTCGACCGATTTGAAGGCGAGATCGGCATGCGGCGTGTAATGCATCGCCAAAATCACGCCGGTCAGGATCTGAACCGCCAGCATCATCGAAAGGATGGCGCCGAAGGTCCACCAGTAGTTCAGGTTGCGCGGCGTCGGATAGGCCACAAACGAGGAGTGGACGAGACCCATAATCGGGAGGCGCCGTTCGATCCACTTCAAGGCGGGGTTGGTCGGCTGAAAATCGGATGGTCCGCTCATTGATGCGATCCTGAGGAAGAAAGACGACGCGATGGCTCCAGGTCAGGGCCTAAGTCTCGGGAGGTCCGAGACTTAGCCGATCTGGATCTTGGTATCGGAAACGAAGGCGTAGGGCGGCACCGGCAGGTTGGCGGGAGCGGGTCCCTGACGGATACGGCCGGAGGAATCGTATTGCGAACCGTGGCAGGGGCAGAAGAAGCCGTCGTAATTGCCCTCATGGGCGATCGGGATACAGCCGAGATGGGTGCAGATGCCGATTACGACCAGCCACTGGTCGTGGCCTTCCTTGACCCGGGACTGATCGGATGCAGGATCGGGCAGGCTCGATACCGGAACCGCGCGGGCCTCGTCGATCTGCTTCTTGGTGCGGTTCATGATGTAGATCGGCTTGCCGCGCCAGAACACCTTGATGTCCTGTCCTGAGGCAATCGGCGCCAGATCGACTTCGATCGGCGCGCCGGCCGCGATCGTCGCGGCGTCAGGGTTCATCTGGGAGACGAACGGCCACAAACTGGCGACCGTGCCGACTGCGGCGACGGCTCCGGTTGCAACAAAAAGGAAATCACGGCGTGTCGGATGGTCCGCCGAAGACGCTGTCGTCACGATTCCAAGCCCTTTCTCATCTGCAGCCGGTGGAACCGCCCCGATAGACGCGAACCCGCGGCCGTGGGAGGCTGCCGGCGCCCGCAGCCCCCGCGGCGGCAGAAAGACCGCTTTCCGCACCCCAATCCGCGGAACAAGCAGTCCAGAATCGTTCTATTGGCACCCTTGCCGGAAGAGCGCAAGCCCGCTAACGGCGCGCAAGCGTGCAATGCACTAAATCTCCGCCCGGCGATGTTTTATTGAGACATTTTCGCGAGGGCCTCGGGACCGTTACCCGGGCCTTCACAGGACCTTAATTGCGATTTCGGCAGTCCATCCGACAAATCCAGCAGTCGCTCCGCGCAGGGTCCGGCGGTCCTCCTTAGCTAGCCGGAAATGTGTACCTCGAATGGGTCGCATGATATGATTTCGACTATGACAAACGATCAGGTGAAAGAGGTTCTAGATCGCGTCCTGACCTTGCCGCCAGAGCGGCAGGAGGACGCTGCACAAATGCTGCTTGCCCTGGAAGCGCGCGAGGGCGAACTTTATCACCCTAGCGACGACGAGTGGGCCGCTATCGAGGAAGGTTTTGCCCAAGCGAAGCGAGGCGAGACCGTATCCGCAGACGAAATCGCCGCACTGCTCAAGCCGCGCGGTTCATGACGCTCCGATTTACGCCCCGTGCTCGGGACGATCTTCGGCAAATCATGGAATACATCGCCAAGGAAAACCCGACGGCTGCAGATCGCGTCGGTCGAGCGATCTTTGACACGACTACACTGATCGCTCGCCGACCCTATCTCGGAATTCGCAACGCAAAAGATCCGAAATTTCGCAGTCGCCTCGTGACGCGATATCCGTATTTCGTCGAGGACGCCGATGTCTGGATCGTTCACATCCGACACTCGGCGCGACGCCCTTTGGATGAACCGATCTGATTCGAATGCAAATTGCTCTTTTCCAGCCCGATATCCCGCAGAACACCGGAACGATTCTGCGTCTGTGCGCGTGCCTGGATGTGGCCGCCCACATTATCGAGCCGGCCGGCTTTCCGATCTCCGACCGGCACTTCCGCCGCGCCGGGATGGACTATCTCGATCATGTGCGGTTGATGCGTCACGACTCGTGGTCAAAATTCGAGCAATGGCGTAACGAGGCGGGCTATCGGCTGATCCTGTTCACGACCAGGGTGGCCAGCTCCTACCTGGATTTTCGCTACACCGCATCCGACATCCTGCTGTTCGGGCGCGAATCCGCAGGGGTTACCGACGAGGTCGTGGCAGCCGCGGATGCGCGGCTGGTGATCCCGATCAAACAGGATTTGCGATCGCTCAATGTGGCGATGTCGGTTGCCATGGCACTGTGTGAGGCGCGGCGGCAGACCGGTTCCGGAATTTAAGGAGACGTGGTGAGTTACGCGGTCAAGGAAATCTTTCTGACCCTGCAGGGCGAAGGCGCGCAAGCCGGGCGCGCGGCGGTGTTTTGCCGATTTTCCGGCTGCAACCTCTGGAGCGGCCGCGAGCAGGATCGCGCCGCTGCGACCTGCCAGTTTTGCGATACCGATTTCGTCGGCACCGACGGCACCCTCGGCGGCCGCTATGCCACCGCCGATGAACTCGCCGACACCGTCGCCGGGCAATGGAGCGGTGACAACGCCAACCGCTACGTGGTGCTGACCGGCGGCGAGCCCCTGCTGCAGGTTGATGCGCCCCTGATCGCGGCGCTGCATGCGCGCGGTTTCGCCATCGGCGTCGAGACCAACGGCACCATTGGCCCACCCGACGGGCTGGACTGGGTTTGCGTCAGCCCCAAAGCCGGCGCGGCGCTGGTGCTGCGCGAGGGGCACGAGTTGAAACTGGTCTATCCGCAGGCGGATGCGATGCCGGAAGACTTTGCAGGTCTGGCCTTCGAGCGCTTCTCGCTGCAGCCGATGGATGGGCCCGAAGTGACCGAAAACACCGCACGCGCGGTCGAGTATTGCCTGCGGCATCCGCAATGGCGGCTCAGCCTGCAGACGCACAAGACGCTTGGCATCAGGTAGCATTGGCATCAGATAGGATTTTGGACTTTCAGGATGTGGGAATTGACGAAATCGTTCCGCTTCGAGGCGGCGCATGCGCTCGCTGGCACGACCTTTGGCGCGGCCAGCGAGGAAATCCACGGCCACTCGTTCCGCACCGAGGTAACGGTGCGCGGCACGCCCGATCCCGCAACCGGCATGGTGCTCGATCTCGGCCTGCTCGAGCGCAGCATGGCCGAGGTGCGCAACACGCTCGACCACAAGCTGCTGAACAGGGTCGAGGCGCTGGGGCCGCCGACGCTGGAAAACCTGTCACGCTTCATCTGGGAACGGCTTCAGCACGCCGGAAAGGTCACCCGCGTCAGCGTTCACCGCGACAGTTGCAGCGAAAGCTGTACGTATTACGGTCCGGAACATCAGGTATGACGCCCATAGACATCTCCGTGATCGAGGATCGCAAGGCCCGCACGCGGCGCTGGTTCGAGGCGCTGCGCGACGATATCTGCGTAGCCTTCGAAGGACTGGAGGACGACGCACCGGCGCAGCTCTATCCCGGCAGCGCGGGGCGCTTCGTGCGCACGCCCTGGGATCGCGCCGACCACAGTGGCAAGCCCGGCGGTGGCGGCGTGATGTCGATGATGTACGGGCGCCTGTTCGAGAAGGTCGGTGTGCATTGCTCGACGGTGCATGGCGAATTCAGCCCCGAATTTCGCTCGCAGATTCCGGGCGCCACCGATGATCCGCGGTTCTGGGCCACTGGCGTTTCGGTGATCGCGCACATGCGCAACCCGCACGTTCCTGCCGTGCATATGAACACGCGCTTCGTGGTGACGACGAAGGCATGGTTCGGCGGCGGCTCGGATCTGACGCCCGTGCTCGAGCGGCGGCGGACCCAGCAAGATGCCGACACGGTTGCATTTCATGCCGCGATGGAGGCCACCTGCGGCGGACATAACGGGGTCGCCGATTACGGCAGATACAAGAAGTGGTGCGACGACTATTTCTATTTGCCGCATCGCAAGGAAGCCCGCGGCATCGGCGGCATTTTTTATGATCACCACGATTCCGGTGACTGGGATGCCGATTTCGCCTTCACCCAGGAGGTCGGCCGCGCGTTTGCACGGATCTATCCCGAACTGGTGCGGAGGAATTTTGGCACGTCGTGGACGGCGGAGGATCGCGAAGAGCAACTGGTGCGCCGCGGCCGCTACGTCGAATTCAACCTGCTCTACGACCGCGGCACCACCTTCGGCTTGAAGACCGGCGGCAATGTCGATTCGATCCTGTCGTCGATGCCGCCGGAAGTGAAGTGGCCTTGAGACGATGACCAAACTCCCCCGCGCGATGCTGATCGACATGGACGACACCATCCTGTCCGCCTACGGCCGCCCCGACATCGCCTGGAACAATGTCACCGCGGAATTCGCCGACGAGCTGGCGCCGCTGGCGCCGCCACAGGTCGCGGCGGCGATCGTGGATTGCGCCCGCAAATTCTGGGCGACGGCGGAGGCCGCGTGGCGGTTGAAGCTCGAGGAAGCCCGCCATGAGGTCGTCAAGGGCGGATTTGCCGCGCTTGCCGCCGCCGGCGCGAGTGCCCTGACATCAGATCTCGCGATCCGGCTCGCCGACCGCTTCACCGCCTACCGCGAAGAAGAGATGTTCGTCTTCCCGGGCGCGCATGATGCGATCGATGCCTTCAAGGCGCTCGGTGTCAAACTGGCGCTGGTGACCAACGGCGCCGCCGGAACCCAGCGCGCCAAGGTCGAGCGCTTTGCGCTGACGCACCGGTTCGATCACATCCAGATCGAGGGCGAGCATGGTTTCGGCAAACCGGACGAGCGCGCCTATCTGCACGCCATGCAGGCGCTGGGGGTCACGACGGCGGAGACATGGATGATCGGCGACAATCTGGAATGGGAAGTCGAGGCGCCGCAGCGCCTTGGCATCTATGCGATCTGGATCGACGTGCACGGACAAGGCCTGCCCGCGGAATCCACCATCAAGCCCGACCGCATCATCCGTTCGCTGACGGAGTTGCTGCCTGTCGCGCCCAAATAGCGCCTCGCCCCCTGCTTCGCCGGTTGTTTTTCGCAGCAAATCCACCTCGCAGCGCCTTCGCCGTGATCGGCCTGTCATGAGCGATCGATAGCTTGCAGGCTGCGTCCATCAGTGCGGAGGAAAGATCATGGAACTGAAACCAGGCGATGTTGTCATTCTGAAATCCGGCGGTCATCCGGTAACGGTCGTGGAAGTCAACGACGACAAAGTTGAGTGCCTTTGGATGGGCGGAGACGGCGATCTGTTTCGCGAAACGCTTCCGCTGGCAGTCCTCGAACATGCCGAAATCGATGATTCGGAACAAGACGACAAGGAAGCGGACGATGAAGAAGAGAATGGAGAAGAGGACGACGAGGAAGAGGATGAAGACGAGGACGACGACGATCACAAGAAAAGCAAAGTTGCGTGAGAACTCCGCTCGCGATGCCGCCTGAGCCGGCGGCATCGTCTTCCCGAGTTCCACACTTATAAAGCCCGCAACGCCGCCGAAATCATCACCACGCCGCCAGTGACGACGGCGGCATCGAGGATCGCGGTGTGAATATGCACCGGCATGCGCTCGACAAAGGCCCTTGCCAGGAACGCGCCCGGGATCGCGGTGCCGCCGATCAGGACGGCCAAGGCCAGCACCTGCGCGGTGACGACGCCGGCCAGGCCGAACACCGATATCTTGACGATGCTGGTGGCGAGCGAAATCACCGCGTCGGTCGCGATCACGGGAGCGCCCTCGAGCCCTGCCGCCATCAAGAGCGAGAGCAGGATTACGCCGGAACCCGAGGTGCCGCCGACCACGACGCCGTACCCCACGGCGCCCGCGGCCAGTCCGGTGTCGCCGATCCGCACCTCGTGGCGCTTGAGCAGCCGCCGCAGCGGCACGCTCACGATCAGCATGGTGCCGATCACCAGCGCGGCACCGGCGCTGGTCAGCCGCGTATAGTCGTACGCGCCGAGCGCGGTCGTCAGCACCGCCGACGCGATCACGATCAGCGCCCGGCGACGGTCGGCGTATCGCAAATAGGCGACGAAGCGGCTGAGATTGGTGAAGATCGAGGAGATCGCGATGATCGGCACCACCGGCTCGGCGCCGACCAGCGGCACCAGAACCAGCGGCATCAGCGCGCCGGTGCCATAGCCCGCAAGGCCACCAATGACGGAGGCAAACAACGCGACGCCGGCGACCAGCAGGAGCTGGGCCACCGAGATATCGGCAAAGCCGGACAGGAAGTTCACAGCCGATGGTCGCGGGTGAAACGGGTGACCGTCTGGTCGGCGATACCTGACAGCGCGGCAGGGGCGGAGGGGAAATCCGCCGCCAGCCAGGCATCTTCGGCCAGCGTGAGCACATGCCCGAGCGCCGGCCCTTCGGCAATCCCGCGCGCGATGAAATCCGCCGCCTTCAACGGAAATTTTGGCGCGCGCCAGCGCTGCGGCAGCGTTGCGAGGTCGCGCCAGTAAGCCGTGTCCCGATCGGCAGTATTTTGGTCTGCGCCCGACCGCGCCCATGCCAGCAGCAGCCGGTCGCGATAGGCCTCCTCGCCGAGACGGTAGAGCCGCCGCCGCGCGCTCGCCTCGTCCATGCCGGTGAGCCGCCACCAGCGGTGGCCCATCGAATCCAGCGCCTTGGCCTCGGCATTGGAAAGCCGCAAGCGCATGGCGACCCGCCTGGCGTCCTCGGTGACGGCAACCGTCAACGCGCCAAGCCTTCGCACCGCGTCTGGCGCGAGCCCAAGCTCCTGTTCGGCCGCGATCATCGCCGCGAACGGCCCGGTATAGGCGATGCCACCGACGATCGGCAGCAGTAAACCGCCTTCCGCCATGGCGCTGATCGCCGCCGCAGCGCCCCCGGTAACCACGAGCTTGAACATCTCCATGCGGATGCGCTCCGCGGAGAGGTTTGCAAGTCCGGCGTACCCGCCGATGCAGGCGAGATAGCCTTCGCGATCGGGCTCGCCGCTGCCGTAAGCGGCGTGAAAGCGGAAAAACCGCAGGATGCGCAAATAATCTTCGGCGATGCGCTGATCGGGATCGCCGATGAAGCGGACACGTCTGGCGGCAATATCGTCGAGCCCGCCGACATGGTCATGCACCACGCCATCGGCGTCGACGGAAAGACCGTTGATGGTGAAATCGCGCCGCTCCGCATCGCGCGCCCAGTCGCGGCCGAACGCCACTTTGGCCTTGCGGCCGAAGGTCTCGGTGTCCTCACGCAGGGTGGTGACTTCGAACGGCTGCCCCTCGACCACCAGCGTGACGGTGCCGTGGTCGATGCCGGTCGGCACCGACTTGATCCCGGCCGCCCTGGCGCGGCGGATCACTTCATCGGGCAGCGCCGTGGTGGCGATATCGATATCGCCGATCGGAATGTTCATCAGCGCATTGCGGACGGCGCCGCCGACCACACGCGCTTCCTCGCCATTGCCGTTGAGCAGAGCGAGAACCCGGGCGGCAGGACCGGATCCCAGCCAGGGCGCATCCGTCAGCAGGCGCGCAGGGTTCATTTTTCAACTCCGGGAATCAGCCTGCCGTTCTCGACATGGGCGGGAACGTAGGTCGAATTCGGCGGCGCGCCGGAAAAATGCGCAAGCAGGATGAAGCTGATCACGACCAGCAGCAGCGAGCCCAGCACCAGCTTGCCGAGCAGGTGCACCGGCCAGGAAGATTGCGCCAACAACCCGGAACGTGTCGCGATCAGGAAGAGGGCATAGACCGCGAACGGGATCAGGAAGATTCCGAGTTCGGTCAATACCGGGCGGATCATGAGAGATAAATCCGCTCATACAGCACCCGCAGGATCCCCGCGGTGGCGCCCCAGATATAACGTTCGGCAAACGGCATCGCGTAATAGGAGCGCTCCATGCCGCGGAATTCCTTGCTGTGGATCTGATGGTTCGCCGGATTCATCAGGAAATCGAGCGGCACCTCGAACGCATCATCGACCTCGCCTTGGTTGATCTTCAGTTTGAAGCCCGGCGTGATGCGGGCGACCGTCGGCAGGATGCGAAATCCGAATCCGGTGCCGTACAGATCGAGATAGCCGATCGGCGCGATGAACTCGCGCTGCAATCCGATCTCTTCATACGCCTCGCGCAACGCCGCATCGACCGGCGAGGCGTCGGTCGCATCGATCTTGCCGCCGGGAAAGGAAATCTGGCCGGCATGCTCGTTGAGATGCGCCGAGCGCTGCGTCAGGAGCACGGTCGGTTGCGGATGGTCCACCACCGGGATCAGCACCGCGGCCGGCCGCACCGGCTGTTCGCGCGCGATGATCTCGAGCATCCGATCGGTGCCCTGGTCGCCGCTTTTGGGAATGATGTTGGGATCGACCAGGCCTGCCGGCACGTCGAAATTCAGCCGCGCTTTGGCCCGCCCGAAAAACTCCGCCGAGCCGATCGCCGCCGGGTCCACCTTCAGCATCGGCTCGTTCAAAGCGCGTCCCTCACCTGCTTCGCATCCGCCATCGCAAAGAATTCGCCGCCGGACTCGACCCCGAACATTTGCTGACCATCGATCATCCGCTCCTCGCCCATGTCAACCAGATCGTAATAGAGCGCACGGGTAACCTTGGCCCATAAATCCGAGCGGACGTGAAGGTAGGGCGTTAGACCGCCGTCGCTCGCCGCCTCGAATCGCAGCCGATGCCCGCGCTCGCAATCGACCCAGTCGTCGACATTGGTGCGGAACCGCAACAGCCGGCCGCGCGCGTCGGTTTCCTTACTCATCTCGACCGCCAGGAACGGCGCATCGTCGACACGGATGCCGACCTTCTCCACCGGGGTCACGAGAAAGTGCTTGCCGTCCTCGCGCTTGAGGATCGTCGAAAACAGCCGCACCAGCGCCGGCCGGCCGATTGGCGTGCCCATGTAGAACCACGTACCATCACGGGCGATTCGCATGTCGAGGTCGCCGCAGAACGGCGGATTCCACAGATGCACCGGCGGCAACCCTCTTGCTCCGGCGGGGCTGGCTTTCGCCGCAGTGGTGGCAGCAGCAGTGAGACCCTCAAGACCTTTGCTTTCGAGACCCTTGCCTTCGAGACCCTTGCTTTCAAGGCCCGTGTTTTCATCGCCCCGATTGTTGGTCTGCCCTTCGTTCGCCATGGTTTGCCTTAAGGTTTGATCGCCTCAATCTGGCACGATTGGTGCACGTACTCAGAGATGTGAGCGGGACATCATTCTCGCCACATCGTGATGCCGTTCATACCCCGAAATGCCGATAATGTGGGGATAGTTTAATTCAACGAATACATGGCCTTCGCATAGGTTTAGCATGAGGGTCATGGCATGACGACGTAGGCTAGCGGCGTCAAAAAGGAGCTGAAGCAATGGCTGGTGCAGACAGTGTCGAAAAACTGGAGGACGTGATCGTCCGTTCGGCCGAACAGGTCGCCGGCCAAATCCGCGCCGCCAAGGAAGCGATTTCCACCGTTATCTTCGGCCAGGACCGGGTGATCGAAAACACCCTGGTGACGATTCTTTCGGGCGGTCATGCGCTGTTGATCGGCGTTCCCGGTCTCGCCAAGACCAAGCTGGTGGAGACGCTCGGCATCACGCTCGGGCTCGACGCCAAGCGCATCCAGTTCACGCCGGACCTGATGCCGTCGGATATTCTGGGCGCCGAGGTGCTCGACGAGAGCACTTCGGGCAAGCGCTCGTTCCGCTTCATCTCCGGACCTGTGTTCGCGCAGCTCCTGATGGCCGACGAAATCAACCGCGCCAGCCCGCGCACGCAGTCGGCGTTGCTGCAGGCCATGCAGGAACAGCACATCACGGTCGCAGGCGCGCGGCATGACCTGCCAAAACCGTTCCACGTGCTGGCGACGCAAAACCCGCTGGAGCAGGAAGGCACCTACCCGCTGCCGGAAGCCCAGCTCGATCGCTTCCTGATGGAGATCGACGTCGATTATCCCGATCGCGACGCCGAGCGCCGCATCCTGTTCGAAACCACCGGCGCCGATGAGACGCTGGCCAAGGCTTCGATGAACGCCGATATCCTGATTGCCGCGCAGCGGCTGGTGCGGCGCCTGCCGGTCGGCGACTCAGTCGTCGAGGCGATCCTGTCGCTGGTGCGCGCCGCCCGTCCGGGTCCGGAAGGCGGCGAAGCCGGCAAGCTGATCGCCTGGGGACCGGGCCCGCGCGCCAGCCAGTCGCTGATGCTCGCGGTTCGCGCCCGCGCGTTGCTCGACGGGCGCCTGGCGCCCTCGATCGACGACGTGCTCGATCTTGCCGAACCCGTGCTCAAGCATCGCATGGCGCTGACCTTCTCCGCCCGCGCCGAAGGCCGCACCATTCCTGATGTGATCAGGCAATTGAAGACGCGGATCGGCTGATGGCCGCGGAGAACAAGCACTTAGCCAAGGAGATCACAGCAATCCGACGTGCCGATGGCGAAAGCCGAACGCTCGCCGCATCGCTGCCTCGCCTCGTGCTTGAAGCCCGCCGCATCGCCGCCAACGTCATCCATGGCCTGCACGGACGGCGGCGCGCCGGCGCGGGCGAGAGTTTCTGGCAATACCGCCGCTTCGTTTCGGGCGAGCCGTCGCAGAATGTCGACTGGCGGCGTTCGGCGCGCGACGATCATCTCTATGTGCGCGAGCAGGAATGGGAGGCCGCCCATACGGTGTGGCTGTGGCCGGACCGCTCGCCGTCGATGGCGTTTGCATCCAAACAAGCGCGCGACAGCAAGCTGGAACGCGGCCTGATCGTGACATTCGCGCTCGCCGAACTTCTGGTCGCGGGCGGCGAACGCGTCGGCGTCCCCGGGCTGATGAATCCGACCGCCAGCCGCAGCGTGATCGACAAGATGGCGCAGGCGATGCTGCATGACGATGCGGACCGAGCCAGCCTGCCGCCGTCCTTTGTGCCGTCGGCGCTGGCCGAGATCGTGGTGCTGTCGGATTTCTGGTCGCCGATGAGTGAAATCCACAGCATGCTCGCCGGGCTGTCGGCCTCCGGCGCGCATGGCGCCCTGATCCAGGTGGTCGATCCCGCCGAAGAGACCTTTCCCTATGCCGGCCGCATCGAATTCGTCGAGCCGGAAGGCGGCAGCGTCATCACCGCGGGCCGCGCCGAGAGCTGGGCCAGCGATTACGTCGCGCGCGTGGCGCTGCACCGCGAGGGGATCCGCAGCGAGACCAACAAGCTCGACTGGCTGTTCTCGACCCACACCACCAGCCGCTCCGCCGCCGA
>Ga0137415_10006790_pt1 | contig 11348 bp, 10 predicted proteins | sample CZODoug3_1_1_16f_FD_183082 | JGI IMG/M metagenome (GOLD analysis project Ga0137415, IMG submission 183082) | Vadose zone soil fungal communities from Angelo Coast Range Reserve, California, USA - CZODoug3_1_1_16fungal (Hybrid Assembly) | ecosystem: Environmental > Terrestrial > Soil > Vadose...
ATTGTTCGCCGACGGTCAGTAGGTGACGAAGGCCGAAACCGCGTTCGAACTCGTCAAGGTCGGGTTCGAACAGTTCGTCGCCAACACCGCGCGGCAGAACGGCCTTGCCTACGGGGTCGTAACCGCGTTCATGGCGCTGATGACCGGCTGGATGGCCTCGATCGTGTTCCGAAAGGACTGAAACCCTGATGGTGAGGAGCCCGCGCAGTGGGCGCCTCGAACCATGAGGCCCGGCTCTCACCGCTGGCTACCGGCGAGGCATGGTGCGGCGGTTCGCCTGGATCAAGTTGACGCTGGAATTACCGGGCAATCCACTTGCGCCATTAAGCAAACATTACCGAAGGTAGCGTAGGGATCGACGGTATCGCGGATTGGTCGAGACTTCATTGAGGACACTATCGTGCAGCCATTTCCCCGAATTCTAGGCCGGCATTATTTCGCAATCTCCATATTGGCCTGCGCCACGCTGTCCTACCAGATACTGATCACCCGTTTCTTCAGCGTCATGCTGTATTATCATTTCGCATTTGCCGCCATTTCGCTCGCCATGCTCGGACTTACGCGCGGCGCGATGGAGGTCTATGGCAAACCTGACCGCTACGCTCCCGAACGGGTGGGAGTGGAATTCGCAACGCATGCATCGTGGTTCGCGATCACCGGCGTTGGCGCAATGATTGCCTTCCTGTGCGTGCCGCTGGTGATCCCCGGAGACTACGTGCGGGTGGCCCTGGCGATCATAACGTTCGCCTTCGTAAAGCCTTTTACCGAAAGTGGCGTCTGCATAACGCTCCTGTTGACTCGCCTGCCATATGGCGGCGGATGGCTCTATGCGGCCGACCTTTCAGGGGCGGCGCTCGGCTGCCTCGGGGTGATCTTCGCATTGCTCATCGTCGACCCCGTAAGCGCCACGCTATGGATCGGAGCCTTCGCCGGCGCCGCCGGTTGGATCGTGGTGCGGGGCAGCGGCGATATCCGCAGCCTGCGCCTGAGCGGCGCCGTCGCGCTCACGCTCGCGGCCGCGGCCGCTGTGCATACCGGGCTTGATGCTTCCGGCAACAACCATATCGGCGTCTTCTGGGCCAAGGGGGCCGAGCAGATCGGAACGCTGTTCGAGCGCTGGAATACCTATTCGCGCGTCAGGGTGACGGCGGGTGGAAACAGCGTTCCGTTCGGTTGGGGCCTCACCCACGTGCCGGAGACGAAAATAGACCAGCACCGCCTCGATATCGACGCAGATGCGGCCACGGTGATCACCCGGTACGATGGCGATATCGGCAAGCTCTCCTACCTGAAGGACGACGTCATCAACGCCGCCTACCTGGTGCAGCCGCCGACCGATGTCGCCGTTGTTGGCGTCGGCGGTGGCCGTGACATTCTTTCCGGGCTGTTTTTCGGAGCCAAGCACATCCGCGGAATTGAGATCAATCCCGCGATCTTCGAAGTCCTCATCGACAAATTCGCCGATTTCTCCGGCCATCTCGATCGCCAGCCGGGCGTCTCGTTGGTCAACGCCGAGGCCCGCAGCTACATCAACCATTCATCCGAACGGTACGACCTTGTCCAGATATCGCTGATCGATACCTGGGCCGCAACGGCTGCCGGCGGGCTAACGCTCACGGAAAATCGGCTTTATACCGTAGAGGCGTGGGGTGACTTTTACCGGGCGCTGAAGCCTGGCGGGCTGCTGTCGGTATCGCGCTGGTATGACCCGAACGATCACCGTGGCGAATTCTATCGGCTGGTGGCGATCGCGGCGAGTGCACTCCAGCGCAAAGGCGTGCCCGCAGCCGAGTTGCCGGACCATGTCATCGCACTAAACGTCGACAACATCGTAACTGTGATTAGCCGCCCTGATGCCCTCACCAAGGCAGAATGGCAAGGCGCGCGAGAGAGACTTCAGGCCCAAGGTTTCAAGATACTTATGGGGCCGGATGTCACCTTCGACACCGTCACGTCCACATTGATGTCAGGTAAGGCCGACGCGGCTTTCTTCGCGTCATTGCCGCAAAATATCAGCCCCTCGACCGATGACAATCCGTTCTTCTTCTATACGGCGCGTTTCAGAGATCTGGTCGGCAAGCCCTTTTTGACTCTTTCGAACAACAACGCAGCGATCAGCATGACCCTGCTGCTCGTCGGGATTTCGCTTTGCGCCTTCGCGTACTATGTCATCGGTCCCTTTGTAGGCCTGGCAAGGCAGATGCCACTGTCAGCGCTGACGCCGCCCGTGAGTTATTTCTGCGCGATCGGCATGGGCTTCATGCTGATCGAGATATCGCAGATGCAGCGGCTGATGGTCTTCCTTGGACATCCGATCTACGGACTGGGTGTAATACTTTTCACGATTCTTCTCTTTAGCGGGATCGGCAGCACCACGGTTGGTACGCATTACCCTCGACCCCGCGCGGTCACCGCAAGGGTTGCTGCACTCCTGACAACGCTCGCGCTAGCTGGGATATTGACTCCCCTGTTCGCCACCTGGGCACGGTCGGCAGTTACCGACATGCGCATTCTGCTGTCTGTGCTACTCTTGGCGCCGCCGGCATTCTGCATGGGGATGATGTTCCCACTCGGCTTGAGTATCTGGCGCCGGCACTCGGAATTGCTGCCGTTCTTCTGGAGCGCCAACGGCATTACGTCGATGTTCGCGTCAGTGCTCGGCGTGACCTTGTCGATAGAATTCGGCATTGCCAATACCTACGCGCTTGGCGTGTGCTTCTACGTCGTCTGTGCATTGATGCTTGCCGTAAGCCACGGGGCGGGCGGCATGCGCGGGGACAATGTCAGCTCTGGGACCATTGCAGTCGCTCCGTCGATCCAACCGACGCAGACCGAATTGGCCGCCAATGTCCCGACCGACAAACCCGCCCGCGCCGGTGAACTGGCTGAGTGAGAGCCGCGTCCATTATCTGCAGAAGGTGGACCTGCGCTACCCTAGCAATTGCATACTCCACTAAGCTGGATGCGACGGCTCGATGATGGTTGCGACGCCGGGCTCGAGAATGCGCAGACGCGAGCCGAAGCCCAGCGTATCGAACGAGGCGCGCAGATCGCTCGCGTTCTGGCGGAAGTGGGCCCAGCCGTCGGTATGCACCGGTACGATCACCGTGTCCGGAAATGCGCGCGCGGTCTCGATGGTGTCGTTGGTATCCATGGTGAGATGGAAGGGACCGCGGGTTTGCGCCGCGCCTGCGAACGGCAGCACCACGCTGGCCCTGAAGCGCTTCGCCACCTCCGCAACGCCGTCGAACCAGACGGTGTCGCCGCTGATATAGACCGGACGGCTGCCCGGCTTGTTCGACGCGACCACGAAGCCGATGACGTCGCCGGACAAAGGCTCGATGCCGGCCGGGCCGTGACGGGCGGGCGTCGCCGTGATGGTCAGGGAATTTCCGTTGCGGCCCTTCAACTCGGTGGACGCCCAGGGCGCAAGACCCTCGGTCTGCCCGCCAAGCCGTTTTGCGCCAGCCTGCGTCGTCAGCACGCGTTTGGCTTTTGCGACGAAATCCTTGCCCGAATGATCGAGATTATCCGAATGCTGGTCGTGGCTGAGCAGCACCGCATCGACGTCGCCGATATCTTTCGCGCTCAGCGCCGGCCCGGTCAGCTTCTCCAGCTTTACATGCGGCAATTGGTAGGCGCCGGGTGCATCGAAGGTCGGGTCGGTGAGCAGCCGAAAGCCGTCGATTTCGAGCAATGCGGTGGGACCGCCGATCAGGGTGATCGATAGTTGCATGACTAACTCCTCGTCGAGACCGGACCAGTCGCCACCGCGGGACGGGTCACCAGATATACACCGAGCGCCACCGGAACGATGCCGGCGAGATCGCGCAATTCGACGTGTTCGCCGAGCACGAGGAAGGCGAACAGCATGCCGAGCGGCGGCATCAGGAAATGGTAGGCGCTGGCGGCGGTGGCGCCACACACCTTCAGCAGATGAAACCACAGGAGATACGCCAGGATCGATCCGCCCAGCACCAGGAAGGCGAAGGCGCCTAGCAGCCGCGCGCTCGGCACGATCTCGCTGACACTGGAGAACGTCAACGCAAACGGCAACAGCGCCAATCCGCCGGCCAGGTTCTGGACGCCGTTGCCGATCCACAGGCTGCCCTTCGGCGCCAGCAGCTTGAACAGGATGGTGCCCGTCACGATGGAGGCGAGCGAGGTCAGCGTGAACAGGATGCCGTGCAGGCTGTCGGTACCTACAGAGATGCGGTGCCAGACGATGAAGGCGACGCCGGCGATGCCGAGCAGCAGCCCCAACACCTTGCGCCAGGTCAGGGCTTCACCGAGCAACAGCGCGGCCAGCATCGCCGTGAACACCGGATTGGCGCTGACAATGAGGCCGCCGAGGCCGGCGGAGACACTCTTGAGACCGGTGTAGCCAAGCCCCAGATACAGCGCGTTGTTGGCAACGCCGAGGATCGCGAACACGGCGGCATCGCGCCATGTCAGCGACCAGCCCTCGCTGCGAGCTGCCGCAATGCCCAGGATCAGGACACCCGCCAGCGAGAAGCGGGCGGTGAGCAGGATCAGCGGCGGACAATCGGTGACGCCGATCTTGCCGGCGACGAAGGCAAAGCTCCAGAGCAGGCAGAACAGGCCGATAATGAGTGGCAGCGGGTTGAAGGTGGCGCGGGGAAGCGGAATCGTGGGCGCGAGCGACATGGGCAGTCTCCTGTGCCCATGATCTAGGCCGTCACCTTGATATTTGGAAATTAAATGATAAACTGATATCCAGTGGATTTGTGAATGGGTCCAATCATCGACGGAGAAGGGCCATGTTTGATCTGGAACTGTTGCGCAGTTTCGTCTCGGTGGTCGATGCCGCCGGCTTTACCCGCGCCGGGAAACGCGTCCACCGCACCCAATCGACCGTCAGCCAGCAGATCAAGCGGCTGGAAGACGATGTCGGCCAGCCGCTGCTGATCCGCAGCGGCAAGGACGTGACGCCGACCGAAGCCGGCGAGCGGCTGCTGTCCTATGCGCGGCGGCTGCTGTCGCTCGCCGAAGAAGCCCGCGACGTGCTGTCACGGCCGGGCCATGAGGGCGCGGTCCGGCTCGGAGTTCCCGAAGATTTTGCCGCCTACCGGCTGGCGAAATTGCTGGCGGCGTTTTCGCGCTCGCATCCCGGTCTGCGGCTCGACGTGCGCGCCGATCAAAGCACCTATCTCAAACGCGATCTCGAACGCGGCGAACTCGATCTCGCCTTGTTCAAGCGTGCGGCGGGCGAAAAAGGCGGCATCGCGGTGTGGCCGGAACGCGTGCACTGGGTCACCAGCAAGAGCCACCCGCGCGATACAAGCGCGGGCTCGGTGCCGCTGATCGGATTTCCCACCGGCTGCCTCTACCGCGCGGGCGCGATCCATGCGCTGGAAAGCGCCGGGCGCGCCTGGCACATGACCTATACCAGTTCCAACCTCGCCGGCATCCAGGCCGCGGTGGCCGCCGGGATGGGGCTCTCCATTCTCTCCGACATGGCGATCCAGACCGACCATCGCATATTGACGGCGAAAGACGGCTTTGCGCCGATCGACCGTACCGAAGTCGCGCTGGTAGCCTCGCCCGATGCCGGCCCGGCCACGTTGCGGCTCGCCGATCGCTTGGCTGAGTTCTGCAATGATGTGCAGGCGAAGGCGGCGTAGCTTCCGCTCCATCTTTGCGAGCCAACGGGTCGCGCGAATGCGCGCCCGATGACAGGCTCCGCGAAGCAATCCATCTCTCCCCGCGCGCGGAACCATGGATTGCTTCCGCCTTCGCTCGCTGAGCTTCGGCGGACGCGGTCGTCGCTATCGCTCCTCGCAATGACGGTGATGCAAGGGCCCGTTACCCCATCTACGACGTTGCCTTCTCAAGCCGTCCTCCATCTCAGGCCGCTACCCTTATGCTTTGCCGGATTTGCGCCGCATCCCTCGCGGGTGGCTGCCCGAACAAGCGGGCATATTCACGGGTGAACTGGGACGCGCTTTGGTAGCCCACTTCATAGCCAACAGCGGAGGCGCTCACGGATTGCGAAATCAGCAACTGGCGGGCCTGTAGCAGACGGATACGCTTCTGGAACTGGATCGGGCTCATCGCTGTCACCGACTTGAAATGCCGATGGAAGGCCGAGACGCTCATTGAAACGAGCTCCGCGAGCCGTTCGACGTCGACGTCCTCGGCATAATGTTGCCTGATCCATTGGATGGCCGATCGCACGCGGGAAAGCGCACTGTCCGGCGCAGCAATGTCGCGCAGCATCCAACCTTGCGGCCCCTGCAGCACGCGATAGAGGATTTCGCGCTCATAAGCGGGCGCAAGTGCCGCAATGTCCTCGGGTTGTTCGATGAGGCGCAGCAGCCTCAGCCAGGCGTTGAGCAGTTCTGGCGTGACCGTGCAAACCGAGTATCCGCCGCCCTGACCCTCGGCATAACTTTGCGCAGGAAGGTCGATCAGCAAAGCGGCGATCCTGGACGGGTCGAGCGTCAGGCTCACGCCGATATAGGGCTTATCCGGACTGGCCTGATGGACGGTGCCAGTGGCGGGCATGTCGATCGACATCACGAAATAGCTCGCCGGGTCAAAGTGGTATGCTTGGTCACCAATCGTCAGCGTCTTGCCGCCTTGCAGGATCAAATTGATCATCGGCTCGTAAACGCCGGCAAGCTGGTGCTCCGGTATCTTGCCCCGCACCATCGCAATGCCCGGAATGCCAGTTTCGGTCCTGCGGTTTTCGGCACGCGCCGTCAACCGGCGCATCTCATCAAGCATTGTTTCCATGGCATTATCCTGAACAACCATCAGCCCATTTGCAATGGCGAAGCAGAATTAGGCAAGAAAGGGGTAGCTTTTGACGGTTCGCTTGGCGCGCGCATCCGGCAGTTTCCTCCCATTGAAAATGCGAAGGAGACTGACATGACGATTGCAATCATCACTGGAGGCAGCAGGGGGATCGGTAAGGCCGCCGCACTGGAATCTGCAAAGCGGGGCATCGACGTCATCGTCACCTATAACAGCCACAAGCCCGGCGCCGACGAGGTCGTCCGTCGTATCGAGAGCCTGGGGGGTAAAGCCGTCGCTCTATCGCTCGATGTGGGCCAGGCGGAAACCTTCCCCGCTTTCGCCGACCAAATGGCAGAAGCGCTCGTTACAAATTGGGGCCGTACTGATTTCGATTTCCTGGTCAACAATGCCGGCTTCGGCGTCTTCAATATGATCCAGAGCGTGACGAGCGAACAGTTCGATCACCTCTTGAACGTCCACCTCAAAGGCCCCTTTTTCCTGACCCAGGCGCTTCTGCCACGGATGAAGGATGGCGGCGCGATCGTCAATCTGTCGAGCGCTACGGTGCGCGTCGCGACGGCGGGCGTGGCCCCCTATGCGGCATTCAAAGCCGGGGTGGAGGCGCTGACGCGCTACATGGCCAAGGAGTTTGGCGAACGTCGCATTCGCGTCAATGCAGTCGCGCCCGGCGCCATCCGAACCGACCTCGCTGACGGCGCGCTCGACAAGAATCCCGAATTTGCCGCGCTGCTCGCTTCGCAGACCGCGCTCGGCCGGGTGGGTGAACCCGAGGACGTCGGGCGGGTGATCGCATCGCTGATTTCCGAGGAAAGCGGATGGATCAATGCTCAGACCATCGAGGTCGCCGGCGGCTACATGATCTGATGGCGGCAGGAAGACAGAAGGGATTTCCTGCTATGACAAGAGCCATCGAAATCACCTCCTTCATGCTCAGGGGCAGACTTGGCGCGGCGGACTTTGTCGCGGCCAATGCCGATGTCGATCCCTGGCTTAGGCGGCAGCCCGGGTTTGTGTCACGGATCATGCTCGAAGAGTCCAATGGCCGGATCATCGACATGGTGATCTGGGAAAGTAAAAGTCAGGCCGAAGATTCGACTCGCCGACTGATGAGGGAACTGGCGGATTCACCGGTCCATGACGTGATCGAACAGGACTCCGTTTCCTGGTCGATCAGTTCTGTCGTCTACCGGTCATCCTAATGGCGGCGCCCGACGGCTCAATAGCACCGCGAAGCGGCGATCGCGTGCACTCTGACGTCGCCGAGCACATGCGCCATGAAGCCGGGCGTGCCGAAGATCTTTGCGAACACCACGTCGCGGATGCTGAGGCCGCCGGTGTAGGCGCCGAATGCCGGCATCACCGCCCGCTCGCCGTCGGAGGCAAAGCAGCGACGCTCCATGGTGCGCCCGCGCGTCGGCACCCGCGCCTTGGGATGCAGATGGCCGGCGATTTCGCCGAAGGCGCCGGTCGGTTCATGACGAAACAGGAGTGGCCCGACCGCGACTTCGCTCGCGATCACGCCGCCGAGATCGGACGGCAACGCCGGATCGTGATTACCTGAAATCCAGATCCAGTCGCGCCGCGCCTGCAGCGCCGCGATGGCGTCGCGGTCCGCCGCTGCGAGGCGCTCGTGCGCGCTGCGGTCGTGGAAACTGTCGCCGAGTGCGATCACCCTACGCGGGTCGTGGCGCGCGATCACGGCAGCGAGCCGGCTCAGTGTCGCCGCCGTGTCGTAGGGCGGCAGCAGCACGCCGCGCGCGGCAAAACTGGAACCTTTTTCCAGATGCAGGTCGGAAACGACAAGCAGGCGCTGTTCTTCCCAGAACAGCGCGCCGGAGAGATCGGCGAGCAGCGTCACGCCTGCAATGGTAACGGTCGAAGCGCGCACGGTTTGACCATCCCCTGAAGATTGCACGGCTGCCGTCACGTTTCTATCCCGTCCCTGTCGCCTCTTTGACGAGATCGTCGGCGGCTTCCGCCAACAACTCGTCGGACGCTTCGCCATAAACTGACTCGCGGCCGATTTCCAGCATCACGGGGACCGCGAGCGGCGAAACGTGATCGAGTTCCTTGTGGGTGATTCGCCCCTGGATGCGGGCCAGCATATCACCGAGCCGGCGCAGGTCGAGCAGCCCGCTAGCCGCATCGCCCCGCGCGGCACGCAACAGCACGTGGTCGGCCTGGTGCTTGCGCAGCACGTCATAGATCAAATCGGTCGAGAACAGCACCTGGCGGCGCGACTTTTCCTCGCCGGTGAAGCGCCGCGCGATCAGGCCGGAGATGATCGCGCAGTTGCGAAAAGTGCGCTTCATCAGCGCGGATTCCGCAAGCCAGGCCTCGAGATCGTCGCCCAGCATGTCCGGATCGAACAGCGCGTTGAGGTCGAGTTGGCCGTGCCGGATCATGAACGACATGTCCGCCAACCCCCAGACCGCGAGCGCATATTCATTGGCGATGAAGCCGAGCGGCCGGGCCCGGGCGCGTTCCAGCCGGCGCGTCAGCAGCATGCCGAGGGTCTGGTGCGCCAGCCGTCCCTCGAAGGGATAGCAGACGAGATAATGCTTGCTGCCGCGGGGAAAGCTTTCCACCAGCAGCTCGCGCACCGCGGGGACGCGCGAAAATCCCTGCTGCAGCGACAGCCAGTCGTGCACCTGATCCGGCAGACCGCGCCAGGCGCGCTTGTCGTCGAGCAGTTTTCGGACGCGTTCGGCGAGATAGGTCGAGAGCGGAAACTTGCCGCCCATATAGGACGGCACCTTTGCGTCCTTGTCGTTGGCGCGGGAGACGTAGACCTGGTCTTCCGCGAGCGCCTCGTAGCGCACCACTTCGCCGCCAAACACAAAAGTGTCGCCGACCACCAGGCCTTCGATGAAATATTCCTCGATTTCGCCCAGCATCCTGCCGCCGCGGCCGAGCGCGCCGGTCGATCCCAAGGCACCGCCGCGCGAGCGCACCAGACGTACTTTCAGCATGCTCTCTTCGACGATGGTGCCGACGTTGAGGCGATAGCTTTGCCGTACCCGGGGATTGGTGACCCGCCAGCGTCCGGCCTTGTCCTGCTTGATGCGGGCGAAGCGTTCATAGGTTTTCAGCGCGTAGCCGCCGGTGGCGACGAAATCGACCACATCGTCTAAATCGGTTCGCGCAAGACTTGAGTATGGCGCCGCCGTCAGCACCTCGGCATAGAGATCGTCGGCCAAAAACGGCTCGCCGCAGGCGCGGCCGAGCACGTGCTGCGCCAGCACGTCAAGGGCGCCGATGCGAAGCGGCGGGGTATCCTGCGCATTCTCCGCGATCGCATCGATCGCAACGGCACATTCCAGCACCTCGAACCGGTTGGCCGGCACCAGCACGGCGCGCGAGGCTTCATCGATACGATGGTTGGCGCGGCCGATTCGTTGCATCAGCCGCGACGCGCCCTTGGGGGCGCCGATATTGATGACCAGATCGACATCGCCCCAGTCGACGCCGAGATCGAGCGAGGAGGTGCAGACCACGCCGCGCAATTTGCCCGCCGCCATCGCATTCTCGACCTTGCGGCGCTGCGCGACATCGAGCGAGCCGTGATGCAGCGCGATGGCAAGGCTGTCGTCATTCATGCGCCAGAGATCCTGGAACAGCATCTCGGCCTGGCTGCGGGTGTTGACGAACACCAGCGTGGTGTTGTTGCGCTTGATCAGCTCGTAGACCTCGGGGAGCGCGTGGCGCGCGCCGTGGCCGGCCCACGGCAGGCGCTCCTTGGTGTCGAGCATCTCGACGACCGGCGCCGCCGCGCCGCCGGCCACCACGATATCGGCCGCCTCAGATTTGCCGTCGCGCTGCGGCGCCAGAAAGCGCGCCAGCGATTCCGGCTCCGCCACCGTCGCCGACAGCCCGATCGCGCGCATGTCGGGCGCCAGCCGCCACAGCCGCGCCAGCCCGAGCGACAACAGGTCGCCGCGTTTTGACGTCACCAGCGCGTGCAGTTCATCGAGCACGATCCGTTTCAGCGAGGAAAACAGAAACGGCGCGTCGTCGGACGACAGCAGCAGCGCCAGTTGTTCGGGCGTGGTCAGCAAAATATCCGGCGGGTAGCGCCGCTGCCGCTGCCGACGCGACACCGGCGTGTCACCGGTGCGAGTCTCGACCTTGATCGGCAGACCCATCTCGGTAACAGGCGTTTCCAGATTGCGCGCGATGTCGACCGCAAGCGCCTTCAAGGGCGAAATATAGAGGGTATGGAGGCCGCCGCTGCGTTTCACGCCGCGGCCGGTGGAGACAACGATTTTCTTTCCGCCCTCGGCGGCGAGCGGGGCCGGAGAAGAGAGTTCCACCAAGGTCGGCAGAAACCCCGCCAGCGTCTTGCCAGCGCCGGTCGGCGCAATCAAGAGCGCAGAGCGGTCCTCGCGGGCTTTGGCCAATAATGCCAACTGATGCTCGCGCGGCGACCAGCCGCGCGACGCAAACCATTGAAGGAAGCGGTCGGGCAGCAGGGGCTCGGCTTCAGCCGCAGGCGCTGACAGGACAAGGGACGGCACGCGATAGAGCTAAGCCGTCGTGGCCGGTTCGTCGAGGGCTAGAGAGTC
>Ga0137415_10006791_pt1 | contig 11348 bp, 9 predicted proteins | sample CZODoug3_1_1_16f_FD_183082 | JGI IMG/M metagenome (GOLD analysis project Ga0137415, IMG submission 183082) | Vadose zone soil fungal communities from Angelo Coast Range Reserve, California, USA - CZODoug3_1_1_16fungal (Hybrid Assembly) | ecosystem: Environmental > Terrestrial > Soil > Vadose...
GCGATGGCCAGCCGCGGCTGCGGCGGCGGCACCGAGGGCTCGAATCCCGGAATCACCTCGCGCGGGAAGTTCTGTCCGATCAGCCTCTCGACGTCGGCCATCAGCAGCCATTCGTCGGGTGAGATCAGCGTCAGCGCGAGGCCTCGCGCACCGGCGCGGGCGGTGCGGCCCACCCGATGCACGTAGACCTCGGCGTCCTGCGGAACGTCGTAGTTCACCACCATCCGGATCCCTTCGACGTCGATGCCGCGCGCGGCGATGTCCGTCGCAACGAGAATCTCGGCTGCACCGGAGCGGAATTGGTCGAGCGTACGGGTTCGGTGGCTCTGCGCCTTGTCCCCGTGCAACGCGTTGGCCGCGATGCCCTCGCGCTTGAGGAACGTGACGAGCTTATCGGCGCCGTATTTGGTCCGCGTGAAAATCAGCGTCTGACCGGCCGGCTTGGCCTTGAGAATCGAGGCCAGCGCGCCGCGCTTCTGCAGTTTGTCCACCGCGACGATGACGTGCTCGATGCCTTCGGCGGCTTGCGCGCGCCGGCCGATTTCGACCGAGGCGTGTCCGTTCAGGGCGCGACGCGCCAGCGCGTCGACTTCGGGCGATATGGTCGCCGAGAAGAGCATCGTCTGCCGCTCGTCGGGCAGCGTGTTCAAGATGCGCTTCACGTCGGGCGCGAATCCCATGTCGAGCATACGATCGGCCTCGTCCAGGACGAGGACCTCGAGCTCGGAGAAATTCGCGTGGCCGCGCTCCATGTGGTCGAGCAGGCGGCCCGGCGTGGCGACCACGATGTCGGCGCCGTGCTTCAGCGCGCGGGTCTGCGGCTCCATCCCGACGCCGCCATAGACGGCCGCGCCCTTCAGATGGGTGTGCCGCCCGTACGCCCGGATGCTCGTGGCAACCTGCTCGGCAAGCTCGCGCGTGGGCACGAGGATCAGCGCGCGCAGCGTGCCGCGCTTGCCGCTCGACAACCGCTGCAAGATGGGCAACACGAACGCGGCGGTCTTGCCGGTGCCGGTCTGCGCGGAACCGATGAGATCACGACCCGCGAGGGCAAGCGGAATCGCTTCGGCTTGAATGGGGGTTGGCTGCTCGTAGCCCTCGTCGGCGACGGCGCGCAAGAGTTCGGGCGCTAGGCCCAGTGCTGCAAATGGCATACTTCTCCTAGACGCCTAGACGTTGAGACGCCTAGGCAAATCACACGCGCGCCGCGAGGTGAGCCAATCTCATCTCGGCATCGACGCTGCTTCAGTTTTTGAACCTGGGGGATTGATACCGTGCGTGTGTTCAGCGACGGAGTCCCTGAGCGGGACTTCCAGAAGGAGCCAGCTCGCGGTTCTTTGCACCAGGAAGGTAATCGGAACAGATCCGAAAAAACAGGGCCAAACACTACTAGGCCACAGACGCAGCAGCGGTAAACAGTCTTGAGGCAACGGGTTGTCCTGTTGCCAACGACTGCTCACCGCGGTGCGTCTGTGGGCTAGTCTTTTGCAGGTCCTACTTCGAACCCGCACCCACGACGGGCTCAGTGCCCCACCACCACATCTTCGGCAACGGTCGTTGGCGAGGATAGATCTCATTCAAGGTTTCGCCCTCATACAACCGTCCGTTCTTCATCACGTAGCGGACCGTGTTCGTGTTGTGTATGTCCTCAAGCGGATTCGCGTCGAGCACGATCAAGTCCGCCAGCTTGCCGGGCTCCACCGACCCCAAGTCCTGCTCCATCCCGATCGCATTCGCGCCGTGGATCGTGGCCACGCGGAGCACGTCGTGGTTCGACATCCCACCGGCCGCCATCGCCCACAACTCCCAGTGATCGCCCAGCCCATCCATCTGACCGTGGCCGCCCAGGCCAATGTGGCCCCCGGCCTTCAGAATCGAATTCGCCGATGCCGCGATGCGCGGGAAAACGTATTCGCTCTCGCGAAACCACGGACGGCGCTCGGCGCGCTGATCGATCTCATCGTGCGGCACGAAGCGCCGCACCTTGGCATTGTCGTGAATGTCGTAGCGCTCGTAGAAGAAGTTCTCGCTCCACGGACCGCCATACGACACGAGCAGGGTCGGTGTGTACGTGATGCCCGACTGTGCGATCAACTGCACCGCATCCTTGTACAGCGGCATGATCGGATAGCTGTGTTCGGATCCCGGATAGCCGTCGATCACGGCGGTCAGGTTCATCTTGAAGTCGAGACCACCCTCGATCGTCGGCATGAGTCCTAGTTCTTTCGCCGCCTGGATGACCCACTGCCGCTGCTTGCGATTGCCGGTCATGTACATTTTGATCGTGTTGATGCGATAGAAATCGCTGTAGCGCTTCAGCGCGAGCCGCGTGTCCTCGAGACTCTTGAAGTCCTCCGACCAGAACACGCCCGGGCCGGTGTGGAAGATCCTCGGCCCCAGGATCTCGCCGGTCTCGACGAGATCGGAGTAGGTCAACACGTCCGTGGTCGCGGTCTGTGGGTCCCGCGTGGTCGTGACGCCCCAGGCGAGATTGGCCAGATATTTCCACACCTGCGTCTCGTGGATCCCCCAGGTCGGCCACGGGTGCGCATGGACGTCGACGAATCCCGGAATGATCGTCTTCCCGCTCACATCGATGACGCGCGCCGCCGCCGGTGCGGAACCGGATGCTCCGACCGACACGATCCGGTTGTCTTTGATGACGACGTCGCCATTCTGGATGACTTCGTCGCCCTTCATCGTGATGATGCGTGCGCCGCGTAGCACCACGGTGCCGCGCGGAGTATCCCGCGGGACGTTGATCGTGACGTCGACGCGTTGCGGCTCGTAGGCCGGCTGCTTCGACAGCGAGTCGGACCGCGCGCGCACTCGCTTTTGCACCGAGTCGGCGAGGGCCTTGAACGCGTCGCCCTTCAGGGAGTCCGCGCGGATCGAGTCCGTGCGCTGCTTGACCTTGTCCATCGAATCCGCGACTGCCGAATCCCATTTCAGGAAGGACCGTCCAGCGGACCAGTACGCCTGTCGTCCGTCGGTCGTCCAGCCGGTGAACTCGCCGCCAATCATCGTCAATCGCTTGACCGGGAACGCGGCGGCCGACGGATCCGAGATGCTGACCGCCGGCGTCTGCCCACCGATCACCGGCATCGTCACGATGTAGACATAGTTGTCGATTGTGACCAGGACGCGATCGGAATCGGGACTGATCAGGATCTCGTCGGCGATGTTGGGCTCGGCCCCAGGACCAGGATACGTGTAGCCCGTGGCGCGGATGTGCGCGCGCCGGTCCGTTCCGTCATAGCGCATCGAGACGAGGCCTTCCGGGCCCTCGTAGATGTAGATCCGATTGGGATCGCGACTGAAATGCGGCCGTCCGAAAGCATTGATCGGCGAGATCTTGGTGAGCGCCCCGCCCGCTGCGGGCACCCAATCGAGCTCGTAGCCGGGCGCGAAATGCTCTTCGGTCCGCGGCGCACGCGGTCCCTTTACCACCACGATCCGCGCGCCATCCGGCGACCAAACGGGTGTGTCGTAGAACGCGCTGTCGGTCGTCAGGCGCACGGGCCTGCTGCCTGGTGTCGCTCTAATCTTGTTCAGCGTGCCGCCCTGATCGGTCCACGTCACGTACGCGAGCGACTGCCCATCGGGCGACCACGCCGGCACCTGCTCCTTCACGTCCTCGTTCGTCAGCCGCCGCGGCATGCCGTTGGGCAGATCCACGACGTACAAGCGGTCGAGCGCGCTGAACGCCAGCCGCCGACCGTCCGGCGAAGGTGACGCGTTGCGGATCTGGCGCACCAGCACATTGCCGGTGTCGACCCGGATGGGCAGGTGCACCATCGGCCCGAGCTGCTGATCGACCTTGGCAGTAAACGGAATGTCGGCCACCTGGCCCGACGGCACGGCAACGCGATGAATCTTCCCGCCGTACGAGATGATGAGGGCCTGGTTATCCGGGGTAAACGAGTATCCGGGATAGAGATCGCGTGTGAATCGGGATTCCTGGTCGTCACGCGTCACGGGATAGACCAGCCACTTCTCGTCGCCGCTGGCGAGGTCGCGCAGCCGCAGCCCCGTTTCGGCGTCGTAGCGCGTCGCGTACACCAGCCACTTGCCGTCCGACGACAACACCGGACGCATCGCGCTTCCGTACATGTCGGTCTGCGTGAAGAGCCGGCCAGTCTGGCGGTCGTAGATAGCGAGCTGCCACAGCGGATATTGGAGGTTGTAGCCGAAGCCGCCGCGGTGGCGCGACACCCAGATGTAGCGCGGATCCTTCCCGAACGTGGCGCCCAGCGTGTTCATCGGGGGCGGCTGATTGGGACCAGCTTGTACCCGCAGCATGGCCGCGCCCGATCCACCGTCCTTGTGAATCAACCACAGCTCGTACACGCTCCCCAACACTCCGCTGGTCCGGGACACGACGATGTAGTTGCCGTCGGGCGTCCAGTCCGGCGACGCGTAGAGGTTGTTCGTGCCCTTCGTGAGCGCCTTGCTGTGTGAGCCATCCGGGTCGCAGAGCCAGACGTTCTCCGCACCGCTGCGGTCGGAGAGAAAGACGATGCGCTTGCCGTCGGGCGACCAGCGCGGCTGGGAATCGAAGGCGGGACCGGAGGTGATCCGCGTCGCCGCGCCGCCGCCAATCGGGATCGTGTAGAGATCGCCGAGCAGCTCGAAGACGATCGTCTTGCCGTCCGGCGACACGTCGAGCGAGAGCCACGTGCCTTCGGATGTTTCGAAGCTCACCGTGCGATCCATCTTCAGCGGCAGCGAGTCGAGTTTGACTTTGGTGGTATCGCGCTTGGTGGTGTCTTGCGGGGCCGGCGGCGGTTGCTGAACCGCCAACGTCACGGCGACAAGCAGAGAAAGCATGGAGTCTCCGATAAAACGACGGTAGATAGGGCGACGGTGGATACTGCGACGGTAAATTATGCGACGGTAAAAAAGCGACGGTAAGGGTGATTCCCCTTACCGTCGCCTCATCTACCGTCCTTTTACCGTCGCGGTATCTACCGTCTCGTTTAGATGCTCAACGCCCTAACCTGACGAGGAGCAGGATCTTGCGAGCGGAGCACGATCCGCATGGCGTGGGTATCGAAATCGATCTCCCAGCCCGCGATGCGCGGCCTGACGAATTCCTCACCGTCCTCGGGCGTGAGCCCTTCGGGCGTGGCATCGAGGAATTCCATCAACTTCATGCGATGCTCGAGATAGGTGCAGCCGTCGCGGCTCGCGGCGATGCGGATACCGACATCGTCATCGAGCTGGCGGCGGACGAACCCCTGCGCAACCTCGAGCAACCGGCCGACGATAACGCGCTCCAGCATCACGCCATCCTTGCGGGCGAGGCGCCGCGCGAGAACGCGGGCCCGGGCAGGATCGAGGGCCAATGCCAGGAACTGGCGCCGGATCTCAGGATGGGGCCGGCGCTTGCTCTTGGTCTCGCCGTCCCGCTCCGCCTTAGCGCAGGTGGGCAGGTCGTTCCGGTGCAGCTTGAGGAACTTGGTCATCGGCGCGTAGACGTCCATCCGGCCCGGGGCCGGGGGACGCCGCCGGCCGGCGACGAGGTCAGAGATGTAGATCTCAGACACCTGAACCGCATCCGCCAGCTCGCGCGGGCTGCGCTTCAGCTCGCGCAACCGGCGCCGTACGAGTTCTCCAACCTTGACGGGGCGCTTCAGGGGGAGGGCTGCCGCCATGTAAGGCTCCTTGGTTGCCGTTTTGGGGGTCGCGCAATGTAGCTAAATGCAGGCCAAAACGGTAGTTCTGCAGGCCAGCGATTGTGGAGGCCTTGCCGAGTGGCGTGGTACCGTGATACAATTGTATCACGGTATGGATACACTCGTGACGCGGCTCTGGCGCGCACTCACTGCTCCCCGCAATTCCGTCCCGGTCCCCCCCGGCGGCGTTCGTGTCCTGCCGGCCTATGCTGCACTCGCGCGCTACCACATGAGCAGCATCGAGCTCGATGGGCGACTGCGCATGTTCGTATCGCAGCTCGCCGCCGAGCGCAGTCATTGCCGCTGGTGCGTCGAACGCGGCCGGCATCTCTGGCGCGAGGCACAACTGCCGGTCGATGCGTTGCACGCGCTGCGGCAATACGAGACCAGCGCGCTGTTCTCGAATCGCGAGCGAGCGGCGCTGCGCTTCACCGACGCAGTGACCCGGTACAGTGAAGCCCATGGCGGGATGCCGTTGGAGCCGCTCATGCGCGCACGCCAACACTTGAGCGAGCCGGAAATTGCCGCCGTCACGGCCCTCGTCGCCGCGCAGCATTTCTTCAATCCGATCACCGGGGCCCTCGGCGCCGATGTTGCTCCATGGGGTGCGCCGGTTGGCTCCTCGATCCGGAATCTCTGGCTGTGAAAGAAGGCCGCTGGTTGCTGCTGATTCATCAGCTTCCGCCAAAGCCCGACTACTTCCGCGTCAAGATTTGGCGACGCTTGCAGGGACTCGGCGCCGTCGCGATCAAGAATTCGGTTTACGCCCTGCCCTTCAGCGCCCAGGCGAGCGAAGACTTCCAGTGGCTCCGCAAGGAGATCACGGCCGGCGGCGGAGAGGCGTCGGTGTGCCGGGCGACGTTCGTCGATGGACTCACCGATCCACAGATCGAGGCGTTATTCCAGACGGCCCGGGATGTCGAATACGCGGATCTTACGCGCGCGGCGGAGCAGGTCGAGTCGACGGCCGAAATCGCGCGACTCGAGCGCCGGCTGCGCGACATCACGGCACTCGACCATTTTGGAGCCGGTGGACGAAAAACTGCGGAGGCGGCGATGGCCAGGCTGAAGACTCTCAAGACCGGCCGCGGAAAACGAGAGAAGGTCCCCAAGAAACAAACCTGGATCACGCGGCCCGACGTCCACGTCGACCGCATTGCCAGCGCCTGGCTGATCAAACGCTTCATCGATCCGAAAGCGCGCTTTGTGTTCGGCGATGCTCGAGAAGGAGCCGTCAGCTTTGACATGTTCGAGGGTGATTACACGCACGAGGGCGATCGCTGTACGTTCGAAACGCTGCTCCAGCGCTTCGGGCTCGAGCACGACGGCGCGCTCCGCGCCATCGCCGAGATGGTGCACGACGTGGACATGAAAGATGGGAAGTTCGGTCGGGACGAGACGCCGGGATTCGAGCGGTTGATCGCCGGGATCGTCAAGCGCCACGCGCGTGACGAGGCGCGCATCGAGCGCGGTGCAGAGCTGCTCAACGACCTTTACGAATCAGTGCAGCCGTCCCCACCAGCGCGATGAGCGCAAAGCTGAACCACTGGATCGCATAGGACAAATGCGGGCCGTCGTCGAATGTGGGCGGAGGCCAACGCCGCGGCAGTCCTCTGGTGGGATCAGGCGACTCGAGCTGAACGACGAACGGGAGAAAACCCGCCACGGCAACGTCGCCACGGCCGCGCGGTGGAATCAGCGCCATTCCGGTCACCGTCGCCGTGTCCGGCTCTCGGTAGAGCGAGTGATCGACATGAAATGCATCAGGCGAGGGCACCCAGCCGCGATCGACCAGCACCGCTGACCCGTCGGCCAACCGCAGCGGCGTGACGAGCGCGACGCCCGGCGTTCCTTGAAAACTTCGTCCGGGCCAGGTGCGCTCGGCGGCAAACTCGTAGACGCCCTGTGCCACCACGCGGCGCTGGCGAGCACTGTCCGCCAGGATGTCGCGACCCACCGGCAGCGGCGGCAACGCCAGGCGAGCCGCCAGGACGGCGTTGCGGGCGCGCCGCTGCGCGAGTCGATCGAGCTGCCACCTCCCCAAAAACAGGCACACCGTCGCAACCAGTATCGCTGCCACTCCAAGCGTCACGTCTCTGCGTTGCACAGTGCCAACTTTTCGATGCGGGAGAGACGACGAATCGCGGCCTCGCGCTTCAGCGCGCTGCCACGGTCAGACGCGAGTTCCTGATAGGCAAGGGCCACCGGAAGACGCGCGCGCGTATAGGCGCTCGCTTTGCCGCGGCGATGCAACGCGAGGCGCTGCGGCAGATCGTTGGTGATTCCGGTGTACAGCGAACCGTCGCGGCAGCGGAGGAGATAGACGGTCCAGGACACGCGGCCGGCAGCCAACGCGTCAGGCCAGCTTTGCATCCATGGTAATTTCGACGTTGCCCTGAATCGCCTTCGACAACGGACAGTTCTTTTTCGCCGTCTCTGCGACCTGCCGGAAGGTGGCCTCGTCGATGTCGGGAACCTTGCCCCGCACCTCCAGCGCGCTGCGCGTGACCTTGGGCGCCCCGTCCACCGTTTCGAGCGTGACCGCCGCCCGCGTTTCGATGCGGTCCGCGGGATGGCCTGCCTTCTCGAGAGCGGCCGAGAGCGCCATGCTGAAGCAGCCGGCGTGCGCGGCCGCCAGCAGCTCCTCGGGGTTCGACCCTTTCTTGCCCTCGAAGCGCGTGCCGAAGCTGAACGAGCCGCTGAATACCCCGCTTTGCGCTTTGAAGCTGCCTTTGCCGTCTCTGAGCTTGCCTTCCCAAACCGCGACGGCGTTGCTGGTCGCCATGATCGATTGCTCCGATGGTTACAGGGGAACGGGGAATCTGGCGAGACGCGCGGCGGTTCGCTACGCTTCCAGACCCTTACGGAGCAAACCTCATGGCGACCAAGAAGCCGGCGGCCAAGAAGCGGGCGGGCAACAAGCCCGCTGCCAAAGCGAAAGCCCGCCCCCGCCCCGGTGCTCGGCGGCAGCCGGAAACGCTGCGGCTGCGCCACCTCACGCCTTCGTTTACGGCCACCGATCTGCAACGCAGCATGGCCTTCTACCGTGACGTCCTGGGATTCGTCATCGGCGACGAGTGGCGGGAGAACGGCGAGCTGACCGGGTGTGAAATCCATGCCGGCGCCGTGACGTTCATGCTCGGGCAGGACGACTTCGCCAAGGGCCGCGACCGGCAGAAAGGGCTCGGCGCGAGGCTCTGGTGCCACACGGCGCAGGACCTCGATCGGGTGGCCGCGGAAATCAGAGCACGCGGTGGTGTGCTGGACCAGGAGCCCAAGGACATGCCCTGGGGCGACCGCGTTTTCCTGATCACAGATCCTGACGGCTTCAAGCTGACGTTCGTTCAGGCGCGTTGACCCTCTCGCCCGCGGCGCGAGACGTCCTGCAGGCTGTCGCAGCGACGCTCGTCGTCGACGGGCCGCCGGACCTCGGCGAGCGAGTCGCTCGGAAGATCGCGTCGCTGCCCCGCCCTGCCGATCGGCGTGAGCTCGATCTCCTGCTCCGCCTGCTCGACAGCCGCATCGTCAACCTGCTGGTCAGCGGCATCCCCAGAGCGTTCACGCGCATGTCACCCGCGCAACGCGAACGCTGCCTGCGCGGCTGGGCGACGAGCCGGCTGCCGCAGCGGCGCAAGGCATTTCAGGCGCTGAAGCGGCTGACGACCGTGACGCATTACACGACGCCCGCTGCCGCGCACGCCATCGGATATCCCGGTCCCCTGGGGCCTCCACCGGCGACACCGAAGCCGATCCGCCCCGTCGCCATCACAGCGGACAGCGCGCTCAGCTGCGACGTCGTCGTCATCGGCTCCGGCGCGGGCGGTGGCGTCGTCGCGGCCGAGCTGGCCGCCACCGGGAAGGACGTCATCGTGTTGGAGAAGGGCGGGTATCGCAACGAGGCGGACTTCACTCATCAGGAGGGGGACGCGCTCGAAACGATGTACGATGCCGGCGGCCTGTTGGCCACGAGCGATCTCGGTTTGGTCGTGCTGCAAGGAGCGACGCTCGGCGGCGGCACCGTGATCAACTACACAACCAGTTTCCCGACACCGGAACCCGTGCGCGGGCAGTGGGCGAAGGAACACAACCTGCCGCACTTCGAGAGCGCGGAATTCACGCGCTCGCTCGACGCCGTCGCGCGCCGAATCGGCGTCAACACCGATCACGCGAAGCCGTCGGGGCGCGACCAGGTGCTCATCCGCGGTCTCGAGGAACTCGGATGGCATCACGGATTGCTGCCGCGCGACGTGCGGGGCTGCCCGCAGGACGATGCATGCGGCTATTGCGGCATGGGATGCCGCCGTGGCGCAAAGCAGTCGACGTTGGTCACCTACCTGCAGGACGCCGCTCAGCGCGGCACGCGCATCGTCGTGAATTGCGATGTGCGCCGCGTCGTCATCGAGCGCGGAGCGGCGACCGGCGTTGAGGCGCGCGTTGGCAACCTTGCAGTGACCGTGCGCGCGAAGGCCGTGATTGTCGCCGCGGGCTCGGTGCATTCGCCCGCGCTGTTGCTGCGCTCGGGGATCAGGCTTCCCGCGCTCGGCCGCCATCTCGCGCTGCATCCCGCGACCGCGGTGCTCGCGGACATGGAGCAAGACGTGCGGCCGTGGACCGGAACGGTCCAGGCTCATTATTCCGATCAATTCGCCGATCTCGACTCGGGCTACGGATTCAAGCTCGAGACCGCTCCGATCCATCCGTCGCTGCAGGCGCTTGCAGCCCCCTGGGAATCGGCGGCTGGTCACCGTGACCGGATGGCGAAGCTGCCGCGGACCGCTCTCGTCGGCATCTTGCTGCGCGATCGCTTTGGAGGGCGGGTGCGCGTGGACCACGACGGCGTCGCGGTCGTCGATTACCGGCTGTCCCGCTACGATCGCGCCCATCTGCGGCGCGCCATCACGGCAGCCGCCGAGGTGCTCGAAGCCGCGGGCGCACGCGAGATCTGGCTGCCCCTCGCCCGCATTGTCAGCTACCGGCCGGGGGCGAGCCACGCACGGCAAGACTGGCTCCGGCGTGTCGACGCGGCGGGCTGGGGACCGAACGAGATCCTGCTCGTCACCTTTCATCAGATGGCATCGTGCCGCATGGGCGCGCACGCGCGCACGTCGGTCGTGGATGCCGAAAATCGGGTGTGGGGTATACGAGGCCTGTACGTCGCCGACGCGAGTGTCTTCCCGAGCGCGTCCGGCGTGAATCCGATGCTGACCGTCATGGGCATCGCGCATCGGGCCGCTGCAGCGATCGCAGCACACCTGTCATGAAAGGGATTGAATGGTTGCGCTGATTACCGTCATCGCGCTTGCCGCACAACAGGCAGTCGCCGACTCCTCCCCCTTCCGCGCCCTGCCGCTGCCTGCACCGACGCCGGGGCGCAGTGCCGGGGGAGCGCCGGGGCGGGGCTACTGGCAGCAGCGCGCTGACTATACGCTCGAAGCGACGCTCGACACGGCGACAAACGTGCTGCGCGGCAAGGGCCGCATCTATTACGTCAACCGCTCGCCTGAAGCCCTCGACCACGTCTGGGTACAGCTCGATCAGAATCTGTTCGCGCCCGGCTCGATCTCGGCTGTGTTGAATCAGCCGCCGCTGCTGTTCGCCGGCGGTGTGGTATTCGACTTCAGCGGCAAGGGATTCGTCGGGGGGATCACGATCGATCGCTTTGCCGTGGCG
>Ga0137415_10006792_pt1 | contig 11348 bp, 16 predicted proteins | sample CZODoug3_1_1_16f_FD_183082 | JGI IMG/M metagenome (GOLD analysis project Ga0137415, IMG submission 183082) | Vadose zone soil fungal communities from Angelo Coast Range Reserve, California, USA - CZODoug3_1_1_16fungal (Hybrid Assembly) | ecosystem: Environmental > Terrestrial > Soil > Vadose...
CAACTGGGTCGACCACCAGTTGCACCAGCCGGCCAACCCCGGGACCTCCAAGGTGCGCTTTGTGGTCGTGCCCGGGGCCACCTTCCACGAAGTGGCCGACACCCTGCACCGCACCGGCTTGATCGACTCGGTGACGGTCTTCGACCTCTACGCGCGCTACAAGCATCTCGACCGCAATGTGCAGGCGGGCGCCTACGAGCTCAGCCGCAACCTCAACATGATCCAGATCCTGACGGCGCTGCAGACCGCCATCCCCGAGGAGATCTTCGTGACCATCCCCGAGGGGTACACCATCAAAAAGACCGCCGCGCTCCTCGACACCGGCGGCGTCATCAAGGGCAGCGACTACACGGCGCTGGCGGTGCAGGGAAAGTTCAACTACGACTTCCTCAAGGACCTGCCGCCCGGCGCGTCGCTGGAAGGCTTTCTGTTCCCCGATACCTACCTGATTCCGCGCTCGGGGACCGCCAAAGACCTGATCACCCAGCAGCTCGAGGCCTTCAAGCGCCTGTGGAATGAGACCCGCCAGGGGCAGGCCACCAAGCGGAAGCTGAACGCCCTCCAGGTGGTCACGATCGCCTCGCTGATCGAGCGCGAAGCCCGATTCCAGGAGGATCGGCCCCTGGTAGCCAGCGTCATCTACAACCGGCTGGCCGCCGGCTGGCCGCTCCAGATCGACGCCACCGTCCTCTACGCCAAGGGCGTCTGGCAGTCCACGGTCACGATCGACGACCGCAAGATCGTCTCGCCCTATAACACCTACCTACATACCGGCCTTCCCCCTGGACCTATTGCGAACCCTGGCATCAAAGCCATCGATGCCGCGCTCCAACCGGCGGACACCGGCTACTTCTTCTACCTCTCCGACCCCCAGGGTCACAACCATTACGCCAAGACCAACGAAGAGTTCGCCCGACTCCTCAAGCAATACGGTCTCCAGTAAGGCGGCATCCCGGCTGCTCCTGCTGGGCGGGGAGGACGATGCCGAGCTGGCCATCAGCCTCTACAGCGCCGGCTTCGCCGCGGCCGGCATCGATGCCAGCTGCCAGGCCCACACCGTGACGGCGGCTGATCTGCCGGCCGCAATTGCCCGGATGCGGGCTGATTCGGCGGTGGTGGGGGCGGCCGTGACCATGCCGCACACGGTCGCGGTAACGCGGCTGCTCGACGGCCTGGGCCCGGAGGCCAGCGTCGTCAAAGCCGTTAATACCATCAGCCATCGGTCCGGCGCCCTGGTCGGCTGGAACACCGATCGCCCCGCGTTCAGCCTGGCGCTCGAGGACGCCGGGTACCAGGTCAAGGGGAAGGACGCGCTGGTGCTGGGCGCCGGCGGCGCAGCCAGGGCTTCCGTTGACGCGCTGCGCGGCGAGGCCACCAAGATCTGGGTCGCGAGCCGTGATCTGGAGGAAGCGCGCGCCGTCTGCCGCGACCTGGAGGTCGGCAGCGGCGGCCCCGCGCCACTCGGCTCGCTGTCGCTGCTGGTTCGGAAGGTCGACCTGGTCGTCAACGCCACTCCCGTCGGCAGCGACGGCGAGGCGGTCCCCTTTCCCGTCGAATGGATCACCCCCGCGCAGTTCGTTTTCGACCTCATCTACCGGCCGCTGGTGACGCGCTTGGTCCAGGGGGCGCGCGATCAGGGGGCGAGGGCGATCAACGGGCTCATGATGCTGCTCTTCCAGGGCCTGGCCGCCTTCGAAATCTGGACCGACCAACCGGCGCCCGAAGCCGCCATGCGCGCCGCGCTCGAGCGCGCCGTGGTCGGGCGCCTGAGCTCGTGAGCCACCTGCTCTTCGCGCTGGGCTGGGCGGTTGTCGGCGGCGTGGTGGGGGTGGGCCTCAACTACCTCACCCGCCGGCTGGCTCGCTTCGAGGAAATCGAGTTCAAGCAGTCGCAGTTCGACATGCTGCTGATGCCGGCGCTGGGCGCCCTGTTCTTCTTCCTTTTCGCGGTCCAGCTGGGCGCACAGCGGCTGCTCTTCATCGACTCGGTGTTGATTGCCATCCTGGTGCAGGTGCTGGCGTTCGACCTCAAAACCCGCTACATCCTCGACCTGGTCATGTTCCCGAGCTGGGTGATCGCGCTCGCGCTTGCCTTCGTGACCCCGTGGACCCCCGCGTTCACCTGGCCCTGGCCGGATTGGCGGACCGCTCCGGTCGCCGCCCTGATCGCCGGCGTGATCTTCCTCCTGCTGTATTTCGGCGGCCAGCTGGTGTTCGGCGCTGAGGCGTTCGGCTTCGGCGATGTCAAGTTGGCCGTGTTTATCGGGATGGCGACCGGCCTCTCGAACCTCCGGGTCGCCCACGCGCTGCTCTACGGCGTGTTTCTGGGCGGGTTTGTCGCGATAATTCTGCTCATCACCCGAATCCGCGGTATGAAAGAGGCGGTGCCCTACGGACCGTTCCTCACCCTTGGGACCTTGCTGGTCCTCTACAGTCAGGCGCCATGAACGCCCGCGACCTGCTTCCCGGCGAGCGCATCCTGGTCAGTTCCTGCCGCCACTGGGTGGTGCTGCTGCGTCCGATCGCCACCACCATCTTGGCGGCCCTCGTGCTGCTGGTCATCCTGACCCTGCTGCCGCTGGCCGGCGAATTACGCCTGTTCTTGATGCTGGGCGTCGCACTGGCCGGCATCCTCATCATCAACCTTTATTACTGGGGCTGGCGATCGCACGAGTACGTCCTGACCGACCAGCGCGTCATTCTCAATCAGGGGATCATTTCCAAGTTCTCCCGCTCGATCACGATCGACCGCATCCAGGACCTGACGACCTTTCAGGGCCTCTGGGGCCGGACCTGGGGCTTCGGCGACATCGAGCTGGAGTCCGCCGGCCGCGAGGGGGCCGAGTTACTGAGTTGCGTACCGCGTCCGCAGCAGCTTCGCAATGCCATCTTCGCCCAGATCGAGGCTCGGCGCCGGCCGAGCGGGTTGGGGACCCCGTAGGGTTCGCCAACCGAATTACGGGTAAAATCCACCGGGCATGGTCAACCCGAGTGACTTCAAGAATGGCATGACGATCGAGTGGGAGGGGGGACTCTGGATCGTCGTCGAGTTCCAGCAGGGGCAGAATGCCCGCGGCGACACCTTCTTTCGCACCAAGCTCCGCAACGTTCGCACGGGGGCCATCATCGATCAGAAATTCCGCGACAAGGACCGCTTCGCGCGCGCCCGGATCGAGAAGGTAGCCATGCAGTACCTTTACAGCGACGGTGACCGCCACTTCTTCATGGACCTGGAGAGCTACGATCAGCTCCCGCTCAGCGACGACCAGCTGGGCGACAGCTTGCAGTACCTCAAAGAGAGCACCGCACTGGATGTCCTGATGTATGACGGCCAGCCCCTCGGCGTCGAGCTGCCGACCACGGTCGATCTGAAGGTCAAGGACACCGCACCCGGGTACAAGGGCGACACGGCGTCCGGCGGGGGCAAGCCGGCGACGCTCGAAACCGGGCTCACCCTGACCGTGCCCTTCTTCGTCAACCAGGGCGATGTGATTCGCGTCGACACCCGGACCGGCGGCTACGTGGAGCGGGTCTAAGTCATCATGCCTGACCGCCCGCTCGGCTCGGTCAAGGTGGCCAACGAGGTCATTGCCCATATCGCCTCGCTGACCGCCTGCCAGGTGCAGGGCATCGTCGGCATGTATCCGGCCAAGGCCCGAGACGGCCACCGGGTGTTGCCGGCCGGCAACTCGCACAAGGGGGTGCGGGTCGACCTGGGTAACGAAGCCCTCAACCTGGAGCTGTTTGTAATCGTCGATCACTCCGCCCACGTCCCGACGGTGGCGGCGGAGGTGCAACGGCAGGTGGCGGACGCCATCGACAAGATGCTCGGTCTCGAAGTGCGCCAGGTCAACGTGTTTGTCGGGGACGTGAGGTTCCCGGAGGACTCGTAGCGATGGGACGGCGCCACCTGGCCCGCGAGCTCGCGCTCAAAGTCTTGTTCGAGCTCGAGAGCGACGGGGGCGACGCCGAGCGGTCCCTCACGTACCACGTCGCCGAGTCGCGTGCGGATGCCCAGGTGGCGGATTTTGCCCGCGTACTGGTCGAGGGCGTGCGCGACCATCAAGCCGAGATCGACGTGCAGCTGGCCGAGGCATCGCGCAACTGGGGTCTGGACCAGATGGCGAAGGTGGAACGCACCCTGCTGCGGATCGCGGCCTTCGAGATCTGCTATCTGCCCAGCGTCCCGCTGAAGGCTGCCATCAACGAATCGATCGAGCTGGCCAAGACCTTCGGCGGCCCGGATTCCGGCAAGTTCGTGAATGGCATCCTCGGGCGGATCGCCGCCGACGCCGAGATCCGCCGGCCCTCGGCGACCAAGGAGGCGTCGTGATGGCCGACGAGGACGTCGCGGCGATGGACTACGAGAGCGCGGCCGCCGAGCTCGAACGGACGGTGGCGTTGCTCGGTAAAGAACAGGAGGATCTCGCGGAGTCGGTGCGCACCTTCGAGCGCGGCCTTGCCCTGGCGCAGCGATGCGCCCGGCTGCTCGATGACGCCGAGCGGCGACTGAACGAGTTGGCGCCGGCCGTCGAGCGCACGGCCGGCCCGTGACGCTGCTTCAGAACCCGTACTTCATCGTCCCCCTCATTGCCTGGGCGATTGCCCAGGCGAGCAAGGTGATCATCGATTCCGTCGTGCTGCACCGGTTCAGCGTGCGGCGGCTGGCAACCGCAGGCGGCATGCCAAGCTCGCACAGCGCGCTGGTGGTATCGCTCACGACCATCGTCGGCCGGCTGCAGGGCGTCCAGTCGCCGCTCTTTGCCGTGTGCCTCATCTTCAGCACCGTCGTCATGTACGACGCCACCGGCGTCAGGCGCGCGGCCGGCCAGCAGGCGATCATCATCAACCGCCTGCTCGACGACCTGTTCATCGCTCATCGCGGGATCCACCAGGAACGTCTGCGAGAGCTGCTCGGCCACACTCCGATCGAGGTAATCGCCGGCGCGCTGCTGGGGATCGTGATCGGACTGGGCATCTGGCGATGATGGTGGCGCAACGTCGTCGCCTCGACCAGGCGCTGGTGGAGCGGGGCCTGGTTGCCTCGCGCGAGCGCGCCCAGGCCATGGTTCGAGCCGGTCTCGTCCGAGTGGCTGGGGTCACGATGGGCGAACCGGACCAGATGGTGACCGCGGAGCAGGCGATCGAGCTGGCTGGGACGTCGGCCTACGTCAGTCGCGGCGGCGAAAAACTGGCGGCCGCGCTCGACGCCTTCGCGATCGATCCCGGTGGGCGGACCGCACTCGATGTCGGCGCGTCGACCGGTGGTTTCACCGATGTCCTGCTCCAGCGTGGGGCGGCGCGCGTGATCGCGGTTGACGTCGGCTATGGCCAGCTGGCCTGGAGCCTGCGCCAGGATCCTCGCGTGACCGTGTTGGAGCGGGTCAACATCCGGCACCTTGACCAGCTGCCCGTGCCGGCCGACCTGGCGGTGATCGACGTGTCCTTCATCTCCTTGCGGCTGGTGCTGCCCCGCGTTCGGGAGCTCCTCAGCCCGCCGGGCGACGTGGTCGCGCTGGTCAAGCCCCAGTTCGAAGTCGGCAAAGGGGCGGTGGGGAAGGGAGGGGTCGTCCGCGACCCCGAACAGCATCGGGCGGTGGTCAGCGGGCTGAGCCAGTTTGCGAACGAGATCGGCTATACGGTCGCTGGCGAGATCGCCTCGCCGATCGTGGGCGCCAAGGGGAACCGGGAGTTTCTGCTTTATTTGAAGCGTCATGCCTGACGCCGTCGGCATCGTCTGCCACCCGCGGATCGACATCGGCGGCGCGCCGGTGATGGAAGCGCGCCGGCGGCTGGAAGCGCACGGGTTTCGCGTCTGGACCTATTGCGCCACGGCGGAAGAACGCCCCGGCGCGCTGGCCGGCGACCTGAACGGCACGCGGTTGATCCTCAGCGTCGGTGGCGACGGCACCTTGCTCTGGACCGCCCAGCAGGCGGCGGCCGCCCACATCCCGGTCCTGGGGGTCAACGCCGGCCGTCTTGGGTTCCTCACCCAGGTCCAGCTGGGCGAAGAAGGGAAAGCGCTCGACCGCTGGGCCGCGGGCGACTTCAAGCTGCAGCGCCGGGCCCTGCTCGAGGCGCGGGTTGGCCAGCGCGTGTTCCACGCGCTCAACGACGTCGTCGTGCACAAGGGGAGCGAGATCAACCTGATCCGGATCGAGGCCCTGGTCGATGACCTCCCGGCGGGCCAGTTCGACGCCGACGGTGTCATCGTGTCGACGCCGACCGGCTCGACCGGCTATGCGATGTCCCTGGGCGGGCCGATCGTCCATCCCGATGTGCGGGCGATCGTGTTCATGCCGTTGAACCCTCACAGCCTCTTCAATCGGCCGGTCGTCCTACCCGAACAGGCCCGCGTCACCCTCCGCCTGCCCAACGCGTCGGCCATCCTGACTTGCGACGGGCAGCAGAATGCTGACCTCGAACCCGGAGCGGAAGTCCAGATCGCGGCTCCCGGGCTGGCGGTCGAACTGGTGCGCTTCGACGGCGGCCCCAACTTCTTCGAGCTGCTCCGACGGAAACTGCGATGGGGCCTGCCGCTCGTCGATGGGGACGAATGACCGGGTCCGCCCGGCATCGCGTCGGCCAGTTCTGGCGCCATGCGTCGGCGCGGGTCACCGAGCAGGAGCGGGGCGCGGTTGAGCAGCTGCTGGGGCCGGCGCTCTGGCCGCTGTTTGCGGGCTTGCCGGTCAATGACCAGCGCCACGGACTCGACGTGCTGGAAACCGTGAGGCGCTTCGAGCGCGAGCCCGGCCGCTTGCAGCAACAGGCGGCCTTGCTGCACGACGTGGGGAAGGCGGGCGCTCAGTTCTCGGTGGTGGAGCGCAGCCTGACGGTCTTTTTGCGGGCCGCCTCGCCGCGGCTCCTCCAGGCGCTGCTTCGGGCGCGCCCCGGCTTCGCGCGCCGCTATGACGTCTATATCGATCACGCCCGCATCGGTGCGGAGCGACTGCGTGCCGCCGGGGCGCCGGAGCTGGCCGCCATCGTGGCGGAACACCATGCCCCCGACCCAACGTCGGAGATCACCCGACGCTTGCAGCGGGCGGACGGACGGAATTGAGTCGAGAGGTCGCGGCCGAGCTCGAGCGTGATCCCGTCTACCTGGTCCGCACCGCCGCCTTCGACGGACCGATCGAGCTGCTGCTGACGCTGGCGCAACGCGCGGAAGTCGACCTCGGGGCCATTCCACTGGCCAGCCTGACCGATGATTATCTACGCGCTATCGAACACGAGCGCCCGCCGCTCGATCGGCTCGCCGCCTTCCTCGTGATCGGCGCCCGCCTGGTCCAGCTCAAGGCCGCCGCCTTGATGCCGGAGGCGCAGGTGGGGGAGGAGGAGGATCTCCAGGCGTGGGAAGACGCCATCAAGGGCCGGCTCGAAGAGTACAAGCGCTTCAAAGAGCTCGCCGAGTCCCTGATGCGCCGCCATGCCAGCGGGCGCTTCACCTTCGCCGGCTTGCTCGAGCCCGACGTGATCCCGCAAGCCCGCGTGCAGGTGAGCCTCGATGCGCTGGCGAGCGCCTTCCAGCAGGTGCTCGACCGCTTGCCGCCGCCCGGCCCGGTCACGGTGGAGATGGAACAGGTTTCGCTGGCAGACAAGCTCGAGGAGCTCCGCCAGATGCTGCTCCGTCAACCACAACTCAACTTCAGCGCCGTGTTTCGCCACGCCCGCACCCGGCTGGAGGCGGTGGTCACCTTTCTCGCGCTTCTCGAGCTGATTAGAATCGGTGAGGCCCGCGTGGCGCAGGACGGTACCTTCGGCGAAATCAGCGTGCACAGACAGGAGAAGAAGGACGAAGCATGAGCTCAATGGTTGAGAGCGTGACCCAGGTGCGCGACACGGCAGGACTGATGGCCGCGCTCGAGGCGGTGCTCTTCACGCTGAACCGTCCGGTCACCGTTCTCGAGCTGCAAGACATCCTGCAATCGACCTTGCCGGATATCGAGGCGGCGGCCACCAACCTCAGCCAGGCGCTGGCAGGTCGCGGACTCTTTCTCCAACGACACCAGGATCAGCTCCAGCTGGTCACCGACCCGGCGCAGGCCGACGTGGTTCGCCGGGTCTTGCGCCCCGAATACCCGTCGCGACTCTCGCCGGCGGCGTACGAGACGCTCGCCATCATCGCCTACCGGCAGCCGCTCACCCGGGCGCGGATCGAGGAGATTCGTGGCGTCAACTGTGAGGCCGTGCTCGAGAGCCTCGAAGAAAAGGGGCTCATCGAGGAGACCGGCCGGCTCGATGCGCCGGGCACGCCGCGGCTCTTCGGCACCACCATGAAGTTTCTCCAGATCCTGGGTCTGCGCAGCCTGGAAGACCTGCCACCGCCACCACAATCCGCCTCAACCAGTTCCTAGCGCGCGCCGGCGTGGCGGCTCGGCGAAAGGCCGACCGCCTGATCGCCTCGGGAACGGTTTCGGTGAACGGCGTCCCGGCCATCGCCGGGCAGCAGGTCACGCCGGGCGTGGATACGGTCCGCGTCGACGGGCGACCGGTCGAACCCACCCTGAACTGGACCTACCTGATGCTGAACAAACCGGTCGGCGTGCTGACCAGTGTTGGTGACGATCGCGGCCGGGAGACCGTGACCGATCGCTTGCCGGATCGGGCTCCGCGCGTTTTTCCGGTCGGCCGCCTCGACCTGGACAGCCGAGGTTTGGTCCTGTTGACGGACGATGGGGAGCTCGCGGGACGGCTGATGCACCCGCGTTACCATGTCGAAAAGGAATACCACGTCGTGATCGCGGGCCGGCCGGATGAGGATGCGTTCCGCCGGCTTTCCGAGGGGATGGTTGTGAGAGGGGAGCGGTTCCAGCCGGCGGAGGTTCGGGTACTCGAAAGCGGCACCGACGAGACGCGGGTATCGATGGTGTTGCGTGAAGGTCGCAAGCGCGAAGTGCGCCGGCTCTGGCAGGCGCTGGGCCATCGGGTCCTCGATCTGCGGCGGGTTCGCATCGACGGGCTGGAACTTGGTGAGCTCGAGGAGGGCGGTGTGCGGCCCCTTGGCGCGGATGAGGTGACGCGGCTCAAGGCCGCGGCAGGTCTTGCGTGATCGTGGCCATCGACGGGCCAGCCGGCTCAGGGAAGACCACGGTCGGGCGGCTGGTCGCGGATGCCCTGGGTTTCGCGCTGGTCGACACCGGCTTGTTCTATCGCGCGGTCACGGTGGAGGCTCGGCGCCGGGGAGTCGACATGGACGATGTCGCCGCCCTCACGCAGATGCTCGACCGCCTGCATATCGAGATCGATACCTCGCCGTCGAGCGATCGGACCGGCCCGCTGCTGGCGATCGATGGACGCGATGTCAGCCTCGAGGCACAGGATCCGGTGATCGCCGCCGACCTCTCGCGCATTGCCCAGATCTCTGAGATCCGCCGGGCGCTGGTCGAGCCGCAGCGGCGCGCGGCGCGTGGCGACGCCGTGGTCCTGGGCCGCGACATCGGGACGGTGATTTTTCCTGAGGCCGACATCAAATTCTTCTTCACCGCCCCGGCCGCCGAGCGGGTGGCGCGACGGCGGCGCGAGCTGGACCGGGCGCGCGGCAGCGCGACGCCGGATGCGGTCCTCGAACAGGAAATCGATGCCCGCGATCGGGCCGACCAGGAGCGACAAATCGCCCCGTTACGCCCGGCAACCGATGCTATAATCGTCGCGACTGAGGGTAAGTCGGTCGGTCAGGTCTTCGATGAAGTGATGGCCCGGCTGCCCAAGCACTGATCTTGAGCTATTCCTTCCTAACTGGTCTTGCACGGCTCCTCACCCGCCTCCTACTGGGTTCAAAGTTCCACCTCGGCGGTACGTCAAACGTGCCCCGCACTGGTCCGCTCTTGATCGTGTCGAACCACGTGGGCGCGGTCGATCCCGCGATCATCGGGGGCTGGGCGCCGCGGCCGGTCTGGTTCATGGCCAAGGCGGAGCTCTTCCACGGCTTCTGGGCCTGGCTGATGCGCGGCTTCCATGCGTTTCCGGTGATTCGCCATTCTCCGGATCGGACGGCGCTCCGCCGGGCGTTTGATTTACTCAAACACGGATCGGCCGTCGTCTTGTTCCCGGAGGGCCACCGGTCGGAGAATGCGCGGCTGCTGCGCGCGGAGCCGGGCGCCGGCTTCATCGCCCGCCGTTCGGGTGCGCCGCTGGTACCGATCGCGATCACGGGGACGCAGAAGGTGCTCAGCCGGCAGCAGAGGTTTCCGCGGCCCGCCGAGGTCTCAATGACCTTCGGCGAACCATTCCAGTTGCCCGAGCGGAATCAGGATGGCAGCCCGATGGACCATCAGCAGAGCGCCGATTACCTGATGACAAAGATCGCGGCGCTGCTGCCGTTGGAATACCAGGGGGAATACAGGAGCGCGCCGATGCCGAAACAGGCGCAAGCATGAGGCTGGAAAATTGAAGAAGATTTACGTCCTCGACACCAACGTGCTGCTGCACGACCCCAACGCCATCTACTCCTTCGAGGACAACGAGATCGTGATCCCGCTGACCGTGATCGAGGAGATCGACGGCCAGAAACGCCGGCAGGATGAGGTCGGCCGGCACGCCCGCCTGATCGCCCACCATTTCGATGACCTGCGCGCGACCGGCAAGCTGTCGGAGGGCGTGGCCCTCAAGTACGGCGGCACGCTGCGGGTCGTGCTGACGCACGAGAGCACCAAAACGCTATCAAATGAAAGCAAGTAAAGAAAGGTAGGAGATAGTGGAGAGGAAAGAAGCTGAAAGCAGTCGGCGATCCAAGGGCTTGGAAACTGAAGACTGCTCCGAATTTGTATGAGGTCACGGGTTGCGATTCTTTTCGGACTCAAAAGTTATTTTTTTCACTTGCAGCCCTGAGCCCCACCCTTTGCAGCTCAATATTCATGGTGTATCCGATCTTTGTTCGATCTCCTTCATGTGCTCTATGTGGAACTGCTGTATGTTTTCAGGACGAGTATCCTGACGCGTTTTCCTCCGTCAGTCTCGTGATGTTAGCTGGTGATTCGGCGTCTCCGTTTCCCAATGCGCCCGGTTTGTGTGGGAGTCAATATCTTATAGAGACAGTGCGGATGACATCATTTTGTTTCACTTAAATAGTACTAGCACTTGAAGTAGTGTTAGCCATGGGTCTCCAAAGAGGATTATCGCTTGATCTGTTATCTCTATTGGTTGGCAACCAATCGCGTGACTAACAGTCTGCCAATCACTCGGTAAAGCTTTATGAGAAGTTGCCGTTTTCCGGTCCATATTCAACCGCCAACACTGTCACAGGCTGCGTTTACCCTAAAACCCAAATGGTTAGGATCGACCATCATCTGACATGTCTCAAGGCTGGATATGGACTCTAGTTTTCAACATGGTAGATGGGAGGGTATTCAG
>Ga0137415_10006793_pt1 | contig 11347 bp, 8 predicted proteins | sample CZODoug3_1_1_16f_FD_183082 | JGI IMG/M metagenome (GOLD analysis project Ga0137415, IMG submission 183082) | Vadose zone soil fungal communities from Angelo Coast Range Reserve, California, USA - CZODoug3_1_1_16fungal (Hybrid Assembly) | ecosystem: Environmental > Terrestrial > Soil > Vadose...
GTCGGTCGGCCGGGACGCGGACTGCACCCCGACCTTGAGTACCGGGGTGGTGGCGTGGCCGGTCCGCTCGATCTCCTCGGCGATCCGCTTGGCCTGGTTGATCGGGATGGAGAAGCCGAGGCCGACCGAGCCGGACTGCTCGCCGGGGAGGCCGCCGATGCTGGCGATGGCGGTATTGATCCCGATCACCCGCCCGGCGATGTCCACCAGCGGCCCACCGGAGTTACCCGGGTTGATCGGCGCGTCGGTCTGGATGGCGTCCAGCACCTCGCCCGGCGTGGTCTGCGAGGCGGGGTCCGGGGCGTCGTCGCCGACCGAGACCGCCCGGTTCAGCGCGCTCACGATGCCGGTGGTGACCGTGCCGCCCAGGCCGAGCGGGGAACCAATCGCGACCACCTGCTGGCCGACCCGCACGGAGTCCGAGTTGCCCAGTGCGATCGGGTTCAGCCCGGCCACGTTGCGCGCCTTGACCAGGGCGATGTCCGAGGACGGGTCCCGGCCGATGATGTCCGCCGACGCGGTTTTGCCGTCCTGGAAGAGCACCACGATCTGCCCGGCCCCGCCGGCGGCCAGCTCGATCACGTGGTTGTTGGTCAGGATCAGACCGTCCGGGCTGAGCACCATGCCGGAGCCGGCGCCGGCCTGCCGCTGCGTGGACACCCGCAGCTGTACCACCGTCGGCAGGGTGCGCTGGGCGACCTGCTCGACGGCGGTCGGCGGCGCGGCGGTCGAGTCGGCGTCCGGCAGCGGGGAGTCCAGCACGCTGAGCCGGCCGCCGTGCGCCGCGATCTGGTATCCGATCACGCCGCCGAGGCCACCGCCGAGCAGCGCGGCGACCAGCGCCAGCACCACCCCGGCGAGCACCCACTTCCCCTTACCGCCGGGCTTGGCGGGCCCCGGTGGCTGGGGGAACAACGACTGGCCCCCGCCGGGCGGGACAGCGCCGGGGGGCACCTGCGCGCCCGGAGGCACCTGCGCACCGGGCGGTATAGGGCCTTGCCACGGGCTGCCAGGTGGCACGCCGCCAGCTGGCAGACCGCCAGGTGGCAGACCGCCGGCGCCTGGCTGGCGGGCCTCCCCGCCACCGGGCAGCGGCTGGGTGTGCTGGTAGCCGGGAGTGCCCGGCGCCGGGGGGATGGCGAGCCGCTGGGTCTCCGGCTCGTAGCGCGGCTGCGGGCTCGGGTAGCCCTGCCCTGGGTAGGGCTGGTACGCCGGCACCCCCGGGGGCGACGGGTAATTCGGCTGTCCGAACGGCGCCGGCCCGCCCGTCGGGGGCGGTGCCCCGGTCTGGGACTGCGGCGGCGCCCAGGGGGACGGCGGCTCCGCCGAGGGTGGCGCGCCGGCCGCCGGTGACTCGGCTTGCGTCCCGGAGTGGGTCTCGGGCTGGGTTTCGGAGTGGTCGTCCGGGGGGCCGACCGGGAGGCGAATGCCCGCCGCGGGGGTCGGCGTGGAGTCGGTGCTGCTGGTGTACCCGGTGCCGCTGGTGTACCCGAGCTCGTGCGGCCGGTCGGTGTCAGCGGCCTCGCTCGAGTACTCGCCGGTGTCGCTCGCGTACTCGCCGCCGGTCGGGTGGTCCACGCCGGTCACGTGGTCCGCGCCGGTCGGGTGCTCCGCGCCGGTCGGGTGGTCCACGCCGGTCGGGTGGTCCACGCCGGTCACGTGGTCCGCGCCGGTCACGTGGTCCGCGCCGGTCGGGTGGTCCACACCGGTCAAGTGGTCCACGCCGGTCACGTAGTCCGCGCCGAGCGCCGAGGCGCCCTCGTTCGGGACGCTCCCGGCCGCCTGCTCGGAACCGGAGGCCGCCTCGGAACCGGAATCGGTCATGGAGCCCAGCTCGGAACCGGAGCCCGGCTCGGAGCCGTTCGCCAACTCGGCGCCGGCGGGGTTGTCGGGCGCGGCCGGGCCGGCCGCCTCGCCAGTCCCGTTCGATCCGCCCGACCCGGGGGGTCCGGCGTGCGGCGCGGTCGTCGCGACGTTCTCGTCGCGCTCCCCTGGCGTCTCGTCGTGGGCCATACCCTCACCGTGGTTCGCGAAGCGGCTGAAGCGGACGACCCAGCCAGCGCCGCGCGCACCAACACGCGGGATACCGGACAAGCCTTAGTCGCCGAGAGTAGGACGCCCTGCCACCGACTGTGCGCGGACCCTGCAAATGTCACCCACCCAGCCGGTGTTGGCGCCCGTGGTCACTCAGACGTCCCTCCATACTGGCCCGTCCGGGTCGGTGGCCGCTCGTCCGAGCCCTCCGGCGCCCAACCGAGTTCCTCGTCGGACTCATCCAGCTCCCACTGGTCCGCCGGCCGGCCCGGCAGCCGTACCGCGAGCAGTGCGCCGCCGGCCGACCCGCGCCCCGCCCTGACCGACCCGCCGTGCCGCTCGGCGACCTGCTTGACGATGGCCAGCCCGAGCCCGGAGCCGGGCCGGCCGCGGTCCTCGGTGGCCCGGTAGAACCGGTCGAACACCTTGACCAGGTCCTCCTCCGCGATGCCCGACCCGGCGTCGGCCACCTCGAGCATCGCCGTGCCGTCGCCGATCGGGTGCAGCCCGACCTGGACCACCCCGCCCGGTGGGCTCCACTTGACCGCGTTGTCCAGCAGGTTCAGCACCGCCCGCTCGAGCGCGGTCGAGTCGCCGGGCAGGGTCCAGGGCACCAGGCGGGTCTCGAAGCGGACGTCGCCGGCCCGCCGACGGGCCCGCTGCAGGGCGCGCTCCACCACGTCGACCAACTCGACCGGCTCGTGCACCGCCTGCGGCGCGTCGTCGCGGGCCAGCTCGACCAGGTCGCCGATCAGGTTGGTCAGCTCCTCGATCTGGCCGTGCACGTCGTCGAAGATCTCCCGCCGGTCCGCCTCGGGCAGCGGGTGCGCGCCCGGTTCGCTCGACGCCACCAGCAGCTCGACGTTGGTTCGCAGCGAGGTCAACGGGGTGCGCAGCTCATGGCCGGCGTCAGCCACCAGCCGGCGCTGCTGCTCCTGCGCGGACGCCACCGCGCCCAGCATTACGTTGAAGCTGTGCGTCAACCGGGCCAGTTCGTCGTTCCCGGTGACCGGGATCGGCCGGAGGTCACCGGTGCTGGCCACCCGCTCGGTGGCGGCGGTGAGCCGCTGCACCGGTCGCAGGCCGGCGCCGGCCACGGTGGCCCCGGCCAGCCCGGCAAGCACCACGCCGGCGCCACCGACCAGGGCGAGTACCACCCCCAGCCCGGCCAGCGTGTGCCGCATCTGGTCCAGCGGCTGGGCCAGAACCAGAGCGAACCCGTTGGACCCGGTGGGCACGGCGAGCACCCGCTCGTCCCGGACCGTACGCAGCGAGATCTGGTCGTCGTCATCGGCGGCGGCCACCGCCAGCTCCGGAGCGCCGACCGGCGGCGGCGGGGAGTGCGCGATGGTGAGCAGCGTGCCGTGCGCGTTGACCAGGCCGACCCGCACGTCCGCCCCGTACAGCGCGGCGGCCGGGAGCAGCGCCGGGTTGGCCAGCAGGCCGCTGTTCACCACGGTGTCGGCGCGCTGGTGCAGCTGGTCGTCCAGGTCGGCGAACAGCGAGGCGCGCACCACCCAGAACGCGGCGGCCGAGATCCCCGCGGTGGCCAACCCGACCATCACGGCTGCCAGCAGCGCGACCCGCATGCGCAGCGAGATCTGCTCCGACACACGGGCCCGCAGCGCGGCACCTCGGAACCTCACGCCAGCATTCTGGGCCTTCCCCCGGCGCCGAGGTGACCTCGGCCCACCGATCCGGGGCCAGCGCTGGGCCAGGCGCGCCCTGATCCGGCCGGCGCGGGACGCCCGGCTGGGCTGGGGCTGCTCGGGGGCGACGGTAGGGGCCCTCAGCACCGGATCACGGCGGGGTCTCCCGCAGCACGTAGCCGACGCCGCGCACGGTGTGGATCAGCCGCGGCTCGTTCTCACTCTCCGTCTTGCGGCGCAGGTAGCCGATGTACACCTCGAGGGCATTGCCGGTGGTGGGGAAGTCGTAGCCCCAGACCTCCTCCAGGATCCGCCCCCGGGTGAGCACCCGGCGCGGGTTGGCCAGCAGCAGCTCGAGCAGGGCGAACTCGGTGCGGGTGAGGCTGATGTCCCGATCGCCCCGGCGCACGTCCCGGGTCTCCGGGTCCAGCGAGAGGTCGGCGAAGGACAGCGGGACGAACTCCGGGCCGGTCTCCGGCGGGATGCGGCGGCGCAGCAGGGCGCGCAGCCGGGCCAGCAGCTCCTCCAGCGCGAACGGCTTGGGCAGGTAGTCGTCGGCGCCGGCGTCCAGCCCGGCGACCCGGTCGGAGACGGCATCCCGAGCGGTGAGCACCAGGATCGGCAGGTCGTCGCCGGTACCGCGCAACCGCCGGCACACCTCCAGCCCGTCCAGCCGGGGCATCATCACGTCGAGCACCAACGCGTCCGGCCGGGCCATGCTCACCGCGGTGAGCGCGGCCTGGCCGTCGGTGGCCAGGTCGACCTGGTAGCCGTTGAACGCCAGCGAGCGACGCAGCGACTCGCGGACGGCCCGGTCATCGTCGACGACGAGAATGCGCATGCGCCCAGTGTGAACCGGGCGTCTGTGAGGCGCCTGAGAGGCTGGCCCGGTAATCGACCGATGTTCGGCGAGAGAACATCCGTCCGAGTGGATCTCCCCTTACCCGCCGCCGGCTGACGTGTCGCCGGGGTCGAAGCTGGCGAAGTAGTTGGCCGCCAGATCCTGCTCGCCGTGGCCCAGCTCCTCGGCCCGGTGCATCCGCGCGGAAACCGCCTCGGCGACGTACATCCGGGCGCCGTGCGCGCGGCCGGCCTCGACGATCAGGTCGGCGTCCTTGGCCGCGTTGGACACCGAGAAGGACGGGTCCCAGTTCTCCTCCAGGATCACCGCGGCCTTGTTCCGCAGGTAGCCCGAGTCCAGCGGGCCGGAGATGGCGTCCAGGAATGCCTGGGGGTCCACGCCCAGCACTCGGGTGAGCGCGATCGCCTCGGCGGTGCCGCCGGTGACGGTCAGCACCCAACTGTTCAAGGCCAGCTTGAGCCGGCTGGCGGCGGCGCCCGCCGGGTCCTCGGCCAGCCAGTTGGTCTGCCGGCCGACCGCGTCGAACACCGGGGCGAGCAGCTCGCGGGCCTGGAGCGGTCCGGCGGCGAGCACCAGCAGTTGGCCGGCCTCGACCGCGGGCTTGGTGCCCAGCACCGGGGCGTCCACCACGATCAGGCCGTACCGCTGCGCCAGCGCGGCGAGCTCCTCTGCGGCGCGTACCCCGACCGTGGTGGTCTGCGCCCAGACCTGACCCTCGCGCAGGCCCGGCGCGGCGGCGTGGATGGCCTCGGCGACGGTGTCCCCGTCCCGCAGCATGGTGATGATCACGTCCGCGCCGGCCACCGCGGCCGCCGGGCTGTCCGCGACCTCGGCGCCGGCGTCGGCCAGCGACGCGGCCTTCTCCGCCGTGCGGTTCCACACCCGCAGCGGCAACCCGGCCTTGAGGATGTTGCGCGCCATCCCGGCGCCCATGATCCCGGTCCCCAGCAGCGCCACTGTCGGCTTGTCGGTCATAAACCCGACCCTAGGCCGAACCGCCCCCCAGGGCTGCCCGGCACCCGCCCGGGGGCTGACCGGCACCCGCGCGCCTGCCGGCGGGCGCCCGGACCGGTCCAGGCATGATTCGGACGCATGGTGACGGTGTTCGTGCTCGGTTTCCTGCTCGTGGTGATCGTGCTGCACGTCTACCTGTACCGGCGGTTGGTGCGCGACGTCACCGGGGGTCGCGTCGCCCGTGGCTTCGGCCGGCTGGTGCTGATCCTGCTCGGCGCCAGCACCGTCGCCGCCGCCATGGTCGGGCTGCGCCTGCCGCGCGAGCCGACCACCGTGCTCAACTGGGTCGGCTACCTGTGGCTGGCGCTCGCGCTGTACCTGGCGCTGGTGCTCGCCGTCCTGGAGCTACCCAGGCTGGCGCTGAACCGACGTGAGGGCCGGCGGACCAATCCGGACCGGCGGCGGGCGCTCGCTCGATTGCTCGGTGCCACGGCGGCGGTGGTGGCCGCGGCGACCGTCGGCTACGGCGCACAGCAGGCCCGGGTACCCCGGCTGGTCCGACGCGAGATCACCCTGGACCGGCTGGACCCGGCGCTGGACCGGCTCAGCATCGCCGCGCTGGCCGACGTCCATCTCGGCGGCATCAACCGGGGCCCGTTCCTGGCCGACGTGGTGCGCCGGGTGAACGCCGAACAACCGGACCTGGTGGCCGTGGTCGGCGACCTGATCGACGGCTCGGTGGACGAGCTCGGCGCGGCGGCCGCCCCGCTGGCCGAGGTGGACGCACCGACGTTCTTCGTCACCGGCAACCACGAGTACTTCCACCACGCCGAGCAGTGGTGCGAGTTCCTGCCGACGCTCGGGGTGCGGGTGCTGCGCAACGAGCGGGTCGCGGTGGGCCGCCGAGGCGTGGACCCGGCCAAGCCCGGTGCCCCGACGTTCGACCTGGCCGGCATCGACGACCGCACAGCCGAGCGCTCCGGCGAGCCCGGGCACGGCGCCAACCTGGACAAGGCGCTGGACCGGCGGGACCCCGCGCGGGCGGTGGTGCTGCTCGCCCACCAGCCGGTGATGATCGCCCAGGCCGCCCGGGCCGGCGTGGACCTGCAGATCTCCGGGCACACCCACGGCGGCCAGATCCTGCCGTTCGGCTATCTGGTGGCGTTGGACCAGCCGGTACTGGCCGGATTGAGCCGGGTCGGCCGCACCTGGCTGTACGTCACCCGCGGCGTGGGCTTCTGGGGCCCACCGGTCCGGGTCGGCGCCCCACCCGAAATCACCCTCATCACCCTCCGCACCGCGAGTCGCTAGATTCCGCGGGGCGAGTCGCTAGATTCCGCGGGGCGAGTCGGGGACTCCGTCCCGCGCGTCGGGGACTCCGTCTCAGCGAGTCGGGGATTTCAGCACCCTGAGTCGCGCGTCCCAGCACACGAGTCGCGCGTCCCCGCACACCCGTCCGGGCCGACGGCACCACGAGTCGCGCGAGGGTGAGCGCGTGGACGAGTCGGGGATTTCAGCACCGCGAGTCGGGGATCCTGTCAGAGCGCGTGGCGGATTCCGTCCGCCCAAACCGCGAGCGGGCCAAGCGAGCGATTCCGCGGGCGGAGAGGTCAGCGCGCCCCCGGCACCGGATGCGTGGCGAGCCAGTCGCCGACCGGGATGCGGCGGTCGGAGGCGTACCCGGGGTCCAGCGCGATGTCGCCGGCGACCGTCCGGTACTCGACCGGCCAGGCGTGCAGCTCGAGGAACGCGCGCGGGTCGGCGTCCATCATCGCGGCGTAATCACGGACCGCACTGACGTACCGCGCGTCGTTGTTGTACCGCCGCAGCGCCCGGTCCAACCGTGCCGGATCGGCACCACCGTTCGCGGCCAAATAGTTCGCCGCGCCAACAATTGAATCCCGCGGGTCCCACACGTCGCCGCCGAGCCCGTACGCCGCCCAGGTCGGGGGCATGAACTGCATCGGCCCCTGCGCGCCCGCGGTGGACAGCCCGACCACCCGACCCATCCGGGTCTCCACCAGGTTCACCGCGGCCAGCACCGTCCACGACACCCCGTACCGCCGCTGCGCCTCGGCGTAGTAGCCGCGCAGCGGGTCGGCGGGCAGCGGGTCGACCACCCGCCAGGCGGGCAGGGTGGCGCTGGGCCGGCCGTCCAACGAGGTCAGCGCGCGAAAGGCGGCCAGCGCGTGCCGGGACTGCGCGGCGAGCGCCGGGTCCAGCTCAGCCAGCACGGCGGCGTCCCATTCCGGGTGGTCACCGAGGATGCGATAGGCGTCCTGAGTGCGCCGGCCAGCGTCGGCCAGCGCCGCCGGGCTGGCGGACAGGTCGTGTGCGACCGCGTCCCCGGCACGCAACTCACAGGTCAGCCCGGCCGGCTGGGTCGACGGCGGGCACCCCGCTGGCTCCGTTCCGCGGCCTGGCGGGCCACCGCCCGAGCACCCGGCCAGCACCGCCAGCAACACCAACACCGCCAGCCGAACCAACACCACCGGCCGAACCAACACCGCCGGCCGGACCAACACCGCCGGCCGGACCAACACCGCGCGCCGAACCAGCAACGGTACGACCCCAGCGCCGGCCGTCCGACGTACACCCGCGAGCACCACGGGCCCCGACGTTAGTGCAGCGGGATTTAGTGCAGCGGGCCTCCCCATCGGTCGACGTGCACCGCCTCGGCCAGTGGTCGGCGCGAGCGCCAACCGAATCGTTCGAGGTCAGGAATGGATTCCAAGTGGGACACCGGGCCGAGGCAGAGCCAGGCGACCGGTCGGACGCCGTCTGGCATGCCGAGTAGTTCCGCCAGAAACTGTTCCTGGTAGAAGGAAACCCAGCCCACCCCAAGATCCTCCGCGGTGGCGGCCAGCCAGAGATTCTGGATGGCCAGGCAGACCGAGTAGAGCCCGGCGTCCGGGATCGAGTGCCGGCCGAGCACCGCGGGAGCGCCACGGCCGGCGTCGTAGCTGACCACCACGGACAGGGTCGACTCCAGGATCCCCTCGATCTTGATCCCGGAGAACCGGGCGCGGCGCTCGTCGTCCAGCATGCCGGCGAAGCTGTCCCGCTGCTCCCGCACGTGGTCGCGGAACGCCCGCCGGGTGTCCTCGTCGCGCACCAGCACGAAGTCCCACGGCTGGCTGAGCCCGACACTGGGCGCGGCATGCGCAGCCCCGAGCACCCGCTCCAGCGCACTGGGCGGGATCGGCTCACCGGTGAACTGCCCCCGCACGTCGCGGCGCCGGTGGATCACGTCGTACAAGTCGCTCCAGGCCGTCGGAGGAGTCGGGCCCACGCCAAGGTTCGGGCCCACGCCAACAGTCGGGTCCGCGCCGAGCCGCCCGCCCGGGCCCACGCCAAGGTTCGGGTCCACGCCGCGCCGCCCGCCGGGGTCCACGCCGCGCCGCCCGCCCGGGTTCACGCCGCTCCGGTGGCCCGCTCAGCGGCGCTCACCGCATTGCGGAACAGCATGGCCACCGTGGTCGGGCCCACCCCACCGACCCGAGGGGTGATCGCGCCGGCCACCGCGTTGCACGCTTCGTCGACGTCGGGCAGCAGCCGCCGCCCGGCATACCGCACGCCGCCGCCGACCACCACCGAACCAGGGCGCACATGCGAGGGCTGGATGATGCCCGGGACGCCGGCGGCCGCGACCAGGATGTCGGCGCTCCGGGTGTACTCGGGCCAGTCGGGAACGCCGGTGTGCACCACGGTGACTGCGGCGTTCGCGGTCGGCCGCTTCTGCGCGAGCAGCATGGCCAGCGGGCGGCCGAGCGTCGGGCCGCGCCCGAGGATGACCACGTGCCGACCGGAGACCGGGATCTCATAGTGCGCGAGCAGCTCCTCGATGCCGGCCGGGGTGCACGGCAGCGGGCCGGGCAGTCCGAGCGCGAGGCGGCCCATGTTGACCGGGTGCATGCCGTCGACGTCCTTGTCCGGGTCGATGGCGGACAGCGCGGCGTCGTAGTCGAGGTGGCCGGGCACCGGGTACTGCACGAGCAGCCCGTGCACGGTCTTGTCGTCGTTGAACTCCCCGACGGCGGCGAGCAGATCGGCCTGGCTGGCGCCCGCCGGCAGGTGGATGTGCGGTGAGGTGAAGCCGAGGTCGCCGGCCTGCCGCTGCTTGATCCGGATGTAGCCGGCGCTCGCGTCGTCGTCCCCGACCAGGATCGTGGCCAGGCTCGGCGTGATCCCCCGGGCGCGCAGCGCATCGGCGCGGGCGGACACGTCGGCCAGCACGCGTTCGGCGACCGGGGCGCCGGCGAGCAACCTCGCGGTGGTGGTCGACTCGGGGCTGGCGGCGTCAGGCATACAGGCTCCTCGGCGTGGGATTCCCAACCACCGTAAAGCGTGCGCCGCACGCCCCGCGTCCCGGTGCGCCCCGCGGACCGGCGCGCTACTTCCCGACCGGCGCGGACGGGGTGTACCGAACCGGCAGGTGGGTGGGTCCGGAGATGAAGTTGGACGCCAGCCAAGTGGGTTCGCCGGTGAGCTCGAGGTCGCCGAACCGGGCGAGCAACTGGCTCATCATCTCGCCGCCCTCGATCCGCCCGAAGTGCGAGCCGAGGCAGAAGTGCGGTCCACCGGCGCCGAAGGCGACGTGCTCGTTGGGCGTGCGATCCAGGATGAGCTCGTCGGGCCGGTCGAACGCGGTGGGGTCGAGATTCGCCGCGCCGTAGTAGACGACGACCTTGTCGCCGGCGGCGATCCGCTGCCCGCCCAGCTCGGTGTCCCGCACGGCGGAGCGCCGCATGTAGATGACCGGGCTCTGGAACCGCAGTAGCTCTTCGACGGCGGTAGGCATCAGCGCGGCGGTGTCGGCCCGCAGCCGTTCGAGCAGCTCCGGCCGGCGCAGCAGGGTGACCGTCGCCCCGCCGATGAGGTTGCGGGTGGTGTCGCCGCCGGCATTGATCAGCAGCAGGAAGAAGGAACAGAACTCGTCCTCGGTGAGCCTCCTCCCGTCCACCTCGGCCACCACGAGCCGACTGGCCAGGTCGTCGGCAGGGTTGGCCAGCTTGTCGTTGCGAGTCTGCACGGCGCATCCGACAATTTCGCCCATCGCGGCGGACCGCTGCTCCTCGGTGACCGCGTCCGGCGCGGAGTGCATGATCTCGGTGAGGTCGTACAGCCGCACGCCGTCCGCCTTCGGGATGCCGAGCAGCTCCGCGATGACGTAGGACGGCAGCTTGCCGGCGATGTCCGCCACGAGGTCGCACTCGCCGCGCTCGCACACCTCGTCCAAGATGGCGCGCACCGTGTCGCCGATGGAATCACGCCACAGCGCCGCCCGCTTCGGCGTGAACAGGCCCCCGACCAGCCGCCGGTAGAAGGAGTGCCTCGGCGGATCCATCACCAGGATCATCGTCCGGAAGAACTCCAGCTCCTCCGCCGGCAGATCGTGGATCAGGATCCCGCCGGCCGCACTGGAGAACACCTCGGGCTGCTTGCTCACCTGCCGCACCAGCTCATACGCCGTAACGGCCCAGAACCCCGGCCCATCCGGCTCCGCGTGCCAGTACACCGGCGCGTTCTCCCGCAACCAGCGGTACTGCTCCACCGGATGCCCCTCGGCGAAGCTCCGTGAGCTCAGGAGATCAATGCTGGCCGTGACCGTTGACATAGCCCGCTCCTTAATCCCGATTCAACAAGGCACCATAGTTCAGCCTGGTGCCCGCCGCCCGCGATGCCCCGATCGGGTGGGCGCTCCCCAGCCCCACAGCGCCGGCCGGGCCGCGACCTGCTGACGGTCACCACGCGGCTACGATGAACCCCGCAAGCCCTCGTAGCTCAGGGGATAGAGCATCGGTTTCCTAAACCGTGCGTCGCAGGTTCGAATCCTGCCGGGGGCACC
>Ga0137415_10006794_pt1 | contig 11347 bp, 5 predicted proteins | sample CZODoug3_1_1_16f_FD_183082 | JGI IMG/M metagenome (GOLD analysis project Ga0137415, IMG submission 183082) | Vadose zone soil fungal communities from Angelo Coast Range Reserve, California, USA - CZODoug3_1_1_16fungal (Hybrid Assembly) | ecosystem: Environmental > Terrestrial > Soil > Vadose...
GTCGTAAATGCGGCACTGCGCCAGAGTGAAATTGCATCCACAAGTGCAGCCCTCGGCGTTGAACTTGTGGAGAGCGACTTGCCTCTGCTGCGGAGTGAGCCGGGAAAGATCCACGCCGGGAAGCTCGCTGGCGCGATCGGCGTGCGCAAGAAAAATTTGACCGGTATCTTCAAACGTTTCCACTCGCGCATCGATGGGCAAGCCGAGCAGGGCGCGGATTTCCGCTTCATACAGGGCGGGGTCGCGCAAACCTTCGTGCTTCTGCACGACGCGTCCTTCCGCGTCCAGCACAAACGATGTGGGCAAAGCGGAAATGCCTCCATATTGGAGCCGCACCTCGGGGGAGGACATGGCCACGGGATAGTTGACGTGCTCTTCGGCAACGACTTGCTTGACCATTGAGGCGTCATCGTCGTCCACGGTCAGCCCTATTATTTGCAGTTGATCCCTGTATTTCTGCTGCAAAGCAATCAGGTCGGGAATCTCTGCGCGGCACGGGCCGCACCAGGTAGCCCAAAAATTCAGGAGAACGACTTTGCCGCGCGCGGTCGCGAGGCTTAACGGCTTACCATCGAGCGCGTCTAGCTTGAATTCCGGCGCGGCATCGGGGTTGCTGACAAAGCGAATGACATTGCCTCCCTGGGGCGTTCTGGCAGACGCTCCGCTTGCGACCAGCAAGAAGGCACCAGTGGCGAGGCATAGCCCGCCAAGCAATGGCAGTCGCGAGCGTTGCATATGGAAATGGAGGTTCATCGCGCGTCTACTTAGGAGAACACAAGGCCGGGCTGCTTGCCAAGCCGCAGGTATTGGCGCGTTCCCTGCCGCGTGATTGTCGGCGCTAAGACGCTAGGCTATTCTTCGTGGTCGAGCGGCTTGCCGCCGGGACCGACTTGGACCTCCGATTTCTTGCCGCCCTTTGTTACTTGAGCTTCGTAAGCGACGAGCTTGTCTTTCTTGGTGATGGTCTCGACCTTGACGAGCTTGCCTTCGCCCGCTTTTGCTTGCAGGGCGGCTTTTACGTCCGCAGGCAGCGCATCCATGGCGACTTGTTCTTCCACTTCGACAATGTTGCCGTTGATGTCGATCAGTACGTCTTTGGTGTGCCCCTTCACGATCATTTCGGCTTCGTAGTAGGTCTGCCCTTTTTCGTTTTCCTTAGAAAAACCCTTGATCGAGGCGCCGACGCTTTGCGCCGCGACGGTCTTTTCCACCGCTGGCGGGAGGTCGGAACGCTTGATTTTCTTTTCCTGCGCAGCGGCTGAAGCAACAAATAGAGGGCCAGCGATAAGAATGATAGTGCCGATGCCTCGGGTGTTCACGGGTCGACTCCTTAATGAGTGTCGATTGCTTTGAGAATCCGAGGAACAGTGTAGGCGGGTAAGGATAAACAGGGGATAAACTACGCTGGCGCGGAAGTATTGGCCGGAAGGCGAGGCCGTGAGCGCGGCGCGCGTTTTAGTTGCCGCGCACCCTCGTGAATCCCCCGTAGCGGTGCACTCTATGGTCGTCGGGTAGCGACACTAGTGTTTGTGTTGCCGGATCGAGCAGCCACAGGCCTTTTTTCTGCACGCACGAGTCTTCTTCCGCCTTCTCTTCCCCTAGCATAAAAAATGGCGAGGCTTGCAGAATGACCTGGCCTTCCGACGAAAATCCCAAAGGTTCGATGACGGCGGCGCAGCTTTTTCCAGCCCGTTTGCAAAAAGCTTGTGGAATGAACTGCGCGTCCGACAGTGTGCCACTGTCCGCATCGAATAACCGGACGAAACTCTCTCCTGCTTCGGAACCCCACTGAAAGACGCTTTGAGCAAAGAGCAGGGTGCGTCCGTCGGGCGACCAATCAACAATGCTGATGCTATTCCCAAGGGCTTGCGCTGAAGGCTCGACGACGAGCACCTGGCGAAATTGTTGATCTTTACCAGCGACAAAAAGACGAGAGGTGTTGAAGCACATTGAGTCTGATGAAGTGTTGGATTTAGACGCTACAGCTTCCCCTTCCGCGTATGCACTGTAACGGGAGCCCGGTGAAATGAAGAGCGGTGTCCGAACGAGTTGCGAGCCCAACAACTTACCGGTCGCTTCGTCGTAGCAGCTCGCAGAAGCGGTTTCGGAAATCTTTGCCTTTAGTTGGAGTCGCCCGACTTGCGCCGATGTTCCAGCGCAACAGAAAAGAATAACAACCAAACAGTGGATTCGCTGCGGCACGTTAATCGCACAAAGTATGGTCCCTGTTTTGACGGCGGTCAATTGCCGCGAATGGCAGGCAGGTGGCCGCTTGGCCAAATTGCAGGTTTGAACACACTGGGTCCACTTCGGTACTCGCGGTCTATGGCTTGGCGCTTTGGGGACCGATAGCCTGCACAAACGGCGTGAGTCGGGTGCGGGGCGCATCTCTTGTAATTTACTGATACTAATATAGTTATAGCGATAGTCGGAAGAGTGGCCCTCCTCAACACCTGTCCTGAAAGTCTGGGGGATCGACCTTGAAACGGAACAAATTGTTGCGAGGCATTGCAGGGGTCGGCGTCGTGGCGCTGCTTGGGTGCGGTGCGCCTGCGGGGGCACAGGAGCGCGACGCGGAGCTGGCGCTACTGCGCGGAGCGGCAGAGGACGGCGACAGCGCGGCGCAGTTCACCCTGGCGAATCACTACTATCGCGGCCTGGGCGTGCAGCAGGATTACGACAGAGCTCTCGTGCTGTACGGGAAGGCGGCGGACCAGGGACTTCCGGCCGCAGAGAACCGCTTGGGGATTATGTACGAGCGGGGGCTGGGTTTGCCGCAGTCGTATGGGCGGGCGATGACTTTCTATCGCAAGGCAGCGGTGCAAGGAAACGCGCTCGCGCAATACAACCTGGGGATGCTGTACGAGACCGGGAAGGGCGGGCGGCTGGACTATTCGCAGGCGCTGGAATGGTTTCGCAAAGCCGCGGACCAAGGCGAGCCGGATGCGGAAGAAGAGGTCGGTTATTTTCATCAGCGCGGATTTTTAGGCGCGCGAGATTATGAAAAGGCCCGCCAGTGGTACAAGCGCGCCGCCGAGCACGGATGCTCTAACGCGCAGAATCAACTCGGCTACATGGCTCAATTGGGATTGGGAGTGGAGCAGGATTACGTGCAGGCGCTGGACTGGTACTACAAGGCTGCGGCGCAAGGGAATCCTAACGCGCAGGAAAATATCGGCTACTTGTACCAGCATGGGCTGGGCGTGGAAGCGGATTATGTACAGGCAGAAACCTGGTATTACAAAGCGGCGGGGCAAGGAAATTCGAATGCGGAAAATCAGCTTGGGTATATGAATCAGTACGGGTTGGGGATTCCGCCGGACTTGGCGCAAGCGCTGGCGTGGTATCGCATGGCGGCGGACCAGGGAAATAAAACGGCGATTGAAAATTTGAAGGCGCTGTCGGAACGGCTGCAGGGAGTGGACGCCGAGCTCTGGCAGGCGGCCAGCGTGGCGGCTCAGCAGGCGGCGGAGGCGCAGGCAGCGCGGCGCGTGCGGATTGCGAACTTGCAGCGACAGATTGTGGATCTGGAAATGGATGCACGGCTGGAAGACAGCCTGGCAGAGCCTGCCGCGGCAGGCGCGGCTCCAGCGATGGGCGCAATGAAGTTGCGCAAAGATGCGGACAAGTACCGCACGGAAGCGGCTCGCCTGCGTGCGGAAGTCGCGGGATTGGATATACTCGCAGCGTCGAGCGCACCGGCACAGTAGAGAGGACTCTACTCGGATTGCTTCCGAAGTGCCGCGAATTGCTGCTTCAGATCCGCAATGTCCTCGCGTAATTCGGCGACTTCCGACTCCAAGCGAGAAACCTTGTCGGCGTTTTCTCGTCCACTCACAGCTGGCGCTTCGTGCGCGCCTGGCGAACTCGCGGGCTTCACATCTCCTGACAAAAGATGGACGTAGCGGGATTCTTTGGTGCCGGGCTGCTTGGCCAGCACCTTGACTAGAGGCGGTTGGCGGTTCATCAGGCGCTGCAGCGCGGATTGCACTTCGTTCAGATCATCAAAGTGATGCATGCGTTCGGCGCGGCTGCGCAACTCACCAGGGGTCTGCGGGCCGCGAAGTAGCAGCTCGCAGAAGATGGCGGCTTCGCGGCGATCAAAGTTGAAGGCTTCCTGCAAACGATGTTCATACTTTGTGACGCGGCTGTCGGCGGCACTGACCGAGCGCGCCAGAGAATTGTCGTGCAGTGCGCGTAAAGCAGCACGAACGGAATCTTCATCCAGATTCATACCCGGCTCGCGATTGGATTTCTGGTTGCACGCGTTGACCAGACCGTTGAGGGAAAGCGGATAGTAATCCGGAGTGGTGATTTCCTTTTCCAAGAGAGCGCCGAGAACCCTGGCTTCGGCTTCATTTAGGACAAAGTTCACAGACTCAAATCATACCGGAAGCTCCGGGTACTCCCAAACGCAGCAAGAGTGGCGATCAATCGCCAAGCGAGTTTCGCGGCAACTATTCTCGCAGTTTGTTGATTGTTCTTGGCGAAAGAGCCTCGCGAAGCGCAGTTAGAACGTCAGAGATGCGGAACGGCTTCTGCAATTGGTAAATGTGGCTGCCGCTCCCGTCACCTTCGGCGAGATCTCCAGTCATGAAGATTACCTCTGGTTTTGTGGCGTTGCGCGAGGACGCGACGATTTGAAGAGCAGCTTCGCGCCCACTTGGCCCCTGACCGCCGCCGGAGAGATTCACGTCACATAGAACTAGGTCGTAGGGGCGATTGCCGACCAATTCCAACGCATCCTGCGAATTTGCCGCGCAGTCGACACGCATGCCCTGAGCGGAGAGACCCTCTTCGAGCAACATCCTGATGCTTTCCTCGTCGTCCAAAACCAGAATAGAGCGGCCCTTCAGAATGTCTCCCACTGGAGACGCCGCCTTAGCGGACGATGTTCCGGCATCAAGCGGGGTATCGGATGTTTCCGGCGCGGCGACCGGCAAAAATACGGTGAATGCCGAGCCGCCAGCCGGCAGAGTTTCGACGTCGATGGAACCGCCGTGCTCGCGAACGATAGACATACAAATACTCAAGCCCAAGCCGGTGCCACCTCCGGGACGCTTGGTGGTGTAAAAGGGATCGAAAAGTTTGGGAAGTGCTTCCTGGGAGACGCCGACGCCATCGTCCTGAACGGTGACCGAAATGTGCCCGCCGATGCGCCCGATGCGGATCTGCACGCGCCCGGTTTCGCGAACTTCGCGAATGGCGTACTCGGCATTGCTGATGAGGTTCAAGAAAACCTGAATCAATTGATTGGCGTCGCCGATAACCATGGGCAACTCGGATTGCGGCTGAAAATCCACGTGAACATTGTTGCGGCGAAGCGAATGATCCTGCAGCTGAAGGGTGCGCTCGATAAGGTTGTTGACGTCGACTGGCCTTTTCTGCGGCGCGGCCGGCCGGGAAAACTCCAGCAGGTTCTGAACGATGCGCGCGGCGCGACGGGCCTGACGATGGGTGAGTTCGAGCTGCCGCTTGGTGTTTTCCTGGACACCTTCGCTGTCGCGGAGAAGCTCCGTGACGCCCAGAATGGCGGTCAGAGGATTGTTGAGTTCGTGCGCGACGCCGGCGAGCATCTGGCCCATAGCGGCAAGCTTCTCGGCCTGAATGAGCTGCTCTTCCAGACGCTTGAGTTCCGTGACATCGCGGGCGGAAACCACGACACCCTCGATCTTGCCCGTTTCATTGAAAAGAGGGCTGAAATGACAGCGCAGCCGGCGCCACTCGCCTTGCTTATTGCGCACGCGCGATTCCAGCGAGGCAAAGCTTTGCCGACCGCCCACAAGTTCCGCGAAGAGGGCAAGCAGCGCGGGACGGTCTTCCATGTGGGTGCGGCCGCCAAGCTCCATGCTCTGCGTTTCTTCGATCTCATAGCCAAGGATATCTTTCACGCGCGGGCTGACAAAGGTGTAGTGGCCGGCGGTGTTCGCCACAAAGATCAGGTCCGGGAAACTGTCGATCAGGCGGCGAGCAAATTCCTGCTGTTGGTACAGGCGGCGCTCCATTTCGCGGCGCTCGGTAATGTCCATCAAAGCGCCGTGATAGCGAACGACGCGGCCGCTAGTGTCGCGTACGGCCCCCGCGGTGTTCAGGCAGACGAGCGGCTGGCCATCCTTGCGCATCAGCGTAATCTCGCGCCCCTGAACCATCGGCTGATTATCCACTTGCTCGCGGAGGGCTCGCCGCTGGGCTTCATCAGGAAGCAAATCGGCGAAGCTGCGCGACAGCAATTCTTCCTTCGATTCGTATCCGAGCATACGTGCCAGCGCCGGGTTGACGTCGATAAGACGATCGTCGGGCGTGGCGATGTAGATGCCTTCTTGCAGCGATTCAAAGAGCTCGGTAAAGCGCGCTTCGTTCTTGCGCAGGGCGGTAATGTCGCGCGCCAGGATGGTGACGCCCTGGACGTCATTGCCGCGAAGCATAGCGTGCGCTACGCAGTCGAAATAGTAGATGGAATTGCCGCCGCCCTTGAGGCGAATTTGAACGATGCCGGTCCAGACGCGACGCTCGAGGAAACGAGGCATGGCGCGCTTTGCAAGTTCGCCTCCGTCGCCGGTTCCCTCTTCGATGAATTCAGTTAAAGGACGTCCGATAATCTGAGGAAAGGCAGCGCCTACCAAGTCCGCGAAGCTGCGATTGGCGGCGCGAATCTGGCCGTCAAGAGAGACCGCGAGAAGGATGTCGTCGAAGGAGTCGATGAGGTCGCGGTAACCCTGCTGGGAGCGCGAGATGACGTCGAAGAGCTGGTCGAGCTGCCTTTCATTGGGAGGAATCGCGTCGCGCTGTTCGATGCCGCGAACCAGGCCGCGCAGCTCAGAAATTTCCTGGGTACGCTTCCATGCGTACAGCCCGAAGAGGACAACCAGAACAACGAGGCCGATAGGGAGAGCCTCGAAGCGGTGGGCGAGGGACCGGATGGTGTCCCAGGAAACCATGGCGAACACAATGGAAAGAACGAGCAGCAAGAAAAAAGTGAGGCGCCACAGTTCGCTTTGGCGCCGTTCGAATTGCTCGAGACGGTCGGAAACAGCCATGCGGCCGGCGGCAGGTGATGAGCGCCGGGACGCGTCTGCGGCGCCTTTCTTGATTTTGCTCATGGATTTCTTGGTGGCCGGCAAATGGCCGGACGACTCCACACTAGCTAATATTGTAAGAACGGTTCTTACACGCCAGCAACACAAGCAATCCGGCGGAGTTCCTTACCGATACCTATGAATAGCGCACAAAAGAAACCGGCGTCCCCAAGAGGCTTCAGGGACGCCGGGAATACGTTTAGCGGCGGAATTGCGCCGCGGCTGTTGAGCCAGACTTAGCCTTCGGCAGCGGCGTCGGCTTCCGTGTCTTTCTGTAGGAAGTCGAGTGCGGCAGCTTCTTCGGCCGTAAGCTCGGCGGCTTCGGGGATTTCCTCGACCGGAGCAGGAGCGGGCATTTCCGTCAGCAACTGGATGCTGCGGTAATGCTCGAGACCCGTTCCAGCGGGAATGAGACGGCCCATGATGACGTTTTCCTTGAGGCCGCGGAGATAGTCCACCTTGCCAGCGACCGCCGCTTCCGTGAGGACGCGGGTGGTCTCCTGGAAGCTCGCGGCGGAGATGAACGAGTCGGTCGAGAGCGACGCCTTGGTGATACCGAGGAGCAACGGACGGCCCGTTGCCGGGCGGCCGCCGTCAGCGATTACGCGGTCGTTCTCTTCGCGGAAGCGGAACTTGTCGACCTGCTCCTCCAAGAGGAATTGCGTGTCGCCCACATCTTCGACCTTGACCCAGCGCATCATCTGGCGAGAGATGGTCTCGATGTGCTTGTCGTTGATGTTCACGCCCTGCAGACGGTAAACCTCCTGAATGGCGTTGACCAAGTAGGATTGCGTGAACTTTTCGCCGAGGACGGCCAGCAAGTCGTGCAGGTTGAGCGGACCGTCGATCAAGGCTTCGCCGGCCTTGACGTGGTCGCCTTCCTGCACGTTGATGTGCACGCCACGAGGAATCGAGTATTCCTTGGTGGTCTTGCGATCTTCGCTTTCGACGTAGACTTTGCGCATGCCCTTGGCGATTTCGCCGTAGCGGACCGCGCCATCGATTTCGCTGATGACCGCGGGATCCTTGGGTTTGCGGGTCTCGAAGAGCTCCACGACGCGCGGGAGACCTCCGGTGATGTCCTTGGTCTTGGTGGTTTCGCGCGGGATTTTCGCGAGCACGTCGCCGGCCTGCACCTCGTCGCCGTCCCTGACCATCAAGTGGGCGCGGGAAGGCATCAGGTACTTCTTGCGGACCTTGCCCGCGGAATCGCGGACAAGAATCGCAGGCTGATGCTTTTCATCGCCGGGCGGCAGCGTAACGACATCCTGTGAGAGGCCGGTAACTTCGTCGACTTGCTCTTCGATCGTCAGGCCGGTCTTCAGGTCGTCGAACTTCACGTGTCCGGCGGTTTCGGTGAGGATGGAGAAGGTGAACGGATCCCATTCGGCCAGGATCTGGCCGTGTGTGACGCTTTCGCCTTCGGTGACGCGGAGACGCGCGCCGTAAACAACGTGGTAGCGCTCCTTTTCGCGGCCTTTCTCATCGACGATGGCGAGGAGGCCCGCACGGTTCATGGCGATGGCGGTGCCGCCGCGGCCCTGAACGTACTTGAGGTCCACGAACTTGATGACGCCGTGGTTGCGCGCTTCGAGCGTGGAACGCTCGGAAACGCGAGTGGCGGTTCCGCCGATGTGGAACGTACGCATGGTGAGCTGTGTGCCGGGCTCGCCGATGGACTGCGCGGCGATGACTCCGACGGCTTCTCCGAGTTCGACCATGCGGCCGGAAGCGAGGTTGCGGCCGTAGCAAAGCGCGCAAACGCCGCGTCGCGATTCGCAAGTGAGCACGGAGCGAATGCGCACGCGCTCGATACCCGCGGCCTGCACGGAATTAGCCAGCTCTTCGGTGATTTCCTGGTTCACGTCGACAATGACGTGGCCTTCGAAGTCCTTGATCTTGTCGAGAGAAACGCGGCCAACGATGCGGTCGCGCAGCGGCTCGACTTCGACGCCGGCTTCGATAATCGGCTCGACGTAAATTCCGTCGGTCGTTCCGCAATCACGCTCGTTGATGATGACGTCTTGCGCCACGTCGACCAGGCGGCGGGTCAGGTAGCCGGAGTCGGCGGTTTTCAGCGCCGTGTCCGCCAAACCCTTGCGCGCGCCGTGCGTGGAGATGAAGTACTCCAAAACGTTGAGGCCTTCGCGGAAGTTAGAGGTGATGGGCGTTTCCATAACCTCGCCGGAAGGCTTGGCCATTAGTCCGCGCATGCCGGAGAGCTGGCGGATCTGCTGCTTCGATCCGCGAGCGCCGGAATCCGCCATGACGTAGACCGGATTGATAGTGCCCTCTTTGTCCTGATTTTCCAGGGCTTTGAACATTTCGTCGGCGACCTTTTCGGTTACGTCGCCCCACAGGGAGATGATCTTGTTGTAGCGCTCGCCGTGCGTGATGGCGCCGTCGAGGTACTGCTGCTGAACCTTGACGACTTCTTTCTCAGCAGCCTCTACGAGCTTGCTCTTGTCTCCCGGGATGACCATGTCGTCGATGCCGATGGAGATGCCGGAGCGCGTGGCGTAGGCGAAGCCGAGCTCCTTCATCTGATCGAGCAGCACGACGGTGCCTTCGAGACCGAAGCGCAAGTAGGCGTAGTACACCAACTGCTGGACGCCCTTCTTTTTCAGAAGGCCGTTCACGTAGGGGAAATTTTCCGGCAGGTGCGTATTGAAAATGACGCGCCCAACGGTAGTCTGGATAAATTGACGCTCCATCTTCACCGGAACGGTGTGCGTAACGTCCTGGTCGTCGTACGCAGTGGTGAGGTCGATGACTTCGCCGGTGTAGCGCAGACGAATGGGAGTGAGCAGCTCGACTTCGCCGGCTTCGAGCGCAAGAACAACTTCCTCGGGAGCGCCGAAAACGCGGCCTTCGCCCTTTGCGCCGGGCTTGGCCTTGGTCAAGTAGTAGATGCCGAGAACCATGTCCTGCGACGGCACGGCAAGAGGCAGACCGTGCGCGGGAGACAGGATGTTCCGCGAGCTGAGCATCAACACCGATGCTTCAACCTGCGATTCCGGAGACAGCGGGATGTGCACCGCCATCTGGTCGCCGTCAAAGTCCGCGTTGAACGCAGTGCAGACGAGCGGATGGATGCGAATGGCCTTGCCTTCGACGAGCACCGGCTCGAAAGCTTGAATGCCCAGGCGGTGCAGGGTGGGAGCGCGGTTGAGCAGCACGGGATGTTCGCGAATGACATCTTCGAGAATGTCCCAGACCACCGGCTCTTGCTGCTCCACCATTTCCTTGGCTTGCTTGATCGTGGTGCAGTGACCTTGCGCTTCGAGCTTGTGATAGATGAACGGCTTGAAGAGCTCGAGCGCCATTTTCTTCGGCAGACCGCACTGATTGAGCTTGAGCTCCGGGCCGACCACGATGACGGAGCGGCCGGAGTAATCTACGCGCTTGCCGAGCAAGTTTTGGCGGAAGCGACCCTGTTTGCCCTTGAGCGTGTCGGACAAAGACTTGAGCGGGCGATTGTTCGTTCCGCGCAGAACGCGGCCACGGCGGCCGTTATCGAACAGCGCGTCGACCGCTTCCTGGAGCATGCGCTTTTCGTTGCGCACGATAACGTCTGGCGCGCGCAGCTCCATGAGCTTCTTCAAGCGGTTGTTGCGGTTGATGACGCGCCGATACAGGTCGTTGAGGTCGGACGTGGCGAAGCGGCCGCCGTCCAGGGGCACCAGCGGGCGTAACTCCGGCGGCAGCACCGGAATAACATCAAGAATCATCCACTCCGGCTTGTTGCCGCTCTTGCGGAAGGCTTCCAGCACTTTCAGGCGCTTGGCGAACTTGATGCGCTTCTGAAGCGAGGGGTCGACCTTCATTTTTTCGCGCAGCTCTTCGGAGAGCTTGTCGACTTCGACGCGGCGGAGAAGTTCCTTGATGGCTTCCGCGCCCATCTTGGCGACGAACTGACCGGGATATTCCTGCGTAAGCTTGCGATATTCCTCTTCGGGCAGGACCTGGCGCTCGCGCAGGACGGCGACTTCATTGGGGTCGACGACAACGAACGCTTCGAAGTACAGGATGCGTTCGAGGTCGCGCATAGAAATGTCCAGCAAGTAGCCGATGCGGCTGGGCAAGCCCTTGAAGAACCACACGTGCGAGCAGGGCGAAGCCAGCTCGATGTGGCCAAGGCGCTCGCGGCGAACCTTGCTGAGCGTGACTTCCACGCCGCACTTGTCGCAAATCACGCCGCGGTGCTTCATGCGCTTGTACTTGCCGCACAGGCACTCCCAGTCGGTGACGGGGCCAAAAATCTTGGCGCA
>Ga0137415_10006795_pt1 | contig 11346 bp, 9 predicted proteins | sample CZODoug3_1_1_16f_FD_183082 | JGI IMG/M metagenome (GOLD analysis project Ga0137415, IMG submission 183082) | Vadose zone soil fungal communities from Angelo Coast Range Reserve, California, USA - CZODoug3_1_1_16fungal (Hybrid Assembly) | ecosystem: Environmental > Terrestrial > Soil > Vadose...
TGCTCGGTCTGTTCACGAACCCGTTCCTCGTGTTCATCGCGCTCTTCGTCTGGATCGGCGCGGCCCAGGAGGCGAGCATGGTGCAAATGCGCACCGGCTTGAGCGGCATTCCGGTGAGTCGCGCCCTGCTCACCGACTTCCACACCGTCGCGCCGGATGACACGGCAAAACGAGTGCTCGACCTGATCCTCGCGGGGTCGCAGCAGGACTTCCCAGTGGTGGACGGGGAGCGGGGCGCCCGGCTCGCGGGCGTGCTGCTACGCAGTGATGTGCTCAAGGCGCTGGCCCAGCGAGGGTCCGATTGGCGGGTGCGCGACGTGATGCGCCGCGAGTTCGAGGTCGTGGATGCGGCCGACATGCTGGACACGGCCTTCGCGCGGCTGCAGTCCTGCAACTGTCACACGCTGCCTGTGACGAGTCGCGGTGCCTTAGTGGGGCTCCTCACGATGGAAAACGTGGGGGAGTTCCTGCTCATTCAGTCGGCCCTGGGACGCTCGCCGCGGTCCCGGGCGGCTTAGTAGCATGCGTCACGGCCTGCACATAGCCGCCACGCTCCTTTTCGCCGCCAACGCTCAAGCGCAGCACCCGCCACCCCAGCCCGCCTTCACCTTCCAGGAAGTCATGATCCCGGTGCGCGACGGCGTGCACTTGCAAACTGTGATTCTAACGCCGACCGACAAGACCGGGCCGCTCCCGATCCTGTTCCGGCGCACGCCGTACGGAGTACCGGACGGGCCGGTCGCGCAGGTACCGCCGAGCCTCAAGGAGCTCGCGCAGGACGGCTATGTCCTGGTCTTCCAGAACCTGCGGGGACGGTTCAAGTCCGAAGGCGTCTTCAAGCTGACCTCGCAGGTCGATCTCACCGACTCGACGGCCACGAACGAGACGACGGACGCGTACGACAGCATCGACTGGCTGGTGAAGCATGTGCCGAATAACGGCAACGTCGGCATGTTCGGCGTGTCGTACGACGGGCTGACCACGGCGCTCTCGCTGTTGCATCCGCACCCGGCACTCAAGGCGATCAGCGAGCAAGCGTCCCCGGTCGATCAATGGATGAACGACGATGACCATCGCTACGGGGCGCTGCGCGAGAGCTATGCGTTCGAGTACGCGGTCCTCGAGCAAGCGGACAAGTACAAGAACACCAACTTCGCGTTCGAGACGTACGACGGCTTTTCGTGGTACCTGGCGCTCGGCCCGCTCTCGAACATCAACGATCGCTACCTCCACGGCTCGATCCCCTACTGGAACGACGTGGTCGCGCACCCCGACTATGACGACTTCTGGAAGAAAGAGGCATGGATCAGCCAGCTCCACGCCTCAACGGTCCCGAACCTGAACGTCGCCGGCTTCTGGGATCAGGAAGATCCGTGGGGGCCGTGGCAGATCTTTCGTCACGCCGCCGAGCACGACCCCGACCACTCGAACTTCATGGTCGCGGGCCCGTGGTATCACGGTCAGTGGCGGGCACCCAAAGCCGATAGCATCGGCCTCATCGCGCTCGGTGGCCACGAGACGGCGCGCGAGTTCCGCGAGACGATCGAGGCCCCGTTCTTCCGTTTCTACCTGCACGGACGCGGCGAGAAGCCGAGCTGGCGGGCGACCACGTTCCAGTCGGGGGCGAACCGCTGGCGGACCTACGCCGCATGGCCACCTGGAGAAGCCAAGCCGACCAACCTGTATCTCCACGTCGACGGGACGCTGTCGTTCGACGTACCGAAGGTCGGAGCCCGCGTGCCCGCGTACCGCGAATATGTCTCGGACCCGGCGAACCCGGTCCCGTACCGGCGGCGTCCTATCTCGCCCACTTATCCCGCGGGTGACTGGCGGACCTGGGAGGTCCAAGATCAGCGGTTCGTCGATCAGCGGCCCGACGTCCTCACCTTCGTGAGCACACCGCTCGAGCACGACCTCACGATCACCGGAGAGGTAGCGGCCGATCTGTTCGCATCCACCTCCGGCAGCGATGCCGACTTTGTGGTGAAGCTGATCGACGTGTACCCGGAAGACGCGCAGTCGAACGCATGGAATCCCGACGCTGGCCCCGCGCCGGAGCAGTACGTGCGCTCGGTGAACGGCTACGAGCTGCCGATCGCGATGGAGGTGCGCCGCGGTCGCTACCTCGCGAGCTACGAGCAGCCACGGCCCCTACCTCCCAACACACCCCTGGAGTGGAAGATCCCTCTGCGCGACCGCGATCACGTGTTTCTCAAGGGGCACCGCCTGATGGTCCAGGTGCAATCGACCTGGTTCCCGCTCATCGACCGCAATCCGCAGAAGTTTGTACCGAGCATCTACCGAGCGACGGCGGCCGATTTCATCAAGGCCACGCAGCGCGTCTACTGCTCTCCGTCGCGGCCATCCCACCTGGTGCTGCCCGTGATGCCGTAGGCCGACCGCAGCTTCTCTATTACGGGTTGTCGGAGACGCACGCGAGCGCAATCTGCGAGGAGGGTCCGAACGACCGCGCGACCAGCGGGCACAGCGCGTGGCCGACAACCAGCAGCGAGTGGTAGTCGCCCAGGAACATTCCCTGTTTGCGCGGTCCGGGTTGCCACGGAAAATCGAGCGCCGGCGAATCATGTCGCTCGAGCACCATGCCATCGTTCGAAAGTCGAACACGGGCGACTCGCACCGATGTCGGGTAGCTGCCCCCCAATCCGTCGGCCACGGAAGCGGCCGTGAAATACGAAAACGCGAGGCTGCCGTCCGCAACGACGGCGCTCGCTGGCTGCCAGGCTGCAAGCGTGGTGTCCGACAATCCGGCAACTACCGGGCTCCATGTTCGTCCGCCGTCGCTTGACGTTGTGATACCGATTTGAAGGTGATCTCCACGAGAGAATCGCCCGTCCGCGAACGCGACGAATAAGCGGCCGGTCTGTGGATCGATCGCGACCCGGGCTACGTCCTCCCCGACCCGCATGACAACTTTCGACCCCGGAAACCGGGGCGGGGTGTTGAGGGGTGTGAATGTCGCCACTTGCGTTGGCGTGCTCCACGACTCGCTGGCGTCCGTTGAGACGAGGAGCCAAATGCCCCCATGCGCGCCGCTCGTATAGACCACGAACAGGTGCCCGCTGACTGGATCGATCGCCATTTGTGGCAAGTCGGCTGATGCCCCGGGGGAGTTCGGAGAGATTGCTCTGGCAGTCGACCATGTTCGGCCGCCATCGGTGGTCTTCGATAGGACCACTAGACCAACCTGTGTGCTATCGGGCATCGACTCGGCACGGGTGCTCAACACGAATGCCACGGCCGCGTTGCGTGGATCTACCGCGAGCGATGAGTTGTCATACTGACCCTGCTTCGCCGATACCGCCATGGCGATGACCGGCGCGCCCCACGAGCGGCCGCCATCACCAGACGTCGTCACCGCGATGCCACTCGCCGAATCCTCGGTGAACGACAGGGCGCTCGCGTAGATCAGTCCGTTCCCGCCCACGGCAAGCCAGGGATCGCCGGCGGTGTGGAACGAGAAAGTGGTTCGCGTCGCACAACTTGTTAGCGGCAGCGTCGTCACGTATAGCCATGACTCACCACCGTCAAACGATGCCGCCGAGCGAAGCACCGTGACGCCGAAGCGCGCTCGCTGCATCCACGATATGACCAGATGACTCTTATTATGTGGATCGACGACGCCGAACGGCTCAGACGCCGGCGTGACGGTATCGATCGGGACGGCTGCCTGAGCGCATCGCGAAAACGTGGTGTCAGTCTTGGCCGACACCGCAACCAGTCCGGTACGGCTGCCCTGCGACTGAACTAGAACTGGCGTGCAGCCGATCGCCGTGATGGCGCCCAAGATAGACATCGCAAGGACGTGCTGGCAGCGTTCGAACATGTGGCTCACCTGTTGACGGTAACACGGCCGCGGTGAGAGGAGCGTGAGAAGTCTCTCATAACGCACGCGACGTAGATCCGCAGCGCTGCTCATCAGCGTTACTTGCCCGAGAAGCATATACGCTCACCCACCACTCTCGGGAGGTTTCGCTCCATGACGAAGTACCTCGGTTTCATCGCACTCGCCACCGCGGCACTCGCTGCCTGTGAGCAGAACCGCGGCGTCACCAGCCCGGCGGCTGCCGTCGCGACGTCGCTTCAGGCCCAGCGCGGCAACCAGTCCGGCGAAAACGGTGATGGTCCGCGCGCGGTCTACACGCTCACGAACCAAGTCGCGGGCAACGCCGTCGCCGTCTTCAATCGAAGTGCCGATGGCACGCTCACCGCGGCCGGCACGATCGCGACGGGTGGAACGGGCACGGGCGCCGGGCTGGGCTCGCAGGGTGCGGTCGCCCTCAGCGACGACGGGCGCCGGCTGTTCGCCGTGAACGCTGGCTCGAATGACGTCTCCGTGTTCGACGTTGGCCCGGCGGGCCTGTCGCTCGCGGGTCGGACGGCATCCGGCGGAACGCTGCCGATCAGCCTCACCGTGCACGGCAATATGCTCTATGTGCTGAACGCGGGCGGCAACGGCAACATCAGCGGCCTCACAATCGGCACGACCGGCGAGCTCACCGCCATCCCGGGCTCCACCCAGCTGCTCTCCGGCACCAACGTCGGGCCGGCGCAGGTGTCGTTCAGCCCCGATGGCCGCCGCCTGGTCGTCACCGAGAAGAACACCAGTCTGGTCGACGTGTACGCCGTGGACGCAAACGGCGCAGCCGGCGCTCGCGCGTCGTTCACTTCCGCCGGCGGGACGCCGTTCGGCTTCGCGTTCGGTCCGCGTCACGTGCTGCTGGTGTCTGAAGCCGCGGCCCCGGGCTCGGCGTCGTCCTACATCCTGGGACCGGACGGGCAGCTCCGGCTCGCGAGTGGCTCGGTGCTTACCCACCAGGGCGCACCGTGCTGGGCCGTCGTGACCAACGACGGGCGCTTCGGGTTCACCGGCAACGGGAGCGGATCGGTCTCGGGCTTCTCCATCGCGGGCGACGGCTCCATCAGCCTCATCGATCCGAACGGGGCGAGCGCCCTGATCGGTGCCGGCGTGAACGATATCGCGCTGAGCAGCAACAGCCGCTACCTGTATGTCCTGCAGACCGGAGGCGCCCAAGCGATCCACGCGTTCCGCATCGAGCGGGATGGTCACCTCGCCCCTCTGGGGCCGGTCGGCGGCCTTCCCTCCGGGACGAGGGGACTCGCGGCGTTCTAGGACTCATTTGACAACCGCAGGGGCGCGGCACGCCGCGCCCCTGCCCTGACACTCAATCAAGAAGGAAGACGAACATGACTACCCGCAAATCCTTACTCGTCGCCACGGCCGCCGTGGCAGCGGCCGCCTTGTGGTACCTGTTCCGGCCCGATGCCTTGGTCATCAGCAAGACCGTCAATGAACCGTTGCCCGCCGCGGAGCACTCCATGTCGGCGATGCCGCCGTCGGCCATGCCCGCTGACGCACCCGTGAAGCTCGCCGGTGGGCGGTTCCACACGAATGCTCACAAGACGAACGGGGTGGCGACGATCTATCGCCTCCTTGACGGCCGTCGCGTGTTGCGGCTGACCCAATTCGCGACCTCCAACGGTCCCGACGTCCGCGTGTACCTCGTGGCGGCGAGCGATGTTCAGGGCGAGGCCGCGGCAAAGCAGGCTGGGTTCGTTGACTTGGGAGCATTGACGGGCAACATCGGCGACCAGAACTACAGTGTGCCGGCCGGTCTCGACCTGAGCCGGTACCGCGCCGTCTCCATCTGGTGCCGGCGGTTCAGCGTGAACTTCGGGGCCGCCCCACTCGAGGCAATGTGATCCGAAACCTTTCGATGGGACTGTTGCTGGCCGGAGTCGTCGCGGGTAGCACCGCGGCACTCCGGTCAGCGGTTCCGAACGGTGGCGGGACCCCGGCGCCCGAGCTCACCAACGCGAGCTGGCTCAACACCCACCGGCCGCTGCGGCTGTCCGAGCTGCACGGCCGCGTGGTGCTGCTCAACTTCTGGGTGTTTACCTGCGGCAACTGCACGCGCACCGTGCCATCGCTGGTGGCGTACGATCGGCTGTATCGGGAGCGTGGACTCACGATCATCGGTATTCATACGCCGGAGTTCCCACCCTACGCCGGTGAGCACGACAAGGGCAACCTTGCCCGGGCGCTCACCCGTCAGGGCATCGCGTATCCGAATGCCCAGGACAACGACCGCCGCACGTGGGACGCCTATGGCATCCGCTATTGGCCGAGCTTTGTTTTGATCGACAAGCGGGGGATGATTCGCTACACCGGGTATGGAGAGTTCCATTTGGACGACGGAGACTTTCGGACGTGGGACCAGCGCGTTCAACAGCTGCTTGCCGAATGACACAGTTCGCGATGCTCGCGCTGGCGACGCTCGCGGTAGCCGCCTGTCATGGCCCCCCACCGCTCGTCGCCCTCGAGGCGGGGCCCCCGCTCCGCCTGGTGGCCGCGCCAGGGGTCCGCATCAACGCCCGCCTCAAGCCGGCGCTCGAGCTGGACGACGGGACAGTCCTTCGCTTCGACTCGCCCCGCGTGACGCCCGACTCGGCGTACTTCGCGGCCGCTCCCACGGTCGCTGCACCGCCGAGCCGGAGTCGGCACGGTACGCTGCGCCTGAGCGTCTGTCCCGCCGGCGAAAGGCTCTGCCGGTTGGTGGTGATGGCCGTGGCCTGGTAGGGCCTGGGGATTCACGAACCGAGCGGGGACTCCGCCGTGGGCAGCCACACGGTGAAAGTGCTGCCCGCGCCGGGGGCGCTGGCGACCGCGATGTGGCCGCCTTGCAGCTCGGCCAAGAGGCGCGCGATCGCGAGGCCGAGCCCCGTGCCCCCGAGGTCGCGGCTGCGCGACTGATCGACCCGGAAGAACCGGTCGAAGATCCGCTCCACATGCTCGGGCGCGATACCGGGTCCCGTGTCGCGCACGCTCACGCCCACCATAGCCCCGTTGCGCTCGAGCGCGAACGTGACGCCGCCGCTGGGCGTGTAGCGCACGGCGTTGGAGGCGAGGTTCAAGAGGATGTGGCGGGTCCGATCGGCGTCCCCCAGGGCCCAGAGCGGTGGCGACGGCGCCGCGGACACCGTGAGATCGCGCCCCAGCGCCATCGCTTCCGTGATCTCCCGCACCTCGTTCAGCACGGCGCCGAGGTCGAAGGGCGCGTGCGCCAGCGCCAGCTGGCGGTTCTCGCCCCGCGCGATGAGCAACAGCTCCTCCACCAGCTTGGCCGTCTGATCGAGGACGCGCTCCATCGCGCCGAGCGCCTCGCGCATCTCCCCCTCCGTACGGCCCTCCGACACCGCCCACTGGACCCGGGCGCGCAGGTGGGTCAGCGGCGTGCGCAGCTCGTGACTCGCGTCCGCGGTGAAGGCCTGGAGGGCCCGGTGCGCGCGGTCCACTCGCTCGAGCATGCGGTTGACCGAGTCCGCGAGCTCCGTGACTTCGGCCTGGCCCGTTGGGCTGGTGAGGCGCGTACCCAGCTCCGCCGGACCGATGGCGCGCGTCTCGGCGGCGACGCGCTCGAGCGGGCGCAGCGCGCCGGCCACCGCCTGACGGGCGCCCCGCGCTACGGCGAGGCCCGCGCCGGGGAGCAGCAGCGCTGCCGCGGCCGCAAGCGCGCCCAGCGCGACGACGTACGATTCCCGGCTCGCCACCACGTAGATGTCGAACGCACCCGCCGCGCGGTGCAGCACCCGGTAGCGCCAGCGCGCCCGCTGGGCGATCGCCGCGAGCAGCGCCCGGCGCACGTCGTCCGGCGAAGCGCTCGCCGGCAAGCCCTCGAGCCGCCGTGCAGGCATGTCGGGGGATACGAAGTAGACGTCCTGCTTGCCTCCGGCCCCGGTGGTCGTGCGGGTGATCACCACCTGGCCGCCCATGGCGACGAGCTGGTCCGCCAGCGCCGACGGCATGACGCCTCCGGGCTCGCTCGTCGAGTCGCGGTAGGCGCCGAGCAACGACTGGGTGAGGTCGGCCGAGTGCTCGAGCGAGCGCCGTAAGGCCATCTCCGCGGCCGCGGCGAACAGCGCCACGACCAGCAGCGCGTACCCCGCGAGCCCGGTCCAGGCCACGCGCGTGAACCGCCGGGTGAGCACCGTGCCGAGATGGGTTTCGCTCATGGTGCGGCCCCCTCCAGGCGGTATCCCACTCCCCGGACCGTTCGGATCGGCGCCGTGCGGCCCCCGAAGCTCAGTTTCTTCCGGAGGTAATTGACGTACACGTCTACCACGTTCGTCTCGGGATCGAACTGATAGTTCCACACGGCTTCGGCGATGCGCGAGCGAGACACGGAGCGCCCGACGTTGCGCATCAGGAACTCGAGCAGGGCAAACTCGCGGGGACTCAGATCCACCACCCGCTCGCCCTGTGTGACCCGGCGCGTGAGCGGGTCGAGCGTCAGGTCGTCCACCTTCAGTGTGGCGTCCTGGTGGCGCAGCTCGGCGCGGCGAATCAGCGCGTGCACCCGGGCGAGCAGCTCCGGCAGGTCGAACGGCTTGGTGAGATAGTCGTCGGCGCCGCCTTCGAGGCCCTTTACCCGCGCCTCGAGCTCGTCGCGAGCCGTCAGCAGCAGCACCGGTGTGAACACGCCGCGCGCGCGCAGCTGCGACACCACACTGAAGCCGTCCCGCCCCGGCAACATCACGTCCAGTACGATGCAGCCGAAGCCGCCGGCCAGGGCGCGCTCCAGCGCGCGGTCGCCGGTCTCGGCTTCGGTGACGCCGTAGCCTTCTTCGCGGAACGCCTTGCTCAGGAAGCGCCGCAGCTCGCGATCGTCTTCGACGAGGAGTATCTGCACGAGAGCCTAAGCTACGATGCACCGGCCGGCACGGGGAGTGTGAGCTCCGTGAGAAAGCTCTAAGAAAGTGCACGGGCGCTTCACTGGCATGTCGCGCCCTACTACGTTCAGCCCATGCATTTCCTACTCGCACTCGTTGTCACGACGGTGCCGCTCGACACCGCGACCTTCGCGGGCGGCTGCTTCTGGTCGATGGAGCGCGCGTTCGACCAGGTGCCGGGGGTCGTGTCCGCCACTGTCGGCTACACAGGCGGCACCCTGCCCCATCCGTCGTACGAGCAGGTGTCCACCGGCCAGACGGGACACCTCGAGTCGGTGCAGGTGGTGTACGATCCCCGCAAGATTTCGTACGACCGCCTGGTGGACGCGTTCTGGCACGACATCGACCCGACTCAGGCCGACGGCCAGTTCTGCGACCACGGCCCGGAGTACCACACCGCCATCTTTTACCGCGATACGGCCCAGCACCGCATAGCCGCGGCATCGCGACGCGCCCTGGAGGGGCGGTTCCACCAGCCGATCGCGACCGAGATCCGGCCGACCACGCCGTTCTACGCGGCCGAGGAGTATCACCAACACTATTACCGCAAGAATCCAGTCCGCTACGGCATGTATCGCGTGGCGTGCGGCCGAGACCAGCGCCTGCGGAACATCTGGGGCGCCGATGCCCCGGCGACGGAGGAACGAACCAGCATGCATGACACGAAGCCGAGCGACGCCGAGCTGCGGCGGTCGCTGACCCCAGTGCAGTATCAGGTGACGCAGCACGAGGCCACCGAGCCGCCGTTCCACAATGAGTATTGGGACAACCACCGGGCGGGCATCTATGTGGATGTCGTCTCCGGAGAGCCGCTGTTCAGCTCGCTCGACAAGTTCGAGTCGGGCACCGGGTGGCCCAGCTTCACGCGGCCGCTCGAGCAGACGAACATCACCGAGAAGACCGACCGCTCACTTTTCATGAAGCGGACCGAGGTCCGGTCGGCCCACGCCGATTCCCACCTCGGCCACCTGTTCGACGACGGTCCCGCGCCGACGGGAATGCGCTACTGCATCAACTCGGCCTCGTTGCGATTCATTCCGGTCGAGCGCCTGCAGGCCGAGGGCTACGAGCGTTTCCTGCCGCTGTTCCAGACGGCGCAGCGCTGACCCGACTGCTCGAAGATCAAGCCCCGCAGCGACTTCTGCTGCGGGGCTTTTGGCTTCCCTCCGCGCCAAACAACTGCAACACTGGGGTTGCATATCACCGGGGGCCCTGATATAATACGCAACATAACAGTTGCATATCTTGGAACCCAACGCTGGAGGTCACGATGACAAGGGTTATTGCGGTTACTATCGGCCTGTTGTTCTCGCTTACCGCGAGCGCACAAGATAAAACCACTCCGTTACCGCGAGATTTGGAAATCCAGTTGGCCCTGAGCGCGCTGCCGCCGCACCTCAGAGACAATGCCACGGTGTACGTGTTGAACCCTGCCAAGGGCTTCGAGGTTGCCCGCCAGGGTACCAATGGATTCCACGCCTTTGTTGCCCGAACCGGCGATGACGCGTTCAGGGGATCCTGGCCACTGAGGGAATACCGAGACGATATTCTCTACCCGATTTCGTTTGACAACGCGGGCGCCAAGGCACAGATGCGGGTCTTCTTTGACGCAGCCGAGATGAAAGCCAAAGGCACTCCTCCCCGCAAACTGAAGAAAATCATCCAAGACCGCTACAAGAGCGGATACTATAAGGGGCCGGCACGGGCGGGCATCTCGTACATGCTGTCTCCAGTGCTGCGGACGTATTGGAACCCGGAAGAGAACGACAGCGTCGGCACCTTGAACGGACCACACGTCATGTACTACGCTCCTAATGTATCGAGTGAGGACATCGGCGCCGGGAAACTCGCCGGCATGTATCCCTTTGTCATCATGCCCGGCCGCCATGGATACATGATCCAGTTCATCGGCGTGACGGAACGAGCGGGAGTTAACAAAGAGTACGAAGAGATGCTGGCACGGCTTTGCAAAATCAAAGCCGTGTGGTGTTTGTCGCTTTGAAACCTTCCCACCCGCTCGTTGCGTAGGAGAACACATGAACTCGGCCCGCAATCCAGGAAGAGTGGTTGGCTTCTGGTATCTGCTCCTCGTTCTGCTCGGGCCGCTGCGCCTCATTTACATCCCCAACAAGCTCTTCGTCCACGACAACGCAGCCGCGACGGCCGGCAACATCGCCGCGCACCAGTGGCTGTTCCGATTCGGCATGCTGAGCGATCTCGCCGGCGCCGTGGTCCTGATCTTCCTCGTGCTGGCGTTTTACCGGTTGTTCAAAGGGGTCGACCAGCAACTCGCGGTGCTGCTCGTGATCTTTGGGGGCGTCATGCCCGCCCTCATCAACTTCGTGAACGTGGTGAGCGATGCCGGCGCCCTCATGGTCGCCCAGGGACCCGACTTCTTGTCCGTGTTCGACAAGCCGCAGCGTGATGCGCTGGTCCTGCTGTTCCTCCGCCTGCATCACGCGCAGATCATTGCCGCCGAGATCTTGTGGGGGCTGTGGCTCTTCCCCATGGGGGCCCTGGCGTACAAGTCGCGGTTCGTGCCGCGGTTCATTGGCGTGTGGCTCATCATCAACGGCG
>Ga0137415_10006796_pt1 | contig 11344 bp, 8 predicted proteins | sample CZODoug3_1_1_16f_FD_183082 | JGI IMG/M metagenome (GOLD analysis project Ga0137415, IMG submission 183082) | Vadose zone soil fungal communities from Angelo Coast Range Reserve, California, USA - CZODoug3_1_1_16fungal (Hybrid Assembly) | ecosystem: Environmental > Terrestrial > Soil > Vadose...
CTTCTCTGGCTGCTGCCATTTCTGACGTCGGCCTCGACGCTGCTGATCATCCTCTGGACTGTGAGCATTATCCCCACATACGTTATGTGGCACTTGCGCACACTTGGGCGTCCGTGGGGGGCGCTTCCTGGTTGGGTAATGCTGCTGGAATACGGATGCGTGGCAGGGGCCGGTGCAATTCTCGCTTTGCGCCGGATCACACGATCGGCCGCACTCCAATGCTAAGCGGACCAGTAGAGTGAAGGCAACTGCACCACATGCGATTCTTGGATTCAGAAACCTTTGTGCGTCATCCAACACGACATTCATTTCATTTCACTGAGGAGGATCCTCCATGGCAAAGTTGGGTTGTTCAACGACGATCCGTTTCCTAGTTTTTGGGGTGCTGGTCCTTGCTCCAAACTCCTGGGCGCAAAAGCGCCCGCCAATTCTAGAACAGCTCGCCAAAACGTATGGTCTCGATTCGTTCGGGCAAATTGATGCGATCCGCTACACCTGGAACGCACAGTTCCCTGGAGTGAATCTCTCCCATTCGTGGGTTTGGGAGCCCAAGACCGGCAAGGTCTCCTATGAGGGGAAGGATAAAGACGGCAAGCCGGTCAAGGCTTCCTATATGCGCTCCGAGCTCGGCAGCCAGTCCGACGCCGTGAAAAATGAAGTCGATCCGGGTTTCATCAACGATAACTATTGGCTTCTGTTCCCCTTCCATGCTTACTGGGACACCAGCGCCACCGTGACCGATCAAGGTATGCATAAACTGCCGTTGGGCAACGGCTCGGCCGAGCTGGTCGCAGTGAAGTATCCCAACGAAGGCGGTTACACGCCTGGCGACACCTGGGAACTCTACGTCGGCAAAGACAACCGCGTCGAGCAATTTGTCTACCACCGCGGCGGGCCCAAGAAGCCGAGCCTCGTCATCGCCACGTGGGCAGGCTACAAAAAGGCAGGTCCTCTGCTGATCTCAACGGAGCACCGCGGCACCGCCGATGGCAAGCCCCTGCACATCTTCATTTCTGACGTGTCAGTTAAGCTGACAGGCTCGGATACCTGGATGAAGGCGGAATAAACAGCGGACGGGCTCGTTCGGGCAATTGATGTGGTTCTTCACGTATCAGCCTTCCTGGCAATTACTACGGTAGCGCCGGAGCTGCTCAGCTTGGGCAACTCAGTCGGCGAAGGGCAAAAAACCGAAAACCAAAAAGCAAAAGGCGAACGGCAAGAAGTTATCGCTTGGGTCGCATAGTCCCCTTCGTACAATCAAGGTCCACATACGAACTGGCCCGGTTGTGGCCGACATGGAAGAGCAACCGTCCACGTTCCTTGACACAAAACCAAATAAGATGTATATACATACTATTGTGGGCAAGCTAATTCACAACGTTCATCGCGCAAACGCACTCTTTCCGCTCCCTTGCGCTTGTCAGAATCTTCGCCGTCTGACACGACTCGTCACGCGGATCTACGACCGAGAGCTCCGCAAGGCCGACATCGAAACCACCCAGTTTGGTCTGTTGACCGCCCTCGGCACTGTCGGCGAGGCGAACCAAAAGGCGCTGAGTGCCGGCTTTGCAATGGACAGCACAACGCTCACTCGCACTTTGGCCCGGCTGCGCAAGCAGGGTTGGATCCACGTCAAGCCTGGAAAGGACAGACGTGAACGCGTCTTTCGTTTGACGGAAGCAGGGAAGCGTCAGATCGCTACCGCTCAGCCGCATTGGGAGGTGGCGGAACGCCGCTTGCGGAAGACGTTGGGACCTTCGGGTTGGAAGCAGATGCAGACCACTGTGGCCCAAGTCACGAACGCGACGACAGAGGCGTAAATTTTTGTGCCCATAATAGATGTATATGCATCTAATATTGCGAAGGGATCAGTCCCTCGGAAAGGATTCCCTACATGCGAAAGCTCATCTCTCTGTTCTTGGTGCTGATGCTCGGCGCGGGACTTCTGGCTTGTTTCGGGAAAAATAGGGCGGTTAGAGCCAGCGCGGACCAGACTCAATCCGGCTCTTCACGCCCAGAGCTCGAATACCTGAAAGCGGTCAACAGCACCGCGCCTCCAAAAGATCCGCAATTGCTGTTCCTTCTCATGGGGGCATACTCCAATGCCAACCAGCAAGTGGAAGGCGCCGAATTCCTCTCCGCGCGCCTGAACGAATTCGGGCCTCGCCTAAACGATGTGCAAAAGGCTCTTTATCTGAGCGCCATCGGTTTGTTGCGGGCCCAGCACGCCTCCTCGGTTTTCTTGCTCCACCGCATCGGCTATGTGAAAGGCTCCATCGCAATGCTGGACCAGGCCAAGCGGCTCTCCGGCGGCCAAATCTTTCTGGTGAACTGGATTTCCGGCGTCGTCCGCGCCCAACTCCCAGGTTTTTTCCATCAGAGGCAGGCCGCGCAGGACGATTTGACATGGTGCGTCGCGAACATCGCCAAAGCGCCAAACGTCGGCTGGTTGCGGGAGGTGGATTTTCACTTGGGAAAGCTGGCTCTCGCCGGTGGCGACCAGGTTAAAGCGCAGGAGTATCTCCGCCACAGCGGGTACAAGAGTTTCGACAAGCCGGTTGTCCTTACCACGCCATTTTCAGAAGACCCCTTGTCCGGGCACGCTTTTGCTTCACGCCACATTGCGGAGATTATTCCGGGCCGGGTCTATGCGCTCTCGGGTTTCGAGTTCACCGAATATTACTTTGTGGTTTCCGACGATCGGCGCGAGCTGATCGGAATAGACGCGGGAACCCGTGCCGACTCCGCCAAAACCGCCTACGAAGCGCTGCGCACCTACGCTCCCAATCTGCCGGAGCTGACTACAATCTTTGTCACACATTCGCATTGGGACCACATCGGCGGACAAACCTATTTTCGCGGTTTGAACCCGAAACCCCGCTTCTATGCCCGAAGCAACTATCAGGAAGAAATAGCCGGCGCGATCAACGCGCCCGAGTCCATCGCCAAGCATTTCTTCGGCGATCACTTCAATCTCGATGATGTGCGGAATTTTAAGCCGGACGCGACTATAGACCGCACCACCGAGCTGAAAGTCGGAGGAACGCGCATTGAGTTGATCCCCGTTCGCGGCGGAGAAACGCACGACGCCATGTTCATCCATTTGCCTGATTTGGGCGTGCTCTTTGTCGGCGATTTCATCATGCCTTACCTGGGCGCGCCTTTCGTTGTTGAAGGCGACGTGCAAGGCCTGCTCGACGCGATCGACCTTGTGGTGCAGAAAAATCCACGCTACATGTTGCACGGTCATGAACCGCTGACGCGGAATTTCTCCTCTCCCGATATGCTGGCCCAGTTGAAGACAGACCTCGGCTGGCTGCTGGACCAGGTGCTGACCGCAATCCGTCGTGGCGACACCCGCGCTGCGATCCATCAGGCGAATCTCATTCCGCCTGACCTCCTCAGCGGCCGTCCCGACGCGCTCTTGCCTTACCTGATCTTGCGGGAACACGTGATCGACCGGCTCTATCACCAGAATGTCGGATATTGGCATGCGGACCTTGAAGGCCTCGATCATCTCGGTGATGCCGACCGCGCGGAACTCTTGGTTGATTACCTAGGTCTTTCAGAAAAACGGCTTGTGGCTGCGGCAGAAAGAATGGCGGCCGACGGCAAATACGAACTTGCCGCTACTTTGCTCGAAGCATCCGCGGCCAGGTTTGGCCGCACCGAGTCCATCGCCAAAGCTGAGCGGCTCGTCTACCTCAAACTGATGGAAAAATATCAGAACACCGACCCGTTTAAATACATTCTTTATTCGGCCAAAATTGGTGAGCAAACCCCAGCCATGGCTGCAAGCAAATGATCAACCATCCGATACGTCTTTCGCTTCACTATCTTTCAAGTCGCGCGCCGCGATTCCGAGCAGGTTGCCGATCTCCTGCTTGCTGCTTTTATGCGCGACCAGCCAACCATTACTTACGCAGTCGGCGAAACTCATGCTCGTCTCCAATCACAAAGAGCTTCTTCTCTTTCGTTACCGTCAATAAAAAGTGATTCTTGGCGCTGAGCTTTTCGCGAAACTCTTGCGGCCCGTATACGGTTGGATTCACCTCCCGGCCGAGCTTCGATTCACTATTGCTGAGAGCGGATACCACATCCGCGAAACTTACCTCGCCAATCACCATCAGATCGACGTCACTCGATCCGGTTTCGTCCCCACGTGCAATCGAGCCGTAAACAAAAGCAAGTCTAATGCGCTCGGCGAGGGGAGCGAGCCCTTCATTCAGAACGTCTCGTATTCCGGAGGTTTTCGCAAGAATGCTCTTCAGCTCTGCAAAGATCGGGTTCTGACGATTCGCCTGGTAGTAGACTTGATGGCCACGACGAAATCTGTGAATGAGCCCTGCGTCAGTTAGTTGGCCGAGTTCGCGTTGCGTAGCTCCTATGCCCGTTCCTGCCCGACGCGCGATTTCGCGCAGATAGAATTGTTCATCGGCATGGCCGTAGAGAAGGGCAAGTATCGACCTCCGACCTTGGCCAAAAAGAACCTTTGATAGTGTTCCCGCAGGCGTACCCATTTCAGGTACAATTGTACCTATATTGGGTGCATATTCAATGATCTTATCTGCTCTTCTGGTCTCTTTTGACTCGGTGGACAAACCCTGTGACGTCCTAGTTCACATTCTCGAAACACCGCATTCCAGGAGCCACAGCGCGCACTGCTGGCACGCCTCGCTCGACTGGCAACCACTTCGCCAGCACTGTCATGCCTTATCCGAATTCAACGTTAGATGGCCCTTGCCGGAGAGAGCCTCTCGATCGAGCGCGATTCGCATGGCTTCCGCCAGGTGAACTGCTCTTCGTCCAGTGGCCTGATAAATCTGCTCGCGACAGCTGAATCCATCGGAGACTATGAGCGTGTCCTGCGCAGCGCTTCGCACAGCCGGCAGTAGCACTCGCTCACCCACAGCCTGTGATAACGCAAACTTGTCCCTTTCAAATCCGAATGGCCCGGCCATTCCGCAGCACCCGGAATCGAGCGATTGCAAATCAGAGCCCATTTTCCGCAGCAACGACTCTTCGTCATTCATCTTCATCAGCGCTTTGTGATGGCAATGACCATGGAGTAGAACTTTTCCGGAGAGCTCGGGGGGATGATACCCAGGCGCATGACTCTCCAAGAATTCGCTGAGCAAGAACGTCTGGCGCCGCAGCCGCGTGGCACGCTCTTCCGCAGGAAACAGGTTTTGCAGCTCGTCCCGAAAAACGGAAGCGCAGCTCGGCTCCAGCACTACGATCGGCAACCCGGCGTCAATCTGCTTACCAAGAATCTGCATGATCCTCCGTAGGTAGCTCTTCGCCCTGTCGATCATGCCAAAGTCGTACAGAGGCCGCCCGCAGCAGAGATGGCTTCGAGGAATTCGGACTGTGAAGCCTGCGCGTCGTAGTACTTCGAGCGCAGCTCGACTCGTCTCCGGGTGAAAGTAATTATTGAAGGTGTCAACCCACAGAATCACTTCACGGCCCGCGTCCCGGGAAGAATCGGCCGCGTGCCCGTTCTCTCCCCCGCAATTGGGAATTCCGTGTTTTCGGGCCCACTGTCGGAAGCTGCTCGAAGCGAGACGAGGCAAGTCCCGCTCGTAAGCCAATCGCAGCGCACTACGGAACAATCGGCGGAATCCTGGCGCGTGACTGAAAAAATTGGCCACCCTTGGCGCCATCGACGCTAGCCTCGCCCACCGGTCAATCATTCCAAAGCCGTAGGCGTACAGCGGCCGAGCTTTTCCCTCGTAGTAGTGCGAGAGGAACTCTGCTTTGTACGTGGCAATGTCTACGTTCGCTGGACATTCCGATTTGCACGCCTTGCAGGCGAGGCACAGGTCAAGTGCTCGCTTGACGGATTCGCTCTGCCAGCCCTCGAGTACCACTTCGCCCTGGAGCAGTTCAAAAAGCATGTGTGCACGTCCACGCGTACTGTGCTCTTCCTCGAGCGTCACCATATAACTCGGGCACATCGAGCCGCTGTCGGTCTTCCGGCATGCCCCAAGCCCGATGCATCGCAGGGCGGCCTTCGCGAAAGATCCGTTATCGTCAGGAAACTTGAAATGAGTTTCCGGCTCGAGCGGCTTATAGTCGGCCCCGAGCCGCAGATTCTCCGTGGGGAGATACGGATCAACGACCTTGTGGGGATTCAGGTTATTATTCGGATCCCAGGTCGATTTGAATTCCCGGAAGGCACTGACCAGCTCGGGCCCGAACATTTTTGGAAGCAAGGCGCCACGTGATTGACCGTCGCCGTGCTCACCCGAGAGCGATCCACCGTAACCCACGACGAGATCCGCGGCTCTCTCGACAAATTCGCCGTATTTGCGAATGCCTCCTTCGCTCTGCAGATCGAAGCTGACGCGCATGTGAACGCAACCATGTCCGAAGTGCCCGTAGAACGAGCCACGGTAGCTGTATTCCTCCATCAGCTTTCGAATGTCCCGTAAATAAGATCCCAGTTTCTCGGGCGCGACGGCTGCATCGTCCCACCCTTCCCATTCGGCAGGCGCGCCCGGAGCAAAGGCAGCGGCGCGTGGCCCTGATTCGCGTATCTGCCAGACCGCCCGTGCCTCCGTGTCCGTGTAGAGCCGCAAAGCCGGTGGGTTCGGAGCCCTCTGCAGGCGATCGATGAGTCGCAACGCAAGGTTCTTCGCGTCTTGCGGGTCATCCGCTCCGAATTCAACGAGCAAGAACCCGCGTCCTTCCGGCAGGAGCTCGAGATTCGGCGCTCCCTTTCTCCTGAGACCATCGATGATACTTCCTTCAAAACCCTCGAGGCCGATCGGCTGAAACGGCAAGATTTCTGGAACATGGTCCGCGGCGAGAAAGGCGTCCTCGTATCCTAGTGCGACTAAGGTCCTGTGTGGCGGGCTGGGGATCAGTTTCAGCTTGGCTTCGAGGACAATGACGCAAGTGCCCTCCGTTCCCACCAAAGCGCGAGCAACGTTAAATCCTCTTTCGGGCAACAATTCGTCGAGGTTGTATCCGGAAACCCGCCGAGGAATTCGTGGAAAACGTTTCCGTACCAAATCGCCGTATTTATCGCGGATCCTTCGCAAGTTGCCGTAAATCTCGGCGAGACGCCCTCCATTCTGAAGGATACGGCTCAACTCGTCATCCGGTGTTGCACCGACCGTTAGCTGTGTGCCGTCGTAGAGCAAGATCCGCAGCTCTTCGACGTTATCGACGGTCTTGCCACCGAGCAATGAGTGCGTGCCGCATGAATTGTTTCCAATCATCCCGCCGATCGTGCAGCGGTTGTGTGTCGAGGGGTCGGGCGCAAACATCAGCTGATGTTTCAGTATCTGACTCTGGAGGGTGTCCAGCACGATCCCTGGCTGCACCCGGGCAAACATCTGCCGGGGATCGATCTCGATCACCTGATTCATGTACTTCGTGAAATCCAGGACAACCGCGACGTTGCAGCATTGCCCGGCCAGGCTGGTTCCGGCCCCGCGGGGCAATACGGGCGCTCCGTACTTCCTGCACGCCGCCACGGCGGCCACCACATCTTCCGCGTCGCGTGGAATCACCAGGCCGATGGGGATTTGGCGGTAGTTTGATCCGTCCGTCGCATACAACGCGCGGCTTCCGCGATCGAAACGAACTTCACCCCGTACCGCTCGTTTCAATTCCTTTTCCAGCTCGGCGGCCTGCAAAAATGAGTCCACCGGCTTGGCGTGTGAACTCGGCGGTAGTGGAGTCATTGGTTCCAAGGCTTACTTCGACACCTCAGCCATCGTTCGGGCATTGGCGGCGAGCACTAAGCCACCACGTTGGCTGCTGGTGTCTCGCCCAATTGGGCGATCGAGAGTTTTTCTCCCGGCTTCATCCAAAACGCCACGATCGAACCCGCAAGCAGCAGCCCAATACTTCCAAGAAAAGGCAGCACCCAATTGTGGGTTCGGTCGATTATGTATCCGAACACCAACGGGGAGACAATGGCGGCCAGTGCTGATCCCGTATTCATCAATCCGCTTGCAGAACCGGAAAACCGAGGGGCGATGTCCATCGGTATGGCCCACATCGGGCCGATCGTAAACTCGGCCCAGAAAAACCCCAGGCTGAGACAAATGGCAACCCAGGTAACGTCGTGTAGGAACAGAACCGGGACCATGGAAAGAAGCGAACAGAGAAAGCATGCGACCACCAGATTGCGCCGTGCTTTGTTGAGGTCACCCGTCTTTCTTAAAATGCGATCGCTAACGACCCCGCCCAGAGCGTCACCCAGAACACCGCCAAAGAAGACGCCAGCCGAGAACAGTGCGGATCTCTTCAAATCGAGTCTATAGCTGTGGAGGAAGAAGGAAGGAATCCACGCGAGATAGAGCCAAAGCGTCCAGCCGTAACAGAAATACACGACGGTTACAGGGAGCATGCGGCGCGACAGCAAAAGCCAAGGCACGGTCTCCTTCTCCGTTTTCTTGCGATCGGCATAGCTCGGCAAGGCTTCAAGCTCCCCGGCCGTAATGCGCGGGTGATCACACGGATCATCTCGAAAACAGAAAACCCACGCCACCACCCAGGCTAAGCTTACGAAACCCAAAATGATGAACGATCCCCTCCAGGTAGCCAGCGTCATCAGCCACACAACCAGAGGCGGTGTCAGTGCGTTCCCGAGCCGTGCACTTGAATGTGTAATCCCTTGCGCAAACCCTCGATTTCCTTGTGCGGTCCAATCGGACATTGCCCGCGTGGCCGTCGGAAAGGTTGCGCCTTCCCCAAACCCAAGCATCACACGGGCGCACAACATGGACCCCAGGCTGCCTACAAGGCCGGTCAACAACGTGGCGACGGCCCAGATGACTGCCGAAACCGTCAACGTCCGCCGCGCCCCGAACCGGTCACTCACCCATCCTCCGATGATTTGAAAGATCAAGTACGGATAGGCGAAGGCCGAGAATACCAGTCCCACCTGTGTATTGTTGAGATGTAGTTCGCGTTGGAATGCCGAAGCCGCCGTGCTCACATTGACGCGGTCGATGTAGGTGATGCCGTACATCAAGCAGAGCAGAACGAGCACGGTGGTGGTTGCCGACAATCTTCTTGGACGCATTCTCCTCCCCTGTTGACTAGCCGTCATCCAACGACAACTAAATTTGACTCTCGCCGAAAGAACGAATTGCTCAGTTCTCCTTTGACACAGACGCACCTTTTTCTTCCGTGGGTGGTGCCAGACACTCGAGAGCCGCGGTGATGCCTCCGTCGCGATGAGGCACCCCCGCAAGACGGAGCCCCATTTCGACTCCGCTAAGTGTTCCGGCCAGCATGAGATCGTTGAAGCTTCCGAGGTGTCCTATCCGAAATACTTTGCCTGCGAGATTTGATAAGCCTGCTCCCAGCGACATGTTGAAGTTATCGAGGATGATGCTCCGGAGCCGGTCGGCATCATGCCCTCCAGGCAGGTAGACGCCGGTCAACGAACTCGAGTATTCGCGAGGGTCCTGGCATACGATTTCGAGCCCCCAAGTTTGTACGGCGGCGCGCGTCGCTCGCGCGTGACGATCATGGCGACGAAATACATTTGCGAGCCCCTCCTCTTGCAGCATGGCGAGGGCTTCGCGCAATCCGTAAATGAGATTGGTAGCCGGCGTAAAAGGAAAAAAGCCCGCCTTGTTAGCACCCAGCATGTCCCGCCAATCCCAATAGGACCGTGGCAACCGCGCGCTCTCGCTGGCGGACAGGGCCTTCTCCGAAATGGCATTGAAACTGAGCCCCGGGGGAAGCATGAGCCCCTTTTGCGAACCCGCGACGGTGACGTCCACTTCCCATTCGTCGTGGCGATAATCCATGGATGCTAAGGACGAGATCGTGTCCACGATCAGGAGGGCCGGATGAAGGGCTCGATTCATGGAGGCCCGAATCTCGGCTATGCGGCTGGCTACGCCTGTGGAGGTCTCGTTGTGAACGACCATGACCGCTTTGAACGCATGTTGCTTGTCCGAGTTGAGCCTCTTTTCCACTTCCGCTGGCTGAGCACCCGTGCGCCAGTTGCCGGGGACATATTCGACCTGGATCCCGAATCTTTCCGCCACTTGCCGCCACAGTTGGGAAAAATGTCCGGTCTCGAACATCAGGACACGATCCCCAGGAGAAAGCGTGTTCACGATGGCGGCTTCCCAGGCTCCCGTCCCCGAAGCGGGATACATCAGCACGGGCGAAGTGGTCTGAAAAATCGTGCGCAGACCCTCGAGAACTTCCCTAGCCAGTCGGGCGAATTCGGGACCACGATGATCGATGACCGGACGATCCATGGCGCGCAAGACCCGGTCGGGCACGTTGGTGGGCCCTGGAATTTGAAGAAAATGGCGGCCGCTGTGCTTCAATTCAAGTATTTGGCAGGGCTAACAAGTTTCCGAATACCTTAGCGAACCCCGCCTCCTCCTTCCCGTCTCCATCCTGAGATAACGGTTGCTTCTTGGCTGAGACCTGGACCGCAAGAGTCTAACAAAAAACATCCAGAAAGAACGCGCTGCGCGCCGGGTATTTCCGCCAATTTACGAGAGTCGCTCGTAAGCGGGCAGCGTAAGAAACTCGACGAACATTGGTGGCTCGATCAAGTCGCACAAAATTCCGGCAGCTTCATGGCATCGACCAAATTGCTGGGCGCCTACCGACTGTCCCACTATTCTTCATCGATAATTTTCGTGCACTAACAGCAGCAAGGATAGACTCAATCGGAAATCAACAAGTGAAAACGAAATTAATTCTTGTTCATCATACGCCGAAACAATTCGTTCGCTTGAGCAAGCACGCTCAGCAAATGCGCAGAATCGTGAGTCTTGTGCCGCCATGGCTTCGTGGGCCTCTCGCACTCTTCGTGCTCCCCTCAAGCGGCGCGGAGGAACGAAGATTGGTATCATCCATACTTCGCGGAGAATCCGCTGGCAACCGCTCTCCGCCACGACTATGCGGGACGTATGGCTTGATCCAATTCACGCTTCAAAATGGGATGCCGATCCACTCTCCGGCAACCCGCAACGAGGGGAACAACTTGACCTCCTCCTAGACCTGATTGCAGATCATTACCTGCCGGGGACAACCATCCTGGACGTCGGCTGCGGCTCTGGACTCGTAGAGGAAAGGCTGTTTCGACGATTGCCCGAAGCGTTGGTGCTCGGCGTCGACTATTCGCCAGCGATGGTTGCCATGGCAAGGGAGCGACTCGCCGGAAAGGACAAGCAATTTACCATTCTTCAACACAACTTGAATTCCATTGAAGATCTCCGGCTCCCCATCCGACGTTACCAAGTCGCATTTTCCGTTCAGGCGATTCATAATCTAGTTCCCGCAAACCAACGCAAGGTCATCTCATGGGTTCGCAGCGTGCTTACCCACCCTGGCTTTTTTTTCTTGC
>Ga0137415_10006800_pt1 | contig 11340 bp, 9 predicted proteins | sample CZODoug3_1_1_16f_FD_183082 | JGI IMG/M metagenome (GOLD analysis project Ga0137415, IMG submission 183082) | Vadose zone soil fungal communities from Angelo Coast Range Reserve, California, USA - CZODoug3_1_1_16fungal (Hybrid Assembly) | ecosystem: Environmental > Terrestrial > Soil > Vadose...
CCTCATCGAGGGGAAACAGACCTACGACGACGACGATCCCAGGATCATCCGCGCCGAGATGGAGCGCGGCTCGATGTTCTTCTACTCGGGCAAGGTCTACCACGGCGCGGCGGCCAACAAGTCCGACAAGGTGCGCCAGGGAATCAACATCACCTACTGCGTGGGCTGGGTCCGTCAGGAGGAGAACCAGTACCTGTCGACGCCGATCGAGGTCGCGCGCGCGCTCGACCCCGATCTGCTCAAGCTCATGGGCTACCAAATGGGTGGCCTGGCAATGGGATACATCCGTGACTTCGAGGACCCCATGCGCGCCATCAACGACGACGCGCCCAAGGAGCAATACGACTTCGAGTCGCTGACGAAGAATCCCAACCACGCCAACTCCGACTTCATGGACACGTTCCACGAAGAGATGGTCAACGCCGAAACACCTGCCATTTCGGGTGGTGTCTCTTGATTACCCGCACCAATCCCGATGTCGGGTACGTAGACGAATCGACGTTTGCCTCACTGGGATTCAGCCAGGTTGTCCGCGCCAACGACACTGTCTACTATTCCGGCATCGCGCCATTCACCGGCGCCCCACCGGAATTCAACGTCATCGGCACGGGCTCGATGGAACAGCAAGTGCTCTTCTTGATGGACATCCTCGAACGTTGTCTCGAATCGGAGAGTCAGACCCTGGAGAACCTGGCGGCGGTCACCGTCGATGCCGCCGACGTCCCCGCCCTGATGGCCACAGCCGAGATCTTCGCGAAGAAATTCGGCGTTGCACCCCCGGCAAGCACCTGGCTAGGGGTCACCGCCCTGGCCCACCCCGATCAACTCGTTGAGCTCACCGCGACCGCGGTCGACCTCTAGAAAATGGAGTATCAAGTGACTGCAAACCCTGAGGTTGTCGCGGCGCCTCAAGTAGAGGGGGACCCGGCCGAACCGGGCCTCGCCAGGGGCGTCGTCAAACTGCCCGGCGTGCTGTTCGTGGCCATCGCCACGATGGCGCCCGGTGCGGGCGCGGCGTACTCGATCAGCACCGGCGCCCTGTTCGGCGGCGGCGCGCTGGCGCTGTCGGTCGTGTTCGCCCTAGTCGGCAGCCTGCTGGTGGCCACGGCCATCGGCCAGCTGGCCAAGCACATGTCATCCGCGGGCGGGCTGGCCTCATACGTCGGCACGTCCATGCACGACGCCGCCGGCTTCGTCATCGCGTGGGCCTATCCCTTCATGTATCTGTTCGCTTTGCCGTATCTGGCGCTGGTGTTCGGCAACTTGCTGGCCACCACCGTGGTTCCCGACGGAGGTAGCGGATTCACCCTCGTCTGGACGGTCGGGGCGTTGATCTGTCTGGCGGGGGCGTTCGCGACGAACTACTTCGGCGTCGAGATCGGTGTCCGATTCGGGCTCATCCTCGGCCTGGTGGAGATCACCGTGATGGTGGTGATGTCCGTGTGGATGATCGCCGCTTCGGGCGATGCCAACAGCCTGTCGCTTTTCACCACGAGCCACGCCAACATTCCCGGGTTCGAGGGAATCAACGGCGTGATTGCGGCATCGGTGTACGGCTTCCTGGCCTTCATCGGCTTCGAAGCCGCGGCGCCGATGGCGGCGGAGACGAACAACCCGCGGCGCAACGTGCCCCGGGCCGTGCTCTTGTCATGTCTGCTGATCGGGTTGTTCTACGTGCTGACCGCGTACTCCTCCACCGTCTACTTCGGTCCCGACAAGATGGCCGACTTCATGGCCTATAACGGTGGGAACGCGTGGATCGGCCTGGCCAAGACGTTGTGGGGCAACAGCTGGATCATCCTGGTGGTGGTGCTGATGATCTCGTCCTTCGCGTGCATGAACGCCGCGGCGCTGGCCGCGACGCGCAGCATCTGGGCGATGGGCCGAAGCGGCACGATCCCGAAGTTCTTCGGACGGGTTCATCCGCGCTGGCTGTCGCCGTCCAATGCCATCATCGTCTTCTTCGCGCTGGGGACAGCCCTCACGCTCGTCGGTGGCTACGTCTGGGATCCGGTCACGGCCTATTCGGTGTTCGGCACGGCCCTGACGGTGTGCGTGCTCCCGATTTACTTCGTGACGGCGCTCGCGTGCCCCGTCTACTACCTGCGCTACCGACGCAGCGAGCTCAACGTGTTCCTGCACGTGATCGTGCCGGTGCTGGGGGCGATCCTGTTGGTTCCGGCGTTCCTCGCCGGAGCGGGCATTCCGATCGTCAGCTTCGCGACGCCACTCAGCTGGCCGCTGAGCCTGGCCGGCCCGGTCGTCGGCGCCTGGTATGTCATCGGGATCGGGATATCGATCTATCTGGTCATGCGGCGCAAGGCAAGTTTGCACAGTCTGTCGGAGTCCACCGTCGACATCGAGCCAGCCGCACCGGCGACGGCGGGATCGGCGGGAGCTCCGCTCACCGCCGGCGGTCCGGTCCATGCCTGACGGTGTGGTCGCGCCATGAGGGACCGGTAGATATCGATCGAGATCGGTAGAGGGTCGACCGGGAACTGACCCGGACGCCGAGCGATCCGTCGTTGCCTTTCGCCACGACGGATCGTGCCGGCATGCGATGGTCCACCCGCCGACTCGCGGTGCGCCTGTAACGGCAAGTTCACCAAGCGAATCGTCAACACCCGCGCAAGCCGTTTCGGTTTCGTTCTGGCCCTTCCAGGGCCCGCCAATCCGCTCGGCTCGGGCCCGTCAGTTCGTCGAGGAACAACGTAAGATTCGGCGAGGTGTTCGACCCGTTGTGACCTACCGCTACGACCGCGGCAACAAGCCCTCGACGTAGGAGGGCATCAGCGCTAGCCCCGCGGTGGATGCGACCAACGACATGGCCATCGCCATGTTGTGAACTCCGTGATCGAGTTCGATGTGCACGTCCGAGCGGCGCAGATAGTCCTCGGTGACGGCGGGTAGCACACTGGCTTTGTTCGAGCCGGCGATGAAGACCTCGCGACGAGGTCTTGCGGTGACGGCGCCAAGTGTTCGGCGAGGCGGTGATCTCTCGGCATCAGGACGATTAGCGGCCCAACTTCAACCGAACCTCGCTGTGAGACAGATCAACCAGACGCTGGGCGGTGCGGCGGGAATCCGTCCCGCACAATGGATCATGACGACTGGCTTCGTCGTCGACGCCTGCTGCTTGATCGCTACCGCCGCAGGACTCCAGGTCCGTACCTCAAAGGAGTTCCCATGGCCACCGTCCTACTCATCGGCGAAAGCTGGTTCACGCAGTTGATGGAGGTGAAGGGATTCGATTCGTTCACCGTGAGCGGCTATGAGGTCGGCACGCAGTGGATCGAGCCAGCCCTCACCGGGGGCGGCCACGACTTCAGGCATCTACCGTCACACCTGGTCGACAGTGCATGGCCTGACCTCTCCGACGTCGACGTCGTACTGGTCAGTGACTGCGGCGCAAACACCTTCCTGCTTGGCACGGCCACGTTCACCGGCGGGGAACCGGTGTCCAACAAGCTCGCCGAACTCGCCGAATTCGTCCGAGGCGGTGGCGGTCTCGGCATGATCGGCGGGTATCTGTCGTTCAGCGGAATCGATGCCAAGGCCCAGTTCGCGGGCACGCCGCTGGCCGACGTCCTCCCCGTCGTGATCGCGGGCACCGACGACCGGGTCGAACTGCCCCAGGGTGTGGACCCGGTCGCGACGCAGGGGGACCACGTGGCGTTGGGTGGCGCAACGTGTTTCGGGCCGTTGCTTGGCTATAACCAGGTGCAGGCACGTCCCGAGGCGAACGTCCTCGCGGTGTGCGGTGATGACCCGTTGGTCGCCACATGGGAGGTCGGTGCGGGACGCGCGTTCGTCTACACCAGCGATTGCGGCCCGCATTGGGCATCGCGCAGTTACGCGGACTCGCCCGACTATGCGCGCTTGTGGCAAGGCCTCGTAGGCTGGGCCGCCGACGGCGGAAAATGAACCCAGATTCTGGCTATAGCCATCGCCGACCGAGACCGCAGTCGTCCCACATACCCCGCCGGCATCAGGCCACCCTCGCTCGTGACGGCAACTCCACCGCTCCCCGCCAGCTGGGTAACCGGCTCCTCCACATGGCGTGGGTCTGGGCCGGGATCTACGATGGCGACAATGCTCGTCACCGATGCCACGGGTGCCATCGGACACACGCCACTTCTCAAGCCATTCCGGGACCGCATCGATGACTCAGTCCACCTATCGCATCGATCCGGTCAAGGATCTACCCTATGCGCGGGAGTTCATGGCCACGCCGGTCGGCCTGCATAGTCCGGGGCTGCAGCGCGTACTGAATGTCCTTCGCGGCGAGCCACTTGCAGGAAAGTACGTTCTGATCGAGATCACGCCACACAAGCGATGGCGTTTGGCGCGGCTGACCGGTGAACGCGGCCAACCCGTGCCCGTCCTGGACACGGTCTTCACGGATTTGGAGACGGCCGAACGCGAAGTGTTCATGCTGCGCTGGAAGGACCACGTCGGCCAGGACCTGGTCCTCGCCTAATCCAATGCTGACGCTCACGGGTTACAGCGATCGGCTCTACTGCCGCCCCGGGGACACGGTCCAATTCAAAGTCAACTGCGAGTCCGCACCCGAGTACCACGCCGAGATCGTCCGCATCATCTGCGGCGATACCAATCCCGACGGGCCTGGCGTCAAGGAAGTCGTCGTCGATACCCCGGTGAACGGCGTCCACCCGGGGCGACCGCAGAACATCGCGGCCGGTTCATTCGTGGAAGTGCCGAACCGACTGGTGCTCGAGAAACTGGAAAGCTTCTCGGTGCAGGCCTACGTGTGGCCGACAACCCCCGCGAAGGGTGTGCAAGGGCTCATCACCAAGTGGTCCGACTCGAAGGGGTTTGCGCTCATCGTCGACAACTCGGGCAGCGTGGCACTGAAAACCGGTGACGGAGCGCAAGATTCCGTCGTCTCGGTCGGTAAGCCGATGCAGGGTCGCCGGTGGTATCGGGTCGGCGCGAAATTTGACGCTGCGTCCCGTACGCTCTCGGTCTTCCAGGTCCCCCTTCACCCCGTACCCGGAATCGACGACGCCGGTGTGGTTGAGGCTCGCCTGGAGTACCTGCCCAGGCAGAGCGCGGGCCCGCTCTATTTCGCATCTTTCTCAGGCCCGACAGCAGTGTTCAACGGCAAGATCGACAGCCCGCGGATCTGCGATCGTGCCCTGACCGATGTCGAGTTCGTCGCCGTGGGAATGCCCCGGCCGCACCCGCACGAACCGTACATAGTGGGCGCCTGGGACTTCAGCGAAGACATGGGGTCCCGAACCGCCGTCGACAGATCGCCGAACAAGCTGCACGGCGCGATCGTGAACTTTCCGGCGCGTGCCATGACCGGGTGGAACTGGACCGGCGAGGAGATGGACTTCAAACAGGACCCATCCCAATGGGGCGCGATCCATTTCCACGACGACGACATCTATGACGCCGGCTGGGAAACCGATTTCGAGCTGACGGTTCCCGAGACGATGACGAGCGGCATCTACGCCGCGCGTCTTCGCGCCGAAGGAGCCGAGGAATACATCCCCTTCACGGTCGGGCCCGCTCCGGGCAAGGAGCAGAGGATCGCACTGGTTCTGCCGACCGCAAGCTATATGGCCTACGGCAACGACCACCTCGGCACGGATGGCGGAAACGGCGAGCTGCTCAACGACATCCTGAACGTCCTGACCCCACCTGACCTGTTCCTCAACGAACACTGGGAGTACGGCGGATCGCTCTACGACGAGCACTCCGACGGCAGCGGTATCTGCTACTCGTCGCGCTTGAGGCCGCTACTGCAGATGCGCCCCAAGGTGCAGTGCCTTCTCGGCGGCTTCGGATCGTCGAAGTTGTGGCAGTTCAATGCCGACACCCACATCGTTGATTGGTTGGACGCCAGGGGTTTTGGCATCGACATCTACACCGACGAGGAACTGCACTACGCGGGGTACAGCCTGCTGGAACCATACGCGGTGGTGCTGACTGGATCGCACCCCGAGTACACGTCGACGGAAATGTGGGACGCCTACCACGAACACGAGCACCGTGGCGGTCGGCTCATGTACCTCGGCGGCGACGGCTTCTATTGGCGTATCGCCTATCACCCAGATTGTCCCGGCATCATCGAGCTGCGCCGAGCAGAGACCGGCGTGCGTGCCTGGGCGGCGGAACCGGGCGAGTACTACCAGGGTTTCGACGGCCGCTACGGCGGATTGTGGCTGCGGCAGGGCCGCGCGCCGCAGAAGCTCGTCGGCGTCGGATTCTCATGCCAAGGCTTCGATTTGTCGTCCCACTACCGTCGTAACTCGGACAGCTTCAAGCCGGAGGTGGCCTTCATCTTCTCCGGCGTCGGCGACGACGAGCTAATCGGCGACTTCGGTTTGATCGGCGGCGGCGCCGCCGGCCTCGAGCTGGATCGTGCTGGCGCCGAGCTAGGAACTCCGCCGAATGCCTACATCCTCGCCTCCTCGGAGCAACACACGAACGCCTACTACCTCGTGCCTGAGGAATTCCTCGAGACGGGGCCGGCCCTGAGCGCCGACGAAAACCCCAATGCCCGAGCCGATCTCGTCTTCTTCGAGACGCCCAATGCGGGCGCCGTTTTCGCCGTCGGCTCGATCGCTTGGGCCGGCAGTCTGTCGTCGAACGACTACGACAACAACGTGTCGCGCATTACTGAGAATGTGCTTCGACGGTTCCTCGACCCCAGCCCCTTTACGTAGGCACGCCATGACGACTCGTTCACCCGACGGGCGGCGCAGGGAGGACCGCGGCCAGGTGCCCGGTTCAGAAGAACCGCTTGGCCACCTCGTCGAATGCCGTGTCGGTGGCCACCAGCACGCTGTCGATGTCGGCCTCACTCAGTGCGGTCGACATGAACCAGTTGTGTTTGGGATGCACGAAGACACCGCGGGCGGCGCACTCGGCCGTCCACGCCAGCGTGAACTGGTGGTCGGTCTCGCCGGCGAACGATAGATAGGGCATGGTGACCGGACCCGTGATGTTCACCGGCAGCGAGTACGACGCGGCCTGTTCGCGCAACCCCGAAACGAGTTGGGAGCCGCGGGCGAACATGTGGGCTACGCCGTCCTGCTCCTCGAGCAGTGCGATCGAAGCCAGTGCGGCCACCATCGGCACCGCCGAGAACCAAAACGTACCCGTGACGAAGAAGGATCCCGCCGACTCCCGCAGTGCCTCGGCGCCCAGCACCGCCGCCACCGGGTAACCGTTGCCGATCGCCTTGCTCCACGACGAAAGGTCCGGACGAACGCCATACTGTTCCCAGCTGCCGCCGAAAGACATCCGGAATCCTGTGCGAACCTCGTCGAGGATGAGGACCGCGTCGTTCTCGTCGCAGATGCGCCGTAGTCCTTGTGCGAACGCGGGGTCCACCATCTCCTGGTCGAAACCGGCATCGTGACGGAACGGTGAGACGATGATCCCGGCGAGGTCGCCTTCGTGCTCGATGACGAGTTTCTCGACGCTGGCCAGGTCGTTGTAGGTGTAGTACGCCAGCCCGGCGCGATCCGACGGCAGCACGCCGGTGGTATCGGGATTGCACCACGGCAGAGCGCCGTGATACGCGCCGTCGGCGACCAGGATGGTGGCGCGTCCGGTGTGTGCCCTGGCGATCGTCAAGCACAGCGTCGTGACGTCCGAGCCGTTCTTGGCAAACATCGCCCAGTCGGCGTGTTCGACCACGTCGACCAGTCTCTCGGCGAGGGTCACGAAGTGCTCGGACGGGCCATTGGCGGTGTCGCAGAGCTGTCGTTGCCGGTTGACCGCCTCTTCGACCCGGGGGTGCTGGTAGCCGTGGATGATCGGACCCCAGGAACAGAGCAGGTCGATGTACTCATGGCCGTCGGCGTCCCAGATTCGCGGGCCCGACGTACGTGAGACGAACTGCGGTGCGCCCGGCCACAACCCGCGCGCGTCCTGGTGGCCGTACATCGCATTGGGAACGACCCTCTGCGCTCGGTGCAACAGCGCATTCGAGAGGGGGTGAGTTTGGGCGTTTAGTGTCGACGTCATAGTGCGCCTTCGAGTGGAGGATTGTCCGGACGGCGCCGTTGTCGTCGATGCTTCCTTCGAAGGCTCGCAGAAGCGCCGAGCCGCGGCAACCCGGGCGTCCCTCGGCGCGAATACCGCACCTGTCGCGAAGAGCAACACGTTGTTCCCGATGGGAGATTTCATTCGTGACCCGCCCGCACGACGATGCCACCGAGAGATTGGCGTGGCAGCATGTGGTGGTTTGCAGCCTCCCTCCGCACGGGCGGCTGCGAAGGGCCAATCCTTCATCTCCTGCACAGCACCATGTCCAAAAGCTCTATCTACAAACAGAACTCCTCTCCACGTTCGTGGCACACGTAGGTTCCTAAATCGCGTGTCATCTCCCAGTTCCCTGACCTGCAGCGATGCAAGTTGTCTCACGTGATGTCATCCGGCTTCTGTCTCAGTTTCGTGTCATTTTTCAGATTACGGCGCTGGAGCGTTCCGACACTCTCGACTGGTCCCGCTCATTGCATCGCCTCACGCTGGTGGTATTACGTCACGTGACAGCGCAGGGCGTCCCCCCGGCCCGCTTCAATGGCGCCACTCATCAACGGCGTCATAGCCGCATCTCGCGCGACGAATGAATAACCTGCGCAAGAGAAATCAACTGTGGGACAACGCGACTGGCTCTGATGGATAGTCTCTATTATCCACGGTACTGATGATCCGCCATGCCGTGCTGCCCAATGGTTTTCGACTGCGTCACTCCCCGTCAGTACGCAGTTCCCAGGGCTGCATGCCGAGCAGACTCGACAGGTGCCCCTGCATGTCGACGCCGGACGGCAGTGGGCGCCACCATATGGTCACCTCGGCGATCTTGCCGTCCGCGTCGAGCAGGATGTAGTCCATTCCGTTGACCACGGTGTCTTCGATCTGCAGCCGGAAGTACGCGGCGTGGTGCGTCTCTCCGCTGAGGACCTCCTTATAGGTGAGATCGGCCGCCACCGCGCCGACGGTCCGTATGGCTTCCAGGACTGCCTCGCGGCCGGTGAGTGGCTCATCGCCGAGCGGGCCGTACAGCACCACGTCCTCGGCGAGGATGCCGGAAAGAACGTCTTTGTCTGCGCCGCCGTGCATGCAGTCGACGAAGAATTCCACGGTGTCGCGGTGCGGGGCGAAGGTGGTCATGGCTACTCCTTGTGTGCTTCTTGCTTGTGGTTTGTGAGACCTGGTCGGTCCGCCCACCCGTTCGAGTCGGTATGCCAGGGTGCGGCTGTGCGATCGCCCGAATAGCCCGACGACCACAACGGATTACCGGAAATAGGAAGGCCGGTACTCCTTCTGCGCTGGTGGCCGCGGTCCGGGGCGACGTCTTTGTCGGCGTACATCCCGGTGTCTCTCACTAGATCGCTGTGGTGCCGCCGTCGACAACCAACTCCGTGCCGTTGACATAACTCGAGTCGTCCGAGGCGAGGAACAAAGCGGCCGACGCGATCTCCTCAGGGCGGCCCATCTCTCGCCGCGGGATCACGGACTCGAACTGCGCCTTCGCCTCCTCGTCCATCACCTTCGCCAACATCGGCGAGCCGACCTGGCCGGGCGTCAGCACGTTCACCCGGATCTTCCTGTCCCTCAACTCCGACACCCACACCCGTGCGTAGGCGGGCAGCACGGCCTTGCTTCCCGCGTACACACTCCAATTGGGATAGCCCCGCAGCGAAGCGTTTGACCCGGTCATGAAGATCGAGCCGCCATCGTTGAACAGCGGCAGCGCCTTCTGGACCGTGAACAGCGTGCCGCGCGCGTTCAGCGAGAAGGCGGCATCGAAGTCCTCCTCGGTGATCTCGCCGAGCTTGCTCTGCGCGCCCGTCCCGGCGCTTGCCCACAACACGTCGATCGAGCCCTTTTCCTGTTTAACCGTGTCGAACAAACGGTCCAGATCGTCGAGGTCGGCCGAATCGCCCTGCACGCCAGTCACGTTCCGCCCGATCAGTTCGACGGCCTGTTCCAGCTCGTCCTTCCGTCGGCCCGAGATGAAGACGTGAGCTCCTTCATCAACGAACAACTTGGCACCGGCCAGTGCCATACCACTTGTCGCGCCGGTGATCACCGCGACCTTGCCATCGAGTTTTCCCACGATCACTCCAATCAATGAATAGTGCCGATGTCATACACCGATCTGTGTGCTTATTGCCCGACGCGGGCGGGACCCTGACAGCCGGGACGGGGCCGCGCGCCGGATGCCGCGGCGAGCTCAGCCGAAGTTGACGCCAAGGGAGAAGTTGAAGTCCCCCACGCCATGGCGGCCCACGCGTCACTCCCCATTCGTGCGCAGTTCCCAGGGCTGCATGTCGATTACATCCGCAAGGTTGCGCTGTAGCGCGACGCCGGCCGGCAGTGTGCGGTAGAAGATGCTCACCTCGGCGATGTTGCCGTCCGCGTCGAGCAGGACGAAGAAGATACCATTGACCGCAGCGTCTCCGACTTGCAGCCGGAAGTGTGCGGCGTGGTGGGTCTCGCCGCTGAGGACCTCCATATAGGTGTCGTCGGACGACAGTCCGTTGACGGTCTTTATGGTCTCCACGGCGGTCTCGCGGCCGGTGACTGGCTCATCGCCGAACGGGCCGTACAGCACCACGTCCTCGGCGAGCAAACGGGTGAGGGTGTCTTTGTCTGCGCCGCCGTTGATGCAGTCGACGAACGACTCCAAGGTGTCGCGGTGCGGGGCGAACATCGTCATGGTTACTCCTCGTAGTGGGTGAGATTTGGTCGGTGCGCCTAGGCCGTCAGCTGGCGGAGAAGTAATGGCCGTTGTCCAGATCGGCGAGCAGGTTGGGCTGAGCGGGTTCCCAGCCCAGGGTCTGGCGCGTGATGAGGTTGGACGCCGGGAGGTCCATCGTGACCAGGTTCGTGAAGAGCCCAAAGTATCCCGGCAGCATCATTACGTCCGCGGGAACGCTCACGGTGGGCAGGCCCAGACGGCTGCCAATGGCCTCTGCGATCTCGCGGAACGGGATACCCCCGTCCTCGATCGCGTGCCAGTATTTGCCAGCCTGACCCTTCTCCAGCGCCAGGCGGAACAAGGAGGCGACATCGCGGATGTGCACGGCGCCCCACAGGTTCGCGCCGTCTCCGGGGTAGCCGGCGAAGCCCTTCCCTTGCGCGAGCGCGATCAACCCCGGGAGGAAGCCGGCACTATCGGTCGTGCTGTGCGCGATCGGCGGAAGCCGCACGATCGATGACCGCACTCCCCGCTCGGCGAGGCCGACTACGGCGCGTTCCACGACGTTACGAACACGCAGGGTGCCCTTGTACTCATCGCCGCTGGGAAGGGCCGGGTCTTCCTCGGTGGCCGGCCGGCCCAGGTTCCCG